>OIWV01000462.1_pt1 | contig 39618 bp, 40 predicted proteins | sample 1587751 | NCBI WGS metagenome assembly OIWV01 (sample SAMEA3888913, study PRJEB22519) | human gut metagenome | biome: human gut; feature: human-associated habitat; material: faeces | place: Denmark | collected 2010
ATGAAGGTGTGGAAGTGACTGGCTTTGATACGACTAAGGAAGGTCGCCAAACCATCACTGTCCATTACAAAGGAGCTAGCACAAGCTTTGATGTCCTCGTTAATCCAAAACCAGCTCTCAACGATGAATACCTCAAGCAAAAATTGGCTGAAGCTGCAAAAGCCAAAGTAGACTTTACATTTGCCACTCCAGAAGTCAAAGAAGCCTTGCTAGCTGGAATGGCTGCTTCTGAAAAAGTCTTGAAAGAGCATGATACCAGCACACAAGATCAAGTCAATGAGCAGTTGAACAATTTGACCGCTCTCTTGAAAGCCTTGGATGGTCAAGCTAATCTAGTCAAAGAGAAAGAAGCTCTCTCTGCCCTAACAACAGAAGCGACTGCTCTATTAGCAAGCAAGCCAAATCACCCTTCTGGTGAAGCTTTACAGGCACTCCTGGAGAAAAATAAAGAACTCCTAGCTTCTTCAGAGCTCACTCCTGAAGCGCTTGAAACAGCTAAGACAGGTCTAGAGACCTTGATTGCGCTCTTGAAAGAAGATAAGCCAGCGGTCTTTGTAGATCCTGCGACTGGAGTCGAAGTTCAATTCTCCAACTTAGAGCCAACCGTTGTCAAAGGACTAAAAGTCGCAAAAGTTGAAGCCAATCAGGCAGAAAAAGAAGAACTGAAGGGACGAGAAGCGACTATCTTTGATATCGAAGGAGTCGATGCAAGTGGTCAGGATGTCGATACCCAGCATCCATCCCTTGTGAAAATCCCTGTGGATAAGGATAAAGAAGTGGAGCAAGTTCTCTTCTTCCCAGAAGGTCAAGCTCCTCAATCCTTGGCCTTTGAGAGAGTCGGAGATGTAGTCATCTTTACAGCTCCTCACTTTACTCACTATGCGATTGTCTATAAGCCAGCACAAACGGAAGGACCAGATCAACCGATCCAACCAGAAGAACCGGCTAAACCTGATCAGCCTGTTCAACCAGATCAACCTGTCCAACCAGCTGCCCCAGTGACTCCGGATCCAGCTAATCCATTGAAGCCTACAGAGTCTTCTCAAGTGGATCAGTTGGCCCCAACGACTTCTACTCAAGCGGGTCATCAAGAGGAAGAACACAAGGATATGGTTGATCAAGAGATCCATCAGTTGTTAAGTGCCCACCAAGGAGCGAACTCACAGCCAATAGTTCAGCAAGGAACAAAAGATGCCAGCAAAGAAAGTCAATCAGAACACTTGCCAAATACGGCAAGCCTAGAAGCTTCCTTTGCAGCTGAAGCTGTTTTCCTAGCAGCCTTAGGAGGCTTCCTCTTGGCTGGTAAGAAGAAAGAAGAGTAAGTCTTTTACAGGATTCTTTTGTTCACTTAAAAAGTCACTCTCAAAAAAACCTCTCTGGTGAAAACCAGAGAGGTTTGATCTTGTATTTAGAAGTGTCGTTCGGATCCTGTGAATTAGAGGGGAAAAGCATTGGATTTTTCTACCTCTTTTACAGCTTTTGTGATATAATTATCATGTATTAAAAAAAGAAGGAGTCATATCTAATGGCAAAATTGACTGTTAAAGACGTTGACTTGAAAGGGAAAAAAGTTCTCGTTCGTGTTGACTTCAACGTACCTGTAAAAGATGGCGTGATCACTAACGATAACCGTATCACTGCTGCTCTTCCAACTATCAAGTACATCCTTGAACAAGGTGGACGTGCAATCCTCTTCTCTCACCTTGGACGTGTAAAAGAAGAAGCTGATAAAGAAGGCAAATCACTTGCTCCTGTAGCTGCTGACTTGGCTGCTAAATTGGGTCAAGACGTTAAATTTATCCCAGGTGTTACACGTGGTGCTGAATTGGAAGCAGCTGTTAACGCTCTTGAAGATGGACAAGTTCTCTTGGTTGAAAACACTCGTTTTGAAGATGTTGATGGCAAGAAAGAATCTAAAAATGATCCTGAACTTGGTAAATACTGGGCATCACTTGGAGATGGTATCTTCGTAAACGATGCATTCGGTACAGCTCACCGTGCACACGCATCTAACGTTGGTATCTCAGCAAACGTTGATAAAGCTGTTGCTGGTTTCCTTCTTGAAAACGAAATTGCTTACATCAAAGAAGCAGTTGAAACTCCAGAACGTCCATTCGTAGCTATCCTTGGTGGTTCTAAAGTATCTGATAAGATTGGTGTTATCGAAAACCTTCTTGCAAAAGCTGATAAAGTTCTTATCGGTGGTGGTATGACTTACACATTCTACAAAGCACAAGGTATCGAAATCGGTAACTCACTTGTAGAAGAAGATAAACTTGATGTTGCTAAAGCTCTTCTTGAAAAATCAAACGGTAAATTGATCTTGCCAGTTGACTCAAAAGAAGCTAATGCATTTGCTGACTACACTGAAGTGAAAGACACTGAAGGTGAAGCAGTAGACCCAGGTTTCCTTGGTTTGGATATCGGTCCTAAATCAATTGCTGAATTCGATAAAGCCTTGACTGGTGCGAAAACAGTTGTATGGAATGGTCCTATGGGTGTATTTGAAAACCCTGACTTCCAAGCTGGTACAATCGGTGTGATGGACGCTATCGTGAAACAACCAGGCGTTAAATCAATCATCGGTGGTGGTGACTCAGCTGCCGCAGCAATCAACCTTGGACGTGCAGATAAATTCTCATGGATCTCTACTGGTGGTGGTGCTTCTATGGAACTTCTTGAAGGTAAAGAACTTCCAGGATTGGCTGCACTTACTGATAAATAAGTCTATTAGAATGAAAAGAGTTGGGAAACCAACTCTTTTTTGTGTTATCTCATTGAGTATTTGTTTGATAGAGGCTAAAACTATTATTGGGAAGTAAGTTTCTCTCAAAAAATTGCGATTATTAGTTTGAACTTTACGGCATAATACTGTAGAAGTAGCCAAAAGTTTCATAATCATGTTAAAATAGTAAAATGGGATTGAAATTTGAACCGAAAAAATTTAAATTTGGTATGCGTACACTTAAGACGGGGCTTGCTGTCTTTCTTGTTTTAGGTCTTTTTTCTGCTTTAGGCTGGGAAGGGCTTCAGATTGGTTGTTTGACAGCAGTCTTTAGTCTTCGAGAAAACTTTGACAGAAGTATTCAGTTTGGTAAATCACGTATTTTTGCGAATACGGTTGGAGGGCTTTTGTCGCTATTATTTTACTTTGTGAATATGTGGTTTAATCATTCAGTTTGGGTGACCTTGCTATTGGTTCCAATTTTGACAATGCTGACGATTATCATTAATGTGTCCTTTAATAATGCATCTGGTGTTATTGGAGGGGTGGCTGCACTTTTGATTATTACCTTGTCTATTCCACCTGATAATACCTTCACTTATGTTATTGCTCGAGTCTTTGAAACTTTCTGTGGAGTCTTTATAGCAATCCTTGTCAATTATGATTATGATTGGTTACTTAAACACTTAAAATAAGAATGATAGGGTTCTATTGAACTCTATTTTTTATGTTTTTTTGATAAAATCCTTAAATTAGAGCGAATATACAATATAATGTTCGGGAATTACTCATTGTGTAAGAAAAAGTAACATAAACTGTTGACATGTAGAAATATTCAGAATATAATTGTTAGGAAAGGAGGATGATCATGGCAAGAGAGAAAGAATTAAGGCGTTCTCTAGCTGTTTTTCCGATTGGAACAGTTATGAAATTGACGGATTTAACTGCTCGTCAAATTCGTTACTATGAAGATCAAGGTTTAATTCAACCTGAACGTACAGCTGGAAATCGTCGTATGTACTCATTAAATGATATGGATCGTTTATTGGAAATCAAAGATTTTTTGGATGATGGTTACAATATTGCAGCGATTAAGCATGAGTACGAAGAGCGTGAAGTTCGTGCCCAACAAAAACAAGCGGCTTTAACAGATGCGGACGTTCGACGTATCTTGCATGATGAACTCCTTCAGCAAGGCCGTTTTACGACCCCGTCACAACAATTTGGTAACTTGCGTATCTAATTACGCTTTGAACTTTTATTTTTGGTTTTTATAAAGGAGACCCCTATTATGGCAATCACAGCAGCTGATATTCGTCGCGAAGTCAAAGAGAAGAATGTTACTTTCTTGCGTTTAATGTTCTCTGATATTCTTGGTGTTATGAAGAACGTTGAAATTCCTGCGACAGATGAACAGTTGGATAAGGTACTTTCAAATAAAGCTATGTTTGATGGTTCATCAATTGAGGGATTTGTTCGTATCAACGAATCTGATATGTATCTTTACCCAGATCTTGATACGTGGACAGTTTTTCCTTGGGGTGATGAAAATGGTGCAGTAGCTGGTCTTATTTGTGATATCTATACCTCTGCAGGTGAACCATTTGCTGGTGACCCTCGTGGTAACTTGAAAAAGGCTTTGCGTCATATGGAAGAAGTTGGTTATAAATCATTTAACCTTGGACCAGAACCAGAATTCTTCCTTTTCAAATTAGATGAACAAGGTAATCCTACGCTTGAAGTTAACGATAAAGGTGGTTATTTTGACCTTGCACCAACTGACCTTGCAGACAATACACGTCGTGAAATCGTTAATGTCTTGACAGAAATGGGATTCGATGTTGAAGCATCTCACCACGAAGTGGCGGTTGGTCAACATGAAATCGACTTCAAGTATACAGATGTTTTGAAGGCTTGTGATAATATCCAAATTTTCAAATTGGTTGTTAAGACAATCGCTCGTAAACATGGTCTTTATGCGACATTTATGGCGAAACCTAAATATGGTATTGCTGGTAGCGGTATGCACTGTAACATGTCTCTCTTCACTGAAGAAGGAAATGCATTCTTTGATCCAGAGGATCCACGTGGTATGCAATTGTCTCAAGATGCTTACTACTTCCTTGGTGGTTTGATGAAACATGCATACAACTATACTGCAATTATTAACCCAACAGTGAACTCTTACAAACGTTTGGTTCCTGGATACGAAGCTCCTGTATATATTGCATGGGCAGGTAGCAACCGTTCACCATTGATCCGCGTTCCTGCGTCTCGTGGTATGGGTACACGTTTGGAATTGCGTTCAGTAGACCCAATGGCAAACCCATACTTGGCACTTGCTGTTCTTTTGGAAGCTGGTCTTGATGGTATTATCAACAAGATTGATGCTCCAGATCCAGTTGAAACAAATATCTACTCAATGTCTCCTGAAGAACGTAAAGAAGCAGGTATTATTGATTTGCCATCAACACTTCGTAACGCTCTTAAAGCATTGGAAACAGATGAAGTGGTTCGTCAAGCTTTGGGTAATCATATCTATACAAACTTCCTTGATGCGAAACGTATGGAATGGGCAAGCTATGCTACCTTTGTTTCACAATGGGAAATTGATAACTACTTGGATATTTATTAAGAAATTAAATTTGAAAATCAGGTTATGCCTGGTTTTCTTTTTCTTTTAAATTCATTAAGTTCTTGGACAAATTACGTAGTTTTAACTGAGCTGTTTTCTTTTGTCATATTTCTTTATTCACCCTTAATCGCATTAAAATATGTGAGTGTTAAACTAATTTTATATTAATCTTATTCAGGGGGAAATATGAAAACTACAAAAAAAGCTGCTTTGGTAGCAGCCTCAAGTGCATTATTGCTCGGTCTTACAGTCGCACAAACAGTTAATGCTGATACTTATACAGTTCAAAATGGAGATTCATTCTTCGGGATTGCTAGTCAGTATGGGGTAGATCCTTATCAATTGGCAGCTGAAAATGGCATGACTATTTGGTCAACAATTGTTCCTGGTGGAAGCTTGGAAGTTTCAGGTGCTACGACAGCAGTTGAGGAAACAACAGAAGCTTCTTCTTCTGAGGTAACAACTACTGATTCAGATGCTACTTGGAATCGTTATCCAGTTGGTCAATGTACATGGGGTGTTAAGGAAGTTGCTCCATGGGTAAGTAACTGGTGGGGTAATGGTGGCGATTGGGCAGGAAGCGCTGCTAGCCAAGGTTATGCTGTAGGTTCAACACCTGTGACAGGATCAATTGTATGTTGGACTGATGGTGGTTATGGTCACGTTGGTTATGTAACACAAGTTGGTCAAGATGGTCAAATTCAAATCTTGGAGTCAAATTATCAAGGTCAACAACAAATCAATAACTATCGTGGTTGGTTTGACCCACAAAACTCAACTACACCAGGTTCAGTATCTTACATTTATCCAGGTGCATAAAATGAAAAAAGCGTTATAAACGCTTTTTTTACTTGCTGGAAGGGTTGTGCTCCAGACTGTATTTAAACTTAAAAAATGGTAGCCATCCAGCTACCATTTTTTTATTTATCAGGTGTGAGAATCATTGGAATAATGATTGGTTCACGTTCTGTTTTTTCATATAAGAATGGGCGTAAAGCATTGACGATAGCACCATTAACGGATTGGATGCTAGCATCCTTATTCTTAAGAGCGATACGAATAGCATTGAATAGAATGCGTTGGCTCTCACGGATAAGATCGCCAGATTCACGCATATAGATGAAGCCACGACTGAGGATGTCTGGACCAGCTAGAATCATCTTAGACTTGAAGTCAACAGTTGCTACGGCAAGTACGACACCATCTTCAGAGAGATCACGACGGTCACGAAGAACGGCCGCTCCGATATCGCCAATACCATTACCATCAACGTAGATATCTTGGGCATTGAAGTGACCTGCACGACGAGCAGAGTCTTTTGTTAGGGCTAAGACATCACCATTTTCCATAATGAAGATATTATCTTTTGGAACGCCACAATCAACAGCAAGGCCTGCGTGAACTTTCTGCATGCGGTATTCACCGTGAACAGGCATGAAGAATTTTGGTTTGATCAAACGAAGCATGAGTTTTTGCTCTTGTTGACCACCGTGTCCAGAGGTATGGATATTGTTGATTTTACCGTGGATAACATCGACACCAGCTTCTTGAATAGTATTAATCAAGCGGTTAACGCTAGTTGTGTTTCCTGGGATAGGGCTAGATGAGAAGATAACAGTGTCACCAGGTTGCAGTGTCACTTGGCGGTGCATCCCATTAGCGATACGTGCAAGGGCTGCCATAGGCTCTCCTTGAGAACCAGTACACATGATAAGAATCTCACTGGCATGGTAGTTTTTCATCTCACTAGGGTCAATGATAGTTCCTTTTGGAACTTTGATGTAGCCTAGTTCAACCCCATTGACGATGGCTTTTTCCATAGAACGTCCGAAGACAACAATCTTACGGCCAGTTTTTACAGCGGCTTCGGCAGCTTGTTGCAGACGGAAAATGTTTGAGGCAAATGAGGCGAAGATAATACGTCCGTGGATGCCTTCAATAATTTTCATGATGGATTGACCAACGACCTTCTCGGAATTTGTGAAAGTTGGTACTTCAGCATTGGTTGAGTCTGAGAGGAGGCAAAGGACGCCTTCTTCACCAAGTGCAGCCATACGGTGAAGGTCTGCTGGCTCACCTACTGGGGTGAAGTCAAACTTAAAGTCACCGGTACAAACAATTTTACCTTGAGGTGTATGGATGACAATACCGAGAGGTTCTGGAATTGAGTGAGTAGTGCGGAAGAAGGTCACGCTCATATTTTTGAAAGTAAGCTCTGTATTAGCATTAATTTCATAGAGTTGTGCATCACGAAGTAGTCCGTGTTCTTCCAATTTTCCTTTGATAAGAGCAAGAGCAAGTGGTCCTGCATAAATTGGGATATTTGCCTGTTTAAGAAGGAAGGGGATCCCACCAATATGGTCTTCGTGACCATGGGTAATGACTAGTGCCTTTACACGATCAACGTTTTCAACGATGTAAGAATAGTCCGGGATAACATAGTCGATTCCGAGAAGATCATCCTCGGGGAATTTAATACCCGCATCGACGATGATAATCTCATCTTGGTATTCAATACCATAGGTATTTTTACCGATTTCCCCCAAACCACCAATCGCATAAACCCCAACTTCTTCAGGTTTTAGATTGATTTTTGATGCCATGGTCTTAGAACTCCGTTACTTCAAAAACGCCTGTTTCTTTTTCGTATTCAAGGGCTTTTTCTGAGAGGAGCTCGATGAATTCGATGTTATAGGCAGTGTTTTTTTCGATGATTTGACGAGCTTGGATACGTCCCTCAAGTTCAGTTTCTGCATCGATATCTAGGTAGAGTGATTTTGTCTGTTCACGGCGTGGATTACGCTCTTTAGTTTCTTGGTAAAAGACTTTATAAATCATGGTTTTCCTTTCTTTCCAAAAGGCTCTGCCATTCTATAAAAAAACCGGTCAAGTTAATCTTTCTATGATTTACTTGACGTTATGATATTCACTTTATGAGTAATAGCTAGTAGCCTTGATTCGTTTAACAATTACTATTATTGTACCATAAGATAAGGGCTAGATAAAGAAAATGGCGGAAAAAGTTGGAAAATGTTCGTTTCTGGGAAACAGTGACTTGTGTTATAATAGAAAAGCATAAAAGGAAACAAGGAAAAAAGATGAAAATATTAGCATTTGATACTTCTAGCACAGCTTTATCAGTAGCCTTGTTAGAAGATGAGAAACTAGTGGCAGAGTCAACTGTCACAGTAAAAAAGAACCACAGTATTAGTCTAATGCCAACCATTGATTTTTTAGTTGCTCAGGCAGGCTGGCAACCGTCTGATTTAGAACGTATTGTGGTTGCACAGGGCCCTGGTTCTTACACAGGGCTTCGTGTGGCTGTCGCAACAGCTAAGACTTTAGCCTATGCGCTCGACATTGATTTGGTGGGAGTTTCAAGCCTACAGGCACTGACAGACCTTTCGGTTGACGGTGTTGTGATTCCTATCATGGATGCCCGTCGTAATAATGTTTACGTTGGTTTTTATGAAAATGGTCAGGCCCTCGTCCCAGATTGCCATGCAGCTTTTGTAGATGTTCTGGAGCAAGCTAAAACTTTTGAAAAGGTGACATTTGTCGGTGAAGTGGCTAATTTTGTGGATCAGATTAAAGAAAGCCTTCCAGAAGCAACTATCTTGTCAAGTCTTCCGTCTGCCCAGTTAATTGGTCGTTTAGGCTTGTCCTTGCCTTCTGTTGATGTGGATGCTTTTGTTCCACATTACTTGAAGCGAGTTGAGGCGGAGGAGAATTGGCTTAAGACGCATGAGGAAACTAACCGTGACAACTACATCAAGCGCGTCTAGATTGAGTAGCCAGGAGCAAGCTCAACTGATTTATCAGATTTTGTCGGATGTTTATGACAAGTCTCCGTGGACGATAGAACAAGTGGTAGCAGACTTGGCTTTGGATACGACGGAGTATTTCTATGTTTATGATCAGGAAGAAGTTGTTGGTTTTTTAGCCCTTCAAAATTTGGTGGGTGAGCTCGAGGTGACCAATATCGCCGTTTTAAAAGCTTATCAGGGGCGTGGTTATGCTAGTCAGCTGATGAAGCATTTGGAAGAGCGTAGTGAGCCTATATTTCTAGAAGTGAGGGCTTCAAATCAAGTCGCTCAGGCGCTTTATAGAAAATTTGGTTTTGAAAGTCTAGGGATTCGGAAAAATTATTATCATGAGCCTCAAGAAGATGCAGTTATCATGAGGCGAGAGGAAGTCTAATGGCAGATAGATATATTTTGGCAGTGGAGAGTTCATGTGATGAGACTTCAGTTGCCGTTTTGAAAAATGAGAAAGAACTTTTAAGTAATATTATTGCCAGTCAGGTGGAAAGCCATAAACGGTTTGGTGGTGTTGTTCCTGAGGTGGCTAGTCGTCATCATGTGGAAGTGGTGACTCTTTGCATTAAAGATGCCCTTTCTGAGGCGGGAATTACTGCTGAACAACTAGATGCTGTAGCGGTAACCTATGGTCCTGGTTTGGTCGGGGCGCTCTTGGTCGGGATGGCAGCGGCTAAGGCCTTCGCTTGGGCACACGGATTGCCTTTGATTCCAGTTAACCATATGGCTGGGCATCTTATGGCAGCGCGTGAGGTTAAAGAATTGGAATATCCCCTCTTAGCACTTTTGGTGTCTGGGGGACACACAGAGTTGGTTTATGTGTCAGAACCGGGGAATTACAAGATTGTTGGTGAGACACGTGATGATGCAGTTGGTGAAGCCTATGACAAGGTCGGGCGTGTGATGGGTTTGACCTACCCAGCTGGGCGTGAAATTGATGAGTTAGCTCATAAAGGGAAAGATGTTTATGATTTTCCACGCGCTATGATTAAGGAAGACCACTTGGAGTTTTCATTTTCAGGCCTGAAGTCAGCTTTCATCAATTTGCATCACAATGCAGAACAGAAGGGAGAAGTTCTAGTCAAAGAAGACCTTTGTGCTTCTTTCCAAGCTGCTGTGTTGGATATTCTCCTAGCTAAGACTAAGAAAGCCTTGGAGCGTTATCCTGTCAAGACACTTGTTGTTGCAGGTGGTGTGGCAGCTAATCAAGGATTACGTGAACGTTTGGCTGAAGAAATCACAGATGTAGATGTGGTTATTCCGCCTTTACGTCTCTGTGGTGACAATGCTGGTATGATTGCTCTAGCAGCCGCTATTGAATGTGATCAAAAACATTTTGCTGAGTTGGACTTGAATGCAAAACCAAGTCTAGCCTTTGCAGGATTTGAAGAATAAGAAGAGCCTCTTACTAGTTTGGTAAGAGGTTCCTTTAGAAAGGAATTGAGTGTGTCTGACTTTCGTTTAGGTGTAAAAGCCGCGGTACCGACAGCTTTAGGCTATGTAGCTATTGGCCTAGCCTTTGGTGTTGTAGCAGCTGCTTCGGGTCTATCAGCCCTTGAGGTTGGCCTCATGTGTGCCTTGGTCTATGGTGGCTCGGCCCAGTTTGCCATGTGTGCCTTAGTAGTTGCAGGAGCTGGTCTAGGTGAGTTAACCTTGACTGTTTTCTTGGTTAATTTGCGTAACATGTTGATGAGTTTACATGCAACGACGATTTTTACAAAAACAAGTCTCTGGAATCAGCTGGGAATTGGTAGTCTGATTACGGATGAAAGTTATGGTGTCTTGTTGGGAGAATATGTGCATCATAAAGATATTCCTGCTAACTGGATGCATGGTAACAATATTTTCAGCTATTTGGTTTGGATTGTATCATCAGTTATTGGTTGTTTGATTGGTTCCATGATTCCTAATCCTGAGCTATTTGGTTTGGATTTTGCTTTGATTGCCATGTTTATTGGTTTGTTGAGTAGTCAGATTGATGCCTTGTTAGGGGAAGGCGTGCGTAAGCTCCTCTTGATTTTACTATCTATTGCTGTGGCTTATCTGAGCTTTAGTGTCATCTTGTCGGAATCTTTGGCTGTTTTAGTGGCTACTTTGGTTGGATGTAGTGTGGGGGTGATGTGTGATGGCCGTCAATAAGTTTATTCTCGTTGCTATTCTACTTGGTTTTTTGGTCAGCTGGGTTCCTCGTGTGCTTCCCTTTGTTTTAGTGAAATACAAGGGGCTACCAGATATCGTTGTTCGATTTTTGCACTACTTACCAGTTTCTATCCTCTTTGCTCTGATTCTCTCTAGTCTCACGACTGAGAAGATTGGTCACTTGCCACAGTTTAAGTGGATGGAAATCCTGGCTACTGTGCCAACGGTAATTGTAGCCTTTAAGAGCAAAAATCTGCTCTATGCAGTAATCGTCGGTATAATATCTATGGCCCTGATTCGTTTCGTATTTTAGCAAATGAAAAGACTTGGAGTTGCTCTTAGTGAGTCGCTTTCCAAGTCTTTTTTAGTTATTGTTAAAAAAGGCAGCAATATCGTCTTCACTGAGCCCAATCATTGGATCTATAGTTGCCCAATTTTCTTCAGTTAAGCGATAGTTTTCTTCTGTTTGCACAGGTTTGTTAACAGACTTATCCACAGGTTGTGAATAAGTGTTAACAAGATCTGGGGATGGATTGATATTTTCCGAAAAGTCTTTGTTTTCAAGGGTTTCTGAGGGATCGTTGTTTTTCGTTTTTGTTTGATCGGGTGCCTCTGTTGCCTCGTTTTTAACAATCTTTTCGACAGACTTATCAACAGCTTGTGTATAAGTTTGTTCAAAACGTTGGATGAGATAAGTATTTCGTTTAGCTCCCTCGTTGCGAACGGCATAATCAAAGGCTGCGATTTCCCCTAACATGACTAGTTTACTCTTGGCGCGTGTGATAGCGGTGTAGATGAGGTTGCGTTGTAGCATACGTCCACTTTGTCGTGTGATGGGAAGGATAACGACTGGGAACTCACTCCCTTGAGATTTGTGGATTGACATGGCATAGGCCAGAGTAATCTTATTCCATTCGTTACGAGGATAGATAACCTCATTGCCATCAAAGGACATGTAAATTTCGTCCTGCTTGCTTTCAGTATATTTATCAGGGATGAGATCAGTAATGATTCCGATATCGCCATTGAAGACATTGAGTTCGGTATCGTTGACCAGATGGAGAATTTTGTCGTTCTTACGGAAGAAAATATCATTAAAGGCAAACTGATTGGCCTTTTCTTGAGGATTAAGTAGGTCCTGCATAATGGTATTGAGATTGTTAATTCCAGCCTGTCCTCGGTACATGGGGGCTAAAATCTGCACATCCTGAGCAGCAATCCCGCTCTTTATAGCGGCAGAGACAATTTTAGGAACCATCTGTGGAATATGGTTGGCATTGGCCTCAAAGTAAGAGCGGTCAGCCTTTTTCTCTGTGAAATCAGCAGGTAGTTGACCTTGGCGCATCTGGCTAGCTAAGGTAACGATGGTGGAGTCCTCGGATTGTCTGAAAATTTTGGTCAGAGAAACCTTAGGCAAGTCATCAATCTGCAAAAGGTCAGCCAAGACCTGGCCAGGGCCTACGGAAGGCAGTTGGTCTTGGTCACCCACAATGATGACTTGGGTTGAATCAGAGATACTTTCAAAAAGTTGATTAGCCAACCAAGTATCAACCATAGAAAACTCATCGATGATAATCAAGTCGCAATCGAGATAGTCCTCCAAGGTCTTGAAATCGTCCTCGCTATTGAGGCCCAAATGTCTATGGATAGTGGCGCTAGGGAGTTGGGTGAGTTCGTTCATCCGACGAGCAGCCCGTCCTGTTGGTGCCGCTAAAATAATAGGCAAATCAGACTTTTTGAGATCTAGACCATGAAGGTCGGTATAAGTTTTAATGATTCCGTTAATAACGGTGGTTTTACCTGTCCCGGGACCACCTGTCAGGATGAAGACCTTGCTTTGTAGGGCTTTGATAATGGCATCTTTTTGAACCTTATCATAAGTAATACCAAGTTCCTCTTCCACCTCTTCAAGACTTGCTTGGATTTTGTCCTCTGCACTGATGTCAGGTTGGTCTTTCATGATACGAGTTAGGTGGGTATAGATGCCCTGTTCCGCAAAATAAAGGGTATTATCAAAGATTTTAGTTTCTATATTTTGCACTTTATCCTCTTGGATGAGATTGGTTAATTCCTTCGCGACTAAGGCGGGGTCAAGTTCAATCTGACGAGCACTTTCCAAAAGGATGATAGTTCGTTCAAGCAAGGCTTTGGCTTCGATATAGGTGTCGCCTTCTTCCATACTGGCTTCTAGCAGACAATGAATCAAGGCAGCTCGTAAACGCTCAGGAGCATCACTAGCAATCCCTAGGCGTTCGGCTAGTTGGTCAGCTATTTTAAATCCGATTCCTTGAACTTCCTCTACCAAGAGATAAGGGTGTTCTTCGATAAGATTGAGCGATTCTTCCTTATATTGGTTGAAAATTTGTGAGGCAGCTTTTGGTGTGAGTCCATAGCTGGAAAGTTTGGACAAGATTTGCTCGGTTCCATAGTTAATTTTTAACTTTGCAACGAAGGCTTCTCGGTTTACCTTTGAAAGGTTAGGAATCTGTTCTAACTTGCTAGGATCCTCGAGAATCTTGTCAATAGGGTCTTCACCATAAATCTCGACAATACGCTCAGCTGTTTTCTTACCAATCCCCTTAAAATTGTCGCTGGCGAAATACTTGATAAGACCGCTGGCAGAAGGTTTTGACCGTTCGTAGCGCGTCATTTGGAGTTGTTCACCATATTTGGGATGATTGGTTAGCTGACCCCAGAAGGTATAATCTTCACCTTCCATGACATCTCCCATGGTTCCTGTAACAATGATTTCATAGTCCTCAAAATCACTGTCTGTTTCGTCAATTTCTAAGAGTAGAATACGGAAAAAATTACTAGCGTTTTCGAAAATGACGCGTTCGATAGTTCCTGAAAAATAAAATTCTTGCATGTGTTTTTCCTAGATACATAATAAGGCTGGGTTTCCCCAACCTTATCTTATTTAGTGTTTTTAGTTATCCTCAACGGTACCAATTTTATTAAGTGGCCAGAAGCGGAATTTAACTTCCCCTACAAGAGCACTCTTGTCAAAGTAACCAACTACTCGACTATCTTTGGAAACAATACGGTTGTCTCCAAGTAGGAAATATTTGCCTTCAGGAACAGTGACAGAGAAGGTCGTGTTACCATCAGCATTGGTTGTAAAGGCCTTGGCATCCTTAGCTAGTTGTTGGAAGTATCCACTCTTGCTCTTGTCATCGTTGTAAGCATATTCTTTTTGTAGCTTATCCTTGGCAAAGGCAGTTTGGAATTCTTTGAGGTATTCTTCCTTGACTTCTTTACCGTTGACAGTAAGTTTATCGTTTTGATAGGTAATGGTATCACCTGGCATACCGATGATACGTTTGACGATTTGTTTCGTCTTACCGTCTTCGACTTCCTTGGCAACGACAATATCGAAGCGTTCAATGGATGTGTGTTTCAAAACGATAACACGTTGATTATTGGCTAGAGTAGGATCCATTGAGTGGCCGTCAACCTGGACAGGGAGCCAAAGGAAGAGGCGAGTCAAAAGGAAAAATGTGATAAAGAGGATAAAGAGTCCCCATTCACGAAGTAAAATGAGGAAGTATTGGGTCCATTTGTTTTTCATAGTTAAGGCCTTTCAGGGTTATTTTAAGCGTTGGTAGGCTTTTTTGGTATTGGCGAAATGATATTTAGCAGTAGCTTGGAGAGCCTGATCTCCGTAGGCTTGAAGAAGCTTAGTTGCCACCTGGTCAGATTTAGCACCAGCACCTGAAGGAAGGGTGTAGCCAACCTCTTGGCTGAGTTTGTCCAAATTTTCCAGGAAGAGATTGCGAGCGATGATAGAGCTCACCGCGACAGCTAAGTATTTCCCTTCAGCCTTTTCTTCTAAAGTAATAGGAAAGTCAAAGCGATTGCCTTCATTCCTGAGGTATTTTTGATAATTTTTCTCACTGGTGAAGGCATCAATGACAATCTTATCTGGTTTAGCACCTGATTGTAACAATAGAAAGATAGCCTGATTGTGGAGAGCTACTTTAACGGACACAGCATTATGACTCTTACCGTCTCCAACCACTTCATTGTACTTTCTAGGCGAAAGAAGGAGTGCCTTGTGAGGAATTTTCTCCTCCAATATAGGTGCAATCTGACGAATCTTGATATCATTAAGATTTTTAGAATCATCGACCCCAAGAGATTTCAAAAAGACATGGTCAGCCGGGGTAACTAGACTAGCTACAACAGCTAGACCACCAAAATAGGAGCCATTTCCGACTTCGTCTGATCCAATTAGGGCTAGGTTTTGCCCATCAGGTGAATGCTTAGGTTCAGCTTGGTATCCAAAACGGCTAGCCAAGACTTCTGGCTTAGCTCCTTGGAAAGTTACCTTTCCTGAAGTATAGGCGATGACACTTATTCCATCGACCTTGGCTGAAAAACTTGCATAAGGATTTTTAGTCGCAGTCGCATAGCTTGCCAGGTCCTTCTGGAGTGTCGAAATCTGCTCTGCTGTCATTTTTAATACGATTGTGCCCATGAAATCTATTTTAGCACAAAAAAGGAGAATTGGTAGATATTTTACAGACTCGGAATCCCTGAAAATTATTTTTCTAGAGAAGTGCAAAGTCTAAAATTTACGAAAGTTAAAATTTAGGATATAATGATTAGAAAGAGAATGCCTAACCATGCTCTTTTTTCCACAATTAGAGAAAATGGGTTGGCATTTAAGTATCGAACACGCCTCAGAGTAAGTGTCTGAATCTTGCTAAAAATGGCGATATACAAGCAATAATATAAGGAGAAGCTGCGGTGGAATATCCATGACCACCATTGATTGGCAGCTAACAAGCAAATGGCAAATAAGAACCGTTACAAATTTCATTTTGGAGAGAAGAACCTCACGCTAACAACTGATAAGGACAACCTATTCATGGAAGAGGTGGAGCGTGTTGCCCACGAGAAATATAAAATTATCAAAGAGCAGATGAAAAATGCTGACAATGAAACAATCGCTATCCTAATGGCTATCAATTCTCTGTCAACTCAGTTGGAACGCGAAATTCAAGTTGAAGATATGGAAAAAGAGTTGGCAACGTTGAGAGCTAAGCAACTTGAGCAGCTCAAGGTTAAGGCGACAGCTACAAATGACGATGAGGATGACGCATGATTGGACTCCTTGTCTTAGCCATTATGGCTTGGAATTTCTACATTGGCTACCGTCGAGGCCTCTTTATGCAAGCTTATTACGTGGTTTCAGTCATTTTCGCCATGTGTGTGGCGGCCTATTTCTACCGGTCGCTAGGAGAGGCTATCAATCTTTGGGTACCTTATACCAATCCAACCAAGGATGCTAGTATAGCTTTCTTTAAAGATCAGAACATCTTTTCACTTGACCGTGTCTATTATGCGGGCGTTGCTTATTTTGCTATCTACTGTATAACCTATTATGGCTTACGCTTTCTTGGTATTTTCTTCCACTTTGTGAGAATTGAGCGACTTGATCAAAGACGTTACCAAGTGGTAGGTGGCGTCTTGGCCACCTTAGTGAGTCTTGTGCCTTTGACTATGTTGGGGAATATTCTTGCGACTGTTCCTATGAACAACATTCAAACGCTCTTGTCATCGAGCTGGGTTTTACGTATCTTGATTAATGGCTATTTTCCAGTTAGTCAGATTATCCAGCATTTGTGGACAAGTGTGATATAGAAAAAAGAAGTCTTCCTTGATTAAGAGAGACTTTTTTTGTTCTTTGTTTTGGTAGGATATGAAAAAGACCGGACACAAGGTCCCAGTCTTTCTTAACTATTTTTACCCTAAGGTTGCAATGGTACATCCGGAACCACCGGCACTTTGTGGGGCATATTCAAAACTTTTAACATGGCGATGACGGCGGAGATATTTGGTAACAGCATCACGGATGACACCTGTACCAATACCGTGGATGATGTCCACCTGACTCATGTTATTAAGTAGGGCTTGGTCAATAAAGGCATCAAGCTCTTGCATAGCTTCTTCGTAACGTTTCCCACGAAGGTCCAGACGGGCACGAGGACCGCCAGATGCCTTTTTGGCTTTTTTAACCACGTTAATTTGTTTCTTCTTAGGTTGTTGGGCTTCCACTTGGGCACGAACAAGAGTGAATTCATCCGCCTTGAGTGTCATCTTGATGAGACCTACCTGGGCTTCCCAGTTACCATTTTTGGCTTGACTGGTAAGCGTACCACGTTGACCATAGGCGGTAACAATGATATCATCTCCGATACGAGGGGCACGCGCAGCCTTTTCTTTCTTGGCCTTACGAAGAACCTTATTCTTAGAGAGGTCCACTTGTGGGGCAAGTTTCTTGAGTTTTCCTTTGGCGTCAATAACTTCATGAGGTTTGAGTTGACTCTTATCGTGGAGATTTTTGAGAATACTATCGCTCTCAGCCAAAGCTGTATCCACCATATCCTGAATTTCTTTTTGAGCCTTTTCGAGTTCCTTGTCGTACTCATGGGAGAATTCGTTATAGAGTTTCTTGACCGCACGGTTGAATTTAAGGTTCTCTTGCTCAACGTCCTTGATGTGTTCCAGACGTTTTTGTGTTTCCACAGTTTGGGCTTCAAGTTGCTCGATGATACGGTTGACATCACTATCAGTATCCGTGAGGTTTTCTGCCTCTTTGACAATAATTTCATTCAAACCGAGGCGGCGAGCAATCTCAAAGGCGTTAGAGCGACCAGGAACTCCCTGCATAAAACGATAGGTAGGGCTTAAAGTCGTTGTGTCAAACTCCATGCTGGCATTTTCCACATGTTGCGTCTCAATCCCATAGGCCTTAAGCTCAGGATAGTGAGTAGTAGCCATGGTTTTAATCTGGCTCAAACGGAGGTGCTCTAGGATTGCCATGGCTAGACTAGCCCCTTCCTGAGGATCAGTACCAGCCCCAAGCTCATCGACTAAGACAAGACTGTTGCTGTCGGCAGCGTCCAGAATCTCGACAATGTGGGTCATGTGACTAGAGAAAGTTGACAAACTCTGTTCGATAGACTGTTCATCTCCGATGTCCGCAAAAATCTCTTGGAAAATGGCTACACGACTACCCTTATCAGCCAAAATTGGAAGACCAGATTGAGCCATCAGTTGTGCTAATCCTAGAGTTTTAAGCATGACCGTTTTACCACCGGTATTGGGACCTGTAATGACAATGGCTGTGAGGTCCTCATCAAAGCGTAAATCGTTGGCTACTGGATTGACCAAAAGAGGGTGACGAACGTTAAGCAGTTGGAGTGTTTGGTTGTCACTAATCTTTGGAATAACTGCCTTTTTATCCTGGAGATAGAGGTATTTTCCTCGAATAAAGTCCATGTGACCCAAAATCCAAGCGTTGTTAGCGATAGCAGCAGCTTGTGGACGGAGTTGATCAGACAATTCATGCAGGATACGGGCCATCTCATGACGTTCGTCTGCACGTAATTGTGTAATTTCTTCGTTAAGTTGGATAACGGCGCGTGGCTCGATATACACTGTGTTTCCAGAGCTTGAGATGTCATGCACAACCCCAGCAATACGGTTACGGTAGGTATTTTTGACAGGCAGCACTGAACGACCATTACGACTAGCAATCAAATTCTCAGCCAACATGTGGCCAGATTTCTTGAGAATGTCTTGCAAGGTCTGGCGAATGGCATCATCACAAGATTTGAGTTGACGACGGATATTTTGCAACTCAGGGCTAGCAAAATGCTCAATGAAACCACCGTCATTGATACTTTGAAGACTGCCTTGTAGACTTGGGAAGGCCTCAATATTTTCGAAAAGACGTTTAAGAGCGACGAGCTCAACATTTTCAAGGTCAGCGTAGAAGCGACCAAGGTCAGCTGAAGCTTGCAGCACCTTCTTGATGGCAATAAGCTCCTGAATGTTGAGGTCAGCATCCAATTCCAAGCGACGCAAGGGTTCAGAAATATCTCGCAAGCTACCAATGGCAAAGCCATGGTGCTCTACGAAAATCTCAGCCATTTCTTGAATTTCTGTAAATTGATTTTGAATTCTTTCTGGATTGGTCATAGGTACCAAGTCACGTAACTCCGCCTGAGCCTGTTCAGTCTGCAGGTATTCTGTGAACTGGTCCTTGACCTTGTTAAATTCTAATTGGTCTAAAATCTTTGTGTTCATAGCTTCTATTATAGCACATTTGCCTATGGGGCGTGGAGGTGGGAAATGCCTGAGGTCGTTTTATGAGCGGACTCTTGTCATCAGATGTTGACTAGTTATTTTTACAAAAGAGTCTCCCTAAAATAAGAGATTTTCAATTAAAACCAATGCTCTCATCTATGCTATAATAAACCTATGACTAATCAGAAAAAATTACTCCTAATTGACGGTTCATCCGTTGCCTTTCGTGCCTTTTTCGCACTTTATAATCAAATTGACCGTTTTCGTAACAATAATGGCCTTCATACCAATGCCATTTATGGCTTCCACCTCATGTTGGACAACCTGCTTGAGCGTATCCAACCGACTCATGTCTTGGTAGCCTTTGATGCTGGTAAAACAACTTTCCGTACAGAGATGTTCGCAGACTACAAGGCTGGTCGTGCCAAGACACCAGAGGAATTCCGTGAGCAGTTCCCTTATATCCGTGAGATGTTGGCTGCACGTGGTATCGCCTATTACGACCTAGCTCAGTACGAGGCAGATGACATTATCGGTACCTTGGCTAAGATGGCTGAAAATACCAGTGAGGACTATCACATTACTGTTGTCTCTGGGGATAAAGACTTGATTCAGCTGACTGACGAAAACACAGTCGTTGAGATTTCGAAGAAAGGTGTGGCTGAGTTTGAGGCCTTCACACCTGACTACCTCATGGAGAAAATGGGTATTACCCCCGCGCAATTCATCGACCTTAAGTCTCTCATGGGTGATAAGTCCGATAATATTCCAGGAGTTACTAAGATTGGTGAAAAGACTGGTCTCAAGCTCCTCTTGGAACACGGTTCCCTTGAAGGTATCTATGAGCATATTGATGAGATGAAGAAGTCCAAAATGAAGGAAAATCTCATCAATGATAAGGAGCAAGCCTTCCTTTCTAAAACTCTGGCGACCATTGATACCCAGTCTCCTATTGAAATTGGCTTAGATGATACGGCCTTTACGGGACCTGACCTTGAAAAATTGGCAGCCTTTTATGACGAGATGGGCTTTGTTCAGTTCAAAAATGCCCTTGGTGGAGAGGCTGTTCCGCAGGATTTTGATGTGGCCTATGCAGAGCCTAGTCAAGTGACAGAAGCTCACTTTAGCTCTGACGATTTCTTCTATTTTGAAATCCTCGGTGACAATTATCACATAGAACCTATCATCGGTTTTGCTTGGGGGAATGACAAGCAGATTTATGCGTCTACATATACAGACCTACTCAAATCAGAAGCCTTCCAGGCAGCTCTTTCAAAAGCTGTTAATATCTACGATTTCAAGCGTAGTAAGGTCCTTTTGAGCCATCTAGGTATTGACTTGCCGACGGCTAATTTTGATGCACGTCTGGCCAAGTATCTGCTCTCAACCGTTGAAGACAATGAATTGTCAACCATTGCCCGTCTCTATACGGACCTACCGTTAGAAACAGATGAAGTGGTCTATGGCAAGGGGGCTAAGCGTGCGGTTCCTGAAAAAGATGTCTTACTCAGCCACCTAGCTAAAAAAGTCAAGGTCCTTCAGGTTGCTAAACCGGTTATGCTTGAAAAATTGGCTGAACACGGTCAATCAGAGCTTCTCTTTGACATGGAGTTACCACTGGCAAATGTGTTAGCTAAGATGGAAATCGCTGGTATTAAGGTTAAGGGACAAACCCTTAACGAGATGGCAGTGGAAAACCAAGTAGTCATTGATAAATTGACCCAAGAAATCTACGAAATGGCGGGCGAGGAGTTCAATATTAACTCGCCTAAACAGTTGGGTGTTATCCTCTTTGAAAAGATGGGTCTACCTTTGGAATACACTAAGAAAACCAAGACAGGTTACTCAACAGCTGTGGATGTCCTTGAACGATTAGCACCAATTGCTCCAATTGTAGCTAAGATTTTGGAGTACCGCCAAATCACCAAGCTTCAGTCTACCTATGTCTTGGGGCTTCAGGATTATATCCTTGAGGATGGTAAAATCCATACCCGTTATGTGCAAGATTTAACTCAGACAGGTCGTTTGTCATCAGTGGATCCCAACTTGCAAAATATTCCTGTTCGCTTGGAGCAAGGTCGTCTCATCCGTAAGGCCTTTGTCCCATCGACTGAGGACGCAGTGCTTTTAAGCTCGGATTACTCACAGATTGAGTTGCGCGTGCTGGCTCATATTTCGGGAGATGAGCATTTGATTGCAGCCTTTAAAGAGGGGGCAGATATCCATACCTCTACAGCCATGCGTGTCTTTGGCATTGAAAAGCCAGAGGATGTCACACCTAACGACCGTCGTAATGCAAAGGCTGTTAACTTCGGGATTGTTTATGGCATTTCTGATTTTGGTCTTTCTAACAACCTTGGCATTAGCCGTAAGAAGGCCAAGGAGTATATCGACACCTACTTTGAACGTTATCCTGGTATCAAGGCCTATATGGATAATGTGGTTCGTGAAGCCAAGGATAAGGGCTACGTAGAAACTCTCTTCCACCGCCGTCGTGAGTTGCCAGATATTAATTCTCGTAACTTTAACGTCCGCAACTTCGCAGAGCGTACAGCTATCAACTCTCCTATCCAAGGAAGTGCTGCTGATATCCTCAAGATTGCTATGATTAACCTAGACAAGGCTCTGGTAGAAGGTGGCTATAAAACTAAGATGCTCCTACAGGTGCACGATGAAATCGTCCTTGAGGTGCCAAACGACGAACTTGTAGCGATGAAAGCCTTGGTTAAAGAAACCATGGAAGCTGCAGTCGAACTCGCTGTCCCTCTCATCGCAGATGAGAATGACGGCCGCACATGGTATGAGGCAAAGTAAAACATGAAAGAAAATTTTCCATTTACCTATTTTCTCTTGCGCTACATGCTAGGATTTCTGGCCGTTGTTCTGGCTATCGTAGCAGTGTTGGTGATTATCACCTACTTTATGACCAAGTAGAAATAGGCAAAAAAGCTGGACTGAGGTCCGGCTTTTTTGCCTATTGAAAACCACCAGCTATGCTAGTGGTTCCGAAAAGTTTTTAACGATGTATCAAAAAAGTCCCCCTAAAATGTTATATTAGATAGGGGTTCCCGACCAGTAGCTAATATACTAATGAGACTTGCTAGTCGGGTCAGCTAGCAAAGGTGGTGCTGAAGTGGAACTATTCGGTGGTTTTTTAAGCCTTGGCCGGTAGCAGAGGCTTTCATCCGAAGAGCAAGTTACAAGTTCTAATCTATGAACTTAGAAAGGAAGGAATAACTTAGAACAGCTCTCAAATAAATTTGGAATAAACATTTCTAATTTTAGTTATATAATTAAATTGATTAGTCGTTAACCTTTATTTTATAATTAGATAAACAAATTTGAATTTCTGGAGTAGTAGTGCAATGAAAAAGGATAAATATAAGAATTTGATTTTCGCATATACGGTTTTATATACATTTGTAACGGTGCTAAACAGCATTTTGTATTTATATAACGGAATATATGAGGATCCGAGCGGAAACTGGCACGAAATAGACAGAGCAATCATAGTTTTAATAGGTGTAGTGGCATATGCTCTTGTTACAGAGCTGATTATAAAGCCTATGGTTCTAAGATATGCAGTTTCGTACATACCGACAGTTTTACTTGCATTTTTTTATGTATGGTCTACGAGCTTTAGAGAAAATTTAGCTCAGTCCGCGTATATGGACATCTGGATAAATTTCACGTCTATGTTCGTTATATTTTGTATAGTCCATTTTATTGTGTACAAATGTAGAAAAAAGAAAGAGACAATGAAGTAAATTAATTCCAATTTATAGGATTGTATACGGCAAAGGTAGCAATTGAATATGGTAAAATTACTGATGGCTTTTTTAAAGCAGGACTTGTGCCAAAAGAAGTTGGTCCTAGTGGTGGAACATTAGCATTTTTACCCAAAGGAGTATCTTTGACTGGTTCTGTAATGTCATCGCCAAATGAGAAAGCCGATGATCAGTCAGATAAAAGTAAGGATCGTATCTGGGGTGGGTAGTCACTTTATGGCACCACAGACGATAGTTATTTCTTCTACAAAGTAGACTAATGATTAACAAGCTGAAACTGAAACGTTTCGGCTTTTTTGTTTTCGTCATAGTGACATTTATGTCACTATTTTTTATTGGCCGTATTACCTATAATAGAACCATAACTGAGAACAGCGACAGGAGTTCTTAATAAAAAGGAGTGTCGTACTATGATTGAATTTTTGATGTCAAAAAATGTGACTTATTTGGAGTTGTTTTATATCTTTTTGGGAGTAGTTCTTTCAAAGGTATACCTTGCTTTGCGTGGCCGGAAGCACGCTAAACGTGACGTATAACAAAAAGGGTAGCACTCAATGCTATCCTTTTTTGCTGTCTTCATAAGTTTTAATCATTTTCTTTTGTGGTGTGGCCATTGGGAACTGGTCGAAGTCCTCAGCCGCTACCCAGCATAACTCCTTATCGGTAGTGAGTTTGTCGTCATTGACGCTACCTTCTACCATCTCGATGGTCCATTTTTGGTGGCTGAAGGTATGTTTTACAGGTGTAAAATCATTGTTCGTCCACTCTGGATTAAGGGCATAATTTTCTTCAAAAATAGCCTTTTGAGAGACTGTCTCGAGAATATAATCATCCTTTTCAAAAAGGCTGAGTTGTTGACCAATAAAGTCCGTTTCCATGATAGGGAAGGACCAGAAACCACCTAGCAGACGTCCCTCGATATTTTTTTCGAGCAGAAATTCACCCTTTGCATTTCTGATAATAAAAGCTTGAATTTGCATAGGTTTAGGCTTCTTCTTAGGCAATTTGATAGGGTACTTGTCATAAGTTCCATTGAGATAGGCTGCACAGAAAAAGCGAATAGGGCTTTCGTCTGGTCTTGGATTTTTAGCCGATTCGATATCGGTCCCAAGGTCCATAAGCGCCTGATTAAAGTCCCCTGGACGGTCAGGGTCAATCAAAATGTCCATAATCGCTTGGAAAATCTTACGATTTTTGGCGTCTCCAATATCGTAATTAACCTCAAAGAGACGAGCCATGACTCGCATAACATTACCATCAACAGCGGGTTCTGGGAGCCCAAAGGCGATGCTAGAAATAGCACCAGCAGTATAGGGCCCGATGCCCTTGAGTTTGGCAATATTGTCATAAGTATCTGGAAACTGACCATCAAAGTCATCCATGATTTGTTTAGCAGCCTTTTGCATGTTTCGGACACGTGAATAGTAACCTAACCCTTCCCAAGCTTTGAGAAGCTTCTCTTCTGGAGCTTCAGCCAAATCTTTAACTGTTGGAAACCAGTTTAAAAAGCGCTCGTAATAGGGAATGACAGTCTGAACCTGGGTTTGTTGTAGCATGATTTCACTGACCCAGATATAGTAGGGATTTTTAGTTCTTCGCCACGGTAGGTCTCGTTTCTCTCGATCGTACCAGTCCAGGAGGGTACGACGAAAAGAGGCGATTTTCTCAGCATCCCACATGACAATGCCGTATTCTTTTAAATCTAACATGTCTCTATTGTAGCAAAGAAATCTTTTTTCAAAAAATTATGCGTTTTTCTGTTAAAAAGATTGACAAAAGTAAGCGTTTACATTATACTAAGAGTGTAAAGAAGATAAGGATTCATCAAGGAGGTAAAAGCCATGGTGAGAGTCAATATTTCAAGGTACAAAAACGGAGACTGAGATCTCTAAACAAAACAGTAGGCAAAACAAATAACTTTATCAATCATCTCTGAGGAGCGTGACCGCATGACAGTAGGACGTTACAAGAACGGAGATTAATTCAGTCGCATAAAATAGCTACAAGGGAGTGATACCACCAGAAATCGAAAGCTAAACTCAAGATTAACGTCAAAAAGTGAGGTAAAGCTCATGAGAAATGTTAGTAGGTATAAAAACGGAGACACTTAAGCTGTTGCGTAAAATAGCTTAAGGAGTGATACCGATGCCAAATGAGTAAACTATCGACAAAAGTTAAATGCTTAAATCTTGTAACAAAGTACCGAGGTGACGCTTATGTTGATGTTTGATGTAAGTCGTTATAAGAACGGCGACAAGTAAATCTCATTGAGTGGTCAATGGGGAGATAGGTCTCAAATCATACGAATCAGAGGTGATTACTATGATGATGAATTTAGGACGTTATAAAAATGGAGACACTTCAAGTTATTGCATAAAATAGCTTAGGGAGTGATACCAATGTAATAGAAAATTTACAATACAAAAAAGTTATTTGTAAGTTGATGGAGGTAATCTATGATTGCTAGGTATAAAAATGGTGACACACAATGACTCCTCCTTATGAAAATATTTTTTACAAAATTCCAAAAGGATGTTCTAATGACAATTGAAGAATCTTAAAAGCTCATTCTAGCGTGTAAGAATGAGCTTTTTGATATGTTGAATTTTGCTGAAAGTTACTTAATCCTTATTGTTTAACTGGACCTTTCGTAGGAGAGCCAGTCTTTTTTGTTCTTCGACTAGAGCCATAAAGATTTGGTATTGATTTTTAAGATGCGGCAGGAAGCTCTTAGGAATCTTGCTATCAAAGCTTAGGTTGTTCAGAAATATGGGGGCGCTACTGTCTCTATAGATTTGTCCTTGGAAGAAGTAGTTGTCGGTCACGATATCAATTGAGATACGTGATGAGCGCCATCGACGTTTGCGCATGTACTTGGGTTTCCAACGAATCTTAAGTTGTTGGTCCTTGATATACCACCCCATGATGTCTATTTTAGCGGTCTGTTTCGTTTTGTCATCAAAGTAGGTTACTGGTACGCTTAAAACCTGCTGGCTTCTTGGTGAGGTTAAGAAGGGATGAAAATCAGGAATGAAGTCGTAGTCCTTGCTGGATACTTCCGAAAGACCGTTTTCTTCTCGTATTTTGCTACGACTGGCGTACTTGAAGAAGTCAAAACTCTTATCCTGTCTTTCTAGTCGATCAGCCTCTAATTGATATCTTGCCACCTGATCACCGATATTTTTAGTCGTCTTGAGGTAACGCATGATTTCTGCATCCTTGTAGTAAAGAGCGACGAGATTTTTTAGACGCTGACTAGGGTCCAGAGAGTGTAACTTGTCTGGAAAAGACAAGATTTGTATGCTATGAACAGAGGCCAAAGGGACAGCAGCGATGCCTGATAAGACCTTGTCTTGTTCAAAGAGGGAGACGGTATCAAAATGACTGGTATGTCCAAGCGAATGTCTTATGTCAACAACAAAGAGGTTATTGTCCTGTTTAAAAGTGATAATATAGGTATCACTCGGACCTAAGTTTTTAAGGTTATATTCTAGGGAAGTAATAGGAATATTATAGTAGTGGTTAAAGGTTGGAAGCCCTAGTTTTTCTCCTAATTTCTTTTTATGATAAAGCATTCTCTTATTTTAGCATGAAGTTTGACCGGAGAAAAGATGACGCATAGGGCTTAATTTTTTTATGAGGGAAAATTTCTAACTCTTTACGTATGTGTCCCGATTTGGAAGAATAAAAAAATTACAAAGAGAGCGTTAAGAGCGTTCTCTTTTATTTGTTTAAAAAAATCTAATTTGGAGGTTAGGAATGACACCTAGCGAGCAAAATTCACGAGAAACTATTATTTCTTTTTTGATGGAACAAACAGGGTTATCACGTCAGGAAACAGTCACCAGTATTGAAGAACTTGAAGCTTTTGGCTTAGTCGGTTTTGCTTCCAACGGTGATTTCAGACTGAAAGAGGTATAAGTAATGACAAAAATTCAGATGAATACAACAGACGAATTTCAAACGTCAGAACGTTTCTATGCATTACCCAAAATTCTTTTTGAAAGTGACCGCTATAAACAAATGCGGATTGACACTAAAGTTGCTTACGCAATTCTAAAAGATCGCTTGAGTCTTTCCCTGAAAAATAACTGGATTGACGAAGCAGGATATATTTACCTAGTTTATTCAAATGCTAATTTGATGGAAATTTTGAATTGTTCAAAATCAACACTTCTAAGAATTAAAAAGCAATTGACTGAGTACGGCTTGATTTATGAAGTTAAGCAGTCAAATAGTCAAAAAGGTACCCTCGCAAATAGAATATACCTAGGTCAATTAATTGACGACAAATCTACTAGAACCCTTGTAAACACCGACTTTTCTGAACCAGACACCCCCCCGGTGTCAGATTTAGACCAGGGGGGTGTCAGATTTGGACTAGAGGGGTACCAGATTCAGACTAGGGGGGTGTCAGATTCAGACACTAATGATACTGATAACAGTGATACTAATATTAGCGACACTGACATTCCTTCTGAGGATGACGAGGAGATAGCCTACCCTAGTCAAGATGATAAATATCAAAACACGCTAAACCGAAAAGTTGATGAAGCGACACAGTACGATAGAGATTATATTTGGGGACTTGTATATGAACGTCTAAGACAAGAGAGGTTCTCAAAAGCTTCAGCAGACTTTGTAATGCGCCACTTTGATGAACGTTATCAATACGCCCTGGAAAATATGCGCTATGCATCCTCTACAGAAAAAATTGCAGAATTTGTCTTTAATGGCATCCTAGCTGTTTTCAATCAAGAGAGACGAAAACAAGAAAATGCTAATGGATGACCTGGCAAATATAAGTGAGTACCTTCTTGAAAGCATGACCTGGATAAGTCGTTAAACTGTCACAAATGTTTTCAGGAGGTAGCAAAATGAAATTTGCTAACAAACTTATGCTTGCAGTCACTCTTCTTGGAGTGGGTGGTGCAACGATCAGTGCTATTCAGCACAAGACAGGTGATAATGTCGCACACGCAGACACCCCTGTTCGACGTTACTATGAGTACCGTCGAATTGGTGGCAGACTCTATTACCGTAGTGTCCTAAAAGGCTATGCTAACGGAGTTGGATGGGTTTACGACAGCGTTGGCCCTTGGATTTCAACTGGTATGTAACAAGCTGCTTTAGCTTTGACCTAAGCAGGTCTTAAAACTGCTTGATGTTCATTGAAAACTGAATAATAATCTTTCGTCCTGATTAGTGATACTGAAGGCATAAAAAAAAGAAATGGGGGCGAAAGCGTAGCTAGTAGAAGTATATCTAGCGCCTGGTATCAAGTATAACAAGGGCACACTTACAAGAAGTGAGTGCTAACGAGGTAGGACCCACAGTTAAAATTGTGTGGTTGGTCAAGCGGGCCGTGGCTACCAGCCTTAATGAGTTCGAGGTGAACAAAGCTATAAACCTTACGTAAAAATGCAGATTTAACTATGGTTAAACAAAAGCAAAAAAAGGAGTTCGAAATGAATGATACTCTTTTGAGATTATCCGATCTCAGGCAACTCGGTCTTGAAGGTGGTGTAATGCTATATCTTCAAGACGGTACCGTTGCCAAATGTCGGCCAAAGTTCGCAGCAATTCAAAAAAAAGAGCGAAAAAATGGACGACTTGTAAACGTGGAAGAGATTGTGCCTTTTGCAACTATATTTCAAGCAATATCAGTCGTTAAACGAAATAATTTAGTTATTGCAAGAAAATTTGTGCAAAATAACCAATCCTTCCTTCGCTTAAGCGGTGTCGGTTATCACCGCAAGGAAAAGAAAAGAGAGGTATGAGACTTTGAATAAAGCAAAATTTATTTCACTTATCTCAACAGCAGTGCTTGCAACTGCATCATCAGGGGTTTTCGCTGATGAAACAACGCCTGTTATTGACGGATCAACTAGCCCAACGGTTAGCGTGACTGCTCCTGTTCCAACAGATAAGTCAACAGACAAGGCTCCTGATACGAGTGCTAGTCATGTATCAGACGGGACTTCTGGTGTTACAGCACCTGTGACACCAGCTCCTCCAACAACACCAAAGTCTGAGGAAAAACCATCCACTTCTGAGACGGTGACAAAAACAACTGCTTCTAACAGTCAAATTCCTGACCCAAATAAGTCAACAGACAAGGCTCCTGAAGCTAAACCGTCAACTGAGAAACAAGCAGCAGCCACTGAAACAGAGGCGTTACCACACACTGGTGATGACACTGCCCTTACAGTAAGCCTTACAAGCCTAGGCGCATTTATTATTGCAGCAGGACTTGGTTTCTTGCCAAAACGTAAGAAGGACTAGATGGATTACCTAAAACCAATTTTAGGAATTCTTTTATCATTTGTAATTTTAATTGGTCTTAATATGCTATACATTTTAATCGGCCGTTATATTACAAATTTTAAAAAATTATCAGGACGGTTTGAATGGCTTGATAAACCCGTCTTAAAGAAGAGGTCTTCAGCAACCTCTACACAAAAAAACCCCGACGGCCATCGGGGTTAGTTAAAAATTTATAAAAATTTAAAACTTACATCGACATTATAGCATAATAATGTCAGAAAATAAATAAACCTAATCATTAAAATACAAGCAGTTAGATTTCATTTAACCAAGAACTACGATAAGACATTGGTTAGTAGCGAGTGCTTTTAGGAGCGTAACGGGGTTCGATTCCCTGGCTCGTTATTTGTTTGAATATTGACCTAGATAAGTCAATAAACTGTCTATGAAATCTAACTGTCCTTTGTATAGATGGAGGTTCTATCATGATTGAATATAAACAAGAAGCTCCACAAGTCATCTTACTAGAAGATGAACCTTGTGTGATTATTGAAGAAGACTAACTAGAGGCTGATGCCTCTTTTTTGCGAAACAAAGGAGAAATAATAAAAATGGAAGTTGTTACAAAAATTATTACTGTCATGGGTTCATTGGTCGCTATTGGTGGCCTAGGATGGGCATTTGTAGGTGCAATTGAGTTTTTCCAAGGGAAAAAAAACCAAAACCCACAGCAAACCGATAACGGAATGGCAGGTATGGTTTATGGTGGCGGACTAGCTGCTGTATCAGCAGGTATTGCAGCTGCAATTGTTGGTGCGATCAACGCAATTCAATTTTAAAAGATATTTAGAGAGATACCAAAGCGTTAATAATTATGATACAATAAGAAAAAGATTAGGAAAGAGGTTGATGATTATGAATAGAGAAGAATGGATTGACTATTACGAAAGTATCAATGGTCATAAACCATCTATTTCAGAGGTTTATGAAGCCGAAAAAAATGGTGATATTTTTGTAATTTCTGAGTCATCTACTCCTTTAACTGTCGAAAGTCAGGATTATATTTCAAATCATAGTCCTAACTATCGCAAAAAATCAGCCTGGAGAAGCCTTTGGAATGCACTGACATTTATCTTCAGTGTTTTATGGGGGTTGGTAAAACTTGCTTTCTCACTTGCTTTATTTATAGTTAATATTATTTTGACCATTTTCTTCTTTTTTGTACGTATCATAGGTTTTGTTTTTCTCTTATCACGTTAATATTTATCATGAAGTGTTTCAGACACTTCTTTTTTTATCCTTAAAGTATGAAGGGAGGACTATGGACGAACTTATAAAAAACATGACAAAAAGTTTAAGGCAATATAATAGCGCTGCAAACCAAGCTGTTATTGGTATTAATAAAAGTTTTGTTGTAGTAGGTTATATTATTGTTAGTTTCTTTTTGTTAGTAGAAATGATGTCCTGGTACAAGTATCTTAAGCAACAAGGCGGAGAACTGACTTATCGTCTCATGTTAGAAGTTGCTTTAAAGTATCTTATTGCATACTTTCTAGTAGCCCTGTCAAGCCAAATTGTTGTTGCTATTATGCAGGTTACTAGTCTATTGATACGTATGGTTGGAGCTAACGTATCGAATGATCTTTTTGAATTTACAGCTCTTAAAAAAGGAAATTGGGTCATTAGGGCGGTTGTAAATGCACTAGCATATCTTTGCGGTGCCACAGCCTTGATGCTAACAAATATCCTAGTATTTATGAGATTTATTGAACTTTATCTCTACAGAGCCGTATCACCTTTAATCGTTGCTTTTTGGATGTCTGATGACACAAGAAGCATTGCGACTAATTTATTGAGAAAGACTACCGCAGCTGCCCTCCAAGGACTTTTGATTGTCATTTTATTGGTTATTTGGCATGCCTTCGGAGTGCAAACCGATATTGACCTAGCTAATGCAGATTGGATAAAAACATTTGCATCAGGTTTTTCTTATATTGGAAAGTGCATTTTATTTGTTTGGTTGCTCTTAGGTTCACAACGGATGGCAAGATCACTTCTCCAAGCTAACTAAATGGAGGTATACAGTTGAATAAAAGTAAATTAGGGTCGATTTTCCTAAAAGAAATTGATCAGTATGAAAGATCGGTTGTAGGCGGTATGACGGCCCGCATTTTTATAATGGTCTTAGGTGTAGGAACTGTCGTTATGATTGGTGTCTTACCAACAGTTTTTTGGTCTATTCCTGACCTATATATGTATATGGTGGTTGTTCTAGGAACACCACCTTTTATCGTCTATGGGCTTAAGTTGGACGGGATTGTTAAAGAACGAATGCTATTTATCCTAACAATTCAAGAACGAAGCTATCAAACTGATGATGATTTCACAGCATTTGGAAATAAGGAGGTAACTTATGGCAATTCTGCCTTTTCGCAAACAAAAGATGTCCACGAATGGAATTAAGCCAACTCTTACACAAGAGGAGCTAGAACGTGGGAAACAGCTACAAAAAGCATTAAAAAAATCAACTCAAAATACAATTAAGTACACGAGTCTTTTTGAAGATGGCCTCATGCACATTACAGGTCGTGAGTTTTCACGGACCTATGCCTTGGGTGATGCTAACTACATTACCGCAAGCGATGACGAAAAATCAGATATTATAGATTATTATGCTGATGCTTTAAATGTCTTAGACAGTGATAACACCTACCAACTCACGGTCATTAACCGTCCTTTACCTGACAATGCTGTAGAGCAAATTTCTTATGATAGAGTAAATGATGGTTTCAATGATTATCGTGATGAATACAACAAAATAATTAAAGATCGTTTTGATAAGGAACAAAATAACTTTGAGGTTAAAAAATTTGTTACAGTTTCTACAATAGCTGAAGATAGAAAAATGGCTTACCGTAGGCTTAATGACGTTGAAAACAACTTTACAGCTCAATTCCAGGCGGTAGATGTTGATTTCAAGGTATTAAATGGCTCAGAGCGATTAAATATCTTCTCTGATATTCTTAGAGGTAATCCATACTTGAACCTTGATTACCGTGACCTTATCCGAAGTGGTCTTGGTACCAAGTCATTTATTGCACCTGGTTCAATTTGGTTCCAACCTAAAATGATGAAGATTGATAATCAATTTGGACGTGTAATGTTTGTCAGAAATTATCCGAATTTCCTTAATGATCGTTTGATTAAGTCGCTCGTAGATGTTGGTATCGAATTAGTTATCAATGTTTTAGCACGTCCTTATGATGTAGGTGAGTCCTTGAAAAAAATCAATAATGCAGAGGCGGCTATCAAAATGGATATGGTCAAAAGTCAAAAAGCAGGGGCTCGTGATGGTATTTCACAGGAACTTGCTACTGGTGGGGTTGCTGCGGAACTTGCTGAAGAAGCCGAAGTTTGGAAGTCTGAAATACAGGATAATGACCAAAAAATTTATTCAGGCATTTTCACAGTCTTCTTTAAAGCGGATAGCGAAGAAGAGCTAGAAGACTTTACAAGCCGAGTTAAGGCTGCTGGACGTAAGCATGGCGCAGAATTTGATGTAGCCTTCTACCAACAAGAAAATGGTCTTAATTCAACTTTACCGATTGGTATTCCGTTCCTTGAAGTGAAACAAAATTATATGCGTGACATGACAACCTCTAATATTGTGACACAGGTCCCTTTCACGAACGTTGACCTTCAAAGTAAGAGCCCCTGGGCAGTCTATTATGGGCAAAACCAATTAAGCCATAATTCGATTACCCTTGATCGTCAACGTGATTTGAATACACCTTCAGGTGTTATTCTTGGGAGCTCAGGAAGTGGTAAGTCGGTAACAGTTAAATCAATGGAAGTAATTCCAACATTATTGAAAAACATATATGATAGAGTCATCATAGTAGACCCTGAAGACGAGTATAGTGATATCGGACGAGAATTTGGAGCGCAGATGATAGATATTTACCCAGGTTCTCAAACTCACCTGAACCTGTTAGATTTGCCTGATATGGATAAACTGGATGCTGAAGATGGAGATCCAATTGCTCAAAAATCTTCATTGTTGATTGGTTTCTTTGAAAACGTCCTTACAGAAGTTACAGATGCCCAGGTGTCTATTATTGACCGTGTAACTCACTTAACTTACGAACGTTTCCAAGATAAAGGACGTATGCCAACCCTTAAAGATTGGCATGATATTATGTTAGAACAACCAGAACAAGAAGCTAGAGATATGGCAATTGCTTCTGAAACCTATGCTAAAGGTTCTCAGGATATTTTCTCTTATGAAACTAATGTAGATATCAATGACCGCTTTGTTATCTTTAATTTGAAAAAACTTGATGGGAAATTGAAGCCTTTCGCACTGATGGTTATTCAAGACTATATTTGGAATATGGTGGTTAATAATCAAGGAAAATTCACTACACGTATTTACTTTGATGAAATGCAAAACCAATTTCAAACTGACAATCAGGCACTATTTTTCACTAACTTGTACGCCCGTGTCCGTAAATATGGGGCAATCCCTACGGGAATTACTCAGAACGTGGAAACGTTGCTTGATCGTACTGAAGGACGTAAGTTATTAAACAACTCAGAATTTGTTGTACTTTTGAAACAAAAAGGGTCTGATGCTCGTGAATTGGCAGCTATGTATGAATTGACAGAAAGTCAATTAAGATACGTAACGAAACCTAAAGCAAAGGGAACAGGTCTTATTATTGCAGGCGGAACAGTGGTTCCATTTGAAAATCCAATACCTAGAACAACGAAATTATTTAAACTAATTGCAACAGATGCTTATTCCGAAGCAGGTGCATAGAGGTGATAGATAATCACCTCTCAAAACGAAGAAAAGAAGCCTAAGAGCTTCTTTCAAAAAGGAGAAAAAATGAAAACAAAAATCAATCAAAAAAGCATGTCATTATTTACTGCATTGTGCCTAGACTGGTTTTTGCGAAAAGCTTTCTTATGGTTCTTTTTAATTATGTGGACACTTTTCTTGAATATCCTTTCTAAGACAATGCCGGGTCAACAAGCATTATTATTTATTAGTGTTATCGAAGGCATTTATCTAGCATCATTCACGTTTAGAGTCATTCAAAAATACAGAAATGGTAGTGAATTGTTGGTTTATACCGTCTTAATTAGTTTCATTGAGATGATAACCTTGTGTGTTCTTTTGTTGAGGCCAACACAGATTACACAGATTACAGAGGCTGAAGTAACTTATATTTTAGAACTATCAGTTATTAGTCTCATTCTTTATGTTGTAGGTTCAAAATTAAGCTTGAACTTATTTAAACGTTATCTATTCAAGAATGTTATTGATATGAAATATCTTGGGTTGAAGAAATCTATTGAAACCAGCTTATATAATGAACATTCACTTATTAATGATATTGAGTTAACAACCCACGACACTAATGCTCAAATGACAATGATTAATAAGAATGCTATTAAGCCGGAGTATAGGGCGATTGTTGAGATCACTAATATGGAATGTGAGAAAGTAATTGCTCCTCGTTATTATAGAGAGGGAACTGCTCCAGGGAAGCCTCAAGGGAATATCAAACATACGTTTGAAATGAAAGATTCGCTATACCATCTTCATTTTAACTTCCATCCATTTGGAATCAATGGTAGGTTTTCACCAAGCTATCTACCCCTAATTGACCTAACTGTTAGTGAAAACAAGGCAAAATAATTATGGGAGAATTAAGTGTGAATATAAAAAAGACAAACATCGTTTTTGATGTTTGTCTTTATTCTGAGAGGTGATAGATAATCACCTCTTTTTTCATATCTAAACAGAAAGGGGTGATTATTTCTTGAGTAATAAACAATCGCCAAAAAGTAGATATTCTCAAAGAAAACAAGAAATCAGTCAGGCTGTTCAAAGGCATAATAACAATAGAGGGCGAATTGCACAGCGAGGTGCTAATAAAGAGTATAAAGAAGCTAAGGCCGCTTATCGGGAAGCTGCTAAGAACTATCGTGAAGGAGGGGGAGCTGAAGCTCTCAAACTTAAGAAGAAGAATAAAGATAACTTAAGGATTGCTCGTAAGACAAAGAAGATAGTTAAAAAGACAAACCCGACAAAGACCCAGAAGATTACAAGAACTGTTGCCCATACTGGTACAAGTGCTGCTACTTCTTATATTGCATCAGCTCTAAGTCAAGACGAAGATCTAGCAGAAATTGTAAATCATACGAGAACGTCAAAAAATGCCATTCACGGTGCTAAAAAAGGTGCCAGAGGTATCGGAAGAGTATCTAAAGCAACAGGTAGGGGTGTTGTTAAGGGCTCTCGTTTTGCCAAACGTTCAACGAAATCAGCAGGAAGAGTCGCAAAAAGGACTGCTAAGAATGCTAGGCGTGCTGCACAGGCAAGTGCCAAAGGAGCCAGAAGAGCCTTGCAAGTGGCTCAGCTAGCTATTAAGGCTGCTGCTGCTGCTGTCAACGGAGCGATTGCTTTCTTTGCAACACCAGTTGGTTGGGTGGTTGCTGTAATTCTAGCTTTAATGTTACTTGTGGTCATGGTCACTGGTGTATTCTCGTCAAATATTGTTCAACAAACAGATTTCAGTTTAAATGACTCTTGGGTCCAATTATCTAAGACAGACCGTAAAAAATCGAATGATAAGGTTGAATACTACACAGATATTGATGAAATTCTATTATACATGAATTACCGTTACGGAGGAGAATGGGAACCATCTGCCAAGTGGGAAGATGGTAATGGTGGCAAATGGGCAGGAAAATTTGGTCTAAACCATTTTTCAGATGCTCTTGATGATATTTGGAAGCAGGAAAACGAAGACCCAAATAACCTGAAGACAATGAAAGATGTCTATACAAACGGGAAAGAGTGGACCAAACTCAGTAAGTCTGATCGTGAAGAATATGAAGAAATTCTTGAAAATGCAAAGGAGTCAGGGAAATACCCTGGAATGCAAGAACTTCAAAACCCTCTGTATAATGCTGCTGATGATAAAAGTCAGTCTGAAGGGGTCATGATAGAAAAACGTTATGGTTATACAGCAAAAGATAAGTTTAGCTATAACACGACTATCAAGGCCTCTTCAGGTCAAAAACTTTATGCGCCTATGGACGGAAAAGTTGAGGTTGGAAAATCTACACTAAAGACCTTCAAAACAAACCTTCCAAAGGATAAAAAGGAAAGCGAAGAAAAGAAACAGAAGACTAATATCATTATCTATACAGATGATGCGGAGTTTATTTTCTATAACGTTTCAGGAGCTCGTGTTAAATCTGGAGACAAGATTGAAGAGGGGACTGAATTAGGGTCTGTTCAAGGTAATGGACAAGAAATTGCCTATGCTAAACGCAAAGAGACTTTGGACAAAGACGACAAAGACGACAAACGATATTATGACGAAGCCAAATATCTTGAGAAACGTGATGAAGATAATGAGGATGCCAGAACCTTCACCCGTAACGTAGATAAAAAAGGGAAGAAGATTGATAAATGGCAAATCGTCAATCCTGGCTTTTACTTTCCTTTTGTCGCCTATAGCCAACATACTCAAGTGACAGCGACAGAGACAGCAGGTGAAATGAGCGGACGGGCAAAACAACTTTATGATTTAGTCAAGAAGTCCCTTCCTGAAGCAACCGACAACGGAATTGCTGCAATGGCAGGGTGTTTTGGTGTAGAGTCTCAAATTGAGCCTAAACGTGCAGAAGGAGATTATCTCTCACCTCCTGTCGGAGCATCTGCTGATTCATGGGAAAATGAAGAATGGTTGAATATGGGAGGTCCCGCTATTTATGGTGGTGGTTTCCCCAATATCCTTCACCGTGGTCTCGGCCTAGGTCAGTGGACAGATACAGCAGATGGGGCAACACGTCACACCCTTTTACTTGAATATGCCAAGAAGATTGATAAAAAATGGTACACACTTGACGCTCAAGTCCGTTTTATGCTAGAAGGGGATAACCCCTACTATATCAATATTTTGAAAAGCGTATTGACAAGTAATGATGATGTAGATACTCTGACGAGTCGCTTTCTTTCCCAATGGGAAGGTGTTCCAGGCGATAAAATTAGCGAACGTCAAAAGATTGCAAAACAGGCTTTGACTTGGTTCCATCAAACACCTAAGAGCTCCGGCACAGGTTCAGGGCCAGGAGGAACTAAAGCCTCTTCATGGGACTTCCCTAGTGAATATGAAGGTAAACTGAAATGGGGTCAACCGTCTAGTAACACTGTGACAGGTTATCCAGGAAATAATTACCCTGCAGGACAGTGTACTTTCTATGTTTGGAACCGAGTCCACGAAACCTGGGGACTTGATGTAGCTCCACAACTTGGGAACGGTCAAGATTGGGTTGCTAACCTTGTAGCTCAAAACGGTTGGCATACTACCTCAACCCCTCAAGTTGGGGCCGTATGTTCAACTGCTGGTGGCTTTGACGGTACTTTAGGTATCTATGGGCATGTAATGTTTGTTGAGCACGTTAATGATGATGGTTCATTCTTGGTTTCTGAGCTTAACTATACTTTTGTCCAAGATAAGGTCCATTGGAGGGTTGTCAATAATGCAAATTATTATAGTTTCGCTATGCCTCCTGGACAGTAAAATACAATGAAAGAAAGGTCTATTATGATTGATACATTCAAAGTTAAAATTTTAAAAGGAGTAGGGATTGCTATTGTGGTGGTTCTGATCTTCGTTATTGGGTTCGGTGTTGGACATATTGGAAAGTCAACACAGAAAGTGTCAGCTCCTAAAACAAAAAAAGTTGCTGAAGGAACAGAATTGACCCAGGACTATATCAGGAAATTCTTGATTGCCTATTACACGAAGAAGGACCTAGAGGAGAACCGTTCTCGTTATAAACCATTTATGACTGATGGACTATATACGTCTGTTGTCAACATGGAAAATGAACCCGTTAATCAAACTTATAAGGGTTATGTGGTTGACCAGGCTTTCAAATCAGCTGATATCTTTATTGATGAAAAGAACAATACAGCCATCGCCACAATCAACTACACAAATACACTTCTGAAAAATAAGGGCGACTATAAAGATGCTCAGAAGAATGTTGCTAGTAAAAATACACTGCGCTTAACTTTCACTAAAGATGGTAAAAAGTTTAAGGTCAATAACATGAGCTACCTTATTGTTACAGACTCAGCAAATGTTACAGACACTACTAATAGCTATGGCACACTAGAGAGCGCTTCAAGCTCTGGAAGTAATGCCTCTGCTTCTACTGGTACTAGCGGAAGCGGAAACGCTACTTCACCAACCTCTACAGACTCTTTAAACAGTGAGGAATAATGAAAGGAAATATAAACAATGAACGACTATCAAGAAAATTTACAAGTAGAACAAACTGAAACAAAACCTAAACGTAAAAAGAAAACTATTCAGGAACGTTTAGATAGAGCTTTAGAGTTGAAAGCAAAGACGGAGAAACAGCTTGCTGACATTCAGAAGCGCCTGGATGGTTATAATAAGCAAGTTGAAGAGCTCCAAGTTGAAGCACGTCTTGAAGTAATCAAGCGTTATGATATAAGTCCTGAAGAATTAGATGCTGCTCTTAAGAATTACAAGGAGGGTGATTGATAATGACATTTCAAGTTACAAACCTAAATACAAACAAAATTAGCGAATTTGCAAATCGTGCTCAATTTCTTTATGAAATGGAGCAAATTGAAACAAGACACCTGGCCACAAACACTATGGGGCGCTATAAATTAACTCATTTAAACGCTAAAACAAATGAAGTTCTAGAAGAGAAGACTGTAGAAATTCCCCCAACGGAAGGGGATCTTCAACAATCTCTGAAAGACTTTGGTGTTGTCGAAGGAGGAGGAGGCTTGTTTAGTCGTCGGAAACCTAAACAAGCCCTAAAGGTTCCTCCTCAATCAGTATCAGAACCAGAAGAGAGTAACCCAGTGAATATTGATGAAGTGGAACAAGTGTCACCGATTTCAGACACAAAAACAAATCTTCCTACTAGCAATAATGTTGTTCCTTCATCATCTTATACAGGAAGCAAACTTAACATTGTAAGTTTTGGTAAAATTGTGGCTTGGTTGGTTGTTCTCTTCTTAGCCCTCTATGGAGCAGGTGTTTCACACACTATTGCAGTAGGTCTTAAAACGGG
>OIWV01000469.1_pt1 | contig 39508 bp, 32 predicted proteins | sample 1587751 | NCBI WGS metagenome assembly OIWV01 (sample SAMEA3888913, study PRJEB22519) | human gut metagenome | biome: human gut; feature: human-associated habitat; material: faeces | place: Denmark | collected 2010
CTAGTGCAGCAGAGCAAACTATGCATGGCAATCTGGATGAGGTTGTTGTTGAAGGTTCTCGCAACCAAATGCCTGGTGAAATGGTCAACGCTAAAGGTTCTGTCGGCCTGCTGGGTGAAAAGGATGTTATGAAAACTCCTTTTAGCGTAACCAATGTAGCGCAAAAGACTATGGATTTATTCCTCGGACCTAATGAGCCTTTGGATAAGGCTTTGGTTGGCATTCCGTCTGTGAGAGCGTCAGGCAGTGTTCTGCATGGTGACTTTTCTGTTCGTGGGTTCCGTACCAATGGCACTGCTATGTATGTTAATGGTGTACACGGTGTTATGACTCAGTTCAATCTTCCGATGTTTGCTATGGAGGGCATTGATGTTGTTTCCGGTCCTAACTCTATGTTAGGTGCCAGTGGTGTTCAATATGAATCCAATACTGCAGGCGGTATTATCAATGCCAGAACAAAACGTGCCGGTGATACTGACTTTGTTAAGTATAAACAAACCTTCTCCGGCAAAGGCTCCTTTGGTGAATACCTGGATATCAGCCAACGTCTCGGCCAAAAACGTGAATGGGGTGTGCGCCTGAATACAGAACTGCTGAACGGTGAAACAGCCGTTAATGATGCAGATATGAAAGCGAAGGGTATTGCTGTAAATGTTGACCATAAAGATAAACACAGCAGCACTAATTTCTTTGCAAACTATAGAGATTTGGACATTTACAATGGTATTCGCTGGTTTAAATTGGCAAATCCCGGAACAGCAACTGTAAAGGATGCTAACGGTAATAGTGTTAAACAGACCATTCCCGGTGTAACTCATCTTCCGAGTGCTCCGGACGGAGGTAAAAACTATGCTGCTGTAGGTACCTGGAAAGCAGGCTATGGCTGGTTTGCAACCTTGAATCATGAGCAATACATGAATGATAATTGGACTTTGTTTGCTAACTTTGGCTACAGCAGACAAAAACTGAATCAAAACGTATCTCCTAACATGAGCTCCTATTGGATTAAAGATGATGCAGGTAATTATGACTTCCTGCAGACTAATAGTGCAACTCCGCAACGCTCTTACTATGCTCAATTAGGCACCAAGAATAAATTCGAAACCGGTGCGCTGAAACATGAGGTAATGCTGTCTGCTGATAAGGCGTGGAGAAACCGTAATGGTTCTACAACTGTACCCGGTACCACTTTGGTTGGCGGCTCTAATATTTTTACAGGAACTTCCTTCCAGGATGTTGATGCAAGATATATTGGTTATACTACAAGACCTAATAACAAAACTTCTATCTGGGGCGTTTCTTTGCTGGATAGCATCAGCTTCGGCAAATGGGATGCTATGATTGGCATTCACAAACATGCTGCTACGGCAAAATCCTGGAATGCAAGCAGCAAATCCTGGGGTAAAGAAATTAAATCCGATGCAACCTGCCCGACTTATTCCTTGAGCTATGCACCTGATGAGCATGTAATGTTCTATGGCAACCATGCAGAGAACTTTGATATCGGTGCAAGTGCCGGAACCAGCTACCAGAATTCCGGTGAAGTATTACCGCCGACTAAGGTTAAACAAAATGAGGTTGGCGTAAAATATCAGAATAAAGGTGCTATGTATACCTTGGCATACTTTGATATTGACCAGGCCAATAATGTGAGCAAGGATGTAGCAGGTTATGCTAAACCGTTCCTTGTACAGGATGGTAAAGTTAATCATAAAGGTTTGGAATTAAGTGTTAATGGTAAGTTGGCAGACAAATGGTATGGTATGGTTGGTCTTGCTTATCTGGATGCTAAATATAAGAACATGGGTAAAGGCAACGAGTACAAAAATGGTGTACGCGAATCCGGTCAGGGAGCATGGAGTGCATCTGCAGCTTTGGAATATAAAGCAGATGATAGCTTTAGTGTAATCGGCCGTGCAACCTATACCGGCACCACTCCGTTCTACACTGTAAACTATAATTCCAGCACTGTTACAAAAGACAGCAAGCATCTGGAAGCACCGGCTTACATGGTTTATGATTTAGGTGTAACCTATAATACTAAGCTGAATAGCGTTCCTGTAAAATTCAGTGCAATGTGTTACAATCTGTTTGATAAGGATTATTGGACTGTTGCTCGCGGTGATCAGGTTTACCTGTCTACTCCGAGAACCTTCTTCTTGTCTGCTGAATTTAGTCTGTAATAAAATAAAATTTAAAGAGGGCGGTTTTTCTGCCCTCTTTTATTCTATATAAATAAGATGTATAATGGTATGCGAATATGAGAAAAATATTGAGCTTTTTTCTGCTGTTGATGCTTTTATTGTGTGTCGGCTGTGCCAAGCAGGAAGAATCACAAAATCACATAGATAATAAAAACAAAAATATTGTTACACTGGCTGCTTACCGGCATCTTGCTCCCGGTAATAAGGATGCCTATTATTGCAGCAAGATTCTTGGAGTTTGGGAGCCGTTGATAACAAGGGACGAAGCAGGCTTACCTGAACCTTGTCTGGCTGAAAGCTGGGAAATGCAGGATGATGGCAAGGTATGGATATTTCGTTTAAGAAGAAATGTATATTTTCAAAATGGAACGAAGTTTAATGCTGATTCTGTAATTGCTAATTTTGACAGAATGAAAAAGGGCTTGAAGCGTTCTAATTTTTACAGCTTATCATTAGCCTTATATTATCCGTCTTTAATCAGCTATGAAAAACTGGACGAATATACTGTCAGATTGGTATTTAAGGAACCGAATATTAACCAATTATATAAAATGACGGATTTCGGCAGTCCGATGTTTGCCCCTGAATGCTTTGATGCCAATGGTGATTTTAAGGACATAGCTATAGGTACAGGTCCGTATAAAATTACCGAGAACGTCATGAATAAGTATGTTGTTTTAAGGCGTAATGATAATTATTGGGGTGAAAAAGGCAAGATAAAAGATTTTGTTGTGCGCAATATTCCCAATACAGATACACGCTATGCGGCACTTAAATCCGGCGAAATTGACGGAGTATTGGATTTAAATGCAATACCGCCTTTTTTAGCTGACGAAATCAAGAAAGATAAGCGCTTTGCTGTGGCAAGCAATAAATCGACAATGATACGCTATCTTGCTTTGAATAACAGCCATTTTCCCTTTAACGATGTTCGTATGCGGCAGGCTGTAAGCCTGGCGATTGACCGTAAAAATCTTGTCGATGCATTATATATGGGGTATGCAGAGCCGACAATGAATGTGTTAAATTATACAAGTCCCGGTTATAAGGAATTTCCCTTAGAGCATAATTTAGCAAAAGCTAAGCAGCTGGCACATGAAGTATTAGGGGATAAACGCTGTGATGTTACCTATTGCATAAACGGTGCGGAGCCGTTGCAGAAGGGCGAGGCTGAGCTGATTGCTTATTGGCTGGGTAAAATAGGATTGGATGTCCATATTCAGTCTTTGGAGTATGCTACAAGAGCGAAAATGCTGCGCAAGGGCGATTATGATATCGCACGTCTGCAAAAGGGACTGGCAAACGGAGATCCATACGAGGTACTTAACAGCTTTCTGATGCCGACAGGTTCTATTTATATAAACAGTCACACAAGCTACCAGAATAAAGAACTGCAGGGATTGATGCAAGAGGTAAAACATACAGTTGATGAAAAAGAGCGGCAACGGATTTTTGATCGGGTGCAGGAAATAGCTGTGGAAGAGGAACCGTTAGTGGCGCTTTTCAACGATATGAACATCGTTGCCTATAATAAGCGTTTAAAAAATTATAAACCTTTAATCTATGGTGTAGATTTGAGTAAGGTAGAATTGGCGGAGGACTAATTGCAGCAAAGAAGCGATGAAGTCAGGAAGCAATTAAATTTCTTCAGTTCTTCTTTACTATTATCTCTGGCTGTCGTTTGACATACACAAAAAACTCGAGTAAAATAAAGTCATACTTTAGATTACTCGAGTTTTAAAGGCGGTGAAGCATATGTATCTTACAAGGCATCTGGAAAAGCAAATAATTGAAGCGTCAAAGTATTATCCTGTAGTAATGGTATGTGGTCAAAGGCAGGTTGGTAAATCTACCATGCTTTACCATATTAAAGAAGACAAAAGAAAATATGTCACATTAGATGATGCTAATGCGCGCAGGCTGGCAGAGAATGATCCTGCATTGTTTTTTGAAACCTATGGCTTTCCACTATTAATAGACGAGTTTCAGCGTGTGCCGTCGCTACTGTTGGAAATGAAAAGAATAGTTGATGCTAAAGCCTTACAAGGTGAAGATAACGCAGGGATGTATTGGCTGACTGGTTCACAAAAGTTTAAAATGATGCAAGGCGTGGCAGATTCTTTAGCTGGAAGAATTTCTGTTTTTGATATGTCTACTTTAACAACGGCGGAAATAGAAAAGCGTGAAGCTGCACTATTTTCCCCTGATATAGAGGTATTAAAAAAGCGCTTTTCGCAGGTAGCAAATAAGAATATCCACCAAATCTATCAAAGAATTTTTGAAGGTGGTATGCCGAAGCTTGTTTTGAGCAATATAGACAGAGACAGATTCTATATGGATTATGTTAACACCTATCTTGAGCGAGATATTAAAGAATTAGCTCAGGTTGGCAAATTAAGTGCTTTTTATGACTTTTTAATCTTTATGGCTGCAAGGACGGCGCAAGAACTGAAATATGAGGAAATTGCCCGCGCGGTTGGAGTCTCCTCACCGACAGCTAAGGAATGGGTGTCTATTTTAGAGCGTTCAGGAATTATCTTTATTCTCAGGCCGTACTATTCAAATATAAGTAATCGTTTGGTAAAAACGCCGAAGGTATATTTTATGGATACCGGTTTAGCAGCATATTTATGCAGGTGGCCAAGTGCAGCTACTATTGAAAATGGTGCAATGGATGGGGCGTTTTTCGAAACCTATGTTATTACGGAAATTATAAAAAGCTATTATAACGCAGGTAAACAACCTAATCTTTATTATTATCGGGATATAGATAAAAAGGAGATAGACCTGCTTATTATAGATGGGAAAAAGGTTTATCCGATAGAAATAAAAAAGGCGAAATTACCCAATCATGCAGATAAAAATTTTAAGGTTTTGGATAAGCTTGACATGGATGTACAGACTGGGCTGATAATATGCATGAATGATGAGTTGCTGCCTTATAGCAGGACGAGCTGGTATTGTCCGGTTAGTTTATTGTAAAAGAAACAAAATCCGAGTAATTTAAAGTCAGACTTTAGATTTCTCGGATTCTATACTGTCACCTCTCTTTTCAATGATATGAACATCGTTGCCTATAATAAGCGTTTAAAAAATTATAAACCTTTAATCTATGGTGTAGATTTGAGTAAGGTAGAATTGGCGGAGAAATATGATTAGATATTGTTATCGACGAATTTTATTGGCTGTGCCGGTAATGATTGGCATCAGCTTGCTGGCGTTCATTTTAGGACTGTTATCACCCGGAGACCCGGCTGAATTTGCCTTGAATCAGGATGGTCTGGATGCACCTACGGATGCGCAGATAGCTGCGATGCGTGAAGAGCTTGGCTTGAACAGACCTATATATGTGCAGTATTTCAGCTGGTTTGTGCAGGTGCTGCATGGTAATTTCGGCAGTAGCTACATTAGCGGCAAGGATATCTTGCATGAGCTTTTGTTGCGTCTGCCGGTGACAGTGGAGCTGGCGCTGCTGGCATTGGCTATTGCTGCGGTTATTGGCATTGCATTGGGAACCTTATGCGCTGTTTACAAAAACAGTTGGCTGGATGATGCGGTACAGTTTTTGACTAATATACTTTTAGCTGTGCCCGGCTTTTGGCTGGCTTTGCTGATGATTTTGCTGTTCAGCGAAACGCTGCGTCTGCTGCCGACAAGCGGCAGTGAGAGCTTACGTTATTTTATTATGCCGGCGTTGGCAGTTTCGTTTTCTACCTCGGCAACAGTGTGCCGCTATATGCGCAGCTCGCTGCTGACGGAATTTGCTTCCCAATATTTTCTTGTAGCGCGTGTGCGGGGAATCAGCAAAATAAAGCTGCTTTTTTGCTATGCGTTTCCTAATGCTATGCTGCCGGTAATTGCTTTGCTGGGTAATTATCTGGCAGGAATTTTGGGCGGTTCGGTTATTGCGGAAAGTATTTTTGCTTTGCCTGGCATCAGCAGCATGGCCTTGGAAGCGATTCGCTTCCGCGATTACCCTGTATTGCAGGCCTATGTGCTTTTTACCGGCTGGCTTTTGGTATTGATAACCTTAGCGGTTGATTTGCTGATGTTTTATCTGAATCCGAAGCTGAGAGGAGGCGCTGAAGTACATGACTAAAAAAATACAGCTTAATTTCGCTATTTTTGTACTTGCGTTTATCATTCTCGGCAGTATTTTGGCTCCGCTTCTGGCAACGCATAATCCCTTTGAACCGGATATGGCTAACCGTCTGCAAAGTCCCTGCTGGCAGCATTTCTTCGGCACGGATGCTTTGGGGCGCGACATGTTCAGCCGTATTCTTTACGGCGGACGGGCATCAATGCTGCTTACCTTGATTTCGTCGGTTTTGGCGCTTGTTTTAGGTGTTGGAGTAGGACTTTTGTGTGGCTTTTATGGCGGTAAGCTGGATATGTTTTTTACTGTGCTGAGCAATATTTTCCAAGGTATACCGGGAAGCTGTTTTATGATAGCCTTGGCTGGTATTCTCGGTCCGAGTATTTATAGCCTTGTACTGGCGTTGGTTGTGACATCCTGGGCCGGCTTTTCGCGCATTGTGCGTGCAGAAGTTTTGCAGCTGATGGGAGAGCCGTTTATCGAAGGCCTTCGCTGTCTTGGCTGCAGTGATTTGCGAATTATTGTCTGTCATTTACTGCCCAACATTGCGAACAAGCTGCTTGTGCTGGTAACCATTCGCCTTGGCCGAGGTATATTGGCGATTGCCGGCCTGAGCTTTTTGGGCTTAGGTGTACAGCCGCCGACTCCTGACTGGAGTGTAATGATTAACGATGCTATTATGTATTATCGCAGCTCACCGCATTTGATTATAATTCCCGGTCTTTTTGTATTTTTGCTGATTTATTCTCTTAATATTATCGGTGAGCATCTGCGTGACAGCTTAGATACACAGCTTGATGAGGTACGCAAATGGTAAAAAATCTTGTGTTAGAAAATATATCTGTAGGCTTTAAGCTGCCGCAAGGCGTATTTTATGCTGTAGATGATGTAAGCCTGAGTTTGCCCGGAGGTAATTTTACTGCGATTATCGGTGAAAGCGGTTGCGGTAAATCTGTACTGGGGCAGGCAATTTTAAATATTTTGCCGTCGGGAGTCATTAAAAAGGGCAGAGTGCTTTATAATGGCGAGCAGGTGGAAAAAATATTATCTGCTTTTGGTATTATTCCGCAAAATCCCAGTGAGTCGCTGAATTCTGTGCGTAAAATAGGCAAGCAGATGCAGGATATTTTGGACGTTCATCAAATGGCGGACAGCGATAACAGCTATAAAAAGCAATGTCTGCGTTTGTTCGGTCTAGAGGAGGCCGAGCGTGTTTTGGCTGCATATCCGCATGAGCTTTCCGGCGGTATGCTGCAGCGTGTATTGTGCGCTATGGCTGTCAGCAGTAAGCCTGAATGGATTTTGGCGGATGAACCTACCAAAGGCCTTGATGAACAGGTTGGCGCCATTGTTCGCAAAAATTTGCTGACGATTAAGCAGGATTTGCATTTAAGTATGCTGATTATTACGCATGATATTGCTTTGGCACAAGAGGTGTGTGATGATGTGCTGGTGATGTACGCGGGACAGGTTTTAGAGCATAATGCGGATATTTGGCACAAACCGCTACATCCGTATACCAAAGGATTTTTGAAGGCTTTGCCAAAGAATGGTCTGCAGGTCATTCCGGGAAAGGCACCTGTGCCAGGAGAAAGCTTTACCGGCTGTAAGTTTGCGGCACGCTGCCCTTATTGCACAACGCGTTGCAAGGAAGAAAAGCCTGCTATGCAGCAGGTAGGAAATGCGGAAGTGAGGTGCTTTTTGTATGCTGAAGGCTGAAAATATTTCTAAAAGCTTTATTGATCGCAGCAGTGGCAAAACCTTTGAGCTTCTGCATGATGTTTCGCTGGAGATTAAGGCTGGTGAAGCAGTGGCGCTGATGGGTGGCAGTGGCAGCGGCAAAAGTACGCTGGCGCGTATTTTGCTGCGCCTGCTGCCATGTGATTGCGGCAAAATTTATTTTCAGGGGCAAAATATTACTCAGGCAACTGGTAAAGATTTAAGCATTTTTAGACGCAATGTGCAGTTTATCTCACAGCGTCCGGAAAGCTTTCTTGATCCGCGTCAGACCTTAGGTTCTAGTCTGCAGGAAGCATTTACTGTTTTTAATCTGCCTTATGATGAAGAAAAAATCAAAGAGATGCTGGATTTGGTAAAGCTCAATGCAGAGCTTCTGCAACGCTATCCGCATCAAGTGAGTGGCGGCGAAATTCAACGTATCTGCCTGGTAAGAGCACTGTTGTTAGAGCCGAAGCTGCTTGTTTTGGATGAACCGACATCTATGTTGGATATTTCCGTACAGGCGCAGATTTTACATTTGTTGCGTGATATACGCAGGGAAAAGCAGCTGGCTTATTTGTTTATTACGCATGATAAACAGCTTGCGGAATGGCTTTGCGATAGAGTCTTGCATATAGAGCAGGGGCAATTAAAGTAATTCATCTAATCCAGATTATACAAATCATGATTAGATGAATTACTAGTCTGATAAAAAATCTTGGGTAAATTAGAGTTATACTTTAGTTTACCCGTTTATTTACGTTCATAGTGTCAGAATATTCACTTGACAGCAATTGAAATATATGCTATAATTTCGAACGAAATGTAATAAATGTTAAAAAATGAACTTAATAAATTCAAGCTATCAGGTGTCGAAAGACTTAATAAGTAAGCAGGTGCGAAGCCTGCGCTGTCACGCAGCTGTAAAGTGGAGCAAGCCTTAATGATGTCACTGGGAACCCGGGAAGGCAAGACTTGCGAGGAAACTGAGCCAGAAGAATTGCCTGAAGAAGTTAACGGGAGTGTACTGCGAGTGACGGGAGACTACTAGAGGATAAGTGCGTCTTTCTGTAACTGTGCAGGAGGACGTTTTTTCTTGCCGGAAAACGAATAACCAGTAATATATGGCTTTTAACCGTTGTTGCATGCGAAACTAGGACAGCTCGGCAGCGAAGGTTAAAAAATAAATTTTTTGATGAGGTGTATAAGTATGACGAAAAAGAAAAAAGCATTGGTAATGTCAGTGCTGTGCGCAGTAGCAAGCGTAGGCTTTGTGATGGGTGCAAGTGCGGAAACTATGCATGGCAATCTTGATGAGGTTGTTGTCGAAGGCAGTGCAAATGTATTGCCGGGGGGGGATGGTTACCAAGACTGGTAACGTTGGTATCATTGGCAATAAAAATGTAATGGATGTGCCTTTTTCTCAAACCAATGTTACAGCTGATGCTATGGAAACCTTTGGCGGTATGAACCAGCCTTTGGATAATATTCTGGTAAATATTCCTTCCGTGCGTCAGACCGGTACCATGCTGCATGGTGATTTTTCTGTAAGAGGTAAATCCATCAATGGTTCCTTCTTTTATCTGAATGGCGTTCCGGGAATGTTATGGCAGTTTACAGTTCCGACTTTTATGGCTGAAAGCATTCAGGTTACCGAAGGACCGAATAAAGCTATTTCCGGCTCCTTCCCCACAGGTGAAGGCACCGGTGTTGCTGCGGTAGTAAATGTTGAGAGCAAAAAAGCCCTTGATAAGCCCGTGCTCAGATATAAACAAATATTTTCCGGTGAAAGCGGCTTAGGTGAATATCTTGATATCGGCAAAAGATTTGGTAAAAATAAAGAATGGGGTGTCAGAGTAAATACAGAGGTATTAAATGGCAACCCTGGTCATTATAAAGCAAGCAAAGAGGGTTCCAGCATTTTTGCCAACATCGACCATCAGGACGCTGACAGTAAATCTAATTTGCTCGTCGGTTATCAATATTATGAAGTTGATGATGGTATGAGATGGTTCGGCTTTGATTCCGGCAATGTAAATAATGGGCTTTTGACTCACGTTCCCTCTGCTCCGAATTCCAAAAACAATTACAGCTTCCCCGGCATGACCAAAGCCGCTGAATGCGCAGTGATGGTATTGAACCATGAGCAGGCAATTGGTCACGGCACTAAGGCCTTCTTTAACGGCGGTTGGACAAGAAGTAATTTGCGTAAAAATATTACCGGTTTAGGCAGCCGCTTATATATTCTTGATGATGCAGGCAATTATGCAGGCAAATATTTTACCAGAAGAACACCTGTACATAAATATTATGTACAGACCGGTATCGAAAATAAATTTAAAACCGGTGAAGTAGAGCATGATGTTGTTTTAGCAGCTGACAAATCCTGGTATAAGTCCTGGACCGGTGTTGTCGGTGGCTATGGGCAGACTAACTTCAAAGGCTTGGGTGGTACCTTAGCAGGTGGCGTTAATCCTAATGAGAGCGTAAACATTCCTAAATTCAGCAGCTTCCATGACACAACAAGAAACTTCTGGGGTGTTTCTCTGATGGATACTATGAAATTAGGCAAGGCTCAGATGATGTTAGGCGTGCATAAGCATGAGTCAAAAGCGGTTCACCATCCTGATCCGACTCAATCCGGTAATGTAAAAACTGTTAAGTCCAGCGATGTTTGTCCTGCTTTTGGCTTTATTTACCAGCCTACCGATGAAGTATCTATTTATGCCAGCCATTCCGAATTCTTTGATGCAGGCGAAAAAGTCAGCGGCAGCACCGTTTATAATGCAGGTGAAATCTTAGATCCGTCTAAGAGCAAAATGGACGAAATCGGCGTTAAATACAGCAATAAGAACTTCTTGGCTACATTGGCTCTGTTCAAAAACAGAGAGTCCTCTACCTTAAACATATACGACGATAAAAAGCCTGATTGGTATTGGGTTACCAACGACGGCGAAAACGAGTACAAGGGTATTGAGCTGTCTTTCAACGGAGCTATTGCAGATAAATGGAATGCTTTTGGTGGTTTAATGTATCTTGATACAGAGAGAGTAAGAACCAATAAAGGCACCTATGATGGTTACAGAGTAAGCGGTATTCCAAGATTCAATGCTGTTGCAGGCTTGCAATATAAACCGAATAATGATTTGTCACTTTTGGCAAGAGCCGTATATGTTGGTCCTACTCCTATTTTCCCGGCAAGCAATGCGATTGAATGGGAAGTTCCTTCTTATACTACTTTTGATGCAGGCGTTAATTACAAGACACAAATTAATAAAATGCCTGTTACATTGAGTGCTATGTGCTATAATTTGACTGGTAAAGATTATTGGATTGCTTATGGTTCCGGACTGCATTTGTCCAGCCCCAGAACCTTCATGCTGTCCGCTCAATTTGATATTTAATTTATGATGTTTAAGAGGGCGGTTTTACTGCCCTCTTTTCTTTAACTTACATGTTTTGGTAGTGTTATGAAAAAAATATATTGTATTATTGCTCTTATATTACTCGTTCTTGCGAGCGGTTGTGGCAAGCAGGAAGATATTAAGGAATCTGCGATAAATAAAGATAATGATACAGTGATTCTTGCAGGCTATCGTCAGCTTGCTCCCGGTAATAAGGATGCCTATTATTGCAGCAGCTCATTAGGTGTTTGGGAGCCTTTGATTACTAAGGACAAGGATAATAAACCTGCACCTTGTCTGGCGCAAAGCTGGGAGATGCAGGACAATGGTAAAATTTGGATTTTTCATCTGCGTAAAAATGTCCTGTTTCATAACGGAACAAAATTTAATGCGGATTCGGTGATTGCTAATTTTGACCGGATGAAAAAGGGTGTTAAGCGTTCAACCTTTTATGGCTTGAATATAGATGCATTCTATCCTTCACTGTTGAAATATGAAAAAATAGATGAGTATACTGTTAAACTGACCTTTAAAGAAGCGAATATTAATGAGCTGTATAAGATGACGGATTTCGGCAGTCCGATTTATGCTCCGGAATGCTTCGCTGAAGATGGTAATTTTAAAACCTTCGCAATAGGCACCGGACCGTATAGAATAATAGAAAATAAACTGAACAGTCATGTTAAGATAGAGCGTTATGATAATTATTGGGGTGTAAAGGGCAAAATAAAAACATTTATTGTGCGCAAAATACCTAATACGGATACACGTTATGCTGCATTAAAATCCGGCGAAATTGACGGCGTAACCGATTTGAATGCAATACCGCCTTTTTTAGCGGAAGAACTGAAAAAGGATAGCAATTTTGTTGTTTATAAAAATAAATCGACGATGGTACGCTATCTGGCATTAAATGGTACTAAATTTCCTTTTAATGATGTCAGGATGAGGCAGGCTGTAAGTCTGGCAATTGATAGGCAGGATTTAGTTAATGCTTTGTATATGGGCTATGCAATACCGACTGTCAACATTCTGAATTATTGCAGTCCGGGATATAAAGAGTTCCCAGTAAGGCATGACTTGCAAGAAGCGAAACGTCTTGCACATGAGGTGCTTGGAGATAAGCGTGTAGAGATTGTTTACGGAATTAACGGAGCGGAGCCTTTGCAAAAAGGCGAAGCAGAAATTATTGCTTATTGGCTGAAAGATATTGGCTTAGATGTTAAAATAAGAGTATTGGAATATGCAACCTTATTAAAAATGATACGGAAAGGAGAGTGTAATATAGTTCGTTTGCAAAAGGGTTTGGCTAACGGAGATCCGTATACTGCCTTGTATCCCTTTGTAATGCCTGACGGAGCATTAAACAAGAACAATAGCGTTGCGTATGAAAATAATGAAATTGTTGAATTGATGAACGAGGTTAAGCATACTACGGATGAGCAGAAACGATGCGAGATATTCAATAGAATACAAGAAATTGCTGTTGAAGAGCAGCCGGTAGTTCCTTTGTTCAACGATATGGCAATTGCTGCGACCAGCAGTCGTATAAAAAATTACGGTGCCATCAATAAAATTGAACTTGTCACAGATGATGAGTAAAAATTGTAATGATATATTATGAAGAGAGGAAAACTCTATGAACCAATATTATCAGGATAACATGCTTTTTGGCATGAACCCTTCCAGTTATCTGCATCGCTACGCTGTCAATGGCAAGGTGTCGGGTAACCTTGCCTGCATCAGCGAAATCAAAAATGCCGCCGTGGTCTTGTACAGTCCGCGCGGCTGCGGCTTTCATTATCGTTGTCATGTGCGCAGCGGCCAAAGCCCGGTTTATGATCTGGAATGTGCCGATTTACGCAACAATGATGTAATTTTTGGCGGCGAGCAAAAGCTGACTGCTTTACTGCAAAAGGTTGAACGTGAGCAGCAGCCGGAGATTATTTTTCTGCTGCCTTCCGTGGTGTCGGATATTATTAATGATGATTTGGCTGGCTTGGCCTGCAGCCTGCAGCCGCAGTTTAAAGCGAAGTTGGTGCCGATTACGTCGCAGGTTTTTTCGCATATGGACAAGAGCAACGGCCGCAAGGTTTTGCGTGAAAAGGCTTGCCAAAAGCAGAAGCAAAAGTTTTCTTCCAGTGCGGTCTATCCCGGCTGCGGTTATGTAGAGGTGATGGATGCGCTGGTTGAGCAAGTTATGGAGCCTCAAAGCGTACAGCCGCTGAGTGTAAATATCGAAGCATTTGTCTGGGGCTATAATGGTGAGGATAAGCTGCAGGGCATGAGCGAGATGCTGCAGAAAATGGGGATTACCGTAAATGCTTATCTGCCTGCCGCTGATTTGCAGACAATCAAAAAGGCTCCGCAAGCAGCGCTGAATATAGTACGTCGCAAGAAGTGGGCGTTGGCGATGGAGCAACGCTTTGGCACGCCGTTTCTGCATGTTGCCGATATGCAGGAGTGGCATGGTATTGAAGGAATCAGTGATTTGTACAGGCAGATTGGTAAAATGCTTGGTTGCGAGAATGCTGTTGAACGCGTGCTGCAGGAAGAATATGAACGGGTTGCCGACCGTTATCAGGAGCTGCGCGCGGAATTTGCCAAGTATAAATTCTGCCTGATTGCGCATGGTATTGCATATTTGCCGGATGCTTTGCGTGTTTATCAGCAGGATTATGGTCTGCCGATTAAAAAAATCTGCATTATCATGAATCCTTCCTACCAGGCGGAAACAGGACTGGATGATGCAATGATGCAGAGATTTAAGGACAGAATTGAGCTTGCTAAGGCTGAGTATGGCTGTGATGCGGAAATTTTACTGGAGCCTTCGGAAGAGGCTTTGCGTGAAGCTGCACAGAGCTGTGATTTTGTTATCTGTAACGGTCATCCGCGATATGCTGCTTTGGATGTTCCCGTGCTTTATAATTTGTTTGACCGTTCGGTGTGGAATTATCAGGGCTTTGTGGATATTATGGAAGAGGTTTGGCAGATGCTGCAGCAATCGCAGCGTACAGGCAGCAGTCTTTTTCTGAGCAAGCTGGCCTATGACCCGGTATTTTATCCGATGCGCGAGGCTGATAAAGACAGTAAAGCATCACGCGAACTGTATAGCAGAGTATGGAGGCAGAGAAAATAATGAAACCATTAAGTAGCTGTGCGTTGTTTGGTGCTGTGCGTGCTCTTGGCGGTATTAAGGATGCCTTAATCCTGCAGCATTCCGTTGTCGGCTGTCAGTGGGGCAGTTTGGCATTCAGATATGCGGGCAAGCCTTATGATGTACGTCAGGCCTCTGATGTTATCTATGATGAAGATGTTGTTAATGGCGGTGAGAAGGTCTTGCGCAAGGCTTTGCAGGAGGCAGAGCGTATTTTTGCGCATTGCGGTGCGGTATTTGTAGTCAGCGGCTGCGTGCCGAATATGATTGGCGATGATGTGGACGGTATTTTGGCTACTACCGAAGGCTCGCAAAAATTATTGCATGTAAAAGCGCCGGGATATGCAGGGAATATTGACAGCGGTGCAGAAGCAGCTTATTTAGCGTTGCTGCCCTTGCTCCGAGCTGCGGAGAAAAAAGAAGCTGCTACGATAAATATTCTTGGCATAATGAACGATGATCCTTATGCGGATAATGATTTAGCCGAGCTGAAGAAATTTTTAGGTTCCAAGGTTAAAATTAACTGCGCACTGCAGGATTGCAGCTTGCGCGATATTGCAGCAATGCCGCAGGCAGAGCTGAATATCTGCTTTGGCTACGGTGAGCCGTTGGCACAAAAGATGCAGGAAAAATTTGGCGTGCCGTATATCAAATGCGCTTATCCCTATGGTGTGGCAGGCATGCAGAAGTTTTTACGTCAATTAGGTGAAGCGATGAAAATTGATTTTTCCAATGAGCTTGCTGAGCTGGAGGCTGCGGCTGAAAAGCTCGTTTATCGCTGTGCGGATTATCTTGTGAATTTGTATCAGCTGCCTGTGGCTTTGGCTACGGATAAGGCACATTTAGAGGGCTTGCAGAGCTTTTTTGCCGATGAGCTGGGAATGCGCATTGTTATTGCAGAGGACACTGCGGAATTTAGCTTGGATAAAATGGCAGAGGCTGCAGCAAAGCACAAGCCTGTATTGTTTTGCGGTTCTTCATTCTTAAAGAATTTGGCTGAAAAATATCAGGTGCCGTTAGTGCGCTGTGCTTATCCTGCCTTTGACCGGCTGTGCTTTACCGATAATACGCTTGTAGGAGCGCGTGGTGCTGCCTTGCTCATTGAGCAGATTGTTAACGGCGCCTTGCAGCAGCAGTATAAATCCGATGGCCGGTATGCCGGCTTGCGTGAAAGTATTTGTGAGGTAAATCATGAGTGAGCTTGAAACACATCCCTGTTTTACAGCTAAATGCAGCGATTACGCCCGTATTCATCTGCCTGTGGCACCTAAATGCAACATGCAGTGCAACTATTGTCTGCGCAAATACAGTTGTGTAAATGAAAGCCGTCCCGGGGTTGTGGCTCGTGTCATGGTGCCGGAGGATGCAGTCGACTGGTATCTGCAGATGAAGGCTAAGGTGCCGAAGCTTACGGTAGCAGGTATTGCCGGCCCCGGCGATGCGCTGGCCAATTGGCCGGCGGTCAGCAGAACGCTGAGCATGATTCGTGAGGCTGATAAGGATGTTTTCTTCTGCCTTTCGACTAATGGCCTTTATCTGCCGAAGTATGCCAAGGAGATAGCAGCTTTAGGTGTTGATTATGTTACGGTGACGGTGAATGCAATTACCAGCAATACAGGGGCGCATATTTACAGCTTTATTAATGATGAAGGCAAAAAATATGTCGGTGAAGAGGCTGCTGCGCTGCTTTTAGAAAGGCAGATAGAAGGATTGCAGCTGCTTGGCGAATACGGCGTGAAGGTGAAGATAAATACGGTGGCGATACCCGGCGTGAATATACAGGAAATCCCGGCAATTGCCAGACGTATGGCTTTGCTGGGAGCGAAGCTGCAGAATATTTTACCGATGCTGCCGGTGGAGGGAACCGGTTTTGCGCATCTTGCGGAGCCTGCGGCCGAAGAAATTATGCAGCTGCGTAATGTTTGCAAGCAGTGGATGCCGCAGATGCAGCATTGCAACCGCTGTCGTGCAGATGCTGTGGGCGCGTTGGCTAATCCCTGCGTTTTAGAAGAAAGCTGAAATAGAAAATCTGTGTAAACAGAAGTCTGACTTTGGTTTGCACGGATTTTTGGCTTTAATATGATATTTAATTTGACGGCATATTCTGCACTTGCTACAATTAAATTTAGAATATCTCATCTGTTGAAGGAGAAGTAAATGGATTGTACTGCGATTATTTTGACAATCGGGATTATTTTTGCAGCGTCTTTTTTTTCTACTGTTTCCGGCTTTGGCTTCGCTTTGGTGGCTATGCCTGTGCTTACACTGGTGATGTCGGTAAAAGCGGCGGTTATTTTTGTACTGCTGTTGAATTTGGTCCTGCGGGCGATTACTATGTACAGAGTGCGCGACGGCTTTGATAAAGAAACCGTTATTTTGACGACATTGGGAAGTATCATGGGCATGCTTCCGGGAAGCTGGGTACTGAAGGTGCTGCCTGCGGCACAGCTGGAAGTGTTTTTGGGAGCGGTGCTTGTGGCTGCCACAGTTTTGCTTAGCCTGCAGTGTACGTTGCCGATAAAAAATAAAACCTGCGGACGTTTGGGTGCAGGTATTTTGAGCGGTTTTTTCGGCGCATCTACCAGCGTCAGCGGACCACCGCTGGTTTTATATTTTCTTAACGAAAAACTGCCTAAGGATGTTATGCGGGCTAACATGATTTGGTTCTTTGGCTTAAGCGGCTTTTTGACGGTGTTGGTAAATTATTTTTACGGTAATGTTAGCGGCACCGTTGATTTGAGTTTGCTGCTGTATACTATACCGGTGATGCTATTGGCTATCTGGTTGGGAGAAAAATTTTTCTATCGCCTGAATCAGCATCTGTTCCGTAAGCTGGCGTTGGCGGTGGTGCTTATAGGCGCGTTGATGCTGCTGTGGAGCGGGTGGCAAAATTTATAAGTAAGCTTAAAAATAATGCTGTCTTATAAATCAGCAGTAATATTTTGTCTTATTGCTTTGAAGATAGTGTTATTACTGTAACCTAGTTTACAATAATAGTGCGATAAGATAAAAAATAAATAAAATTTAGCTTTTTCCTTGACGTTTGCGGAGCAGGAGGAGTAAAATAACCTCAATCGCTGATTGCGGCGATAAATTTTGAAGCATAAGGAAATGCTGAAGTTGTTGCAGGTGAAAATGATGGAATCTAAAATGATGAACACTGCAATTGAATATGGTTTTTATTACGCACCGGTATTTAACTATTATTTTAGCACCGGTTATTTTGCATGGGAAAAATCATATAGCAGTAATCATCGTATTGGAGACTATAAATAGTATTTGTGAGCGCAGTGCTTGCAATTAAGATTTGGCTTTTACAGCAGGCTCTTTTACGGGAGCCTGCTTTTTTTGTAGCATGGTAGCTTATAGCAATAGGGTAAATTAAATGACAAGGGTGTAAGAACGAAGGGGAGAAAGTTTATGGTAATAGTATTCAAGCCGGGAGCACCGGAGGAAAATAAAGCGAAGATGCGCAGCAATTTGGAAAGCAAGGGCTTCCAAATTAACGAAATCAATGGTGTCAACATGACCATCTTCGGTATCATCGGCGATACCAGCACACTTGATATCAATATGCTGCGTATTGATGATGCGGTAGACAAGGTAATGCGAGTGCAGGAGCCGTTCAAGCGGGCCAACCGCATGTTCCATCCGCAGGATTCCGTGATTAATGTCGGCGGTGTTGAAATCGGTGGCCGCAAGATTCAGGTTATCGCAGGTCCGTGCTCTGTAGAAACACAGGAGCAGGTTACGGATATTGCCAAGTCCATCAAGCTTGGCGGCGCTTCAATGCTTCGCGGTGGAGCCTTCAAGCCCCGCACCTCGCCATATTCCTTCCAAGGCTTGAAGGAGGTTGGCCTGGAATATTTAAAGGGTGCCAAAAAGGAAACAGGCTTGCCGATAGTAACAGAAATCATGTCACCTTATATGATTGAGCGCTTTGTAGAAGATGTAGATTTGATTCAGGTTGGCGCCCGCAATATGCAGAACTTTGATTTGCTGAAGGAATTGGGCAAAACCAATAAGCCTATTCTTTTGAAGCGTGGTCTGGCAGCAACGATTGAGGAATGGCTGATGGCAGCGGAATATATTATGAGTGAGGGCAACGAAAACGTTATTCTTTGCGAACGCGGTATCCGCACTTTTGAAACATATACGCGCAATACACTTGATGTAAGCGCAATTCCCGCTGTGAAAAAGCTCAGCCATCTGCCGGTAGTAGTTGACCCGAGCCATGCAGCAGGCCTGTGGTGGATGGTAGAGCCTTTGGCCAAGGCTGCTGTAGCAGTCGGTGCCGACGGACTTTTGATAGAAGTCCACAATAATCCGGAAGCAGCGCTCTGTGACGGCGCGCAGTCCTTAAGACCTGAACGCTTTGCCAGACTGATGGGTGAGCTGAAAGGTATTGCCAGAATTGTCGGCAGAGATATGTAAGTCAAGGCATTATCCCTTAGCAATATCAAAAAGCGTAAGGGTTTGTAATAACTCCTGATCTGGGAGTAGTATTGTAGTATTGTAGATTAGATTAAAGGAGAGATTTTATCATGATTATCGTATTCAAACAAAATGCAACTGTTGAGGAAAAAACTAAGCTGAAAAACCAATTAGAAAGCAAGGGATTTCAGATTCATGCCAGTGATGGCGTAAATGCTTCACTGTTTGGTGTTGTTGGTGATACCAGCGCTTTAGATATCAACCTTTTGCGTGTTGTCGAGGGTGTAGAAAAGGTAATGCGTGTGCAGGAGCCTTTCAAACGTGCGAACCGCATGTTCCATCCCGAGGACAGCATTATTGATGTTGCAGGCAGAAAGTTTGGCGGCAAAAAGCTGCAGGTTATTGCAGGTCCCTGTTCCGTAGAAACTCAGGAGCAGGTAACGGAAATTGCCAAGGATGTTAAGGCTGCAGGCGCTACGCTGATGCGTGGCGGTGCCTTCAAACCCCGCACTTCTCCGTACTCCTTCCAGGGCTTAAAGGAAAAAGGCCTGGATTTCCTGAAAAATGCCAGAGCAGCAACCGGCCTGCCGATTGTTACGGAAATCATGTCACCTTACATGGTGGAACGCTTTGTTGAAGACGTTGACCTGATTCAGGTCGGCGCCCGCAATATGCAGAACTTCGATTTGCTGAAGGAGCTGGGCAAAACCAATAAGCCTATTCTGTTGAAGCGTGGTCTGGCAGCAACGATTGAGGAATGGCTGATGGCAGCGGAATACATTATGAGCGAAGGCAACGAAAATGTTATCCTTTGCGAACGCGGTATCCGTACCTTTGAAACCTACACCCGCAATACGCTTGATGTAAGTGCTATTCCTGCAGTAAAAAGACTCAGCCATCTGCCGGTAGTAGTTGACCCGAGTCATGCAGCAGGCATGTGGTGGATGGTAGAGCCCTTGGCTAAGGCTGCGGTTGCAGTCGGTGCGGACGGTTTGATTATTGAAGTACATAACAATCCGGAAGCAGCATGGTGCGATGGTGCCCAATCCTTGAAACCGGACCGTTTTGCTAAGCTGATGGGCGACCTCAGAGGCATTGCGAACATTGTCGGCAGAGAGTTATAATAGTAGTATGGCAGATTAGGAGTGATTTCTTTGGAAGCTGATTTTAGTGGCGAAAATAGAAGTACAAGGTGGCAGGAGCTCAGCTTTGCTATCGTTGGCCTGGGGCTGATTGGCGGCTCCTATGCCAAAGCGCTGCGTAAGCTGGGCGTTAAGCAGATTATCGGCGTAGAGCGTGATGCAGCAACATTGCAGGAAGCGAAGCAGCAGGGATTGGTTGATATTGGCATGACTGAACCTGATAACCGACTTAAGGAGGCCAACGTAATTATCTGCGCTATTTATCCTGAAGCAATCGTGGGCTTTATAGCTGCAAACGTTGATTTCTTTAATGAAAGCGTTTTGCTGACTGATGTTGCAGGCATTAAAAACGATATGATCAGCAGAGGGCAGGCACTTTTAAAGGATGGCATGGAATTTATTTCCGGCCATCCGATGGCCGGACGCCAGGGCAGCGGCTTGGGCATGAGTGATGCGCATATTTTTCAGAATGCGAATTACATCATCGTGCCGGAACAGCATAATACAAAGGCTGCTGTCAGCTGGCTGGAGCAATTTGCTTTGGCTCTTGGCTGCAAGCATACTGTGCAGGTAACACCGGCGCAGCATGATGCCACTATTGCCTATACCAGCAATTTGCCGCATGTTACTGCGGTGGCGCTCATGGACAGCGCTTCCTTTGATGATAAAACCAAGTACTTCGTCGCCGGCAGCTTCCGAGATGGCACTCGTGTAGCAGATATCAATCCTGAATTATGGTGCAATTTATTCCTTGCCAACAGGGAAAAGGTTGCGGATGAAATAGACAGATATATGGAGCAGCTGGTGCTGTGGCGCGACGCTCTGCGCAGTGATGACGGCGAAAAGCTGAAGGAGCTGATGTGCAAGGCGGGAGCACGGAGAAGGGAGCTTTTTTAATGAAGAAAATTCATGTTGCATTAGGCGCTCATGCCTATGATATTGAAATAGCCGCCGGCCTGCTGCCGCAGGTCGGCTCTAAGGTTGCAGCTTTGCTGCCGAAGGCGCGCAAGGCTGCAATTATAAGCGATACAAATGTTGCACCCTTATACGCAGCAAAATTACAGGCTAGCCTCGAAGAGGCTGGCCTTGTTGTGCATAAGGTGGTAATTGAAGCCGGAGAGCAGAGCAAGAATATGCAGGTGCTCAGCGATGTATTGGAGCAGCTTGCTGCAGCAGGGCTCACGCGCACCGATGTTGTGCTGACGCTTGGCGGCGGTGTTGTCGGTGATTTGGGCGGCTTTGCCGCTGCCAGCTTTATGCGTGGCATTGCCTTTGTGCAGATACCAACCTCACTGCTGGCGCAGATTGACAGCAGCGTGGGTGGCAAGGTAGCTGTAGATTTAAAGGCCGGCAAAAATCTTGCCGGTGCTTTTTATCAGCCGAAGGCTGTCTTTATTGATACAGATTTATTGGCAACGCTTTCCACCAGATTTTTGCATGATGGCTTGGCTGAAGCGATTAAATACGGCTGCATTAAGGATGCGGCGCTTTTTGAAAAAATTACCGGCTATGCCGATGATGCGGAGCTGTTGGCAGATATTGACAGTGTTGTTGCCACCTGCTGTGCAATAAAAGCGCGCATTGTAGAGCAGGATGAATTTGATACAGGCCTGCGTATGCTGCTGAATTTCGGTCATACCTTGGGACATGCTGTAGAGCAGCATTTTGGCTACAGCTGCTTTACGCATGGCGAGGGCGTGGCAATCGGTATGTATCAGCTGACTAAGCGCACCGAAGAGCTGGGAATGACAGCCAAAGGCAGCGCCGAGCGTATTAAGAGCGTACTTGAAAAGTATAATTTGCCGTTGACTGCGGGCGTAGAAAAAGCGCAGCTGCTTGATACAATGGCAAGAGATAAGAAAAAGAACGGCAACAGCATTACCCTCATTATTTTGCAGCAGATAGGCGAGGGCGTACTGCAGAAAGTAGATTGGCAGGAAGTGCCAAAGTATTTGGGGTGAGGCTAAATGGAAAAGGTAAAAATTTATCCTGCAAAATTGGCAGGAACGGTGCAGGTTCCGTCATCTAAAAGTATGGGACACAGAGAAATCATCTGTGCAGGTCTTGCAGGCGGCACCAGCATTGTCGATAATATCAGCATGTCCAAGGATATTGAAGCAACGATGCGCGTTCTGCGTGCTATGAACGTGAGTGTTGATGAAATTCCCAGCATGCTAGAGGGACGTAAGGCTTTGCAGATTACGGGCACAGGTCATCCGATTGCGGCGGCAGATAATGTTGACTGCGGTGAATCCGGTTCAACCTTGCGCTTTTTTATTCCCTTGGGAGCAAACCTTGGCTGTCCGCTGACCTTTATCGGTCACGGCAAGCTGGTATCACGTCCTTTGCAGGCGTATTACGATATTCTTGATAAGCAGTTTGTGCAGTATTTTAATGATAATGGCAATCTGCCGTTGACAGTCAACGGTCATCTGATGCCGGGTAAATTTGAGCTGCCGGGCGATGTCAGCAGTCAGTTTGTCAGCGGTCTGCTTTTTGCTTTGCCGTTATTAAAGGGTGATTCAGAAATTATCATTACTTCGCCGCTGGAATCTGCTTCTTATGTAGATATGACACTGAACTGCTTGGCGAAGTACGGTGTTAAAGTAGAAAATGTAGATGGTTCACATCGTCATTATCTTGTGCCCGGCAAGCAGCATTTTAAAGCGCAGGACAGCAAGGTTGAGGGCGATTGGTCGCAGGCAGCCTTTTGGACTGTCGGCGGTGCTTTGGGCGCAGGCATTACGGCAAGCGGTGTTGACTTTGCTTCGCTGCAGGGTGATAAGGCTGTGGTAGAAATTATGCAGCGCATGGGTGCTGATATTGCCAAAAATGCCGACAGCGTAACCGTGAACAGCAGTGCAACGCAGGCAACGGTAATAGACGCATCTGACTGCCCTGATATTATTCCTGTGCTTACCGTGCTGGCAGCAGTCAGCGAGGGAACAACGAAGATTATCAACGCAGGACGCCTGCGTATCAAGGAATGCGACAGACTGGCGGCTATGACGAGTGAATTAAATAAAATGGGCGCAGCTATTACGGAAGAGCCGGAAGGCCTGACAATTACCGGTAAGCCTGAGGGACTGCGCGGCGGTGTAGAGGCAGATGCTTGGAACGACCATCGTATTGCCATGAGCCTGGCAATTGCTGCGCAGTGCTGCGCCGAACCGATTACATTAACCGGTGCAGGCAGTGTAAGCAAGTCTTATCCTGACTTCTGGGAGGATTACAAGAGCGTAGGCGGAAAAATTGAGGTGCTGGCATGAGCGGAATTTTTGGTATGAATGTAAAAATGGCGATATACGGCGAATCGCACGGCAAATCCATCGGCGTAGTGCTGGATGGACTGCCGCCGGGACTGGCGCTTGATGAAGCGGCGATTGCTGCGGAAATGGCGCGTCGTGCTCCCGGACAGAATGCGTTGAGCACAGCACGCAAGGAAAGCGATACGGTAGAAATCCAAAGCGGCTTCTTCAATGGCTTTACAACAGGTACGCCGCTGTGCGCACGTATCGTCAACAGCGACCAGCATTCCAAGGATTACAGCATTCTGGCAGATAAAATGCGCCCCGGTCATGCAGATTACGCAGGGCATGTGCGTTATCAGGGCTTTAACGATTATCGTGGCGGCGGGCATTTTTCCGGTCGACTAACGGCACCGCTCGTTTTTGCCGGTGCTGTGGCCAAGCAGGCGCTGGCGCAGTACGGTATTGTTGTCGGTTCGCATATTCTGCAGATTAACGATATCAAAGAAGAACGCTTCAATCCTATGGGTGTAAGTGATGCAGAATTAGCAGCGCTGCATGCGAAAAAGTTTGTTGTTATGGATGATGCTGTCGGCGCAAAAATGCAGGAGCGCATTTTGCAGGCCAAGAGTGAGCTTAACAGTGTGGGCGGTGTAATTGAAGCCATCGCACTGCATTTGCCCGCAGGTATCGGCGCACCGTATTTTGATTCCGTGGAAAGCATGCTGAGCCATGCGCTGTTTTCCGTGCCTGCTGTTAAGGGAGTAGAGTTTGGCGACGGCTTTGGCTTTGCCGGGCTGACGGGTGCCGAAGCAAATGATGCGCTACATTACGCTGACGGCCAGGTGCAGGCGCTGACAAACCACAACGGCGGCATTACCGGCGGTATTACCAATGGTATGCCTTTGGTAGTGCGCGTGGCCATTAAGCCGACACCGTCGATTGCGCGCGAGCAGCAGACAGTGAGCCTTAAGGAGCAGGCTGATACAACGCTGGCAATTGTCGGCAGGCATGATCCCTGTATTGTGCAGCGTGCTGTGCCTGTTATCGAAGCAGTGGTTGCGTGGACGCTGTGGGATTTACTTTTAGAAGCGAAGAAATGGGAGAAATAAGATGCAGGAGCTTGATTTAGAAAAAATCCGCCAAGAAATAGACAAGGTTGACCAGCAGCTGGCAGACGTATTGGAAAGCCGTTTGCACCTGGTAATGCAGGTGGCTGCCTATAAAAAATCCAAAGGACTGCCTGTTAAGGACAAAAACCGTGAAGCCAAGGTTATTGAAAAGGTAGCGGGCTTTTTGGAGAACAAGGAATATTCCGTGGCTGTGAAAAATATTATGCGCGGTATTATCGATCAGGCCTGCCTGTTGGAAGAAACAGCGCTGTCGGAAGCAAACGACAAAACCTATGAGGTTGCTTGCTTCGGTCCTGCAGGCTCCTTTACGCATCAGGCGTTAGAGGAATATTTTCATGGACGCCGCTACAATCGTCATCATTTCCAGACCTTTGAAGAAGTGATTTCCGGTATCAGCGATGGCACTATGGATTACGCCGTGCTGCCGATTGAAAATTCTTCGACAGGCGGTATTACCGAGGTATATGATTTACTGCGCCAGTACGATTGCAGTATTGTAGGTGAGCAGTGCGTGAAGATTGAGCAAAACCTGTTAGGCTGTGAGGGTGCGTCACTTGGCACGATTAAAACAGTTTACTCGCATCCGCAGGGCTTGAAGCAGTGCGCTGATTTCTTTCATGACTATCCGGATATAGAGCAGGTTCCTTATTTCAGTACATCCAAGAGTGCGGAGGAGGTTGCTGAAAAGCAGGATGTAACCTTAGGCGCTATTGCCGGTAAGCAGGCAGCAGAGCTGTATAATTTAAAGATTATTGCGCCTGCAATTAACAGCAACAGCAATAATTATACCCGCTTTGTTATTATCGCCAAAAAACCGGAAATCGTAGCGAACGCAAATAAGATTACGCTGATTGTTGCCGTGAAGCACGAAACAGGCTCACTGTATAAAATGCTTGCCAGCTTCTACCATATGGGCCTGAATATGCTGAATCTGGAATCACGACCGATTGTCGGCAAAACTTGGGAATACTTTTTCTACATTGATGTTACCGGAAATCTGGCAGACCCGCTGGTTATTGATGTGATGGAAGAAATAAAATCGAAGAGCACCTATTGCAAGGTTCTTGGCAATTATCGTGCTTACGAGCGAAAGGAATAAACAGATGAAGCATTACGGACTTTTAGGCGGCAAGCTGGGACACAGCCTTTCACCGCAGATTCACGAGCTGTTTTTTAAGTATACAGGCATTGAGGGCGATTATACGCTGCTGGAAACTCCGCAGGAGAATTTGCCTAAGCGCATGGAGGAGCTGCGTGCCAATTATGCGGGCAGCAATGTTACCATTCCGCATAAATTGCATGTTATGCCGCTATTGGACAGCATTACACGTGAGGCTAAGGCTATCGGTGCTGTAAATACGATTAAGTTCGATGAAAACGGTGCCGAAGGCTACAATACCGATTACTTCGGCTTTGGCAGAATGCTGGAATACAACAATATTGATGTGCGCGCTAAGCGTGTTGCGGTGCTGGGCACCGGCGGCGCTGCGCGTGCGGTTGTCAAATATATGGTTGATAAGCGTGTCGGCAAGCTGTATCTTGTTACGCGTGACGTTGCGCATGTTGATAAGGATTTCCTCAAGATTGCGCCTAAGTGTAAGTTTATTGATTATGACGGCTTGGCAGCGCTGACCGGTGATGTGATTGTCAACTGCACGCCTGTGGGCATGTATCCCAAGGTTAATGCTGCACCGGTTACGCCTGAGGAAATCAGCAATTTTGATGCTGCTGTAGATTTGATTTATAATCCTAAGCAGACATTGTTCTTGAAGCAGGCTGCCGAGGCGAAGATGCAGACTGTCAATGGTTTGTTCATGCTTGTGGCGCAGGCTGTGGCTGCGCAGGAAATCTGGCAGGGCGAAAAATACGACAGCGAGCTTATCGTCAAAATCATGCAGGATTTGGAGCAGAATATATGAAAAATATCGTGCTGATTGGTATGCCGGGCTGCGGCAAAAGCACATTTGGCAAGCGCATGGCGAAACGTTTGCAGCTGCCGTTTTATGATGCTGATACGGTCCTCGAAGAGCGTGAGCAGCGTACAATCAAGGCTTTCTTTGCGGAAAGCGAGGATGCGTTCCGCGCAGCGGAAACGCGCACGCTGGCGTATCTGGCGGAATGTGACGGAGCTGTTATCGCTACCGGCGGAGGTGCCGTAAAGCGTGCGGAAAACATGGAGCTGCTAAAGCGCGGCGGTGTTGTGGTCTTTATCGACCGCAAACCGGAAAATATCATCGGATGTATTGCCGGTGATGCGCGTCCGTTGCTTGCTGCCGATAAGCAGAAGCTTTATACTTTATATAACGAGCGTATTGCGCTGTACCGCCGATATGCGGATTATACTATTGATAATAACGGCGATTTCGGCAGAGTTCTGCATGAGCTGCTGAATATTGCCGCTAAGCTGGAGGGATAAAGATGCGTAAAATATTAGTTTTAAATGGTCCTAACATTAATATGCTGGGCATCCGTGAAAAAAATATCTATGGCCGTGATGATTATGACAGCTTGTGTGCTTACATCCGTTCTGCGGCCGACCGCCTTGGCGTAGAGGTGGAGCTGCTGCAGAGCAATTATGAGGGCGATATAGTTACCGCTATTCAGAATGCTTACGGTCATTTTGACGGCATTGTTATCAATCCGGCGGCGTTTACGCATTACAGCGTAGCAATTCTGGACGCATTGAAGGCAGTAAATATTCCTGCGATTGAGGTGCATATCAGCAACATCCATCAGCGTGAGGAGTTCCGCCATCATTCTGTAACGGTGGCAGGCTGCGTCGGACAAATCTGCGGCCTGGGATTTGCGGGCTATGCCTTGGCAATGGAAGCGCTGAGTGTGTATGAAGCAAAATAGTATATAATAATTTTGGTAAACAGTCTCTGAAGCTTTGCTTTCGGGGGCTGTTTTGTTATAATGATTATAGAGTAATATTTGCTGACAGAAGCAATTTTGGCAGTTAAATTTTCACAATAGTAAGATAACATTAAATTCGTTCTTGGAGGTGACATTATGGGTAAACGTGTAGTAATCGTCGGTGGGGTGGCCGCCGGTATGAAAACGGCGGCGCGCTTGCGCAGGCTGGATGCCGAAGCAGAGATTATCGTGTTGGAACGCGGACCGCAACTGAGCTACGGTGCCTGCGGCTTCCCGTATTTTATCAGCGGTGAGGTTAAGAGCATGGACAGCTTTGACCATACACCGCAGGGAGCCTTGCGCGACAGTGATTATTTTGCGGCCGTGAAGGGCATTGATGCCCGATGCGGCTGTAATGTGCAAAAAATAGACAGAGTGCAAAAATGCGTGCATTATATGGAAAAGGGAGAGCTGAAAAAGCTGTCTTATGACATGCTGGTGTTGGCAACCGGCAGTACGCCGGTGAAGCTTCCCTTGCCTAATGCTGATGCCGCAGGCATTCACAGCTTCTGGTTTCCGTGGGATGTTGAAGCAGTAGATAAGGAAATTGCCGAAGGCGGCGTTAAGGATGTAGTTATCATCGGCGCAGGCTTTATCGGTCTGGAGCTGGCAGAAGCTTTTGTGCGCCGCGGTTTGCATACCAGCGTTTTGGAACAGCAGGACAGACTGCTGCCGCAGCTGCTTGATGAGGATATGGCAGCATTGCTGCTGCGTGATACGAAAAATCCGCTGCTCGATATTTATCTGGAGGAAAGAGCAGGTGCCTTTACCGTAGAAAACGGCAAAGTTAGCGGAGTGCAGACGGATAAACGCGTAATCCCGGCACAGTTGGTTATCGTTGCCGTCGGCGTGCGTCCGAACGTGGAGCTGGCGCGCGAGGCCGGCCTTGTTATAGGTCCGAGCGGCTGTATTGCGGTTAACGAATACCTGCAGACAAGCGATGATGCAATTTATGCCGGAGGTGACTGTGCGGAAAATACTCATCGTGTCAGCGGAGCCAAGGTGTTTGTGCCTATGGGGTCTACAGCCAACAAGCATGGCCGCGTAATTGCGGATAATATCTGCGGAGCGCGGAAGCAATATCCCGGTGTCCTGGGGACTGCCGCCTGTCGCTTCTTTGCGCAGGAAGCCGGGGCAACTGGTTTGAACGAGCGGACTGCGCGGCAGGCCGGTATTGATTTTGCAAGCGCAATTGTACCAGGCTCTGACCGTTTAGGCTATATGCCGGGAGTAGGGCGCATTGTGCTGAAGCTGTTGGCAGAAAAGAGCAGCGGACGCGTATTGGGTGCGCAGGCTGTCGGAGCGAGCGTAGCGAAGCGTATTGATACATTGGCGGCGGCAATTTCTTTAGGTGCAACGCTGGAGGATTTGTCCGGACTTGATCTGGCTTATGCTCCGCCGTTTAATACGCCGATTGAGAATATCGCAACGGCAGCTAATGTCCTGCAAAATAAACTTGACGGCCAGCTGCGCAGCATTAATCCTGTAGACTTTGAAAAGAATCGTACGCAGGAGAATTATTTATTCGTTGATGTACGCACGCCGGCAGAGGTAGCAGCTAAGCGTATTGCCGACATTCCGTCGAGAGTAAATCTGCCGCTTGATACCTTGCGGACAGCGGATATCAGCAAGATGGATAAAGAGCAGAAAATAGTTACAGCCTGCCAGATTGATTTGCGTGGCTACGAAGCGGAGGTTATCCTGCGCGCACGTGGCTTCCAGGATGTTTACAGCCTGGAGGGAGGCATGAGCGGTTGGCCGTATGCGACGGAAAGCGATAACGACAAAAAGTAAGCATTTTAATATTGTTATGCAAGGAGGAGAAAAGCATGAGTGAATTTAGCGAAAAAATGGGCATGGCAGCAGGCAACAATTTTAAGAGCGGCTATAACTGCTGCGAAGCGATTGTGGAAACCTTCCGCAAGGAGGCAGGCGTGAATATTGATGATAATGCATTCCGTCTGTGCTCCGGGTTTGGCGGCGGCATTGGCCATGCGCGTGATTTGTGCGGTGCGATGGCAGGCTGCGTGATGGTCATCAGTACGTTGGCCGGCCGTAATCAGCCGAGTGAGAAGCCGTTGGCAGAAATTTATCCGTTAACGCTGGAATTTCATGAGCGCTTTGCTAAGGAATTCGGCTCCTGTGCCTGCGGGGATTTGATGCCTTACGAGTTTAATACACGTGAACATTTGAAAAATTGCCTGAAGCTGGTGAATAAGGTAGCGCAGCTGCTGGCTGTGTATCTGGAAGAAAAGGAACTGCTGAAGTAATAATGATAAGCTAAAAGGGACTGTCGCGTAAGTGGCAGTTCCTTTGTATTTTTCTAGGTGTGAGAATGCGTAAATACGCCAAAAGTAATAATAAAAAATTGCGGAGCGCTTGTTGACGGCAAAAATAATTGGCTATGAAAACAAATTAATTGAAGTTTTTGCCGTCAACATGCTATACTATTCTTAGATACAACGTAACGGAGGTGAGATGATGAAGTATCTTTCAGTAGCTGAAACAGCGGCAAAGTGGCAGATATCCGAGCGCAGCGTGCGTAATTATTGCGCACAGGGACGTGTGCAGGGAGCAGAGCTGCATGGCAGAGTATGGAGTATTCCGGAAACGGCAGTAAAACCGGAGCGTGTTAATAAGATTAAGCAGAGCGAGCGTAGCTTGTTAAATGTTCTGCAGGAAGAAAAAGCAAGCAGATATGCAGGCGGCATCTATCATAAAACGCAAATTGAGTTGACCTATAACTCTAATCATATGGAAGGCAGCAGACTGACACATGAGCAGACGCGTTATATTTTTGAAACGAATACGATTGGTGTGGAAAATGAAGTTTTGAACGTGGATGATGTTATTGAAACTGCTAATCACTTTCGCTGTATTGATTTGCTTATAGATAAAGCAAAGACTGCTTTATCCGAAAAGCTGATAAAGGAATTGCACTTTATTTTGAAAACCGGCACGAGTGATGCGCGTAAGGATTGGTTTGCTGTCGGTGATTATAAAAAGCTTCCGAACGAGGTTGGCGGCAGAGATACAGCTTTGCCGGAAGAGGTTAGCGAGCAGATGCGAGCACTTTTGGCAAAATATAATGCGAAAAAGAGTAAGACGTTTAAAGATATTTTGGATTTTCATGTGTGTTTTGAAAGGATTCATCCGTTTCAGGATGGCAATGGACGCGTTGGCAGGCTGATTATGTTTAAAGAGTGCCTGAAATATAATATTGTTCCGTTTATTATAGAGGATAATCTGAAAATGTTTTACTATCGAGGCTTAAAGGAGTGGGGTAAGGAAAATGGTTTTCTGATGGATACCTGCCTTGTTGCGCAGGATAGATATAAGGCATATCTTGATTATTTTAGGATTGCATATTGAGCAAGAGGCGAGGTGCAGCTATGTCAGCAGAGAAGAACTGGCAATTTGAGCTTGAAGAATATATCAAACAAGGCGAGAAGCGCATCATGGAATCCTTGCAGAAAAAGGACTATATCCGCAGAGTGAGCGGAAAGAGATATGGAAAATAGAAAATTATGGATTTGAATAAGTAGTAAGAAAGAGGGACTGACAATGGCTGAAAAGAATAATGCCAACATTGGCTTTGAAAAACAGATTTGGGATGCTGCCTGTGTGTTATGGGGGCACATTCCTGCAGCTGAATATAGAAAGGTAATCATCGGATTGATTTTCCTTCGCTATATTTCCAGTGCATTTGAGAGAAAATATAACGAGCTTGTTGCAGAAGGCGAGGGCTTTGAAGAAGATCGTGACGAGTATTTGGGTGAGAATATTTTCTTTGTCCCTGAAAAAGCAAGATGGTCTACGGTTGCAGCTGCGGCTCACACTCCGGAAATCGGCACAGTCATTGATGAAGCAATGAGAGAGATTGAAGCGGAGAACAAATCGCTGAAAAATGTGCTTCCGAAAAATTACGCAAGCCCGGATTTGGACAAGCGAGTTTTGGGTGATGTCGTTGATCTGTTTACCAATATGGATATGTCTGATACCGAGGAAGGCAAGGATCTTCTGGGCAGAACTTACGAGTATTGTATCGCACAGTTCGCTGCTTACGAAGGTGTGAAGGGCGGCGAGTTCTACACACCGTCCAGCATTGTTAAGACAATCGTTGCCATCCTGAAGCCGTTCAATAATTGCCGTGTGTATGACCCGTGCTGCGGCTCTGGCGGTATGTTTGTGCAGAGTGTGAAGTTTATTCAAGCACACAGTGGCAATCGTCAAAGCATTTCTGTTTATGGTCAGGAATCCAATGCGGATACCTGGAAAATGGCGAAGATGAATATGGCGATTCGTGGCATTGATGCAAACTTCGGTCCGTATCAGGCTGATACGTTCTTTAATGACCTTCATGCCAATCTTCGTGCGGATTTCATTATGGCAAACCCGCCTTTTAATCTGTCCAACTGGGGACAGGACAAATTGCAGGATGATGTTCGCTGGAAGTACGGAACGCCGCCGCCTGGTAATGCCAACTACGCATGGATTCAGCATATGATCCACCACCTTGCGCCAAACGGCAAGATTGGTTTGGTGCTTGCGAACGGCGCACTGTCTACGCAGTCCTCCGGTGAAGGTGAGATCAGAAAGAATATTATCAACGCCGATTTGGTGGAAGGTATCGTTGCCCTGCCTACGCAGCTGTTTTATAGCGTGACGATTCCTGTTACGCTCTGGTTCATTAGCAAAAACAAAAAGCAGAAAGGAAAAACACTGTTTATTGATGCCCGCAAGATGGGTTATATGGTTGACCGCAAGCATAGAGACTTCACGGATGAAGATATTCAGAAACTGGCAGACACCTTTGAAGCATTCCAGAACGGCACACTGGAAGATGTGAAGGGATTCTGTGCGGTGGCCGATTTGCAGACTATCGAAAAGCAGGATTATATTCTGACTCCTGGGCGCTATGTTGGCATTGAAGAACAGGAAGAAGATAGTGAACCGTTTGATGAAAAAATGGCTCGCCTGACTTCGGAGCTTTCAGATATGTTTGCCAAGTCTCATGAACTCGAAGCAGAAATCCGTAAGAAGCTGGGGGCAATTGGATATGAAATTTGATGAAAGCTTGCTCTACAATATTAAATCAGATTACCAGGGAATCCGATACTCGTTGTTTGATCTTGCAATTTGGAAAAATGGACTTGCATTCAAAAAGATAAATTTTTCAGATAGGGGGTTACCGGTTATTAAGATTGCAGAGCTGAATAATGGCATTAGTTCCAACACATCTCTCACGCAGGGAGATTATGGCAAAGAAGTTTTTGTTCAGTGGGATGATCTTCTTTTTTCATGGTCTGGAAACCCTCAGACATCAATAGATGTTTTTCGGTATCGTCTGCCAGATGGGTGGCTGAATCAGCACATATTTAAGGTAACTGCAAATAGTAATTTGGTCACTAAAGATTTTCTCTACTATACTTTGAAGTATCTAAAACCTTACTTTACACAAATAGCGACTAACAAGCAGACAACAGGATTGGGTCATGTAACGATTGCAGATCTAAAACGAATGAGCGTAGTGATTCCACAAAAAGAGATTCAGGAGCAGATTACTTCAATATTGAAGGCTATTGATGACAAAATAGAAGTAAATTCTAACATAAACGAAAATTTAGCGGCTTAGAGCTGGATGCTGGAGACATCAATCTCACCAGACATTAGCTTCGGGAGAAGGGCATCCCTCATACTCGATAAGCGCTTATTCTCAAAACTGTTAGAAACAATTTGCATTATCATTGGTGATGTAAGTGCATCGAAATTGTCCAAGGTCGTAGTATCAGGTAGCGTAATTTCAAAGGCATCATAGTCTTTCTTGCCGATGTGGATCACTGTTGTTGCAACTTGAGTTTGTTCAATCGAATAAAGCAGAGGTTTGATTGTGAAATACAGAAATGCTTTACCGTTCGGACGCTTGTTCTCGAATACACACACTCGCTGATTTAACCACGCTTCATCGTTGCCCCAAATATAAGGACGAAACTCACCATCCATACCTACCACAATATCTCCGGGTTGCAACAGATACCCTTTGGGATGAACTTCGGTTGTGTATGTTGCAAATTGCTGGTCTTTCAAATCTCGGATTCGAATTATTGGTTTGCCTTCTCCTGCTGTATTGAATTGTTTGGAGGCAAAAGGTGCACCGTAGATGATATTTGCTAACGAATAAATATCGGTTTTCGTCCAAGATTCAGGCCTTACTCCATCAAATGGCAGGAAATCAACAAACCAAGATTTATATAGAGCCTGCATCTGGTCAAGTAAATTTTCGTTTACACTTCTATTGATATTAATCCTTGATTCTATTGGATTAATAACCGCTACTATTTTTTTCTGTAACTCAAGCGACGGTAAGGTGATTTGAAACTTGTTAAGTGTTTCTATCGTTAATGCCTTTTGAGTAGAACCTATACATTTAACATCTATCTGGTTTTGTGCCTCAGCAGAATTAAGCCAAAGATATAAATAACTGGGCAAAATTTGAGTATTACATCTCAGCCATGTTAAATTCCCATCTTTAAAATAAAAATCATCTTCATCTACCAGCCACGGAATCCCCAAAGTACCAACTGATGTTAAAAGTATATCACCTTTCTTAGGAACCTCATATTTTCCCTTAATTTCCTCATAACGTTTTGGGGAAATAAACAATTCCGTAGATACTTTATTTCCATTATGCTTTTCTATAACTTCTTTTCCTCTATAAAACGGAATACCTTCGGTCTGGTATTCCTTTGCAAAAATTCTTTTGCTTGATGAAATTGTACATACATCCCCCAACCTAATTGTTTGCCACATTTAACTATCACCTTCCTATCTAACCTATGTATTTGCGGTGAGCAATTTTAACATTGCTCTGCTTGACCATTGCATACTGCAAAGTCGTATCTATTCGTTGATGTCCTAAGAGCCGTTGCAGCTGCTCCACAGGCATTCCTTTGTCAATCGCCATTGTAGCGAGGGTTCGTCTGAATTTATGCGGATGTACTCTCGGAAGTGCAAGCCGCTTGCCAAGTTCACGCAGTCTTGATTCCACACCGCCAATCTGCAATCTTTCGTATGGCGCTTTCAGTGACACAAACAGAGCGTTGTTGCTGTCCGTTCTTTGTGCAAGGTAGTTCTGAAGGTGGATTTTGGTTCTGGCATCAAAGTAGACCATTCTTTCCTTGCTGCCTTTACCAAACACCACGCACTCTCGCTCCTCGAAGTTGATGTCATCCCGATTGAGAAGCACCAATTCGCCAACACGCATTCCGGTTGATGCCAGCATATCAATCAAAGCCAAATCACGCAAAGAATCGCAATGGTCACGCATGGTTTCCAATGCTTCATCTGTATAGGTTTCTTTGATGGTCACAGCTGTTTTCACCTTATGAATCCTGCGTACCGGGCTTTTTAAGATGTAATCTTCATCTTCAAGCCAGGAAAAGAAGCTGGATAAGATTCTGCGGATGTTGTCAATTGTCACCTTGCTGGATTTTCGTTCTGCCTGATAGTCAGTCAAATAGGAACGCAGATCATTGGTTGTGATATGCGTGATTCCTTTTCCTATCTTCTCAGACATGGTTTCGATTGTCTTTCGGTAGTAGGATAGTGACTTTTCAGAACATCCCTCTATTCGCTTTGCCGAAAGAAACGCACCTGTCAACCGTGCATTTTCTACACTTGCATCCTCAGCTGTACTATCCGTTTTTCGCTGAATCTCATATCCGGAAAGATTATGCTGCAGCACTCGCCGCAGCTGCTCTGCCTGTCCATTATCAAGATAGGCCAGCATATCTCGCAGCACATCATTTACAAATTCATCATTCATAGTCTGTTCTCCTTTAATAATCAGGGAATGACTATGGAGTGGCAATCCTCAGTATAAACACCTGCCACTCGCAGGAGTTATAGGGTAGGTCGTAAACGAAAATTTAGAGCAGCAAGCGCAAGCTATTTATTGTGATATGTTCATTACTAATGCTAACCCTTCATGGCAATTAGGACGCCTTTCCGACCTTATCGCCGTCCGTTATGGGAAGAATCACAAGAAACTAGCTGATGGTATATATCCTGTTTATGGCTCAGGCGGAATCATGCGTTATGCGGAGAAACCTTTGTATGATAAAGAATCTGTTCTTATCCCACGAAAAGGTACTCTTAACAATGTCATGTATGTGAATAAGCCGTTTTGGTCGGTAGATACCATGTTCTTTACTGAGATGAAATTACCAAACGTGGCGAAGTTTGTTTTTCATTTTGTAAAGAGCAAAGATCTGGCTTCTCTCAATGCTGGCTCTGCTGTTCCAAGTATGACTACGGACATACTGAACGCTATGGAGCTTCCTATTCCTGATTCGGATACCTTCTACAAGTTTGAAAATATCGTTGCCCCTCTGTACCATGCCATGCAGCAAAACACACAGGAATCCAGCAAACTGGCTGAATTGAGAGATTCGTTGTTACCTCGACTAATGTCCGGTGAACTGGATGTGTCCAACATTGACCTTTAAGCCGCTAAATTTTCGTTTACCAGAAAATCGTTGCCGGTGAAGCGACCTAATATACAAAGAAAAACGCTATGATATAAAAATGTAGTATAAATACCACAGAAAAGGAGCGATATTATGCCAGGATTATATACCGAAGCGGACTATGAAAACTCCGTAATCGAATTATTCCGGAATATGGGGTACAGTTATCTGTATGGCCCCGACATAGAGAGAGATTTTCACAATCCTCTGTATGAGGAAGAGCTTGTTGCTTCCCTATATCGTTTGAACTGTTCTCTGCCGGAGGACGCTATTAGTGATGCACTTTTCAAGCTGAAGAACATTGAAAACGGCGAATTGGTGCAGAAAAACACTGTCTTTATGGACTACCTGCAAAACGGCATTCCTGTGCGCTATTTTGAAAAAGGCGAGGAACGCTCCTCCATCGTCTATCTTGTTGACTATAAAAATCCCGACAGCAACTCCTTTATCGTAGCAAATCAATGGACTTTCATCGAAAACAGCAACAAACGCCCGGATATTCTGCTTTTCCTGAACGGAATACCGGTTGTTATTGTAGAACTGAAATCTCCGTCCAGAGAAGAAACCGATGCTTCTGCTGCATACCGGCAGCTCCGTAACTACATGAAGGAAATCCCTTCTATGTTCATCTATAATGCCATCTGCGTTATGAGCGACCAGATGACCTCCAAAGCCGGTACAATTACTTCCAGCGAAGATCGCTTCATGGAATGGAAAACAGTCGATGGAAGCTATGAAAATACGCAGTACGCACAGTTTGACACCTTCTTTGAGGGAATGTTCCAAAAGGAACGCCTGCTTGACCTGATAAAGAACTTTATTTGCTTTTCCAACGAGGGTGTGAACTCCTTCAAAATATTGGCTGGTTATCATCAGTATTTTGCTGTAAGAAAAGCAATCGAATCGACCAAACGAGCTACCGTTAGCGATGGTAAAGGCGGTGTGTTCTGGCATACGCAGGGCAGCGGCAAGTCGCTGTCGATGGTATTCTATGCCCATCTGCTCCAAGAAGCCTTGGATAGCCCAACTATCGTTGTGCTGACCGACAGAAACGATTTGGACGATCAGCTTTTCGGACAGTTTGCAAAGTGCAAGGATTTCTTGCGTCAGGAACCGGTACACGCTACTTGTAGAAAACTGACAGAGACTTCGAGTAAAAATGATGTTGGATTAAAAGATTGGTTGGAAGGTAGACAAGCTAACGGTATTATCTTTACGACTATGCAGAAGTTTGAGGAATCTCACGAAGCTCTTTCTGAGCGCAGAAATATCATCGTTATGGCAGACGAAGCCCATCGTGGACAGTACGGCTTAACCGAAAAGATTAAGCTGACCAAGAATGAGGACGGTGAAGAGATCGCCAAGCGTGTTGTAGGTACTGCAAGAATTATCCGAAACAGCCTGCCGAACGCTACATACATCGGTTTTACCGGAACACCGATTTCCTCGAAAGACCGCAGCACTCGTGAAGTGTTCGGTGACTACATCGACATTTATGATATGACGCAGGCTGTTGAAGATGGTGCAACCCGCCCGGTTTATTACGAAAGCCGTGTCATTAAGCTCAACCTGGACGAAGCTACGCTGTACATGATTGATGCCGAGTATGAAATCATGGCGCACAATGCAGATCCGGAGGTTATTGAAAAGAGCAAGAAAACACTGGGACAGATGGAAGCCGTATTGGGCAATGACAATACCATAAACTCTCTCGTCTGCGATATTCTTGACCATTACGAGAATTACCGTGAAGGTCTGCTTACAGGCAAAGCGATGATCGTGGCATATTCCCGCCCGATTGCAATGAAGATTTATAAGCGGATTTTGGAGCTGCGCCCTGACTGGACAGAAAAAGTCAGCATTGTTATGACCGGTGGAAATAACGACCCTGAAGAATGGCATGATATTATCGGCAATAAACGGCACAAGGACGAGTTAGCGAAAAAATTCAAAGACAATAACAGCCCGATGAAGATTGCCATTGTTGTTGATATGTGGCTGACCGGATTTGATGTTCCGTCTCTGGCTACTATGTATGTTTACAAGCCGATGAGCGGATACAATCTTATGCAGGCAATCGCCCGTGTCAATCGTGTGTTCCGTGACAAGGAAGGCGGTCTGGTAGTTGATTATGTAGGCATTGCTAGCGCACTAAAGCAGGCGATGAATGACTACACCACCCGTGATAAGAAAAACTATGGTGATACGGATGTTGCTAAGGTTGCTTATCCGAAGTTTATTGAAAAGCTCGGTGTTTGCCGTGACATGTTCCATGGATTTGACTACACCAAGTTCACGACCGGAACAGATTTAGAAAGAGCAAAGACCATCAGCGGTGCGGTAAACTATATCATTGCCCGTGAAAAGGATAAAGAAAAAGATACATTTATCAAGGAAGCGCTTATGCTTCACCAGGCTCTTTCTCTTTGTTCTTCCATGGTGTGCGAAGCTGACCGCTTTGAAGCTGCGTTCTTTGAATCGGTGCGTGTTCTGGTGCTGAGACTGACCAATGCGGGAACCGGCAAGAAAATCTCTCTGCCTGAAATGAACGCTCGTATAAATGAGCTTTTGAAGCAGAGCATCAAGAGCGAGGGCGTTATTAACCTGTTCTCTGATATGCAAGAGGAATTCTCCTTGTTTGATCCGAAGTTCCTTGAGGAAATCAGCAAAATGAAGGAGAAGAATCTGGCAATTGAGCTGCTGAAAAAACTGATAGCGGAACAGGTATCTGTTTATAGAAGAACGAATGTGGTTAAGTCTGAAAAGTTCAGCGAAATCATGCAGCGAGCAATCAATGCATATCTGAATGGTATGCTCACCAATGAAGAAGTCATCGCAGAAATGCTGAAACTTGCTAAGCAGCTGGCTGAAGCCCACAAAGAGGGCGAACAGCTCGGCCTTACAGCCGATGAATTGGCATTCTACGATGCACTTACAAAACCGCAAGCAATCAAGGACTTTTACAAAAATGAAGAACTGATTGCGATTACCAAGGAATTGGCGGATACACTTCGTAGAAATAAAACGATTGACTGGCAGCGCAAAGAATCTGCCCGTGCCAAAATGCGTACCCTTATTAAGCGCCTGTTGAAAAAACATAAATACCCACCGGAAGGGATGGCGGATGCTGTTCAGACCGTAATGACGCAGTGCGAGCTTTGGACGGATAATAATGATATGATGAGTGATAAGGTAGTCTCCTTTCAGGAACATAAGGCGTATATTTATGAGTCAAAAGCAACATACAGTATGGCTGCTGAAGAAACAGCTCCATATGGAACAAATAAGGACAAATGACGTGAAAAATATTTCATACTATAGCATCTTATATAGAGAAAATAATGATAAGAATTATGTTAAAGCGAGGCGATGAGTGTGCTAATGAATACAACTGAGTATCTCTCCATTATCGAAAATATCAAGAGCGAAATTACTGCGGCACAATATCGTGCGGCAATTCATGTGAATGCAAATATGCTGCTTCTCTATTATGATATTGGTTGCGTAATCAATGAACATAAATCATG
>OIWV01000471.1_pt1 | contig 39390 bp, 40 predicted proteins | sample 1587751 | NCBI WGS metagenome assembly OIWV01 (sample SAMEA3888913, study PRJEB22519) | human gut metagenome | biome: human gut; feature: human-associated habitat; material: faeces | place: Denmark | collected 2010
ATTTGCCTTCTGAGTTTCAGAAGGCTTTACCAATATTAGAGAAGATTAAAGCAGCGGGTTTTGAGGCTTACTTTGTTGGTGGTTCGGTACGAGATGCCCTTCTTAACCGTCCCATTCATGATGTAGACATTGCTTCGTCTTCATATCCTGAGGAGACCAAGCAGATCTTCGAGCGTACGGTGGATATCGGTATTGAGCATGGGACCATTTTGGTCTTGGAAAATGGCGGTGAGTATGAGGTGACGACCTTCCGAACAGAGGACGTCTATGTAGATTATCGTCGTCCGTCTAGCGTGTCCTTTGTGCGTTCATTGGAAGAAGATCTTAAGCGTCGTGATTTTACAGTCAATGCTTTTGCTCTTAATGAAAATGCTGAGATTATTGATAAGTTCAATGGTCTTGCTGATTTGGACAACCGTGTCTTAAGGGCTGTTGGTAAGGCTGAGGAACGCTTTAACGAGGATGCCCTTCGTATCATGCGAGGACTACGTTTTGCAGCGAGTTTAGACTTTGATATCGAAGAAAAGACTTTTCAGGCTATGACCAGCCATGCCCCACTTCTGGAAAAGATTTCGATTGAGCGAAGTTTCATCGAGTTCGATAAGTTGCTTTTGGCCCCACATTGGAAAAAGGGAATCAAGGCACTTCTAGCGACTAAGGCTTATCAGTACCTTCCGGATTTTCAAGAAACTGCTGAAGAATGGCAGTCTTTTGTGGCAGACTATGTGGAGGACTTTAGATTTACAAGTTCTGAACAGGCTTGGGCGGCAACTCTTTTGGCTCTCAAGCATGATAATCCACGCTCTTTCCTTAAAAAATGGAAGACGTCTGTTAATTTCCAAAAGACAGTTCAGTCCTTGATTGAGATTTTCAATTTCCGTTTGGAGAGAGCCGTGACTAAACAAGATGTTTATCAGTATGGTAAGGAGCTCTTAGAGGCGGCTGAAACTTTGAGACAGGCTCAGGGCTTGGACGTCGATTATGAGCGTATTGCCGATTTGGATGGTCAGTTGCTCATCCATGATAAGCACGAAATCGTTGTGAATGGTGGCACACTGATGAAGGAGCTAGGATTCAAACCTGGTCCGGACCTTGGTCATGCACTTAAGGCTATCGAAAATGCCATCGTTGATGGGAAACTAGCTAATGACAAGGAAGCTATTATGGCCTTTGTTCAAGCGATGAAATAAGTCTACGGACGTTATAAAAATGACACACCGCTACAGAGCATGCGTAGGATCCGTAGCGGTGTTATTTGTAAGAAGGAAGTAAGATGTCAGATTTTATTGTTGAAAAATTAACCAAGTCCGTTGGAGACAAGACGGTTTTTAAAGAGATTTCATTTATTATCCATGATTTGGATCGTATTGGGATTATTGGTGTCAATGGGACAGGTAAGACAACCTTGTTAGATGTTGTCTCTGAGCGTATTGGTTTTGATGGTGATGTGTCACCTTTCACTAAGGCTAATGGCTATAAGATTGCTTATTTGACTCAGGAGCCAGAATTTGATGATAGCAAGACAGTGCTTGATACGGTCTTGTCATCAGACCTTCGTGAGATGGCTTTGATTCGTGAATATGAAACCCTTATGGCAGATTATTCTGAGGAGAATCAGGCTCGCTTGGAGAAGGTTATGGCTGAGATGGATAGTCTAGATGCTTGGTCCATTGAGAGTGAGGTTAAGACAGTCTTGTCTAAGTTGGGATTGTCAGACCTCTCGCAAAAGGTCGGGGACCTCTCAGGTGGTCTTCGTCGTCGTGTGCAGTTGGCTCAGGTTCTCTTAAATGATGCAGATCTCCTGCTCTTGGATGAGCCAACCAACCATTTGGATATTGATACTATTGCTTGGTTGACGAATTTTCTCAAGTCTTCTAAAAAGACGGTACTCTTTATTACCCACGACCGTTATTTCTTGGACAATGTAGCCACACGTATCTTTGAGTTAGACCAGGCTAATCTGATTGAATACCAGGGGAATTATCAAGACTATGTGCGTCTAAAGGCCGAACAAGATGAACGAGATGCAGCAGCCCTTCACAAGAAAAAGCAACTCTATAAGCAGGAGTTGGCATGGATGCGAACGCAACCACAGGCACGTGCGACTAAACAACAAGCTCGTATCAATCGCTTTAAGGATCTTAAGGGTGAGGTTCACCAAACGGTCAATAATGAGGATCTTGAAATTAACTTTGAGACCAGCCGTATTGGTAAGAAGGTAGTGAACTTCGAGCATGTCGATTTCGCTTATGAAGATGGCAAGCAAATTCTCAGTGATTTCAATCTTATCATGCAAAATCGTGATCGTATCGGTATTGTTGGGGATAATGGTGTCGGGAAATCGACCTTGCTCAATCTGATTAATGGTGACCTTGTGCCTACAGCTGGTGTCCTAGATATTGGTGAGACGGTACGTATTGGTTATTTCTCACAGCAAATTAAAGATATGGATGAGAGCAAGCGTGTCATTAACTACTTGCAAGAAGTTGCAGATGAAGTTAAGACAACGGTTGGAACAACCAGTATCACAGAGCTCTTGGAGCAATTCCTTTTCCCTCGTTCTACTCATGGGACACAGATTTCTAAGCTCTCTGGTGGGGAAAAGAAACGTCTTTATCTACTTAAGATTCTGATTGAAAAGCCCAACGTTCTGCTCTTGGATGAGCCGACAAATGATTTGGACATTGCAACTTTGACGGTTTTGGAAAACTTCCTTAATGGTTTTGGCGGCCCTGTCGTTACCGTTAGTCACGACCGCTATTTCTTGGACAAGGTAGCTAACAAGATTCTAGCCTTTGAAGAGGGTGGTGTTCGAGAGTTCTTTGGTAACTACACAGACTACCTTGATGAAAAAGCCTTCTTACAAGAGCAATCAGCCCTCCTCGAGAAGGAAAAAGAGCAAGCTAGCGTTAAAGTTGAGAAAGTTAAAGAAGACAAAAAACGCATGAGCTACTTTGAAAAACAAGAGTGGGCGACCATCGAAGACGAGATTGCTGACCTTGAAGCCAAAATCGAAGAGATTGAAGCAGCTATGCTTGAAAATGCTAGCGATTATGGACAGTTAGCTACCCTTCAACGTGATTTGGATGCTGCTAACGAAACCTTACTTGAAAAGTATGAACGCTATGAGTATTTGAGTGAGCTAGAGGGATAAGCTCTTTAGTAATCAAAGTATGACAAAAGCCTTGCATATGCAAGGCTTTTTTATGTTTATGTAGTGTCTAGTTTCTTCCTACCACAAGCGGAATGAAAAGGAGAGGATTGAGACACCCGCAAAGATAATTAAGGAAGCTACCAAGCGCCCAATAAGAAAGGCTGAGAAAAACGGAGCACTAAAGAGCAAGAGCCCAAATACCAGACAAATCAAGGCGATTGACAGGGCAGGTTGTCCTGAGAAGCCGAATTGACGTTGACGATAAGCTTGAAAGCCTTGTGTAAAGGCTGAGACAAGGAGCCACCAAGCGATAATAGTTACAGCTACACCTGAGAGCACCCATGCTGATGTTGATAGCAAAATAATTCCAAAAACAATGGAAATGATACTCTGAAGCAGTTGGAAGAAGGAGCGGTTTTCGTTATCTCGTTTAAAATAAACCATAAGACTTGAAACACCAGATACCAGCATTACTAGGGCAAATAGCCAACCAACGATGGCAAGAAGATTTGTAGGATTAGCGAAGAAAAAGACACCCAAGAGTGTAATGAGAATTCCACTAATCAATATAAAACTTTTCATAGGATACCTCTTATTAATTTTTCTTAATACTACTATGTAAGTATCAAATTGTCAAACAAAGAACTAGTTTAGAGTGGCTTAAAGACCTAGTTTAGAGTGGCTTGATGAGATAAGTGTAGGTGGCAGCTTTTCTGGTTCTCGTAGCTACCTGACGACCTGTTTTTTGGAAGAGGTGTTTAAAGCGGCGCAAGAAATTTGTGGAATCCATCTTGAGGTAGTCTTCATTAAAGGTACCAAAAAGTTGACGGTAGGTAGTCAAAGTGTTTTCCTCGGGCATAATGGAAAGGATAGTTGGATAGTATTCGAGTCGTCCCTTGATACGTTCCATAGCTGTTAAGAGGATTTCCCAGTGGTCAAAGGCGAGGTCATCATGTGACAGTGTCTTATCGCCATCAACAAGTTGCAGTCGACCGTCTACCATGGCGATGTCTAACCAATGCGTAGACGCCGCATCGTCGGCAGCCTTTTCCACTTGAATGTCATTAAAGGTCATAAAGCAGAGATAAGCCACTGTAATGGTCCACATTCGAGGATCACGATAAGGTGTTCCCACTGTAATGAGTTGCTCAATGTGGTCAGGGTTGAGTTTAACGGATGTTTCCTCCTGTACCTCACGACAGACAGCTAGATTGAGATCTTCTTGCTCCTGAACGAAGCCACCACTGAGGGCGTATTTCCCCATGAAGGGATGGTTTTTTCGCTTGATAAGTAAGGTTTGGACTCTTCCTTCATAATAGCGGAAGATGACCGAGTCAACGGTCACTGAGGGCTTAACGTACTTATCCACTTCCTCTCGCCGATAGATGTCCAAAAATTCCTTTTCACTACCAGAGTTTTCGAAGGTTTTAGTCATAGGTTTCCTCCTCTATTTATTGTAAGTTCAAATGATGATTGCTTTACATCAGTCTTCTAAATCTCGATGTGTAAACGTTCCTTGATTGCTTTTTTGGCATTGTGGTAGTTGTCCGCAAAGAAGCTGTCGCTATTGCTATTTTCCCCTAAAATAACGATTTTATCCTTGAATGGTGATAGGAGGTCTAGGAGGTGCTGGGTAAACCAGTCACGTGTTTGATTATCAGCCATAGTCATGTCACGGAAACCATCATCTACATAGTTTGATTTTGGCAGGATCACAAAAATCAAATCCCACTTTTCACGGGCTTGAGTTACCTGATAGAGACGATCCAACATGTCGAACTCTTCTTGGGAGATATTTTCTTTCAAATAGTAGTCAATATAGACCTTAGTGACTGTTGAATTGGTATCGGCAAAGATAAGTCCTGAGTGTTGCCCTTTGTCAATGATATCAGAGGTCTGGGCGTATTGATCTGTTAGGAGATGAATATAGTCGTTGGTATCTAATTCATCATCTCGTACATTGTACTTTTCTTGATATTCCCTAGCATATTCCAGAGAGCAGGGAGCATTGTAAGTGCGGGCCAAATCCTTAACAAGAGTAGTCTTTCCACCGCTAGCAGAGCCCACAACAAGGACCTTGCGCGTAAAGTGGCGACGGAAAGGCTTGGTGATAAAACGCCAATTTTCCATCGGATTGTCTCGAATCTCAGTAGCAGAGATATTGATAATAGACCGTTCGATGAGTTCTACCTGAGCTTGAGGGTAATAGCGATTGAGCTCAGTTACATACTCTGGCTCTCCAACATAGAAGGTAATCTTTTCAGGATCATCCGTATTCTTAGCGATAAGCTCTTTGACACGATTAACCCAAGGCACCCAGCCCTCTGGATAGGCTGGCATCCCAGCTTCGTCTAGTTTATCCACAACGACTAATTCATCATCATAGAAGACTTCTCGAACATAACGGAAACGGCGGTTGAGTGATAGGCCTGCGCGTGTCCCCCGATCTTCTTGTGTGTTGCTGCCACTTACGATGACGAGCACATTGTCATTAGCACGTTTTGCCTTGGTAATGAGGTCAACGTGTCCAACGTGCATTGGAGCGAAAGTTCCAAAAACAATGCCGATGCGCTTTCCTGATAAATGTTTTCTTTTCATAAAAAATGATCCTTTTTGAGATTTAGTAAAATTACTAAATTTATGATAGCATAGTTGGTAATCTTTGTAAATGTAAAAATAGTAAATTTACTAAATTATTTTCAACACATTTTAGCCTTAAAGTTCAAAAAAAGTTTAAAAAATTTTGGAGAAAAACCAGAAAAATAGAATCCGCTTACATTGTTGAATTGATAACATTTTAGGATTAACTTAAAAAAGAGAGGTCACTTGCTATGTCATAAAACCTAACATAAAAATCAAAAAAATAGCAGAAAATACTTGACAAGAAGATTCTGAAAATTTATACTATTCATGTAATTAAATTACTAAGGTAATTATTTGAAAGGAAACATTGATATGACAACAGGTAAAGAGTACGTTGCTAGCGTTTTTGAAAAAGTGAAAGCTCAAAATGGCCATGAGGCTGAGTTCCTTCAAGCAGTTGAAGAAGTTTTCGATTCACTTGTTCCTGTCTTCGACAAATATCCTAAATATATTGAAGAAAACCTTTTGGAACGTTTGGTTGAACCAGAACGTATCGTTTCATTCCGTGTGCCATGGGTTGACGATAAAGGACAAGTACAAGTAAACCGTGGTTTCCGTGTACAATTCTCATCAGCTATTGGTCCTTACAAAGGTGGTCTTCGTTTCCACCCATCAGTAAACCAATCAATCATCAAATTCCTTGGTTTCGAACAAATCTTTAAAAACTCATTGACTGGTCAACCAATCGGTGGTGGTAAAGGTGGATCAAACTTCGATCCTAAAGGTAAATCAGATAACGAAATCATGCGTTTCTGCCAAAGCTTCATGACTGAATTGAGCAAACACATTGGTGCAGATACAGACGTACCTGCAGGTGATATCGGTGTTGGTGGACGTGAAATTGGTTACCTCTACGGCCAATACAAACGTCTTCGTAACGAGTACACAGGTGTTCTTACTGGTAAAGGTTTGAACTGGGGTGGATCACTTGCTCGTACAGAAGCAACTGGTTACGGTGCTGTTTACTTTGCAGAACAAATGCTTAATGCACGTGGTGAAAACTTTAACGGTAAAACAGCAGTTGTTTCAGGTGCTGGTAACGTTGCCATCTACGCTATCGAAAAATTGCAAAGTCTCGGTGCTAAAGCGGTAACATGTTCTGACTCATCTGGTTTTGTTTATGATCCAGACGGAATCGACGTTGACTTGTTGAAAGAAATCAAAGAAGTTAAACGTGAACGTATCGTTAAATATGCAGAAGCACGTCCAAACGCAACCTTCACACCTGCTGGTGGTGAAAAGACAGTTTGGTCAGTTAAAGCTGACTTGGCATTCCCATGTGCAACTCAAAATGAATTGGATGAAACAGATGCAGAAACACTTGTAGCAAATGGTGTATTGGCTGTTTCAGAAGGTGCTAACATGCCTTCAACTTTGGGAGCTATTGATGTCTTCCTTAAAGCTGGTGTATCATTTGGTCCTGCCAAAGCTGCTAACGCTGGTGGTGTTGCTGTATCAGCTCTTGAAATGGCACAAAACAGCGGACGTACACAATGGACATTCGAAGAAGTTGATGCTAAACTCTACGATATCATGAAAGGTATCTACGAAAATGCTGCAGCAGCTGCTAAAGAATTTGGTCATGAAGGTAACCTTGTTGTAGGTGCCAACATCGCTGGATTCCTTAAAGTTGCAGATGCTATGTCAGCACAAGGTATCGTTTAATTAATAGACTATTACCAATAGCCTCTCGATAAAATAAGAAAAGAAGCCTGCGGGTTTCTTTTTTTGTTTAGACAGATTTAGGAGGAAGAGGAGATTTGTCCTTTTTTGGTATAATGAGCTAGTAAGAAATCTCTTTCTAGAGTAGATTTTTATGAATTAGAATATGAGAGGAATAATCGTGAGTCTTGGAAAGGATCCCTGTGGGGCAAAAGAAAAGAAGTATACTAATCAGACAGTCATTCTAATAAGTTTCTTGATCAGCATAGTGTCGATACTGCCTATGTTCTTTTTTAGGGACAAGCTTTATGGTGATGATATTGTCTTTCACATTAACCGACTGTTATCCTTGGATACTGTCTGGAAGAGTCCTATCAATTTTACAACTAACGGAGGGACTGGACAATTAATCAATACCTTTTATCCCTGGTTAACCTATTATCCTATTTTTATAATCTATAAGCTGACTCAGTCAGTCTTTGTAGCCTGGATGAGTTTTCAATTTCTTGTTCGCTTTGTAACTTGTTTGCTTAGTTTTTACGGATTACGTTTATTGAACTATTCTGATAAACAGGTGATGATATTTGTTACCTTTTATCTCTTTTCGGGTTATTTCTTGCACAATTCTTATTATCGGGCAGCCGTTGGCGAAATGCTGGCTATGATTTTTTTACCTCTAGTTTTCGTTGGCGTTCGTTTGATAACATTTGGAGATTATAAGAAATGGTGGGTTTTGACTCTTGGCATGCTTGGTTTAGTCTATTCCCATGTCTTATCTGTCCTTTTGGCTTCTCTTATGATTTTCATAGCAGTGGTAGCTAGTTTTGGGATTTGGGATAATAAAAAAGAACGTATTCTAGGATTTCTTAAGGCCACTCTTGTCACTCTTAGTATGTCTCTAGCTTTCTTTGTTCCTATGATAGAGCAATTCAAGTATGTCACCCTACGAACGACTTTTAAACCGCTCCTATCCAAGACTGCCTTAAGTCTGGCAGACAACTGGGAGTTGATTCTAAAAAGTGATGTAAGGACTCCATCAGTTAATCTTCTCTATCTCCTGGGTCTAGTGCTAAGCCTGATCTTTGCTAAGCGTTTTGTGAAGGATAAGGAAGCTAGAATTTACCTTTTTATTTCTCTTGTTTTGGCTTTTTTAACTTTGAATAGTTTTCCTTGGCAGTTATTACAGGAGAGTCCAGTATCCAACCTTCAATTTCCTTGGAGATTATGGAGTTTTGCCTTGCTTTTCTTCAGTTTAGCCTTGGCTAATATCTTGGAAAATATGTCTATGAAGGCAACGACGATACTTGTCTTGTTTGGTCTTTGCCTGAATATGTTTCAGATTGTTACTGTCCAAGATAAGATGACTAAAGCCAAGAATATATTGCCAAGCAATACAAAAGTCACGAGAGAGATGCTAGCTAAGGGAACTTATAAAAATATAAATGGCGATTACACCAATAAAGAAGTGCCCTTTGGCTTTGTCTTTGATAAACATCTTTTCTTGGATAATCAGGAAATTAAGTCAACCATCAACCGTTCTCCAAATGAGCTAGCACTTACAGTAAACAACGAGTCAAAAGAAGCTAAAGTCTTGTCGCTACCAGTTTTCTACTACAAAGGACAAGAAGCAAGAATTGATGGAAAGCGCATCACTACTTACTTAGATAAGAAAAAGAATCCGACTAATCTAGTCCTACCCCCAGGTAAGCATGGTGTCGTTTTGACCTATAGCTATACCCCAGTTGCCAAATTGGCAATGGGTGTTTCAACTATTAGTCTTTTGGCGTTTATTGGTTATTTGTATAGAGTGAAGAAAGATGACTAAAAAGAAGCCTGCGGGTTTCTTTTTTTTGTCTGTTTTACTAGAGGGTAGGCCTTTTGATATAATAGGTCAAGGTGATTTATTTGGAATGAAGACCTTTGGTTCCGATAAAAGAAGGAGATATGATTTCATAGTTTAGATAAGAAAAGGGAGTAAATAGATGATAAAAACTATCGTAAAGGATGTCTTTTTCCTTGGACAAAAATCGACAGAAGCGACTAAAGAAGACCTCTATTTGGCTAAAGATTTACGTGATACACTGGAGTTTCATAAGGATGCCTGTGTGGGTATGGCTGCCAATATGATTGGCGTTAAAAAGCGTGTTATTATCGTCAATATCGGTTTTGTTAATCTAGTTATGTTTAATCCTGTTTTAGTCAGCAAGTCCTCACCTTTTCAAACAGAGGAGTCTTGTTTGTCATTAGAGGGAAGTCGTCCAACAAAACGTTATGAGTCGATTGAGGTTGCTTATTTAGATGAACAATGGATGCCTAAACAGTTAAGTTTTTCTGGCATGCCAGCCCAAATTATTCAACATGAATTGGATCATTTGGAGGGGATTATTATTTAGATAGCCTAGCTCAAGCGTTGTTAGGTTTTAGAGTCCAAAGCCTTAATAATCACAGTTACGGGAGTGAGAGTGGAAAGCAATTTTCTTTCTCACTCTTTTTTAGTTCTCATAAGAACTTTTTTCTTGACATTAGTTCTCATAAGAACTAAAATAGTTTCCATGAGAATTATTCAAGGAGGGACTTGCGATGCATGGAAAAGATACTTTTAGTGAATTCAGAGAATTCATCAATACTATGGAATCTCGCGTGCAAGAGTTAGGAAAGGTCCATGGGGTTGAGCATTTAGCTGGCCCGCAAGGATTTGCCGTCAAGTATTTGTCTGACAATCAAGATAAAGAAATCTTTATCAAAGACATTGAAAAAAGACTATGTATTTCTAAATCAGTGGCTAGTAATTTGGTCAAACGAATGGAAAAAAATGGTTTTGTTGAGTTGGTGACATCGGACAAGGATAAACGCTACAAGTATGTTCATCTGACAGACTTAGGTAAAAAGAAAGCTCGAGATGTCAAACATTTTCGAGAGGCCATCCATGAACAGCTGTTAGAAGGTATTTCCAAAGAAGATGCTGAAACAGCTTTCCGTGTCTTTCACCAAATTCGTATGAATTTAGAAAAAAATAAGGAGTAACTTATGTTTAAAATTTTTAAACGTTTGACGACAAAAGAGTTAATCATGATTGTCTTAGTGGTGATTTTTGTTTGCTTGAACGTCTATCTAAACTTGAAAATTCCAGACTATATGTCTGATATTACGACACTCTTATCAACTAAGGGAACTAAAGCGTCGGATATTTTTTCCTGGAATACAGATGCCCCAGGGATGCGAATGCTTTTAATGTCATTTGCAGGCTTTATGGCCTCTGTAGTTGTTGGTTTCTTAGCTGCCAGAACAGCGGCAAGTTTTACCACCCGTCTTCGTGATGATATCTTCCATCAGGTTCTAGATTTTTCGGATGCTGAGATTAAGAAATTCTCAATTCCTAGTCTTTTGACCCGTACGACAAATGATATTACCCAATTGCAGCTGGTACTTACCATGGGGTTACAGGTTATTACACAGGGGCCTATCATGGCCATTTGGGCGATTACAAAGATTGCCGATAAAAATGGGAACTGGCTCCTTGCCTTGCTTGTCGCTGTGGCAGTGATTGCCATTCTCATGCTCTTCCTCTTGATTATGGTTATGCCTAAGCAACGCTTGATTCAAACTCTGACCGATAAACTGAATAGCGTAACGCGTGAATCTCTTACAGGAATTCGTGTGGTGCGTGCCTATAACGCCGAAAGTTATCAAGAGGATAAATTTGAAAAGGCCAATACTGATTTGACCCAAAACAATCTCTTTATCGGTCGTTCTTTGGCCTTACTGACACCGGTAATGACTGCTGTATCAAGTGGTTTGACACTGGCTATTTATTGGATTGGTGCGCATTTGATTGAAGATGTTAAGATTCCAACAGATCCAACTAAGATTGCTGGTGCCATGGAAAATAAGGTCCATCTCTTCTCAGACATGGTGGTTTATTCATCTTATGCCATGCAGGTTGTTATGGGATTCATGATGATGATTGTTGTTTTCTTCCTTCTTCCACGTGCAGTTGTAGCAGCTGGTCGTATCAATGAAGTTCTAGATACCCAATCTTCAGTCTCTTATCCTGAAAATAGTTCTGAAAAACCTAAAGAAGTGGGTACTGTCGAATTTGATGATGTTTCCTTCCGTTATTCTGAAACTTCAGAGCCTGTTTTGGAGCATGTTAGCTTCAAAGCTAAAAAAGGTGACACGGTTGCCTTTATTGGTTCGACTGGATCTGGTAAATCAACGCTTGTCAACCTTATCCCACGTTTTTATGATGCCACGCAAGGAACAATCAAGGTTGACGGAGTAGATGTGCGACATTACGACCATGAAACCTTGCACAATATAGTCGGTTATATTCCACAGAAGGCTGTGCTTTTCTCAGGTGATATCACGTCAAATATGACGATGGGAACGAGCAATAATAGTCCCCTAGATGACGCTAAGATTTGGGAAGCTCTCGAATTGGCTCAAGGAAAAGACTTTGTTGAAAATAAAGAAGGTCAACTTAAAGCAGAAGTTGCCCAAGCTGGGTCTAACTTCTCAGGTGGACAGAAGCAACGTTTGGCTATTGCGCGTGCCTTGGCACGTAAGCCTGAAATCTTGATTTTCGATGATTCCTTCTCAGCCTTGGACTATAAGACCGATCGTAAGTTACGTCAAGAATTGGCTGAAAAAACACAAGATATGACCAAGTTGATTGTTGCCCAACGTATCTCTACTATTATGGATGCGGACCAAATCTTGGTACTTGACCAAGGTAAGGTCGTTGGTCAAGGGACTCACAAGGAACTCTTGGCAAATAATGAGGTTTACCAAGAAATTGCCTATTCACAATTGTCTAAGGAGGAGTTAGAAAATGGAAAATAAGCCAAAAACATCATCCTATAAACGCTTAAAACCCTATATTAAAGGTTTCCAAATTCCGTTTGTCCTTGCGATTTTTGGAGCAATTATTTCAGCGGTCATTACAGTTATTGGACCAGATAAGCTTAAAGAAATTACCAATACTATTACTGAAGGGATTACACCTACTAAAATGGGGACAATTCCAGGTATTGATTTGGACAAGGTAGCAAGTATTGCTATGACCTTGGCTGTTCTCTATGCCATTTCAGCGATTGTTGGTTACTTACAAAGCTTTACGGTTGCGACAGTTACACAACGCTTTTCACAACGTTTCCGTACAGCTATCCAAAAGAAAATCAATAGTGTTCCTCTTAATTATTTTGATAGTCACTCTCAAGGGGATACCCTCTCTCGTGTGACCAATGACGTTGACCTTTTGGGACAATCGCTTAGTCAAGGTTTAGGTACCTTGATTACTTCAAGTGTTCTCTTGGTGGCAGCCATTATTATGATGTTCTACTCAAATGTCACTATGGCTTTCACTGCGATTGGTTCTGTCTTGATAGGTTTTGTTCTGGTAGCCTTCATCATGGGCTTCTCGCAACCCCTTTTCAAACGCCAACAAGAAAATTTGGCTAATATTAATGGTTATATTGAAGAAATCTACACGGGTCAAGCAGTCGTAACGAGTTACAATGCTGCTCAAGAAAGCAGTCAAGCTTTCAAGGGACTTAATGATAAACTCTATAAATCGATGTGGCAATCACAGTTTATCTCAGGTATTATGATGCCACTTATGATTTTCATTGGGAACTTTGGTTATGTTATGGTCTGTCTTGTGGGTGCCATCAAAGTTATTGATGGTATCTTGACGATTGGTGATGTGGTAGCCTTCATGACCTATGTTCGTATCTTCTCCCAACCTCTTTCTCAAATTGCACAAGGGATTACACAACTCCAATCAGCTACTGCAGCCATTGGTCGTATCTTTGAATTTTTGGAAGAAAAAGATATGGACGACGAGTCAGCTAAGACAGCTGAGTTGACAGATACTAAAGGTCAAGTAGTCTTTGATCATGTTTCCTTTGGTTATACTCCTGAAAAGACTATTATTCATGACTTTTCAGCCCTTGCTAAGCCAGGTCAAAAGATTGCGATCGTTGGTCCAACAGGTGCTGGTAAGACGACTATTGTTAACCTGCTTATGAAGTTCTATAACATCGACCAAGGTCGTATTACCATTGACGGTGTGGATACTAATGACATGAAACGTGAAACCGTTCATGATCAATTCTCTATGGTGCTTCAAGACACTTGGCTCTTTGAAGGTACTATTCGTGATAATTTGATTTACAACCAAGAGAATATTTCTGATGAGCAAGTTATTGCTGCAGCTAAGGCTGTCGGTGTTCACCACTTCATCACCACACTTCCAAAGGGGTATGATACTTATTTGGATGATTCTGTGACCTTATCAGTTGGTCAGAAACAGCTCTTGACCATTGCGCGTGCGCTTCTTAAGGACGCCCCTCTTCTTATCTTGGATGAAGCGACATCATCAGTTGACACCCGAACAGAAGAATTGATTCAAAAAGCCATGGACAAGCTTATGGAAGGTCGGACTTCCTTTGTCATTGCCCACCGCTTATCAACCATTCGAAATGCTGACCTTATTCTTGTGATGAAAGATGGTAACATTATTGAACAGGGCAATCATGATGAGCTCATGGCAGCAGATGGTTTCTATGCTGATCTTTATAATAGTCAATTTACAGAAGAAGTTGCCTAAACTTTTCTTATAAAATTATAAGATTTTACAAAAAACCATAGAACGTATGACTGTCAGTCATGCGTTTTGTGTTATACTGAAAAAAACAGACAGATTAGGAGATTATGATGCAATATCGCAAAGCAAGACTAGACGAAGTTCAGGAAGTTGCACAAGTATGTGCAGATGCCTTTGAAGATTACCCCTATCTTTCAATGATTGCCAGTAATTTAAAGAATCCTGAACAGTATAAGGAATTTGTCTTAGCCTTGCAGGAAATATTGGTGCGTTTGGCGATTAAACAGGACTCATGTTTGGTGGCTGAAAAGGACGGTCGCATTGTTGCGGCAGCTATTTTACAGCATCAGACGATTTCTATGCTTAATTATCTTCAAAATGGGGCGACCAAGCTTTTCAGTTTTATAAGCATCACTAAGTTGTTCAAGTATTTTAACTTTGTTGAAGAGTCCGAAAGACATCTGGAAGATTCTGCAGAATACGACTGGTACTTGATGATGTTGGCGGTGACTCCAGATTATCAAAGAAAAGGGATAGGAAGTCTCTTTTTGCTTGAAGGGGTTGAACCCTTTGTACGTAGTACAGGAGGTCACAGCCTTGGCTTGATTACCAATCGTGATTACAATGTACCTTTCTACGAAAAAAATGGCTACAAACAATGTGGTTATAAGGTTTTGACCTACGAAACACACAAACTAGGCAACTGGCCTTTTGTCAAATCACTTGATGCATAGCCTTGTGCTATTTAACTTAGATAAGCAAAATGAATCTGGCTTCGGCTGGATTTTTTTCTTAGCTTTAGAGTCCTTCTTGTCTGGCTCATTCCTTATTTTTAAGTCTAACTATGCTATAATTAGGAAACGCTATTAGAGGAGGTTTATATGTCAACTCCAAGTATTTATGGGGAATATGCTCAGTATCTCCCCAAGATTTTACAAGAAATAACAGACCCGATTATTGCGGCTAATATTACTAGCAAAAAAGAAACAGGCTTTAAACTCTATGAACATTTTATTTCACGAATCAAAGAAAGCGATTCTATGCGTGAAAAGTGTCTTAGGAAAAATTTGCCTGAAACCAGCCAATCTGCTCTCAAAGAAATTCGTGACAGTATTGGAATTCGAATCGTTTGTGGCTTTGTTGATGATATTTATAAAACTATCGATGTCATCAAGACTATCCCTGGCGTTTCTATCTATAACGAGAAAGATTACATTTTAAATGCTAAGCCCAATGGCTATCGTTCTTACCACCTCATTTTGGAAATCGAAACCGAGTTTCCAGATGTCTTAGGAAATGAGAAAGGAACCTATTTTGTTGAGGTTCAGCTTCGAACCATCGCTCAGGATTCTTGGGCCAGTTTGGAGCATCAGATGAAGTACAAGCACGACATCAAAAATCCAGAAATGATTACCCGTGAGCTTAAGCGCTGTGCGGATGAATTAGCTTCATGCGATTTGACCATGCAGACCATCCGTAACTTAATTCAAGAAGGAGGGGACTAGAATGGCTTTGAAAATTCTACTAGCTGAGGATGAAGAGGCTCTTTCTCGAGTTTACAAGGCAGCCCTAGAGCATCAGGGTTATGAGGTGGATCAAGCATTCAATGGGCAAGAGGCTGTTGATTTAGCTGCACAAAATGCCTATCAAGTGATGATCATGGATATTATGATGCCCATTAAAACAGGTATCGAGGCCCTGAAAGAGATTCGCTCTTCTGGGGACAGGACACATGTCATTATGTTGACAGCTATGGCTGAAATTGATGATCGCGTGACCGGGCTTGATGCTGGGGCAGACGATTACTTGACCAAGCCAATCTCCCTTAAGGAACTTTTGGCTCGTCTGCGCTCATTAGAACGTCGTGTGAGTGAGAACTTCACTGCCAAAATTTTGACTCTTGGTTCTGTTCGTTTGGACCAAGAAGAGCAGGAGTTGGTAGCTGGGAACGCTATTCGACTTTCAAGCAGAGAGACAAAGTTAATGGCCCACTTCATGCTTAATCCTGCTAAGAAATTAACGACTGAGCACCTTTTTAAGACCATCTGGGAGGATGAGGGAGATGTGGACGAGTCGATTGTCTGGGTCTATATTTCCTATCTGCGTCAGAAATTGCAAGCCATCCAGGCTGACATCAGCATTCTTGGTGAAAAAGGTGGCGACTTTTGCCTTCTCGCCAATTAGAGAGGAGTAGCTCATGTTTAGACGTTTACGACTTCAATTTATTACGATTGCTTCCTTGGCTATCCTCTTTATCTTGGTCTTTACGGTGGGAATCATCAATACTGTGAGGTCCTTTCAGACGGAGCAGGAAATTAGTAAGGTTCTCAATACACTCACAGAAAATAATGGTAGTTTTGGAAAAACGAAAAAAATTGAGATCAATCAAGGGCGTGAAATTCCATCAGATAGTTTTCGTTTTTTCAGCGCGACCTTGTCTGGTGATGAAGTGGTCAGTCAGGATACCAGTCATACTTCCTTGATAAATGATGAAGAGGCCGCTACTTATGCCCGTGCAGCTAGCCGAATGACGAGTACTCTTGGAACCATTAGAGAAAAAAATATTAATCTCAGTTATCAGGTTAGTAAAGTCAGCAAAAATAAGATCCTTGTGGTCTTTCTGGACACAACCTCTTATTATAATTCTTCCCAAGCCTTGTTAAGTCTTTCTATCCTTTTATCAATGTTTGGCTTTATCTTTTTTGTCATCATTGTCAGTGCCCTATCAGGAATTGTCATTCGTCCCTTCATTCGAAACTACGAAAAGCAGCGACGTTTTATTACCAATGCTGGTCATGAATTAAAGACACCATTGGCCATTATTTCTGCTAATACGGAGCTACAAGAACTCATGACTGGAGAGAATGAGTGGACCAAGTCGACGAATGACCAGGTGGCACGTTTGACCACTTTAATCAATTCTCTGGTAGCCCTATCTCGTCTGGAGGAGCAGCCGGATATCGTTCTTCAAGATGTAGATTTTTCCTATATTACTGAGGATGCAGCAGAGGACTTTAAGGGGCCTGTCGTTCGAGATGGTAAATCTTTCGTTATGGACATCACACCGGATATTCATGTGAAAGCAGAGGAGAAGTCTCTCTTTGAACTTGTAACCCTCCTTGTGGATAATGCTAACAAGTATTGTGATCCAGAAGGGACTGTAACCGTAAGGCTCCGTCAGATTGGAAGGACACGAAAACGGGCTCGTCTAGAAGTGTCAAACACCTATAAAGATGGTAAGGATGTTGACTATAGTAAGTTTTTTGAGCGTTTTTATCGTATCGAAGAATCCCATAATAACAGAGAACACAAGGGGTTTGGTATTGGCCTCTCCATGGCTCAAAGCATGGTCAAATTATTTAAGGGGCGTATCTTTGCCTCTTATAAAAATGACACCATCACCTTTACGGTTATCTTGTAAGGATATTTTTTAAATATTTGACTAGGTGAAAACCCTAATTTATGATAAAATAGTAAGGATGAAGATTTAGTGTTTTCTTTGCAAAAAAGAAACCATTTTCCTATCCTAATCATAAAAAGGAGATGCTCGAATGGGTCCCCCTTAACCACCTTAAAAGGCTGGTAATGGACGACTTAGGAAAGATAAATCTCAGCTAAGAATCAAATCATAAAACAAAATAGTTAATAGGGAGAAATCATGGCAGAACCAAAATACAAACGTGTCCTCATTAAGCTTTCAGGTGAAGCTCTAGCTGGTGAACGAGGTGTTGGGATTGATCTTCCAACTGTCCAAGCTATGGCTAAAGAAATTGCTGAGGTAGCGGATTCAGGTATTCAAATTGCTCTAGTTATCGGTGGTGGTAACCTTTGGCGTGGAGAACCTGCAGCTGAAGCAGGAATGGATCGTGTTCAAGCGGACTATACTGGAATGCTTGGAACAACTATGAATGCCCTTGTTATGGCAGATAGTTTGAAACAACTTGGTGTTGATACGCGTGTTCAAACAGCGATTGATATGAAATCTGTGGCAGAGCCTTATATTCGTGGTCGTGCCCTTCGTCACCTTGAAAAAGGTCGTATTGTTATCTTTGCAGCAGGTATTGGTTCACCATACTTCTCAACAGATACAACAGCGGCTCTTCGTGCAGCTGAAATCGAAGCTGATGCTATTCTTATGGCTAAAAACGGCGTTGATGGTGTCTACAATGACGACCCTCGTAAAAACGCTGATGCTGTTAAATTTGACGAGTTGACACATGTGGAAGTTATCAAACGTGGTTTGAAAATTATGGATGCCACAGCTTCTACCCTTTCAATGGATAATGACATTGACCTTGTTGTCTTCAATATGAACGAACCAGGAAACATCAAACGTGTTATCTTTGGTGAACAAATTGGAACAACTGTATCTAACAAAGCAGAATCACACAAATAAGAAAGAGAGAATTTATGACAAACGCAATTATTGAAAAAGCAAAAGAACGTTTCGCCCACTCACACGAGTCATTGGCCCGTGAATTTGGATCTATCCGTGCAGGTCGTGCCAATGCATCACTTCTTGACCGTATCACTGTAGAATACTATGGTGCCCCAACACCACTTAACCAATTGGCTTCAATCACTGTTCCTGAAGCACGTGTCCTTTTGATTTCACCATTTGATAAAGGCTCAATCGCTGATATTGAACGTGCAATCAACGAATCTGATCTTGGTATTAACCCAGCTAACGATGGTTCTGTTGTGCGCTTGGTTATCCCAGCACTTACAGAAGAAACACGTAAAGAGTTGGCTAAAGAAGTGAAAAAAGTCGGTGAAAATGCTAAGATTGCTATCCGTAACATCCGCCGTGATGCTATGGATGAAGCTAAGAAGCAAGAAAAAGACAAAGAAATCACAGAAGATCAATTGAAAGCTTTGGAAAAAGATATCCAAAAAGCAACTGATGACGCTGTTAAGAAGATTGACAGCATGACAGCAGAAAAGGAAAAAGAACTCCTTACTGTTTAATCAATAGAAAAATAAGGAGAGTGGGACAGAAGCAAAAGAGCATGGACTATGTTAGCTTCCTTGTCCGACTCTCTTTTTAGAGGAAAAAGATGAATACATTACTTGGAACAATTATTACTGCCCTAGTAACAGATGAAAATGACAAATTTTATTTTGTTCAAAAGGACGGTGTGACCTTTGCCTTGTTTAAAGAAGAAGGGGAACACGCCATTGGTGACATGGTGACAGGTTTCGCCTATACAGATAGCAAGCAAAAATCACGTCTGACTCAAAAGGAAATCAAAGCAACTCGTGATTCTTATGATTGGGGAGAGGTCACTGAAGTTCGTAAGGATTTGGGTGTCTTTGTAGATGTGGGAATTCCAGATAAGGAGATTGTTGTCTCTCTTGATGTTTTACCGGAACTCAAAGAGCTTTGGCCTAAGAAAGGTGACAAGCTCTATATCAAACTCGATGTGGATAAAAAAGACCGTATTTGGGGGCTTCCTGCTGAACCTGAGGTCTTTCAACGTATGGCTGGTCCCGCTTACGATAATATGCAAAACCAAAAATGGCCAGCCATTGCCTACCGTCTCAAACTCTCAGGAACCTTTGTTTATCTACCAGAGAATAACATGCTTGGTTTCATCCATCCCTCAGAACGTTATGCTGAGCCACGCTTAGGTCAGGTCCTTGAAGCGCGTGTGATTGGGTTCAGAGAAGTTGACCGTACCCTCAATCTTTCTCTTAAACCACGTTCTTTTGAAATGCTTGAAAATGATGCTCAGATGATTTTGACTTATTTAGAGAGCAATGGTGGCTTTATGACGCTTAATGACAAGTCATCACCAGCAGATATCAAGGCAACCTTCGGTATTTCTAAGGGACAATTTAAGAAAGCCCTAGGTGGTCTGATGAAGGCTAAAAAAATCAAACAAGATCAGTTTGGAACAGAGTTAATCGGTTAGGAGAAAGTATGAGAAAATCCTTTTATACTTGGTTGATGGCCCAGCGTAATCCAAAGTCCAATGAACCAGTAGCAATCTTGGCTGACTTGGCTTTTGAAGATTCAACCTTCCCGAAGCATACTGATGACTTCGAAGAAGTTAGTCGTTACTTGGAAGATCAAGCTAGTTTTTCCTTTAATTTGGGGCAGTTTGACCAGATTTGGGAAGATTATCTGGCTCATTAATAGCGACTAAGTCTACGATAAGCATAATGGCTTTTAGCATTTTCTTTAAAAAGTAATTACCATTTGAATTGGTATGAATTGTTACAATTTTTTACAAATATCTCAGCTTTTTTTCAATAAATTAGGCTTGTTACAACTAGTTAGTAATTGCTTTAAAGTGCAGTAAATCACCCCTCTTTTGACAAAAAGTGTGGTATTATTGTATATGTTAAAATTGTTAAAAAAGGAATGAATTATACATGTTATCAAAATCTAAAACAACAAAGGCACTTCTTTACTCAACCGCAGCACTTTCACTTTTTGCTGCAAGTCATGTACATGCCGATGAAACTTCAAACTGGGTGGCACGTTCAGTAGATCAAATCAAAGCAGATATCGCTGTAAGTGATAACCAACAAACTTATACAGTTCAATACGGTGATACTTTGGGAAGTATCGCTGAAGCAATGGGTATCGATGTGAATGTTTTGGCTAACATCAATCAAATCACAAACATTGATTTGATTTACCCTGGGACAGTCTTGACAGCAACATACAATGCTGATAATCAAGCTGTCTCTGTTAAAGTTGAAACTCCAGCTTCAGAAACATCAACTACACCTGTAGTTGCAGAAGCTAATTTGACAACTAACGAAGTGACTGTCAATGGTCAATCTGTAGTTGCAGCGGACTTGACAGCTCCAGTTGAAACAGTAAGCACAACAGCTACTCAAGCACCTGCTACAGAAGAGTCAACTCAAGCTGTTTCAGAAGTAACAGAAGCTATCGCATCAGCATCAGAAGCACCAGCATACGCAGAAACTGAACAACCAGTTGCTGATGCTATTGATCATGTCACTGCGTCAGCAGAGGCTACACCTGAAGCAGAAACTACTCCAGCTGATGAAACACCAGCACAACCTGAAGTAAAAGAAGAAGCTCCAGCGGTAGAACCAGCAGCAACATCAGAAGCGACTTCAGAAGCACCAGCAGAACAGCCAGCGGCAGAACCAGCAGCAACATCAGAAGCTTCTTCAGAGGCACCAGCGACTTCAGAAGCACCAGCAGAACAGCCAGCGGTAGAACCAGCAGCAACATCAGAAGTAGCATCAGAAGCACCAGTAGCTTCAGAGGCACCAGCAGTACAACCTGCATCAACGAATACACTTCCAACGGATCCACACCTTCAACCACAAGCTGAAGCTTTCCGTCAAGATGTAGCAGCACAATTCGGTCTTACTGATATCGGTGGTTACCGTGAAGGTGATCCACAAGACCATGGTCAAGGACTTGCCGTTGACGTTATGGTACCAGTTGGTTCAGAAGTTGGTAATCAAGTCGCTCAATATGCAGTAGACAATATCTCAAATGCAGGTATCTCATATATCATCTACAGACAACAATTCTACGCACCAGTAGATAATATCTACGGACCAGCAAACACTTGGAACCAAATGCCTGACCGTGGTAGCATTACTGAAAACCACTATGACCACGTTCACGTGTCATTTAACGCATAATTAAGAATTACAAAAAGTCACGCTTGGCGTGATTTTTTTGATATAATGGAGAAAAAGACGAAAGAAAGAGGAACTCTATTTGCAAGAGTATTCTGTTGAAATTACCCTAAATCACCCAGATGATGTCTTGTCACTTTTTGGGACCAATGAGCGCCATCTAAAACTTATTGAAGAAAACCTAAATGTTATCATTCATGCTCGAACAGAGCGTGTGCAGATCCTTGGAGATGACGAGGAAAGTGTTGAATTGGCTCGCTTGACCATTCAAGCTCTCCTTGTTTTGGTGGAGCGTGGAATGCTAGTCAACACTTCAGATGTTGTCGCAGCCTTAACCATGGCTCAAGATGGTTCGATTGACAAGTTTGTTGCTTTATATGAAGAAGAGATTATCAAGGACAACAGTGGTAAGCCTATCCGAGTAAAGACTTTAGGACAAAAGGTTTATGTTGATAGCATTAAAAACCATGATGTGGTCTTTGGAATTGGTCCAGCTGGTACAGGGAAGACCTTTTTAGCGGTTACCCTTGCGGTTACAGCCCTTAAACGTGGTCAAGTTAAACGTATTGTTCTGACACGTCCGGCGGTTGAGGCGGGTGAGAGCCTTGGTTTCTTGCCTGGTGATCTCAAGGAAAAGGTGGATCCGTACCTTCGCCCTGTTTATGATGCCCTTTATCAAATTCTCGGTAAGGAGCAGACGACCCGCCTTATGGAACGTGAAATTATTGAGATTGCCCCCCTCGCTTATATGCGTGGTCGTACCCTTGAGGATGCCTTTGTTATCCTTGATGAGGCACAAAATACAACCATCATGCAAATGAAGATGTTCTTGACCCGTCTTGGTTTTAATTCTAAGATGATTGTCAATGGGGACATGAGTCAGATTGATTTGCCACGTCGTGTTAAATCAGGCCTTGTCGATGCTATGGAGAAATTGAAGGGAATCAAGGCTATTGATTTTGTTCACTTCTCTGCTAGCGATGTCGTACGTCACCCAGTTGTAGCTGATATCATTAATGCCTATGAAAAAGATGCACCTAAGCTTGACTTTGAGGAAAAAACAGAAGAAGCAAACAAGGTTGAAGAAGAAGCAGCGTCAGGATTGACCGAATACCCAGTTATTGGTGCTGAGGATCTTAAAAAATAAATAGCTAAAAAGAGGTTTGAGAGTGGTATTCTCAGCCTCTTTTTCCTTTACAGTCATGTCATTAGCTTTTCCCCTAGTTTTGGTAAAATAGTATTGAATAACAGGCCAGTAAGGGGGGAGAGGTATGACTAAAGCAAAAAAATGGAAGATTGCTATCATTGTATTGCTTGGATTTGTTGCGACAGTCTTGATAGCCATAGGAGAGGGAAGATTTTGGAAGTATCAAGAGAACTATATTCCAGACGGTACTTATTAGATGATAAAATACGAGACTAAATCGGCATATTCCAATGAATTGATAAATCGGACTAAGCGGGGAGAGAATAATGATAGCTTATATGAGGATTTTATAGTAGTTGAGAATATGAAATCTCAATTTTATTATGTTTTTTATGGGGATGGGGAACCTTCTGTCTCATCATTTGAGCACGATGAAAAGCTCCCACAGACTTTTGACCCACGTACAGGGACTTTAAAACAGGATTTAACAGTCTCTGAATATAAAGCTCTAGTGATGTCTCATATTGATAAGATTTCTAAAAAGGGAGAGGAGTATTCAAGAGTAAAAGAAGTATCTGTCCAAAGGTGTATAGACGATTATAAAAAAATGTTGAAGCAAAAAAGAACTTATGAAAAGCTCCCTAATGGTCTCGTTCTGACTGTTTATGCTAATGATGGACATATTGAGTCGCGTAGAACTTTTAAACGATTGAGCTCAGAGGAAGCCAAAGAGGTCAAAAGTGGTTATGATTGGGATTATGAGTATGCCTTGAAGCATTATAAATACAGGGAGCATTATGGGGATTATGCCATCTGGCGTTGAACCACTTACCGATCAAGCACCTCTTTACTATCGGGAATCATAACCTAATGTTTTATTAAAAAACCTTACAGTCTTTATGATAATTGTCAAATACTATTTCACCATTTATTTTGGTACAATAGAACGGTAGACCAATAAAAAAGGAGATTATTATGAACCAGCAAGAGTGGATTGAGTACTTTGAATTAGTCAACGGTCGCAAACCAACTCCCGCAGAGTTAGCTCAAGCTCAGGCAGCAGGCGAGTTTATCCTTGAACGACCTAATGTCTTTGGCTCAAATGGACAGGTGACGGAGCAAAGACCGATTAAGCCAGCTGAACCTGTGATAACGATGACGCAGCAGCCTCAGTTTGCCCAAACAACAGCAACCTTCCAACAAGTCGTACCTGCTAAAAAAGGTATGTCTAAGAAAACTAAGATTATTTTGGCATCAGTCTTTGGTTCCTTAGCAGCGATTTTACTTATTGTTGGGGGCTACTCACTATGGCGCTACCAATCAGGTAAGATTGCGGATGGAACATATGAGGTAGTAAGTTTTTCTTATTACAATGAAGATAAGAATAGAATGGTCGACGGCATTAAAGAATACAAGGATGAAGACACAAAATTGTTAGATTTTTTAGTTGTAAAGAAAAATCAATCTAATCATTACAATTATTTAGAAAGCGATGGGAAATCTTCAATTAGTCTAATTCAAAATGAGAAATCGATTCCTCAGAAATTTGATCCTTGGAACAGAACTCAAAGTCAAGTACTTAGTGCAGATGATGTTAAAGATATTGTCACTGATTATATGAAAAAAATGTCTAAAGAGTATTCTTTCTACTCAAAAGATGATGTTAAGAAAACTGTAAAAACAGCAGTTAGTGAATATAAAGATACTCTTAAAGAAACACGCACTTACGTAAAACATGGCGATGAATTTACGCTTAATATTTATGATAAAAAGGGTAAGTTAAAAATGACTACTACCTATAAGCTAATGAGCCGGGAAGATGGTGAAGAACGTAAGGATGATTATGATGATGCCGTTAAGGATTACAAGAAAGACCTAAAAGAGATTAGTGACAAGTATGACGAATATAGTGACTACGGTTATGGTTATGGCTACGATTACGATTACGGCTATGGTTATGGTAATGACTATGGTGACACCTATGGCGGATATAATGACGGTAAGAATAGTGGATCAAAATCAGATTCAAGTGATAGTAGTAAAAAATCTAGTGATAAAATTTAATCAGCCAATGATGTAAATGAGTAAAGTGGTACAAGAAGAAGAGCTAAAACTCCATTCTGGTATCGCTTTTCTTTATATGAAAATAGTCAAATAGCTTTGGAGTCTTTTTTCTGGTAGAATGGAAATATCAATGAAAAAGGGGACTTTTATGAACGAAAAAGAGTGGTTAGATTATTTCGAAACGATCAATAATCGTAAGCCGACAGAGGAAGAAATCCAACAAGCAAAAGCTAATGGGGAATTTATTTTTCAAGAGTCTAGGGACGAGGATGTTAATCCACAGCAAGCTCAGTTGAGTGACCAAGTAACACAACCCGTTTCACAAGTTGCTCCTGCTAAGACAGGCTTGTCTAAGAAAGCTAAAATTATTATTGCTTCTGTACTGGGGGCGATTGTCCTAGTGGCGCTTTCATTTGGTGGCTATGCGTTTATGCACCTGCAAGGTGGTAAAATACCTGAAGGAACCTATCTGCTTGAAACTTATCGCTTTTACCATAAAGATAAGAAGAAAATGGTTGATGGTATGGAATCTTTCAAGAAAAGTGGTCTAGAGGCTCATGATTTTGTTAAAGTCAAAGGTAATAATGTTAAATTTTATTTTTATACCTTAGCTGGCGGGAACAATCTGGTTGACTTTACAGACTATGATACTGACGAATCATACCGTCCAGATGCTTGGTCTGGAACGCTTAAACCAACCATGTCACTATCTGAATACACTAAAGTCATTGACCAAGCGGTAGATAATCAATACAAAATAAGTGAATACCGAACTAAGGCTGATAACGATGAAAGTAAAAAGATTTACGTTAAATCCTACAAAGAGTCTCTTGAAGAAACCGTTCGATACAAGGTTAAGGGTGATAAATTGATCGTCACAACTTATAATAAGAAAGGCAAACTTACAGAAGAAAGAAGCTTTAAACGTCTTTCAAAGGATGACGTGAAAAAATTAGACTATGACTATGAACGTGATGTCAGAGCTGATAAAAAGCGCTTCCAAAACTAGTAATGTTTAAAACCAGCTTAGCTGGTTTTTTTAGTGTCCAAAACGTGCTATAATAAGATGTTATATCATCAGTGTTAGCCCATTTGTTAACACATGAAAGGAAATTAAAATGACAAAAACATTCTACATCACAACACCTATCTACTACCCATCTGGTAAATTGCATATTGGTTCTGCCTATACAACCATTGCTTGTGACGTCTTGGCACGTTACAAACGTATGATGAACTATGATGTCTTCTACCTTACTGGGCTTGATGAACACGGCCAAAAGATTCAACAAAAGGCTGAAGAAGCAGGAATCACACCACAAGAGTATGTGGATGGTATGGCTGTTGGTGTTAAGGACCTCTGGCAACTTTTGGATATCTCATACGATAAATTCATCCGTACGACTGATGATTACCATGAAAAAGTTGTTGCTCAAGTTTTCGAGCGTCTCTTGGAACAAGGAGATATCTATCTTGGTGAATACTCAGGTTGGTATTCAGTTTCAGACGAAGAATTCTTCACTGAAAGTCAGTTGGCAGAAGTTTACCGTGATGAGCAAGGGAATGTCATTGGTGGGGTAGCTCCATCAGGACATGAAGTAGAGCTTGTTTCTGAAGAATCATATTTCTTTAAGCTCAGTAACTACGCAGACCGTTTGACTGCCTTCTTTAAAGAACACCCAGAATTTATCCAACCTGATGGTCGTATGAATGAAATGCTTAAAAACTTCATCGAGCCAGGTTTGGAAGACTTGGCCGTGTCACGTACAACCTTCACTTGGGGAGTAAAAGTACCATCAGATCCAAAACACGTGGTTTATGTGTGGATTGATGCTCTTATCAACTATATCACTGCCCTTGGTTATGGTCAGGATGAGCATGGTAACTTTGATTTATTCTGGCAAAATGATGAAAACCACGAAATCATCCACATGATTGGTAAGGATATCCTTCGTTTCCACTCAATCTACTGGCCAATCATCCTTATGGCTCTTGATTTGCCATTGCCTACACGTCTTGTTGCCCACGGTTGGTTCGTCATGAAAGACGGTAAGATGTCTAAGTCTAAAGGAAACGTGATCTATCCAGAAATGTTGGTAGAACGTTTTGGTCTTGATCCACTCCGTTACTACCTCATGCGTAGTCTTCCTGTCGGTTCAGATGGTACCTTCACACCAGAAGACTATGTGGCTCGTATTAACTATGAATTGGCTAACGACCTTGGAAACCTCCTCAACCGTACAGTTGCCATGATCAACAAGTATTTCGGTGGTCAAGTACCTGCCTATGTTGAAAACGTTACAAACTTTGATGCTGATTTGGCCAAGGTTGTGGCTGAAAATATCGAAGAGTTCCACAAACAAATGAACGCTGTAGATTTCCCACGTGCCTTGGACGCCGTTTGGAACATCATTTCACGTACCAATAAGTATATTGATGAAACAGCTCCATGGGTTCTCGCCAAAGAAGATGGTGACAAGGAACAATTGGCAGCAGTTATGGCTCACTTGGCTGCTAGTCTTCGTGTCGTTGCCCACCTCATTCAACCATTCATGATGACCACTTCAAATGCCATTATGGAACAGCTCGGATTGTCAGGAGCGTTTGACCTTGAAAATCTTGAACTTTCAGGATTCCCAGAAAATGTGACAGTCATTTCAAAAGGAACTCCAATCTTCCCACGTCTGGATATGGACGAGGAAATTGCCTACATCCAATCTCAAATGAACGCAGGCAAACCTCAAGAGAAGGAATGGAACCCAGAAGAGGTTGAACTTAAGTCTGAAAAAGACCAAATCAAATTTGATGACTTTGACAAGGTTGAAATCCGTGTCGCTGAAGTTAAAGAAGTAGAAAAAGTCGAAGGTTCAGACAAATTGCTTCGCTTCCGTCTTGACGCTGGTGACGGTGAAGATCGTCAAATCCTCTCAGGTATTGCTAAATTCTATCCAAACGAACAAGAATTGGTCGGCAAGAAACTTCAAATCGTGGCCAACCTCAAACCACGGAAGATGATGAAGAAATATGCCAGTGCCTGTCATGAAAAGTGTGCAGATGTTCCCTTGGACCTCCACGCGCATCAGTTTCGGCACGCAAAGGCTTCACACTGGCTTGAGGATGGTATGAACATCGCACAGATTTCATTCCTTCTTGGCCATTCGCAGCTTGAAACAACCATGATTTACCTGGATATAACAACGGAACAGGAGGCTGCGGCACTTGCCACCCTCGAAGATGAAAGTGACCGCAACGCTGTCCCGAAGTGGAATCCCGACACTGATAGTTTATCTTCAATCTGTGGTTTGAGAAAGTTGCAGTAAAATTAATCAGCACCTTTTCGTATGATAATCCAGACGAATGGTTTCATCAAGACAAAAGGTGCTGATTTTTATAAGGTGCTGATAATTTGACAAATGGTGAATTCACCATTTGTCGAAGTCCGACTGACTTGCCAGCTCTTTATATGGATAGTCATCGTTCTGCTTCTCCGTGAACATATCGTTGACCAACCCGATAGTCAGCAGGTCGAGGTCGGCGATGCTGATACCGAGCTGCACACAGCGCAGCAGAAAGAGCGGGGTGGTCATTTCCCGCTCACTTTTGCGAGGTTTTTTCGGGATTCCACCTCGGTCTGCACATTCAGCCCCCACAGTTCGATCAGCTGGGGCAGGATCTGATAGATGGAGAACGTGTTGAACTGGTCGAGGAACTCCTCCGGGCTGTCCGGCACATTCGCAGGGTCCGCATGACGGGCCATCAGCCACGCCAGATCCTCGAACATCTCCAGACTGAACAAGTCAAGGTTGGAATTGTCTTTATCGTTCTCCCCCACGCTCTTTTCCAGCTGGCGCAGGTCTTTGTAGATGTCGCGGCCGAACTTGATGCGGTACAGGCGCGGTACAGCGGCACTTGCCTTAAAGGTGACTTCCTTGCCATCGATCTCAATTTTCTTCGTAACTGCCATAATCGTAATCCTCCAAAATTTCATGTAAAAATGGCAGAGCCGAAGCCCTGCCGTGTGTCTGTTCTCCTATTACTCTGCCGGGTCGATGCTCACCAGTGCGCTACTACCACTCACAGTAGGCAGCTTGCCATCCCACTTCTGGATTTTCTGGTAATCGATCAGCGTATCGGACAGGCTCTCTGCCAGTTTACGGTTTGCCTCGGCCTGTGCTTCTGCAGCAATGGAAGTCTTCTGGGCTTCTGCTTCTGCATTGGTGATTGCCACCTGCTTGTCGGCTTCTGCCTTGGCAATGGCGGCTTCATTCTCGATTTTCTGCTTGTCCGCATTCTGCTGTGCAATAGACTTCTGCTGGATGGCCTCATTATAGGCATCCTCGAAATCCATGTCATTGATAACCACCTTGTTCACGAACACAACGTCCTCACCGTACTTCTGCACGAGGGATTCTGCCAGCTTCTGCTGAGCCAGAGGTTCGATTTTGGTACGGTTCGTCACCTCATTGGGGCCAAGTTCAGCCATAGCGGACTTGATGGCAGATGCCACCAACTCGTCACCGACCAGATTTTTGATGTCGGACACATTCGCATACAGCCATGCGCTCTTCTCAGGGAGTACCTGATAGGTCACAATCACATCAGCGGCATACACAGGGGTCTTGTCGGAGGCTTCGCCCCAGACCTGCGCCTCGATATGCTTATCCTGCTGCTTGTTGTTGACCTTGTGGATGCTCTGCACAAAGGGAATGCAGAAATTGAGCTTACCGCTCTGGATGGTGGTCTCCTGGATCTGGCCGAAGCTGGTCTTCACGCCAGTGTAGCCGGTGGGGATGATGCTGAACGAACAGATGGCCAGCACCAGAACAATAATTACTGCGAACAAAGGAAAAATCTTCTTCATGGTTTTGTACTCCTCTATAATAATGTAAGCAGAGCCGAAGCCCTGCGGTGTGTGCCGGTCACTTAACCCTGCGGCTCTTCTTCCGTCTGGCTGGGGTCTGTCTCACTGACAGCTTCTGCCTGCGGCTCGTAGACCGCTTCGTACCACTTGTTGTAAACCTCATCGGTGGTATTCGTACCAGTCTTTGCCTTGACATAACCATTTGCCAGAGGAGTTGCCTGCAGGTTCAGGGTGTCTGTCTTGACCTCTTTGCTGTCCTCGTTGGTCTCACCCTCAATGGACGGGCGACTCGCCACACAGTTATACAGCACATGGCGGATATGACGCTGATCGCCGTCGAACTCGAACAAGAAGGCGAAATGCTCCAGTTCCACGTTGGCATTCTCCGCCAGAACACCGTTGCCATCCAGTTCCTCGTGCATGATGTCCGTGAGGAAACTCTCCGGGATCAGGGCAATTTCCAGATCACCCTCGTAGCCGGAGTTGTTATTCACGACATAGTAGGCGATGTTGTCCGCATAGAACGGCTCAATCTCGCCGTTAGCATCCATCGACAGGCTGACAGCACCGGGGATGCGGACCGGCTTTGCATAGGTGACACTGCCATCTTCATCAAAAGTCGCCTTGGCATAATGGCAGTTCTTCAGGCCAAATTTGACCTTATTGCTTTTCTTCGACATAGTGTTCCTCCCATAAAAATATCCTGCATGAACATTACACCGTCAGTTCGTACAGGACTTCATACATCTTTTCGGTTTCAATCCAGACCTCGCTTTTCTCGTAGTAGAGTTCATGCGCGGTCAGGACTTCTTCAATGCTTGCTTCCATATCCGGGTCTTTGTAATCGGTGTACACCTCAATGTCCAGCCGGTTGAAATGGTGGTACACAAGGTTGTCCGCACCGAAGTTCTCAGCCTTGGGATACAGAAAGCAGATAAACGGTGGATCAGGACTCTCCCCTTCTGCGAAATGGTCATACGCATAAGGAAGCCCCATCTCCTCCACCAGAGCTTTCACTTCTTCGTGGGTCATAGGGTTCTCCTTACTTCAGTGCCTTTTCGATGAGGGATTGAAGCTGCTCGACACCGGCCTGTTCTGCCGGAGCGATATGCGGTCTTCCTGCCACCCGACCGCCACCGCGCTTGGCATGGCCTTTTTCCAGCAGGTGTGCCAGCTGGTAGCGGTTCTTGGAATGCACCACCATCTGAAGGCTCTGGCTAGATTCGGACTGCTTGGTCGCTACCCAGCTTTCCTTGTATCGTCCGGTTCTGGACGGTGCGCCGGACTGGATCTGTTCCTTTACAGTCTTAGCAGACTTGCGGACAGCTTTCTTGACTTCGGTGGAGGCAAGGGTCGCATATTCTTTTAATCCCTCGTTGATGGCGTCAGCCATCTCATCAATGCTGACGGTTCTGCTCATCCGGCTGCCTCCTCTCCAGTCTGCAATGGATCTTCAGGATCTTCTTCTGATAGTTCATCGGGTCAACGGATTCGATATTGTAGAGCTGCTCCCGGAAACGGATGCGGTAACCTGTTGATGTGAGATTTCTGGTCTCACTGCACCAGCGGACCGTGAACACCACGCTCTTCTGCTCGGCTGTGACCTCACCCTCCTCTTCCTGCGCCTGATAGGTCGAGGCGTAAGCAAAGCAGGTGAAATATTCCTCCCATGTGTTCCGATGGTTTCCAACCTTATCGGTCACGACTGTACTTTTCTCGATCGTGATCCGCTCATTCAGTTTTTCGATCATCAGAATACCCCCTCCCTCACAGCAAACAGAATGGAACGAAGCGTCAGCATCAGCTGGTGATGGTCAGCTTCGTCCCGGTGTTCATACAGATAGCCCAGCGCATACAGAATCGCCACACGGCAGGTGCTGCGCAGGGCTTCCAGTTCCCTTGTGGGCTGTACTCCGTTCTCGGCATCCCGATCAGCGGCATTGACTGCCTCCCACTGGTCTTCCGACAGGCGGCCTACATCCTTGCACATCTGCTCCGCAGAAGATAAGAGGATGCCGATCAGGGCATCTTCATCACTGCTGTCTACCCGGAGGTAGGTCTTTGCTTCGTAAAGCGGAATCAGTGCCATGACCAGCATCCCCCTTCCTTAGCCCTGCGGTGCCATCTGCAGGAGCTGAACCGCTTCGGGCAGAATCAGCTTGCCATCGACACGCTGGGTGGTCAGGAAGCCGACCTGATCGGTACGGGCATACAGTTCGTTCAGACGGCGGAAGGTGCGGTTCTGGCGGTCAGCCACCCAGTAGTAGCTGTAATCGCCAAAGGCCATGACCTTGCTGCCGCCCTTGATCTCCGGCATGAAGGCAGAAGTCTTCAGCGGACGGTTCAGCAGAGTGTCAGGCTTGCCAATCTCCAGACCCGGCTTCCAGATATAGTTGCCGTTGTTGTCCTTGATGGTCATCAGCTGCAGTACCAGAGCCTCGTTGCAGAGGAACTGTGCCTTCTTGCGGTACGGAGCCTTCAGTGCGTAGTAGAGCTTGAAGATTTCATCAAAGGTGACCGCATCCTTCTTGCCAGCAGTCACACCGACCTTGGCACCGCCAGTCTCAGCCAACAGACCCAGAGGCTTGCCCACACCGTCACCGGTAATAAAGGCGCGCTCCTCTGCATTGCCCATACGCACACCGAAGCGGCGAGCGATATAGGTGGCAAGGTCAAAAGCGGAATCGTTCAGCAGCTCGTTGGAGATCTTGATCATGGTGCCCAGCTTGTAAGCGGACAGCATGGTCTGACCGAAGGTGGTGTCGCTCTCCGGGATCTCCTCGCCCTCATCGATCCAGCTTGCCTCACCGGTATCCTCTGCGATGGGGATCTTACGGGTGCCGGAGCTGGTGCGGATGACGGTTGCCATGCCACGGAAGATGTTGTTCTCCTCCAGTGCCTCCACCAGCTTCTTCTCGAACTCATCAGGAACGGTAAAGCCACCCTCAGTATCCTCGCCCACAGACAGGGCATTGCGAACCTCACCATAATGACCACGGTTGCGGATCATGTTCCAGAAGTTCTCGGCATACTCAGCAGTGGCAGTCGGCTTGACATCCTTCTTGGCACCGTTCTTCGGGTCAGCATGAACAGGATTAGAAGTCGGTGCGGACAGCTGTGCCTCAATCTGTGCCTGCTGCTCCAGACGCTCGATCTCTGCACCCAGGTCCTTGACCTCCTGTGCCATCTTGTTGTACTGTTCCACGGCTTCGGCCTTTACCAGACCGTTCTCGCCGCGGTTCTTCTCCAGAAAGTCCTTGGTCTGCTCCCAGAGAGTGTTGCGCTTGGTGCGCAGTTCCAGAATCTTACTCATAGTGGTTTTCCTCCATAGATTGATTTGTTGTGATATGAAAAACAGCCTGAATGCACATCACTTCATGCACTCAAGCTGCTTCATCAAAATATTGTAGGGAATACTGCCATCCTCAGTTTTGCCATCCATATCAAGGATAGGCTGTGGATTGGCAGGCGGTTCTGCCGGAGGGGTTTTCTCCGGTTCTTTTGCCTTTGATTCAGTCTGTTCCGGCTTCACACCCAGACGGTTCAGGACGATTAAATCCATCTGACGGCTGGAGAAAAGGTGCCCTGCCGTATCCTTCTGGAACGGCTTCTTTTCTTCGCCCTCGCCCGGTTCACTGTCTGGGTCTTCTTCCGGATCATCGGGATTCTCCGGGTCTGCCGGGTCACTGTCCGGCGCATCCTCTTTCTTTGCAAAGAGGATCTCATCTGCAAAGCCCAGCTCCACTGCCTTCTTCGCATTCATCCAGGTCTCATTGCTCATGAGGTTGGCGATGCGGGCATGGGTCAGACCGCTCTTTGCAGCGTAGGCATTGATGATGCTCTCCTTGACTTCATTCAGCACCTCGATGGCCTTTTCCATGTCCTTGGTATTGCCCATCGCAACGGTACTGGGGTCGTGGATCATCAGCATGGCAACAGGACTCATCTGGACGGTGTCACCAGCCATTGCCACAACGGATGCCGCCGAAGCTGCAATCGCATCGATCTTGACCGTGATACTGCCCTTATAGTCCTTGAGCATGGTATAGATCTCGGCAGCAGCAAACACATTGCCGCCCGGGCTGTTGATCCAGACGGTCACATCCCCCTCGCCAGATTCCAGCTCATCTCGGAACATCTGCGGCGTGATCTCATCGCCCCAGAAAGATTCCTCATCGATGGGACCTTCCAGCCGGAGGATTCTGGTGTCGTCACTGTTTTTGATCCAGTTCCAGAATTTCTTCATCGGGTTCTCCTTCCTGTTTTTCGGGGCTTACTCTCACTCAGCCGGTTATCGCTGTCTGGTTCTTCGGTTTCGTCTTCCTCCGTCTGAGGCTGTGTTTCTTTCGGCTGATTCTGCTGGACTGAGGCAGCTTTATTCTGCTGTGCCACACCTGCGTCTCTCAGCTTCACATAGCCGCCGTTCAGGTAGTAGTCGTCACCGCCCTCCTCCGCCGGGATGAGGTCCATGTTTTCAAGCCGATGCACATCATTCGGGGAGAGGAATCCATTGCTGATGCCGGTGGCATAGCCGTTCATCCGGCTCTGGTAGTCGCCGCGCAGCAGACCGTCCACATTGAATTTCGGGAAGTAGGTATCCTGCTCCTCTTCCAGCAGCAGATCCTTGATGATGCCCTGCTCGATGCGGACAAGCCACGGAGTCAGGGAGTGCATCACGAAGTTCAGCGACTGGTATTCAATGTTGGAGAAGGTCGCCCTGGACAGGTCAGCCACCAGATGCGGAGGCACACGGAAGATGCGGCAGATCTCCGTCACGGAAAACTGCTTCGTTTCCAAAAACTGGCTGTCCTCCGGTGGCAGGGAGATTGGTTTGTAGGCCATGCCCTCTTCCAGCACTGCCACACGGTGCGCATTGGATGCACCGCCATAAGCCGCTTCCCAGCTATCCCGGATACGGTTCGGGTCTTTCACAACGCCGGGATGTTCCAACACACCGCTGGGCTGTGCACCGTTCTTGAAAAAAGACGAACCGTACTTGTCCACTGCAATAGAAGTGCCGAGGCTGTTCTTCATCATGGCGATTGGTGAGAAACCGATCAGACCATTGAAACCAAGACCCGGCACATGGAAAATCTCGTCACGGCGAAAGTAGATGTCTTTGTTCTGCTCTCCCGGAACTTCATCTGTGTATGCATGGTAGATATAGTAGAGTTCGCCGCTTTCATCTCGGTCGACTTCTACATTCTCTGGCAAAAGTGGATACAGCCCCAGCACCGTGTTCTTTCCATCCCGGACGATCTGCGCATAGGCATTGCCCCAGAGGAGCAAGTGGGTCATCAGGGTCTCCCAGAAAACAAAGGCTGTCATTTCCGGGTTAGGCTGTCGATACAAAATTTTGTACAGCGGATGATCCCGCGCTTTTTCCTTGTTACCATTATTGTCCGTCACACGGTACAGATGCAGCGGCAGTGCCGCAATGGACTCTGCCAGCAGACGGACACAGGCATATACAGTCGGGATCTGCATGGCGGCTTTTTCATCCACCTGCTCCCCGGCATTGGAACGGCCAAACACAAAGGTCTGCCCGGAATCGCGGACGTTATCCGTGATCTGTGGCAGACCTTCTTTCGGCTGTTCTGTTTTGGGAGAATCCCTTGGGTTTTCAAACCCCATCCATTCCCAGAATCCCATTAAGCATTATCCCCCTTTTCCAGTTCCGGCAGACCGGCAAGGCTGGTACCAAGGGAAGCGACACCCGCCACGATAGCGGCACTGCCGATTGCCACCCAGTCCACGCTTCCACTGGGAAGCTGTGTCACGACCAGAGCCGCACCGGTCTGACACATGGTCTTGACCGCACGGATGCCGGCTGCTTTCCACCATTCTGCACTCATCAGATACTTCATAGAAATCTTCCTTTCTTTCCCGTTTCTTTCTTCTTTCTTTCTCATTTTTCAAAGTAGAAAGAAAGAAGAAAGAAAAACTAAAAAACAATCATGTCACGCTCGTCGTAGACGCTTCCCTGCTGCTGTCCTTCGTTTCGGATGCAGCGGTCCAGTGCCATGATCGCAGCGACGATACCATCGATCTTCTCCGGCGACTTTGCCTTGGTCGGCTTGATGTTGCCCGCCGGGTCCGTGTCCACGACCACATTACCGGCCATCCATGCCATGACCGGATTGCCACCGTGGATGATGCGCCCTTCCATTAGAAGTTTGTAGAATTCCTTAGTCGGAGGACTCATGTCTTTAAATCCTTGTCCGAAAGGCACGACTGTGAATCCTATCCCCTCAAGGTTCTGGGTCATCTGCACCGCTCCCCACCGGTCAAAGGCAATCTCCAGAATGTGATAGGCCTTGCCCAGTTCCTCGATGACTTTCTCGATGAAACCGTAATGAATCACATTGCCCTCGGTCGCCATCAGGTAGCCCTGCTGGTACCAAATATCATACGGAACGGATGCTCTGCGCACACGCTGGGGAATCGTATCCTCCGGAATCCAGAAGAACGGCAGCATGATGTATTTTTCCTCCGGGGTTCTGGGTGGGAACATCAGCACAAAAGCCGTGATGTCACCAGTGCTGGACAAGTCCAGTCCGCCATAACAGTCACGGCCTTTGAGGTCTTCCATATCAATTGTCTGGTTGCCAAGGTTGTAGATGTGTTCCGGGATAAACCTCGTTAGAGAGGACACCCACATGTTCAGACGAAGCTGTTTGAACACATTCTCCTCTGCCGGATTATCCAGTGCTTCCTGATACGCATCTCGGACACGCTGGATCTGGATGGTCTGTCCGAGGGATGGATTGGCTTTATACCAGTTGGCTTCATCGTGCCAGTCATCCTCATCCGTCAGGCCGTAGACTACCGGGTAAAAGGTGTGGTCGATCTTGCGCTCTGCTAGCAGGTCGAGTGCTTTCATGTGCAGTTCGTAGCAGATGCTCTCCTTGTCCGTGCCGGCCGTGGTGATCAGGAAGAACAACGGCTGCTCACGGGCATCACCAGAACCTTTGGTAAGGACATCGTAGAGCTTCCGATTTGGCTGGGCATGGACCTCATCCAGCACCAGACCCGACACATTCAGACCGTGCTTCGTGCCAACTTCAGCAGACAGAACTTGATAGAATCCAGCATTGCCGTAGTTCACAATGCGCTTGGTGGCGGCCATGATCTTGCACCGCTTCAGCAAAGCCGGAGTCATCTGCACCATCTGGTGGGCAACATCGAAAACAATAGATGCCTGCTGGCGGTCTGCCGCAGCACCGTAGACTTCGGCAGAGGGTTCGTTATCGGCAAACAGCAGATACAGAGCCACCGCAGCGGCAAGCTCGGACTTGCCGTTTTTCTTACCGATTTCGACATAGGCTGTGCGAAACTGACGGTTCCCTTTTTCATCCACAATGCCGAACACATCCCTGATGATCTGTTCCTGCCACGGGAGCAGCCAGAACCGCTTCCCAGCCCACTTGCCTTTGGTATGACGCAGATTCTCGATAAAGGTCACAGCCCGGTCTGCTTTGACTGCATCATAATGGCAAGTCGACAGCATGAACCGGCTGGGCTTGTAGTCTTTCAGTTTCGGGTAGTTTTTAGGTCTGCTTTCTGCCATCAACTGCCACCTCCTCCCAGCAGATTCTCCATCTCATCGCTTGTATCCGCCGGGCCGCTGTCCGAAGCGATGATCCTGCTTCGGGAGGATGGGGTCAGGCCGAACTGCTCTGCAAACTTGTTCATAATCTTCAGATAGGTCTGGGCGATTGACACCTGCGGCACTTGTTGCCAGTACCCGGATGGTGTCTTGACGATGGTGCCGTGCTGGGTGATGAACTCCTCAGCTTCTTTCCACCGAGCATAGGCCTGACAGTAACCGGCGAAGGCAGCCATATCGACTTCAGTCAAGATGCCGATGGCTTCCATCTGCTTGGCAAGTCTGCGCCACTCTTTCTTTGCTTCCGGCTCCAGCCACTTCGGACAGGCCGGTGCTTTCTTATTGGGCTTCGGTTCGCTGGTATTCAGCGGATGCTTGCCCGGATTGCCCTCCAGTTCTTTCATGGCGGTCGGCTTTGGTTTTCTGCCTCTGGTAGCCATTGGCATCTCCTCCTCTCCTCAAAAATGGGTAAAGAAAAAGGACCTCCGCAGAAGTCCTTGCAATCTATATTAAACACATCGGATACAAGGCACAGCCCCTTCCGGGGCGTGTGTCCTTTCGTGGTCAGGCGTTGGGATTGGCTTCCTTCCAAGCCTCATATTCATCGACCAGCTCCGCTTCCTCGATAACCTGCCAGACTGCGCAGAATCTGGTTCTCTGCTGTTCGATTTCCTCTGGCGACCAGTGTTCCGGCTGGCGGCTCATGTCGTGGTAGGCATCCATCTCCGACTTCGTCCGGAGGAAAAGGATGTTCTTCAGCTTCAGTGTTTCTGCGTTGTTCCGCAAGGTGTACCGTTTCTCCTCTGCCGCCCTGCAAAGTTTTCCAAGGTCATCGCAGTTGATGGTCATGTCCTGCTTGAAGGTGATTTCGATGCCCACCAGCTTCTTCTCAGTGTTTGCTTCCTGAATGTTCTTAAGGTAGGCTTTTGCTTTGTTTGTCATGGTCTGTACCCTCCGTGTGTTTTTTCTTTGGGGCTGTTCCCCTTGCTGTGACTGTATATTACCGTCTATCCGGCACACATTCAAGCGGCTATGCTGCACGATCATCTACGCCAGCATTTGTCGAATTTATGTGTATTTCTGACACAGAGGATTTTCGTCACAACGAGCAAAAGCCCCCGTCCGGGAGCCTTGCCCATTTTTCAGTGTGCGTTTTTAATGCACCACTCGATTGCGTGTCCGGCATCCGTGAAGGCCTCATCCGAAATCTTCAGAAGTTCCAGTCGGGACTCAATCGGTGAGAAGCCATCCTTGGAATCTTCTATGAATCCGTAAACCGCAGCCTCCACGCCGCCTTTCCAGTTCATCTTGGCAACCAAAACTCGGTCGCCGAACTGCATGATGCTGTCGTAGCAAGGGCTGAGTCGGTCGTAGTAACTCTCGATGCTGATGCTGTTCTCCGGGAAGTCAATCAAATGCTTTTTCATGGTGAATCCTCCGTATTTTCGTTGCTCCATAGGGCTTTTTTCCTTTCGGTGACTGTATATTACCGTCACATGCGGAGGATAGCAAGCGGCTATACTACACGATCATCTGCCCGAAATACCGGGCAGAATGTACATTACTTTTCATCCTCGTCGTCCTGCCTCATAAGGTCTACGATGGTGTCGTAGAAAAACTGCGGGTCGTATGCCAGCGGCTCCAGACCTGCCTCCTTGTCCATCTTGATCTGGTCTGCGACCATCTCCTCGGCACCCTCCAGTGTAAAGGCTTCCTTGTCACCGTCATCCATGTGGTTGTAAATTTCCACGATGACATCCATCACCCGTTCTTCCATGTGCTACTCCTCTCCAGCGCATTCACACCGCCACATCTACCCCTGTCTGGGGCATTTTTATTACATTCGGATGTTTTCCCAACCCGTGGCACAAGCCCCTGTGTGGGGCTGTGTGGGGCTGTCTGGAGCTTAGCGTTTTGCCTTGCCCAGAAGATAAGCTTCCTCCATCGCTTTCTGGATGCCCCAGACCGGAACCTCAATGAAGTCCTCGCTGTCATTATCGCGGGCTTC
>OIWV01000478.1_pt1 | contig 38833 bp, 36 predicted proteins | sample 1587751 | NCBI WGS metagenome assembly OIWV01 (sample SAMEA3888913, study PRJEB22519) | human gut metagenome | biome: human gut; feature: human-associated habitat; material: faeces | place: Denmark | collected 2010
CATGCTCGACCGGCTCTATCTGGATCGCGGGCGTGTCGATGCCATGGCCGACGGTATCCGCGCGACCGTGGCGCTGCCGGATCACACGGGGCGCATCCTTGCGCAGATCGACCACCCCAACGGCATGAAGATCTATAAAAAGCAGGTGCCGCTCGGCCTTGTGGCGATCATTTATGAGAGCCGGCCGAACGTCACGTCCGACGCGGCGGCGCTCGCCATCAAGAACCTCTTAGGCCTCGTCTGCGATCCCGTCGCCGGCCTCGTCGAGGTTCCCTGCGTCAAGCGCAACGGCTTTGCGACTGTCGTCGCCATGACGGCCGCCGACATGACACTCGCAGGTGTCGAGAGCGTCATCCCTGTCGACGAGGTCATCGCCGCGATGAACGAGATCGGCAGGGCCCTGCCGAAGTCCCTGCGCGAGACGAGCGAGGCCGGTCTTGCCGTCACGCCGACGGCCAAGGCCATCGAGAAGCGCGTCTATCCCGACTGAGGGATGGAGAGGGCGGAGGACGTAGCTTGGCCGCAGGAGAGGGCTGCCCAACGCTGCGCATGGCCGGCTGCTGAACGCATGTTTTTGCCATAGAATACATCCTTGCCGGGGAGCGAAACGCGCTCCGCTTGGACGACGCTTCCCGGCAAGGGATTTGGTCGGCAAAAAAATGTGTTCTTGACGCAGGCGGCCAAAGCTCCGCTAATGGACAGCCCTCTCCTGCTGACGGTGTACGCAGCCTCGTCGCTGGAGAGACTGCCCAACGCTGCGCATGGCCGACTGTTGGGCAGCCCTCTCCGCCCGCTGTAGACCAGTCTGACGGCGGTTCTGTGCTTTTTTCCTTGCGTATCTCTGCCAGGCAGTGTAAAATGAGAATAACAATGCGAGATGATTCGCAATATATAGTGCAAGGAGAGATTGTTATATGAAGAAAATCATCCAGATGCTGCTCATCGCCTGCCTGGTGGTGCTCGGCACGCAGGTCGCTTTTGCAAACGCAGACAAGGTAACGGTCCAGGAGGGCGCAGACCTCACGGCTGTCCATCGCCTGGCCATCGGCTCGCCGCTCTACATGCAGGTCGACCCGAAATCTCCGAACAAGGATATGCTCACGCAGATTGTCTACGAGTCGAGCCGCGTGGCGCGCTGCTACGTCATCTCGTATGACACGATCGCCCAGAACATCAAGGCGGACCAGAACATCGACCTCAAGGCCCTCGACCGCCGCACGGCTGCCAAGGACTTCAAGCAGTATGTCGGCAACTACGCTGATGCCTACGTCATCCTGACGGTCGCCAACGACAGCCGCACGACGTTCTTCTTCGACGTCTACAAGGCTGGCACGAATGAGCTTCTCTACACGTACCAGATCCAGGCCAACCGCAACGAAGGCGACACGGTTGCCACCTACACGAACATGGCGGAGCAGTTCTACAAGCACTTTGAGCGCTCGGCTGTCGAGCAGCAGAAGGACAACAGCAAAAAGAAATAATGCATGAAAAAAAGACAAGGCACACGATTGATGAATCGATGCCTTGTCTTTTTTGTATCTGGATTGCGGTCAGGTGCCCTGTCAGTGGGCGAGGTAGAGCGGCTTGATCTTGGCATCCTCTGCCATCGTCTTGTCGATGTAGCCACAGCTGACCATCGCGTCGAGCACGATGAACTGGCGCTTCTTGGCCATCATGAAGTCGACGTAGGGGGAGTAGAGTGAGGGCGCGTTGGGTAGGCCTGCGAGCATGGCGGATTCGGGCAGGGCGAGCTCGCGCGGCCGCTTGCCGAAGTAGCCCTCGGAGGCCGCGCCGATGCCGTAGTAGTTCGAGCCGTAGTAGATGGTGTTGAGGTACATCTCGAGGATCTCGTCCTTCGAGTAGTTCCACTCCATGTCGAGTGCGAGGAGAAATTCCTCCGCCTTGCGGCCGAAGGACTGCTCGTGCGAGAGGAAGAGGTTCTTGACGAGCTGCTGCGTGATGGTGCTCGCGCCCTCCTCAATCTCGCCTGACTGCAGGTTGACGAGCGTCGCGCGCGCGATGCCCTCGAAGTCGAAGCCGTGGTGGCTGTAGAAGCGCCGGTCCTCGACGGCGATGACGGCCTGCTGCAGCGACTCCGGCGTGTCCTGCAGCTTGACGTAGTGCGGGTCGTGCACGTTGACGCGGCTCTCGACCGCGCGTCGCAGGAAGATGATGCGGCTCAGGCGGTCCGAAAAGCCCGGGTGGTGCACCTCGTCCGTCATCTCATTGGCCGGCACGCTCTGTGTCGGCCGCGGCAGGAAGGCGCCCGCGCTCTGCCACGTCTTCGAGGAGAAGACGGCGAGCCCGCCCGATAGGAAGTAGGCGGCGAGGAATAGGATGATGAGGAAAAAAAGAAAGCGGATCAGCCGTTTCGGCGACCGCCGTCGTCTCGTTGCCATGAAAAACACTCCTTTGCATGTAATCCTATTATAAGGCCATTATCCCGGATTTGCCACTGACAAATTTCCTCTTGATTCCGCCGCGGCAAGAAAAGATAAAAAATCTGTAAATCTGTAAAGAAAAGGCTTGCAATTTTATACATCTCAGTTGTATAATTATAAACATCAATTCGAGACATACCCAGAGGAGGAAATCGCTATGAAAGTCAGTGTCCTGGGAGCAACGGGGTATGCAGGGGCAGAGCTCCTGCGCATCCTCTACAATCATCCACAGGCGGAAGTCGTGCATATCACATCCGAGAGTCACACGGGCGAGAAGATCGCCGATCTCTACCCGCATCTGCGAGGCTGCTACGATATGGTGCTCGAGAGCATGAAGGACATCGAGGTCATCGGCAAGGACAGCGACTTCGTCTTCATCGGCCTGCCGCACGGCCACGCGATGAAGGTCGGCAAGGCACTTGAGGATCTGCCTGTGCGCATCATCGATCTTGGCGCTGACTACCGCTTCCACGATACAAGCGTCTACGAGGCCTGGTACCACGTGCCGCACACGCATCCCGACGCCAAGCGCGTCTACGGACTCGCCGAGCTCTACCGCGAGGAGATCCGCGATGCCAAGATCATCGGCAACGCCGGCTGCTTCACAACGGCGAGCATCCTTGCACTCGCGCCGCTCGCGCGTCAGCACCTCATCGATGTCAACACCATCATCGTCGATGCGAAGTCGGGCGTCTCGGGCGCCGGCCGCTCGCCGAAGCAGGCGAACCACTTCCCGGAGCTCTACGACAACTTCCGCGCCTACAATGTTGCGCATCATAGGCATACGCCGGAGATCGAGCAGGCCGTCACCGACCTCTCGGGCGAGGCGACTGTCATCAACTTCACGCCGCATCTCGTGCCGATGTCGCGCGGCATCCTCTCGACCTGCTACGCGACCCTGAAGGAAGGCGTGACGCCGGAACTCGTCGATGCGGCTTTTGAGAAGGCCTACAGCAAGGAGTTCTTCATCCGGCTGCTCGGCCGCGGCGGCTATCCGTCGACGAAGGAAGTCCGGGGCTCGAACTTCTGCGACATCGCCTGGCACATCGACGAGCGCACGTACCGCGTGATCGTGCTCTCCGCCATCGACAACCTCGTCAAGGGCGCAGCTGGCCAGGCCGTCCAGAACTTCAACATCGCCTGCGGTTTCGATGAGAAGATGGGGCTCGACTTCGTGCCGATGTACCCCTGAGCAATCAATCTATACAGCATACAGAGCATACGATAGGAGGAATCCGATATGGTAAACGAATTCAAGAACGCAGCGGGCGTCACGTTCCCGCAGGGCTTCAAGGCAGCTGGCGTCAAGGCCGGCATCAAGAAGAGCGGCAACCTCGACGTCGCCGTCATCTATACGGAGAAAGAGGCCGTCGTCGCCGGCACCTTCACGCAGAACGCCGTAGCGGCAGCGCCGGTCTTCGCTTCGAAGGCCGTCGTCGCCACGGGCACGGCACATGCAATTGTCGCCAATGCCGGCTGCGCCAATGCCTGCACGGGTGAGCAGGGCGAGAAAGACGCCAAGGCCACGCAGGAGATCGCGGCCAAGGCACTCGGCTGCGCCCCGCTTGACGTCATCGTCGCTTCGACGGGCGTCATCGGCGTGACGCTGCCGATGGACAAGATGGAAAACGGCGTCAAAGAGGCGGTCAGCGAACTCTCCGAAGATGGCAGCAGCGCGGCGAGCCAGGCCATCATGACGACGGACACGCATCCGAAGTCGGCCGCGCTCGAGATCGAGGTCGGCGGCAAGAAAGTCCGCTTCGGCGTCATCGCCAAGGGCTCGGGCATGATCCAGCCGAACATGGCCACGATGCTCTGCTTCATCACGACGGACCTCGCCATCGACGGCAAGCTCTTGCAGAAGGCTCTCTCGGAGATCGTTGAGACGTCGTTCAACATGATCTCGATCGACGGCGACATGAGCACGAACGACATGGTCATCGTCATGGCCAACGGAGCGGCCGGCAATGCGCCAATCACCGAGGAGAATGAAGACTACGCCATCGTCAAGGAAGCGCTCGACAAGCTCTGCAAGGAGCTCGCCAAGGAGATCGCCGACGATGGCGAGGGTGCGACGAAGTTCCTGACGGTCCACGTCACGGGCACGAAGACCTTCGCTGATGCCAAGACGATCGGCATGAGCGTCGCCAAGAGCCCGCTTGTCAAGACGGCGTTCTTCGGCGCTGACCCGAACTGGGGCCGTGTCATCTGTGCCGTCGGCTATGCCGGCGTGCCGATGGACCCCGAAGATGTCGTCGTCAAGTTCGGCGATGTCCCTGTCTATGCACACGGCGTCGGCGCTGAGCATGATGCCGAGGCTTTGGCGAAGGTCATGGAGCAGCACGACATCACGATCTCCATCGACATGGGCCAGGGCGAGGAAGAGGCGACCGTCTGGACCTGCGACTTCTCCTATGAATACGTCAAGATCAACGGTGAGTATCACACCTGATTGGCAGCAGTACGCAGTACAAACGATAGGGGAAGGATAACACTATGGTATTTACAGCCAAGGATAAGGCGGCCATCCTCGTCGAGGCGCTGCCCTACATCCAGGAATTCTACGGCAAGACCATCGTCATCAAGTACGGCGGCAATGCGATGATCAACGAGGACCTCAAAGAGAAGGTCATGCAGGACATCGCGCTGATGAAGTACGTCGGCATCCGCCCCGTCATCGTGCACGGCGGCGGCCCGGAGATCACGGGCTTCCTCAAGAAGGTCGGCAAGAAGTCGTCCTTCGTCGCCGGCCTGCGCGTGACGGATGCGGAGACGGTCGAGATTGCGGAGATGGTGCTTGACGGCAAGGTCAACTCCGAGATCGTCAACCTGCTCAACCACCGCGGCGTGCGCGCCGTCGGACTCTCGGGCAAGGATGCGAACCTCATCTGCGCGCAGAAGAAGCTCGCGACCGTCTACGATGGTGATGAGAAGAAGAAAGTCGACATCGGCTACGTCGGCGCCGTCGAACAGGTCAATGTCGCCCTGATAGAGGACCTCTTAGACCAGGACTATGTGCCGGTCATCGCGCCAATCGGCGTCGGCAAGAACGGCGAGAGCTACAACATCAATGCCGACTACGTCGCAGCGGAGATCGCCGGCGCCCTGAACGCCGAGAAGCTGCTCTTACTGACGGACGTCGAGGGCATCTACAGGGACTTTGCCGATAAGTCTTCCTTCATCTCGACGCTCCACATGCAGGAGGCGCGCGACTACATCAAGTCGGGCATCATCCAGGGCGGCATGATCCCGAAAGTCGAAGCCTGCCTGACTTCTCTCGAGAAGGGTACGGGCAAGACGCACATCATCGACGGGCGGCTCGACCACTCGATCATCCTCGAGATCTTCACCTCGCAGGGTATCGGCACACAGGTCGTGCGCTGAATTTCAGATAAAGAAGGATGCGATTTCATGCAGGAAACAGATAAAGATATATTCGAGAAGGATGCGAAGGACTACCTGCCGGTGTTCAACCGCTACAAGATCGTGCTGGACCACGGCGAGGGCGCGTACCTCTGGGACAACAACGGCAAGAGGTACCTCGACTTCCTCGGCGGCATCGCCGTGAACGTGCTCGGCCACGACTACGAGCCGCTCGTCACGGCCATCTCCGAGCAGGCGAAGAAGCTCATCCACTGCTCGAACCTCTACTACACACAGCCGCAGGCCGACGCAGCGGCGAAGCTCGTCGAACTCTCGGGCCTCGACAAGGCGTTCTTCGGCAATTCGGGCGCCGAGGCGAACGAGGGCGCCATCAAGATCGCGCGCAAGTACGCGCATCAGTTCGACCCGGAGAAATCCCAGATCATCACGGCCTGGGACAGCTTTCACGGCCGTACGATCGCGACGCTGACGGCGACGGGCCAGCCGAAGTACCACGAGGGCTTCGGCCCGCTGCCGGACGGCTTTGACTACGTCCACTACAACGACATCGAGGAGCTCGAGTCGATGATGAGCGAGAAGACGGCCGCCGTCATGCTCGAGACCATCCAGGGCGAGGGCGGCGTCTACACGCCGGAGAACGACTACCTCAAGAAGGTCCGCGCGCTCTGCGACAAGTACCATGCGCTCTTGATCTTCGATGAGATCCAGGCCGGCATCGGCCGCAGCGGCAAGTTCTTCGCCTACGAGAAGTACGGCGTCAAGCCGGACATCGTCACGCTGGCCAAAGGTCTCGCGGGCGGCGTGCCCATCGGCGCCTTCATCGTCACGGACGAGGTCGCCAAGGCCTTCCATGCGGGCGACCACGGCACGACGTTCGGCGGCAATCCGCTCGCCTGCGCCGCAGCCAACGTCGTCCTCGACACCGTGCCGAAGCCGGAGTTCCTCGCGCATGTCGAGGAGGTCGGCAGCTACTTCAAGCAGCAGCTCGAGGCGCTCAAGGCTAAGCACCCGGCGCTCATCACGGAGGTGCGCGGCACGGGCCTGATCCTCGGTGCGGAGCTCGCCTCGGCTGAGCACGGCCGCGACATCGTCAACGACTGCCTCGCTGAGGGGGCCATCATCAACTGCACGGCCGGCAAGGTCCTGCGCTTCATCCCGCCGCTCATCATCACGCAGGAGCAGGTCGATGCCGTCATCGCGACGCTCGACGATGTGCTCGCGAAGTACGACAAGTGAAAAAATTCAGCGATTCCAGCCGATGTGAATAGAAATACAAAAAAAATGTATATCTACACTTTTCAAGCGGCAGAAATTGATGTATAATATGCAATAGTTACGGACGAAGAAATCTAGTTGTTCCAGTAAGTCCAGTAGGGAGGTCATCTAATGCTGAAAGGAAAAGACATGTTATCCATCCACGACTTATCCGTGGATGAGGTACAGGAGATCCTGGCACTCGCCAAGGAACTCAAGGCAAAACAGAAGGCGGGTGTGCCGCACGAGATCCTTAAGGGCAAGACGCTCGGCATGATTTTTGAGAAATCCTCGACGCGAACGCGAGTCTCCTTTGAGACGGGCATGTACCAGCTCGGCGGACAGGCGCTTTTCCTCTCGAACCGTGACCTCCAGCTCGGGCGAGGCGAACCCATCCGTGACACGGCGCGCGTGCTCTCGCGCTACCTCGACGGCATCATGATCCGCACGTTCGGCCATGACCGCGTCGAGGAGCTCGCCAAGTGGGCGGACATCCCCGTCATCAACGCGCTGACGGACCTGCTGCATCCGTGCCAGGTGCTCACCGACCTCCTGACGATCGAGGAGTACAAGGGCAAGAACCTCAAGGGCCTCAAGATGGCCTACGTCGGCGACGGCAACAACATGACGAACTCCTTCCTCTACGGATGCGCAAAGGTCGGCATGACGTTCGTCGCAGCGACGCCGGAGGATTACCGCCCGGACGAGACGGTCTTCAAGAACGCACTCGAGGATGCCAAGGAGACGGGCGCAGAGCTCAGCCTCGTGACGGACCCGAAGGAGGCCGTCAAGGATGCCGACATCGTCGTCACCGACACCTGGGCCAGCATGGGCCAGGAGGCCGAGCACGAGGCGCGCAAGAAAATCTTCGCTCCGTACCAGGTCAACAAGGAGCTCTTGAAGGGCGCCGACAAGCGCGTCATCGTCATGCACTGCCTGCCGGCTTACCGCGGCGAGGAGATCACGGAGGAGGTCCTCGAGGCCAATGCCGCTGTCATCTTCGACGAGGCGGAGAACCGCCTGCACACGCAGAAGGCCATCATGGCGCTGACCATGGCAGATTGAGAGACACACTGCCGCAGATCGTGTAACATCGTCCCGGTCTCACAATGACAGTGGGAGAGGGAAGGAATCATAGGAAAAGAGGTTTTTATCATGGCTAAGATCAAGAAAGTCGTACTCGCATACTCGGGCGGTCTCGATACCTCCGTCATCATCCCGTGGCTCAAGGAGCATTACGATGGCTGCGAAGTCATCGCAGTCTGCGCCGATGTCGGACAGGGTGACGAGCTCAACGCCGTACACGACAAGGCCCTGAAATCCGGTGCTTCCAAGGTCTACATCGAGGACCTCAAGGAAGAGTTCCTCAAAGAATACGTCTGGCCGACGCTCAAGGCCGGTGCTGTCTACGAGGATAAGTACCTGCTCGGCACGTCGTTCGCACGCCCAATCATCGCGAAGAAGCTCGTCGAGATCGCCAAGAAAGAGGGCGCTGACGCCATCGCTCACGGCGCTACGGGCAAGGGCAACGACCAGGTCCGCTTCGAGCTGACGGTCAAGGCACTCGCACCGAACATCACGCTGATCGCACCGTGGCGTGAGTGGGACCTCGATTCCCGTTCCGCTGAGATCGAGTATGCCAAGAAGCACGGCATTCCCATCGCGACGGAGAACAAGACGTACTCCATGGACCGCAACATCTGGCATCTTTCCCATGAAGGTTCCGACCTCGAGGATCCGGCCAACGAGCCGCACAACAGCATGTTCCTGATTTCCAAGGCACCGGAAGATGCGAAGGACGAGCCGGAATACGTCACGGTCGACTTCGAGAAGGGCGAGCCGGTCGCGGTCAACGGCAAGAAGATGGACCCGGTCGCACTCTTGACCGAGCTCAACGAGATCGGCGCGCGCAACGGCGTCGGCATCGTCGACATCTGCGAGAACCGCCTCGTCGGCATGAAGTCCCGCGGTGTCTATGAGAACCCGGGCGGATCGATCCTCTACTACGCACATCGCGAGCTCGAATACCTCTGCCTCGACCGCATGACGTTCCACTTCAAGCAGCACGTCGCCGTCCGCTTCGGCGAGCTCGTCTACGATGGCATGTGGTTCTGCCAGCTGCGCGAAGCGCTGTCCGCTTTCGTCGACAGCACGCAGCAGACCGTCACGGGCACGGTCAAGCTCAAGCTCTACAAGGGCAACATCATCTCCGCTGGCTCCACGAGCCCGTATTCCCTCTACAGCAAGGAATTCGTCACGTTCGAGCACGATGATGTCTACAACCAGGCTGACGCCACGGGCTTCATCAACCTCTTCGGCCTGCCGCTCAAGGTACGCGCCCTGATGCAGGAGAAGACCGGTAAATGAGCAAAGCAATGTGGGGAGGCCGCTTCTCCAAGTCAACCGATGAGATGATCAACGAGTTCCAGGCCTCCATCAATTTCGATAAGCGCATGTACCACGAGGATATCGCTGGTTCCATCGCGCATGCGACGATGCTCGCGAAATGCGGCATCATCACGGATGAGGACCGCGATAAGATCATCGCGGGGCTCAAGGACATCCTGCAGAAGATCGAGGAGGGCAACTTCGAGTTCTCCGTCGACCTCGAGGACATCCACATGAACATCGAGAAGCGCCTGACCGACGCCATCGGCGAGGCCGGCGGCCGCCTGCACACGGCGCGCAGCCGCAACGACCAGGTCGCGCTCGACACGCACATGTACGTGCGCCGCGAGATCGTGGCCGTGCAGAAGGAAATCGAGAACCTCCAGCGCGCGCTCGTCGAGACGGCTGAGAAGTACAGCGATGTCATCATGCCGGGCTACACGCATCTGCAGCGCGCCCAGCCCATCCTGTTCTCGCACCATCTGCTCGCGTACTTCGGCATGCTCTCGCGCGACTTCGCCCGCTTTGAGGGCGTCTACAAGCGCGCGGATATCATGCCGCTCGGCGCCGGTGCCCTTGCGGGCACGACGTTCCCGATTGACCGCGAGTTCGTGCAGAAACAGCTCAACTTCGAGAACATCTACACGAACAGCCTCGACGCTGTCAGCGACCGCGACTACATCATGGAGTTCCTCGCCGCAGCATCAATCCTCATGGTCCATCTCTCGCGCCTCTCGGAGGAGACGATCCTCTGGTGCAGCCGCGAGTTCCACTTCGTCGAGCTCGACGATGCGCACTGTACGGGCTCCTCGATGATGCCGCAGAAGAAGAACCCGGATGTCTCCGAGCTCGTCCGCGGCAAGACGGGCCGCGTCATCGGCCACCTCATGGCCATGCTGACGACCGTCAAAGGCCTGCCGCTTGCCTACAACAAGGACCTGCAGGAGGACAAGGAGGGCATCTTCGACGCGATCGACACCGTGAAGTTCAGCCTCGCCGTCTACGCGCAGCTGATCCGCGGCATGAAGGTCCGCAAGGAGGTCATGAAGAAGGCTGTCACGGAGGATTTCTCCAACGCGACCGACCTCGCCGACTACCTCGTCAAGAAGGGCATGCCGTTCCGCAAGGCGCATGCCGTCTCGGGCCAGGCTGTCCACGACTGCATCGAGAAGGGCATCTACCTCGAGGACATGAGCCTCGAGGACTTCCAGAAGCTCTCGCCGCTCTTCGGCGCCGACATCAAGGAGGCCATCAGCCCCGAGACCTGCGTCAAGAACCGCAACTCGCTCGGCGGCACGTCCTACAAGCAGGTGGAGCTCCAGCTATCCGCTGCGAAGGACCTGCTCGCAGCCGAGGAGAAAGTTTCCGACAAGGCTGCTGACAAGCAGATCCAGGTCAAGTAAGGCCAGAACAGGTTCTAGCAAGTTCATAGATAAAAGAGAAGCCCGCTTCTCTCCACGCTCCTGCGAGCGGTGGGGAAGCGGGCTTCTCCTGTCTGCAGTGGCTTCAGTTCTTGGGCAGCAGCGGCGCGATGCGCGGGGCGAGGTAGGCGGCGAGCTTTGCGGAGCCCGCCTTCGTCGGATGCGTGCCGTCGCCGACGAAGTCCTCGGGGGCGAGCAGCGGACTGTTTGCATTGAGCGCGATGTAGTGCGCTGCGATGCCCTCGCCCTGCATGCGCTCGCAGGCCTCTTTGATCCAGAGCCCCGCGAGCGGCGAGATGGCAGCGGGCACGGGCTCGAGGCAGATGATGGGGGCCTTGGGGTTCATCGCATGGACACGGCGCATGAGGCTTGTCCATGCCTGCACGTACTCCTCGTGGTAGGGGCGGCGCTTCGCATCGCTGAAGTCGTTCGTGCCGAGCGCGAGGATGATGGCCGAGACGGGCCGTTTTTCTGCCTGCCAGATGGTGTTGCCTGCAGTCTTGTTCGCGCCGTAGAAGGTCCAGGGGTAGCGCTCCTCCGTGTGGAGGCCGCGGTCTGGCCAGCCGGCGCCCCAGTTGTGCACGACGCCCTCGCCGGACTTGGCAAGCACACTGTAGTCGGCGCCGAGCAGGCGCGCAAGCTGCGGCGCAAAGGACATGGAGCCGTCCTCGATGTCGGCATCATTCTTGCCGCGTTTCCTGCCGTCATTGCGGAAGCCCGCCGTGATAGAGTCGCCGACGAATTCGAGACGCAGGCGCGAGGCCTGCCTCGTGGGTGCCGTGATAGAGTCAGCCTCGAGCCCTGCAAAGCGGCTGACTCCGTACGAGCCCTCGGTCGCGCGCTCGAAGCGCAAGGTATGGCGCCCTGCTGAAAGCCTGTCGGCGAGTACGGTCGGACTGCCTTTGGCTGCGCGTATCTTGCGCGCCGGGGCGCCATCGATTGAGACGAGCCAGCGGTTCGCGCTGTCATCGAGCCTTGCAGCGATGCCTGTCCCCGTGAAGGCAGTCTCAAGGTAGACGGCTCCCTGCGCCGTCTCATAGCAGCCGTCTGCTGCCTCTTGCCAGCGCCCCTCGTAGTGGATGGCGGGATCAGTGGCAGGGTAGGAGGCGGCGAGGGCAGAGGCAGGCAGGGCCAGCAGCGCGAGGCCCAGGGTGAGCAGTGTGGATGGATTTCGTTTTCTCATGTTCTTCTTTCTCGTTTCCTTTCTTATTTTATAGAAGGGATTGGTACCAGCATCGTGATGTTGCTTTTTCCCTGTGTTTTTCGTTTTTGGGCTTGCTTTTTCCTTCTTCTCACTCTATATTATTAACTATATGTGAGGGGCAGGCCTGAAGCCCTTCCGGGAAACCCATTCTATCAATCTGTTTTAGGAGTTGATCACCTTGTCATTATTTGGACGTGAAGTGGCGGGCAGGCGGCACATCGACGGCCTCGATGCGCTGCGCACGCTGGCGATTGTCGGCGTCACGCTCTTTCACATGTTCCCCGAGCGGTTGCCGGGCGGCTACCTCGGCGTCTCGCTGTTCTTCGTGCTCACGGGCTTCCTGCTCGCCTACACGAGCAAGCGCAGCTGGCTCGAGCACCGCTTTCGCGTGAAAGCATACTACTGGAAGCGCATCAAGCGCATCTACCCGTCGCTCCTCATCGTGCTGCTGACGACGATCGGCATCTATCAGTTCGTGCTGCCGAAGGCGGTCGCGGCCATCCGGCCGGAGTTCCTCTCAGTCGTGCTGGGCTACAACAACTGGTGGCAGATCGCGCAGAACGCCGACTACTTCACGCGGCTGACGAACGCCTCGCCGTTCACGCACCTCTGGTTCATGGGCATCGAGATGCAGTACTACCTCGTCTGGCCGCTGCTCTTCGCGCTCTACGCCTTCCTCGACATCCTCGCCGGGCGCCGCGTGGGGCTCTTCGTCCTCGCCGTGCTCGCGCTCGGCTCGGCGGCCGTCATGCCGCTGCTGTACGAGCCGGACATGGACGTCACGCGCCTCTACTACGGCACGGACACGCGCGTCTACGCGCTGCTCTTCGGCGCTGTGCTCGGCCTCTGGTGGGTCGACCATCCGCGCGCGCGCCTCGGCAAGTACAGGATGCTGCTTGGCTATCTCGCCTGGCCCGTGCTCGTGGGCATCTCGATTGCCGCGTACTTCATCTTTGACGGCCAGTCCGCCTACGTCTACGAGTGGGGCATGCTCGCGATGACTGTGCTCTTCTGCGCGCTCTTGCTGCTGACGGCCGACGACCGCTTCTTCATCGGCGCGGCGCTCGAGAGCCCAAGGCTGCGCTGGCTCGGCTGGCTCGGCAAGCGCAGCTTCGGCATCTACCTCTGGCAGTACCCCGTCATCTACCTCTTCGCCAAGCTCGGCTGGACGCAGCTGCCGTATTACGCAGCGCTCGAGATCGCCGCAATCCTCGTGCTGACCGTCTGGTCGGACGCGCTCGCAAACGTCATCACGAGCCGCCGCCTGCCGGCCATCAACGGCCGCCACGTCGTCACGGCCTGCATTTTCCTGACGGTATTCACGCTGCCGGGCCTCGCCATGATGGGCTTCGGCGGCCATGCGATTGCCGTCTCGGCCGACCAGAAGGTCAGCGATACGGGCGAGCTGCAGGAAAAGCTCGCCGCCAACGCCGCAGCGCAGCAGGCGGCCAATGATCAGGCCGCAGCGGGAGCGGCCGGGCAGAGCGAAAATGCCGCAGCACCGGCGGATGTCGACCTCTCCGGCGTCGCCTGCATCGGCGACTCGGTCATGCTCGGCTCGTCTGGCGAGCTGCGCAAGGCCCTGCCGGGCTGCATCATCGACGCGGAGGTCTCGCGCTACGTCGGCGGCGGCCTCGATGCGGCCAAGCAGATGGATGCGCAGGGACGCCTCGGCAAGAACGTCGTCATCGCGCTCGGCACGAACGGCCCGATTGCCGGCTACGAGAAGTACGAGGTCCAGACGCGCGCTCTGCTCGAGTACCTCGGACCTGACCGCAACATCTTCTGGGTCAATGTCTACTGCCCGGAGCTCTCATGGCAGCAGACGAACAACGACTACCTCGCGAACATGGTCAAGGACCATCCGAACGTGACGATCGTCGACTGGTACGGACTCATCTCGCAGCACACCGACTGGCTCGGCGGCGATGGCATCCACCCGAACGACGAGGGCACGGCGGCCTACGCCAAACTCATCCACGACACGATGGAGAAGACGCTCGCCGCCAAGCAGAGCGCGGCAGCAGACGGAAAGGCTTCGTGACTTTTCGCCGTCTTTCCGTTACTTTTCAGAAATGCCTCGTATACTGATAGCCAGATTACAGAAGGAGTGATAGATATGCTGATGCTGTTCTTAGTCCTCGGACTCAATCTCGTCATCAGTTTCCTCAATGCCCGCAACGTCGGGCGCATCTGGGCCGAATCGAAGGCCGTCGGCGGCTGGGTCCGCCTGCTGGCCTGGTGCGGCGCCATCCAGTCGGCGGCCGGCTTCACCTTTGTCTACGCCGTCGTCGTCGGCTACATCGCCGTGAGCACGGGCTACCTGCCTGCCGCGATGCTCGGCGTCATGATGAACCTCATCTACATCATGCTGATCGTGCCGCTCATTGGCTCGGGCATCTTCATCACGATCCAGTCGTGGATCGCCTTCGCGCGCGACAAGTCGCTCTCGAATCTCGGCGTGGCTGGCTGGAACACGTTCGCGCAGGCCTACAACACCTACAACGCGATCCAGAGCTTCGGCCCGGCGCTCGACAGCGTGCAGCAGGGGCTCGGCGGCCTGTTCTCGGATGATGGCGACAGCGACAATTCGACGGCGCGCGTCATCCTGCTCGTTGCCATCGTGTTGCTCGCCGGCGTGCTGACGACATCCGTCATCGTGCGCCGCTACGAGGCGAGCCTGCCCGTCTCCGAGGAGATCCGCCGCGGCACGCGCGACCTCGAATACCGTTGATGAACGCAAAAAATGCACCATCGAGGTTCTGAAATAACTTGAATCTGACTCCAATCTCGAGTAGTATAAAAGCAAGAATACACGAGATTGGAGTCTTTGATTTGAGCAGAATGAATGGAAAGAACGACAGAGAAAGCGAGAGCTGGCTCTCGGCGGCTCTCAAGCCGATGGACGGCGTGATTGCCATCGCGGCCATCTGCATCCTCTCGGTGATGGACTTCTCGAAGATGGAGACCGTCGACTGGATCTTCACGGTGACGATCGTCATCTGGTTTGTGCTGACGCTCGTCCGCTGTTACATCTACTACCGCAAATCGCGATGAACTGACTGGGGAATAAGGGGGACTGCCTGTGACACAGGAGAAGAAAGCCGTCTTCTTTGACATCGACGGCACGCTGATCAACATCATGAAGGGACAGACGCAGATCGCGCCGGCCGTCAAGAAGGCCATCCGCGCCCTGCGCGCGGCGGGCCACTGCACGTTCATCGCGAGCGGCAGGCCGTATGCCTATCTCGACCCAGAGCTCGTGCAGCAGGACCTGTTCGACGGTTATGTGCTCATGAACGGCGCCGTCGTGCTGCTCGGCGATAAGACCATCTACAAGCAGATGCTGCCGCAGGAGACCGTCGAGCAGATTGCCGCGCTCTCCGAACAGCATGGCGTCGAGTACATCCTCGAGGGGCCGCGAAACGTCTATCTCAAGCCGGAATACAAGCTGACGGAGAACTTCTACCGCAGCATCGACGTCGATGTCACGCAGTTCGTGCGCGACTACGACCTCGCGAAGGTCCCCGTCGCGAAGATGGAATTCGCCTCGGAAGACCCGGGCGGCCACGGCCTCTTCGACAAGCTGCTCGCATGGCCGGGACTCACGGGCCTCATGGACCCGTACCACAAGAAGAACATGGAGCTCTACGCCAGCGACGTCACGAAGGGTTCGGGCATCCTGCACGCGCTCGCGTACCTCGGCATCCCAGTCGAGCGCAGCTTCGCCTTCGGCGACGGCCTCAACGACATCGAGATGATGACGACGGTCGGCACGAGCCTCGTCATGGACAATGCGCGGCCGCAGCTCAAGGCGATTGCCGACCACATCGTGCCGTCTGTCGACGAAGATGGTGTGGCTGCTGGCATCGAGCACTACCTGCTCTGACGCCATGCTATATTTATTTAGGAAAAGAATGTTTGCTTTTTAGGGGGAAAGACAGTGAGAAAGAAAATCGGCATGATTCTCGGCATCCTCATGCTCGCCATCGCCGTGCTGACGGGCTGCGGCGGCAGCCAGGGGACTTCGTCCTCGAGCGCAGCCAAGTCCGCCACATCGTCATCGGCGGCGCAGGCCGGCAAGGATGTCACGATCAAGATGCTCAACGTCGGCCAGGGTGACTCCATCCTGATCCAGACAGCGGAGCAGACGGTGCTCATCGACACGAGCGATGTCGACGAGCGCGACAAGTTCAAGCGTGAGCTCGACAAGGCGGGTGTCAAGAAGATCGACAAGGTCATCCTGACGCATCCGCATGCCGACCACATCGGCGGCATGGATGTTCTCCTCAAGGACTACCAGGTCGGCGAGGTCTACGACAACGGCATGCCGTCGACGTCGAAGCTCTACATCGGCTACATGAAGCAGCTCAAGTCGAAGGGCATCAAGCACACGGCCCTCAAGGCCGGCGATGTGCTCGACTTTGGCGGCGGCGTCTCGTTCAAGGTGTTCTACCCGACGAAGGAACTCGTCGAGAAGGGCACGCAGAAGGGCTACAAGCACGACCCGAACAATGAGTCGATCGTCGGCAAGCTCACCTACGGCGACTTCTCGATGCTCTTCACGGGCGATGCCGAGCAGCCGGTCGAGGAGCAGCTCCTGAAGTCGGACGCCAAGGACCTCAAGAGCACGATCCTCAAGAGCCCGCATCATGGCAGCAGCACGGGTTCCTCCGTGCCGTACCTCAAGGCCGTCTGGCCGGAGGCCGTGCTGATCTCCTGCGGCAAGGGCAATGACTACGGCCATCCGCACACGGACGTACTCGCGCGCTACCTCGGCAAGAGCACCTACAAGGACCGCCGCGACGGCTCGCAGAAGAAGACGAAGCTCGTCAAGAACGACAAGGGCGAAGTCTACAAGGGCAAGGTCTACGAGACCGACAAGAACGGTACGATCACCGTCACGACGAATGGCAAGGACTACAGCATCAAGGCAGAGGAGGGCGATGCACAATGATCTCTGCATATCTCGACCGCTTTGAGGACGACCTCGCCGTGCTACTGCTCGGCGATGAGATGAAGAAAGTCAACTTCCCGAAGTGCTTCCTGCCCGAGGGCGTCGGCGAGGGCGATTATTTGAAGATCGACATCGCCTACGACAAGGAAGCGACGGAGAAAGCCGAGCAGGAAGCGCTCGACCTCCTCAAAGACGGATGATGCATGATTCAAGAAGGATAAGACATAAGGAATAGAGAAGGAGGAACCCTTTTTGTTCAGCAAGATATGCCGCGCAGCAGCGCTTTGCTTCATGCTGCTCGCGTGCCTCTCGGCCATCCTGCCGCAGAGCAGTGAGGCCGCGAAGCGCGAAGCGGTGCATAGACTCAATTACTTCCAGTCGTATGAGACCGAGGTCGACGGGCGCCAGGCCCTGCGCATCGAGATCGGCATGGACCGCGACAATGTGACGTACGATGTCACGGCGCATCCGTACTTGCAGAAGCAGCTCGTCATCGACCTCTCGAACACGGAGCCGGGCGAGCTCAAGTCCGACTACAGGTTCAGCAGCAAGCTCGCCAAAGCGCTGCACATCCGCGAGCTCGAGGCGCGCCACACGCAGGTCCGCATCGACTGCAAGAACCCCGTGATCGACGGCAGCTACGCCGTCCATGCGGAGCCGGCCGACCGCAAGGCGAAGAAGCCTTACCGCCTCGTTATCGACATCTTCGCATCGGGCGGCACGGCGAACAGCTCGCGCGTCGCGGGTGTCAGCGGGCACTCCATCGTCATCGACCCGGGCCACGGCGGCAGCGATACGGGCGCCGTCGGGCCGACGGGCGTGACGGAGGCCTCGGTGACGCTCGCTGTCTCGAAGGACCTGCAGTCCATCCTCGAGAACTCGGGCGCGCGCGTCACGATGACGCGCGACAAGGACGTCGACGTTTACGGCCCGTATGCGTCGGACCGTCAGGAGCTCCAGGCGCGCGTCAATGTCGGCGAGTACACGCCGGGCGCGGAGATCTTCGTCTCGATCCACTGTAATGCCTTCTCGAATCCGGCATCGAACGGTATGGAGACGTACTACTACGCGGGCTCGCCGAGGGGCGAGCGGCTCGCGACCCTGCTCAATGAGGAGCTCGAGAAGGCCGGCGGCCTCTTCAACCGCGGTGTCAAGACGGCAAACTTCTATGTCATTAAGCACTCGAGTATGCCGGCGACGCTCGCCGAGCTTGCCTTCGTCACGAATCCCAAGGAAGAGCAGCTGCTCGCCAGCCCTGCGTACCAAATGAAGCTCGCCGAGGGCATCGCGCGCGCCATCAGCCGTTACTTCAGCGGCAACTGAGGCAGGGAATCGCACGGCAAATCTCGAATCTAGAAGTATCAAGAAGCAGATGGAATAGACGGAACAGGAGATGAACTATGATGAAGAAATATGTCCGTTACGCAATGCTGGGGCTCGCGATTTTCGCGCTCGTCTTGCTGGCCGGCTGCGGCTCAGGGACGACGGGCAAGGGCACGCCGGATGGCAGCTCCTCGGCGTCGGTCCAGAGTGAGAGCGCCCCGCAGGCTGCCTCGTCCTCGAGCTCAAGCGCCGAGAAAAAAGCGCAGAAGCTCACGATCAAGGTCTACTACCCGGATGAGCAGGGCATGAAGCTCATCGCCGACAAGCGCACGGTCACGCTCGACCAGCAGGAGAAGTACACGGCGGCGATGGAGTCGCTCCTGGAGGGCACGACGGAGAAGGGCCAGACGAACATCATCCCGAAGCAGACGAAGCTCCGCAGCGTCAAGGTCGCGAACGGCACGGCGACGGTCGACTTCACGGGTGACCTGCGCAAGGACTTCGTCGGCGGCTCGACAGGTGAGACGATGCTCGTCGGCTCGATCGTCGACACGCTGACCGAGTTCCCAGAGGTCAAGAAAGTCCAGATTCTCATCGACGGCAAGAAAGTCGAGTCGCTCGGCGGCCACATGGACCTCTCGCAGCCGCTGACCCGCATGACGGATCTCTTGAAGTGAGTCGAACTTGATATTTTGACTTTATCGCTCTCTGATGCGCAGAAATCCTTGTATTTCTGCGCATTTTATGTTATGATAAAATCCATATGGCATGTTTTTGTGGCTGATAAGCCGGAACTGGCCAATCATGATTGCAATAAGATGATACAGGAGGTCATTTCACACAATGAAAGTTACGGTAGAAAATGGAGAGAACCAGCAGGTCACTCTGACGATTGAAGTCGAAGCAGCAGAGGTCAACAAGGCAGTCGAGCAGGCATGCAAGCGCCTCGCAAATCGCGTCAGCATCCCGGGCTTCCGCAAGGGCAAGGCTCCGCGCATGATCGTCGAGCGCCACGTCGGCAAGGATGCTGTCCTGCAGGAGGCTTTCGACATCGTTGCTCCGAAGGCCCTCAGCAAGGCATTCGATGAGCAGAAGATCGATCCGGTAACGCGTCCGAGCGTCGACATCGAGACGCTGGAAGAGGGCAAGGAACTCGTCTTCAAGGCAACGGTCACGCCGCGTCCGGAAGTCAAGCTCGGTGACTACAAGGGCCTCAACGTGCCGAAGAACGAAGTGAACATCACGGATGAGGATGTCGAGAAGCAGCTCAAGACGTTCCAGGACCGCCAGGGCAAGCTCGTCGATGCACCGGAAGGCGCTGAGGTAAAAGACGGCGACTTCACGACGCTCGACTTCAAGGGCTTCGTTGACGGCGAGGCATTCGACGGCGGCGAGGGCAAGGATTACCCGCTGCAGATCGGCTCCAACAGCTTCATCCCGGGCTTCGAGGATCAGCTCGTCGGCGCAAAGATCGGCGAGGAGCGCGACGTCAACGTCAAGTTCCCGGAAGAGTACCATGCAAAGGAGCTCGCTGGCAAGGACGCTACGTTCAAGTGCACGATCCGCAGCATCAAGACGAAAGAACTGCCGGCTATCGACGATGAGCTCGCCAAGAAGGTCAGCAAGTTCGAGACGCTCGATGAGCTCAAGGCTGACATCCGCAAGAACCTCGAGGAGAACGCTGAGCGCACGGCTGAGAACGACCAGAAGAGCGCTGCCATCGAGATGGCGACGAACAACATCACGGTCGACATCCCGGCTGTCATGATCGACAACCGCGTCACGGCCATGATCCAGGAGATGGCAATGCGCCTCGAGCAGCAGGGCATGAAGCTCGAGCAGTACCTGCAGTACGCTGGCACGGACATCGCCAAGCTGCGTGAGCAGTATCGCGAGACGGCTGAGAAGAACGTCAAGACGGACCTCATGCTCGAGGAAGTCGCTAAGGCTGAGGACATCAAAGTAGAAGCAAAGGACCTCGATGAAGAAGTCGCTGCTATGGCAGCTGCTTACGGTGCTACGCCGCAGCAGGTCCAGAAGATCATCAAGGAACAGGGTCGTATTGGCGATCTGGCTGCATCCGTACTCCGCAAGAAGACGGCTCAGTTCATCATCGATAACATCGCCAAATAAGATCCCTGATATGGGGGTATACCTATGAGTTATGTACCAATGGTAGTGGAGCGTTCCAATACGGGCGAGCGCGCGTACGATATCTACTCGCGCCTCCTGAAGGACCGCATCATCTTCCTGGGCGGCCCGATTGACGACGCTGTCGCCAATACGGTTGTTGCGCAGCTCTTGTTCCTCGAGTCGGAAGACCCGGACAAGGACATCCATCTGTACATCAACAGCCCGGGCGGCGTTGTCACGGCAGGCCTTGCCATCTACGACACCATGCAGTATATCAAGCCGGACGTGTCGACGATCTGCATCGGCCAGGCAGCGAGCATGGGCGCGCTGCTCTTGACGGCAGGCGCCAAGGGCAAGCGCTATGCGCTGCCGAATGCCCGCATCATGATCCATCAGCCGCTTGGCGGCGCTCAGGGTCAGTCGACGGACATCCAGATCCAGGCGCGCGAGATCCAGCGCATCCGCGAGGTCATCAACGACATCCTCGTGGAGTCGACGGGCAAGGACCGCGAGACGGTCGTGCAGGATACGGAGCGCGATAACTTCATGACGGCAGAAGAAGCCAAGGCGTACGGCCTGGTCGACGAAGTGATTACTCGTCCTGTCAAGAAGGGCAAGAAATCGGAGACCAAGGCATAAGAGGTGATGTCATGTTGAAGTTTGGGGATGAGAAAGGCCAGCTCAAGTGCTCGTTCTGCGGCAAGACGCAGGACCAGGTGCGCAAGCTGGTCGCTGGTCCAGGTGTTTACATCTGTGATGAATGCATCGAGCTCTGCAATGAGATCATCGAAGAGGAATTCAACGATGATGTCGAGGTCGAGCTCAAGGACGTCCCAAAACCGAAGGACATCCGCGCAATCCTCGACCAGTACGTCATTGGACAGGACGAGGCCAAGAAGACCTTGTCCGTGGCTGTCTACAACCACTATAAGCGCATCAACATGGGGCAGGGTAAGCCGGGTGAGGATGTCGAGCTCTCGAAGTCGAACATCCTCATGATCGGCCCGACGGGCAGCGGCAAGACGCTGCTCGCCCAGTCGCTCGCCCGCATCCTCAATGTGCCGTTTGCCATCGCTGATGCGACGGCACTGACGGAGGCCGGCTATGTCGGCGAGGATGTCGAGAACATCCTCCTGAAGCTCATCCAAGCGGCGGACTACGACGTCGAGAAGGCGGAGCGCGGCATCATCTACATCGACGAGATCGATAAGATCGCGCGCAAGTCTGAGAACCCGTCCATCACGCGTGACGTGTCGGGCGAGGGTGTCCAGCAGGCGCTCTTAAAGATCCTTGAGGGCACGACGGCTTCCGTGCCGCCGCAGGGCGGCCGCAAGCATCCGCATCAGGAGCTCATCCAGATCGATACGACAAACATCCTCTTTATCTGCGGCGGTGCCTTTGACGGCATCGAGAAGATCATCGAGTCGCGTCTCGGTCAGAAGCAGATGGGCTTTGGTGCGCCGATCAAGTCGAAGCGCCAGAGGAACATCGGCGACACGCTGCGCAAGGTGCTGCCGGAAGACCTCTTGAAGAGCGGCCTGATCCCAGAATTCATCGGCCGACTGCCTGTCGTCGTGACGCTCGACGCGCTCGACGAAGAGGCACTCGTCAACATCCTGACGAAGCCGAAGAACGCACTCGTCAAACAGTACCAGAAGCTCCTCGAGCTCGATGGAGTCAAGCTGACGTTTGACGACGACGCCCTGCGCCAGATCGCCAAGGAGGCGCTCAAGCGCAAGACAGGGGCTCGCGGCCTGCGCTCTATCATCGAAGGCATCATGCGCAACGTCATGTACGATGTGCCGTCGATCGAGGGCGTGACCGCCTGCCGCGTGACGAAGGACGTCATCACATCCAAGAAAGAACCCATCCTGACCATCGACAAGAGCGGGAATACGGACAAAGACAAGACCGATAAGCCCGGCAAGGACGATAAGGGTGGCAAGGAAGCATCGGCCTGATACGATGCAAGACAGGGCGCTGCAATAGCAGCGCCTTGTCTTTTTATCCACAAGATCCATAGAATATAAGATACAAGATATCGATAAGGGGAGGGATAATATGTCAGAAGCACCAGAAAAGAACGAGAAACAAAAGGCACCCGCTGCACCAACGAAACGCATGCCGCCCGAGATGAAGACACTGCCACTCTTGCCGCTGCGCGGCATGGTGGTCTTTCCCTACATGATCATCCATCTCGACGTCGGCCGCGAGCGGTCTCTTGCCGCCCTGGAAAAGGCAATGGTGGAGGACCGCCGCATCCTGCTCGTCGCCCAGCTCGACGCCGACAAAGACGACCCGGGCCGCGAGGATCTCTACAATTACGGCACAGTCGCCGTCATCAACCAGCTCATCAAGCTGCCGGGCGGCACGGTCCGCGTGCTCGTCGAGGGCGAGAAGCGCGCGCGCATCGATGACTACCACCGGCTCGAGAACTACGATGAAGTCGAGGCCAAAGTCTACACCGACCCAATCTACACCTCGATGGACGTCGAGGTCGCGACGCGCTCTGTCGTCCACCTCTTCGAGGAGTGGGTCAAGCTCTCGAAGCGCATCCCGCCCGACACGCTCGTCTCCGTCGCCATCATCGACGACGCCGGCCGGCTGGCCGACCTCATCGCGAGCCATCTGAACCTCAAGATCGACTCGCGCCAGGACCTGCTCGAAAGCATCAACATACGGGACCGCCTCAAGCTGCTCTCGTACGACCTCTCGCATGAGATTGAGCTCCTGCGCATGGAGCAGAACATCGACGTCAAGGTCCGCAAGCAGATGGACAAAGCCCAGCGTGACTACTACCTGCGCGAGCAGCTCAAGGTCATCCGCAAGGAGCTTGGCGACAAGGATGACGTCATGTCTGACATCATAGAGTACCAAGGGACGCTCCTCAACGGCAAGTATCCTGAGAGCGTGCACCAGGCCGTCAACCGCGAGCTCCACCGGCTCGAGAACATGAGCAACACGAACGCCGAGGCGAGTGTCATCCGCAACTATATCGAATGGCTGCTCTCCCTGCCGTGGAGTCAGGAGTCAAAGGACACCGTCAACATCAAGAGGGCGGCGAAGATACTCGATCACGACCACTACGGTCTGCAGAAGGTCAAGGAACGCATCCTCGACTTCCTCGCCGTGCACAAGCTCGTGCCAGACAAGAATGCGCCAATCCTCTGCCTCGTCGGCCCGCCGGGCGTCGGCAAGACGTCACTGGCGGCTTCGATTGCGCGCGCGACGGGGCGCAAGTTCATCCGCGCTGCGCTCGGCGGCGTGCGTGATGAGGCCGAGATTCGCGGCCATCGTCGCACGTATCTCGGTGCGATGCCGGGCCGCATCATCGAGGGCATCCGCAATGTCGGCACGCGCAACCCGGTCTTCCTGCTCGACGAAGTGGACAAACTCGTCACCGACTACCGCGGCGACCCATCAGCGGCGCTCCTCGAGGTACTCGACCCTGCGCAGAACAAGACGTTCAGCGACAACTACATCGACATCCCGTTCGACCTCTCGAAGGTCTTCTGGATCGTCACGGCCAACAGTCTCGGCCCCATCCCACGCCCATTGCGCGACCGCATGGAGATCATCGAGCTCTCGAGCTACACGGAGTACGAGAAGCTCGAGATTGCGAAGCGCTACCTCGTCGCCCGTCAGCGCGGACAGAACGGCCTTGCAGGCAAGGACATCCGCCTCGGCGCGGGCGTCCTGCAGGACATCATCGAATACTACACGCGCGAGTCGGGCGTGCGCGAGCTCGAGCGCCTCATCGGCCAGGTCTGCCGCAAGGCTGCGCGCAAGATCGTCGAGGGCGAAGAGCCGCCCATCCGCGTGACACGCCACAACCTGACCGACTTCCTCGGCCGCAAGAAGTTCCTCGAGACGAAGGCGGAGAAGAAACCGCAGGTTGGCGTCGTCACGGGCATGGCCTGGACCGAAATCGGCGGCGACATCCTGCCGACGGAAGTCACTGTGCTCAAGGGCAAGGGCAAGCTCATCCTGACAGGCCAGCTCGGCGATGTCATGCAGGAGTCGGCGCAGGCCGCTCTTTCCTACATCCGCAGTCGCGCTGAAGCGCTCGGTCTGCCCGAGGACTTCTACGAGAAGGACGACATCCACATCCACCTGCCTGAAGGCGCCGTGCCGAAGGACGGCCCGTCCGCAGGCATCACGATGGCTACGGCCATGATCTCGGCTCTGACGGGCCGCAAGGTCCGCAGCGATGTCGCCATGACGGGCGAGATTACCCTGCGTGGCAATGTCCTGCCGATTGGCGGTCTCAAGGAGAAAGTGATTGCCGCCTACCGCGAGGGCATGAAGACCATCATCCTGCCGAAGGAAAACGAGCGCGACATTGAGGAAATCCCTGAGAGCGTGCGCGAAAAGCTGACCTTCGTGACGGTCTCGCACATGGACGAGGTCTTGAAGACCGCACTGCTTCCGAAGGAGACGGCCAAAGCCGCTCCGGCCGCAAAGGGACCACAGGGGGTACAGACCGCGCAGGATACAAAGACTGTATCATCCGTAGAATCCACACAATCCATAAATGAGGAAGGGGGCCAGAGCCATGACGGAGCAGAAGACAGACCGACCGCTTGACGCAAAGCCGGCAGAAGCTAGCGATGAGAAGGCCAAGACCGCAGAGCCGGTCGTCATCACGCAGGGCAAATACATTGCCTCGGCCGTCAAGAAGGACCAGTATCCCGAGCGCGAGCTGCCGGAAGTTGTCTTCATCGGCCGCTCGAACGTCGGCAAGTCGTCGCTCATCAACTCCCTGACACGCATCCGCGGCCTCGCGCGCGTCTCCTCGCAGCCCGGCAAGACGCAGACCATTAACTTCTTTGAGTTGACGGCAAAGCTGCGCGACCCAGAGAGCGGGGAAGAGCAGGGGCGCAAGGACTTCTACCTCGTCGACCTGCCCGGCTACGGCTACGCCAAGACGGGCAAGGAGCGCCGCAAGATCTGGAAGAAGTTCATCGACGAGTATCTGCTGACTTCACCGCAACTGCAGTTCGTCTGCCAGCTCATCGACATCCGCCATGAGCCCATGGCCTCCGACGTCGAGATGTTCCAGTGGCTCGTCGAGCACCATGTGCCCGTGTTGATCATTGCGACGAAGGCCGACAAGATCGGCAAGAACGCGCGCCAGAAGAACATTGCCGCAATCCGCCGCGCGCTCGGCGTCAAGGAGATCTCCATCCTGCCGTACTCTTCCGTAAAAAATGAAGGACGTTCAGATTTACTTGACGTCATCCGTGAGATTCTAGTATAATAGAGATAACGAAAGATGAATTGGATTCACGTTTCGCGTGAATCCAATTTTTTTAGGAGCATAAGAGCATAAGAGAATGTGTAGAAAAATCTTGGGGGAGATATCATGGAGCTGACATCGTTTGACAAATCCTTACTGAACCTGCTGCAGGGCAGCCTGCCCGTCTGCAGCCGCCCGTTCGCTGCCTTAGCCGAGCAGCTCGGCACGACGGAGGAGATTGTCATTGACCGCCTGCAGGTCCTCAAAGAGGAGGGCTATTTGCGCCGCATCGGCACGTTCTTCAACTCAAACCGCCTCGGCTACAAGGGCACACTCGTCGCCCTGCGCGTCGACCCCGAGAAGATGGAGGCCGTCGCCAAGGCCATCAACCGCTATCCGGGTGCCACCCACAACTACGAGCGCGAGGGCCGCTACAACCTCTGGTTCACGCTGCTGACGCCGGGACTCGACAAGGAGCATGAGATTCTCACGGAGATCCGGGCTCTGCCGGGCGTCGAGAGCATGCTCAATCTCAAATCGCAGAAGAAGTACAAGATCAATGTCCAGTTCAAGCTGGCCTGATAAAAGAGAGAAGCAAGGGGGAGCCCGCCGATGGCAGAACACAGCACAAGTACCGCAATCAATGAATTAGACAAGAAGATCATCTGCGCACTGCAGGGCGACTTCCCGCTCGTCGCCGAGCCCTACAAGGTCTTGGCCGAGAAGGCCGGCGTCAGCGAGGAGCTCTTCCTCGAGCGCGTCAAGGCGATGGAGGAGGAGAAGAAGATCCGCAAGATGGGCGCCGTGCTGCGCCACCGCGAAGTCGGCTTCTCGTCGAACGTGCTCGTCGCCTGGAAAGTCGACCCAGAGCGCCTCGACGAAGTCGCCAAGCAGATGGCCGCCTCGCCGTCCGTCTCGCACTGCTACGACCGCACGACCGCGCCCGACTGGCCCTACAACCTCTACACGATGGTCCATGGGCACAGCCGCGAGGAGTGCGAGCGCATCGTCGCCGGCCTCGCCGCCAAGACAGGCGTCGAAGAGCGCGCCATGCTCTACACCAAACGCGAGTGGAAGAAGGTTTCGATGAGGTATTTTCAGGAATCCTGATTCCTGTCCTATACATATTACACACATCTCAAACATTAGAAGAGGTGCCGGAATTTTGTTCGGCATCTTTTTTTTCGGCTTCGTTTGTGGTAAAATGTTAATTATGTTCTAGCATGAAAGAATTATGTCCATGAAAATAAAGCAAGACATGAGATACAAAAGGTGGTTATCAAATGGTTTCTGAAAAAATGTACGAGCTCGGCACCAAAAAATCCACGATCCGCACGATCTTTGAATTTGGCCGCAAGCGAGCGGCGGAGGTCGGTGAAGAGAATATCTATGACTTCAGCCTCGGCAACCCGAATGTGCCGACGCCGGAGTTCGTCAAGCAGGCGGCTATCGACATCCTGCAGACGATGCCGCCCGAGGCCGTCCACGGCTACACGATTGCCCCGGGCAATCCGCAGGTCCGCGAGGCGCTCGCCAAGAGCATCAACGACCGCTTCGGCACGCATTTTGCCGGCAAGAACCTCTTCATGACGGCCGGCGCCGCTGCCGCCATCACGATCTGCTTCAAGGCGCTCTGCGAGGAAGGCGATGAGTTCATCACGTTTGCTCCGTTCTTCCCTGAGTACCGCTGCTTCGTCGAGTCGGTCGGCGGCAAGCTCGTCGTCGTGCCGGCGCGCGTCGAGGACTTCCAGATTGACTTCGCGGCCTTCGAGTCGCTCCTGACGCCGCACACGAAGGCCGTCATCGTCAACTCGCCGAACAACCCGAGCGGTGTTGTTTACTCCGAGGCGACCATCAAGGAACTCGCCGCTATCCTCAAGCGCAAGGAGCAGGAATACGGCCACCCGATCTACATCATCTCGGATGAGCCGTACCGCGAGATCGCCTACGAGGGCAACACCGTCCCGTACATCCCACTCTACTATCGCGACACGCTCGTCTGCTATTCCTACAGCAAGTCCTTCTCGCTGCCGGGCGAGCGTATCGGCTACATCGTCGTGCCGGATGAGCTTGAGGGCTCAGCGAAGGTCTACGGCGCCATCGCCGGTGCCGCCCGCGTGCTCACGCATGTCAACGCGCCGTCACTCTGGCAGCTTGTCGTCGCGCGCTGCGCCGGCATGCCGTCCGACATCTCGACGTACCGCAAGAACGGTCAGCTGCTCTACGACGGTCTCATCGAGGCAGGCTTCACCTGCGTCAAGCCGCAGGGTGCCTTCTACCTGTTCCCGAAAGCGCTCGAAGAAGACGACTATGCGTTCTGTGAGCGCGCCAAGAAGTACGACCTGCTGCTCGTACCGGGCACGGATTTCGGCTGCCCGGGCTACTTCCGCGCGGCCTACTGCATCAAGACGGAGACGATTGAACGTTCCCTGCCTCTCTTCAAGAAGCTCGCAGAAGAATATAAAAATATAAATAAGAATTAATCTCGTAATCAACCCATCATGTTCTCCTGTAGAAAACGGGAGAACATTTTCTTTTTTTAAGCGAAAAACAAGGTATTCTGTGATAGAATACAGTTTATGCTAAGATATGTCATACAGATGATGCATGACAAATGAAGGTGATAGAAATATGAATACGATAAGAGATAGGGTCAGCCAGAGCATCATGACCGGGAAGGAGGCTGTATATGGAAATAGAACGTCAGTTTCTTGTTGATATCATTCCGGCATTGCCGGATACGTTCGATTCCATCTTGCAAGGGTATGTCTCGCTGTTCCCTGAGATCCGCATTCGCAGTGTCCGCCCCTCAGAAGGGCCTGAGAAATTCTACCTGACGGTGAAGCGCGGCGAGGGCCTTGTGCGTGATGAGTGGGAGACGGAAATCAGCTCGCGCGAATTCTCGCATCTCGTCGAGTGTCTCGAGAAGGGCACCTGGTTCATCGAGAAGCGCCGTTACCGCCTGCCGCTTTCTGACGGCCACGTCGCGGAGTATCATCGCCACAGCGGCCACCTCAAGGGGTTTGATTACGTCGAAGTGGAGTTCAGTTCAGAAGAAGAGGCAAGAGCCTTCGAGCCGCCGTATTGGTTTGGCCGCGAGGTCACGGAGGACCCGCGCTTCAGTTACGGCAAACTTGCGCGCGAAGACGGCACGCATCTGGCCAAGCTCATTCTCGCGCGCCCGCTGAAGCCGTGGACGCCCGACGATTTCGAGACGATTGGGCTGACCGGTTTTTCAGACCTATCAAGACCGTTAGGCCCAGCGGCACAGATGGCCTCGACTGTGGCAGACGAGCAGGCTGAGCCATCTGCATTATCTGCCTCGGTCGGAGTGTCGGACCAACCGGAGCAGTCCGACCAACTCGATCAGTCTGACGGGATGGACCCGCTGACGGAGAACTCCGCGCAGCCGGAGCAGTCGACGCATTCGGATGCGCAGGAGACACAGGAAACGCCTGCGACGTCAGACGCATCGGGCGGAGAAAGCAGAGAGAACCGAGAAAGGCGAAACAACCCGATAAGGTGTGTCCCGTCTCTTACTTCACGAGAAATATGCGGCGTCAACCTGATGTTTTATGCCATTTTATGATATTTTTCTGCACTTAGGGGCTGACCCTGTCGGATATGACAGGGTCAGCCCCTTTTTATTTTGTTAAAATGAAGGGGAGAAAGAGGAGAGGTGAACGATATGATGCAACAAGAAGATTTCTTACATCGGGCAGAGGTGATGGCCAAGGACTTTGTCTGGGATTTCTACCAGAAGCGTAAGAGCATCTGGCAGATTATGGAACAGATGGACGAAAAGTGCTTCAGTTGGATTGGTGTGGGTCCCGGGGAATACCTGCGCAGCTACGACGAGGCACTCCATTACTTCGCGGAACAACGCTATGCTGGTGCCGTGCCGCTCATCGAGATATCCGAGGAGCACTACGATGCGCAGCTCGTGACGAATCAGGTCTGCATCGTGCTCTGCGAGTATTTGCTGACCGTCCGTCCCGAGACGGGCAATGTCATGCAGGAGCGCCAGCGCTCGACCATCACGATACGGCGTGCTCATGGTGGCAAGCTGTTGGCCTGTCAGATTCACGCCTCGAATCCCTGGTATCCGATGAAAGGCGATGAACGCTGGCCGGAGCAGTTCGGTCGGCAGACTTACACTTACTTCCTCGAGCTGCTCTCCGAGCTCGAGCTCAAGGAGATGCCGCATCTGAGTTCGCAACAGCGCAAGGTACTCGTGCTCATGATGCACGGCAAGACGTATCAGGACATTGCCGCAGCGCTCGACATCACGTATCGCACGGTGCAGTACCACGTGCGCATGATCTTCAATAAATTCGGCGTCGACTGCCGCGAGATGCTGTTCGCCAAACTCATCCGCACGCTCTGCGCCACGATGGGCAATTCACTTGATCACGATGGCGATGACAGCAATGGCGATGACGATATGGAGAGCAAGGTACTCAAGGCACTCGACGATGCCGCAAAGAAATACAAGATCAGCCAGAGAAGCCATCATGGTCGTAAAAAAATCGATAAGTCAAATCTTCCAGTCACGAACGATATCATTCCCAAAGATAAGGAAAGGTGAGCAGCATGAACAAGAAAGCAGAAGAATTCAAGGCTTATGTAGAAGAGACGCATCCTCAGACGTTCACAATTGAGGAAATTCCCGATGACGCCTATGAGACGGTGGTTTTCCGGTCGTTTGCCGAAGTGCGCGGCAACCGGCTGCCGCTCGTCGTCATCCTTGACACGAGCATCTATGCGATGATCCGCATCCTCGTTGTACCGCGCGCTGTGCGCAACCAGAACCGCGAGGAACTGCTCGAGATGCTCAATCGCTACAACAAGAAATACAAGACCTGCAAATATTATCTCGATGACGAGGAGAACCTCGTCCTCGATACCTGCATCCTCTGCGGTGAGGAGAAGATTGACGGCGACCTCGTCTATGCGATGTTCCGCGTCCTCCTGCAAGAACTCGAGGACCACTATCCTGAGCTCATGAAGATCGTCTGGGAGTAATCAAAAGCCGCTTCGCAGCTTGTGCTGTGAAGCGGCTTTTTGTTTGCATCAGTGAGAAGAGGAGTGTCTCAGCGTATGAGTCCCTGGACGCCGGGGGCGAAAGAGATGGCGTCGATGGCCTGCAGTTCTTCGGCGCTGAAGCTCGTGTTCTCGATGGCCTTGATGTTGTCGAGAATCTGCTCGGGTTTGGAGGCGCCAATCAGGACAGTGGTGACGTCCGTGTCCTTGAGGTCCCAGGCGAGGGCCATCTCGGCGAGCGTCTGGCCACGCTCATGGGCGAGGTCATTGAGCGCGCGGATGGCCTGCAGCTTCTCGGGTGTCAGGGACTTCTCTTTGAGGAAGCGGCCGTCGCGGTGGATGCGGCTGTCCTCGGGGATGCCGTGCAGGTAGCGGTCGGTCAGCAGGCCCTGGCAGAGCGGGCTGAAAGCGACGATGCCGAGGCCGAGGTCGGCGGAGGTGTCCTTGAGGCCGTTCTTCTCGATCGTGCGGTCGAAGATGGAGTAGCGGTTCTGGTTGACGATGAACGGCACGTGCAGTTCGTGCAGGATGGTCGCCGCGCGCAGGAGCGTCGAGCCGTCGTAGTTCGAGAGGCCGACGTAGAGCGCCTTGCCGCTCCTGACAATCTGCGCGAGTGCGCCCATCGTCTCCTCGAGCGGTGTCTCGGGGTCCATGCGGTGATGGTAGAAGATGTCGACGTAGTCGAGGTGCATGCGCTGGAGGCTCTGGTCGAGGCTCGCGATCAGGTACTTGCGGCTGCCCCAGTTGCCGTAGGGGCCCGGCCACATGTCATAGCCGGCCTTTGTCGCGATGATGAGCTCATCGCGGTAGGGGCGGAAGAGCCCGTCCATGAGCTGGCCGAAGTTGCGCTCGGCGCTGCCGTAGGCAGGGCCGTAGTTATTGGCGAGGTCGAAGTAGGTGATGCCGTGGTCAAAGGCCGTGCAGCAGAGCGCTTTCATCGTGCCGTAGTCTGCCGTGTCGCCGAAGTTGTGCCAGAAACCCAGCGCAATGCGCGGCAGGCGCAGGCCGCTCCTGCCGCAGCGCGGGTAGGCCATCGTCTCGTAGCGCGAGTCGGCAGCTAGGTAAGTCTTGCTGATGTCCATCGTGATTTCTCCTGTCGTTTACCGGTTTGTCGGTTGATGTGCTTCTATTATACACCTATCCATAAAGCATGCGCACGCGAACGGGGGCTGTCTTATTAGATTTGTTGATTATACTACGATGTCGTATTATAATGGACAAGCTGTTTCGGGATTGCCGTGCTGCGCGTCAGCCTGTTCTCTTTTTCCGCAAAGATTGACAAGCCGGCGGACTGGTTGTACAATACATAGGTTTACGATAGGAAAAGGGAGATGAGATCATGACACTTGATGATACGATTGGCTACATGATCAGCCGCGTGGCGCGCAAGATCCACTACGCGGTGGACGGCATGTTCAAGGAATACGGCATTACGGTGGAGCAGTGGGTTGCGCTCAAGACGATTGCGGAGTACGAGCCGCTCTGCCAGAAGGCGCTCGCCGAGCGGATTGAGAAGAACCAGAACACGGTCAAGGCGCTCGTCACGCATCTGGAGAACAAAGGCTGCATCGACCGCACGCCCGACCCGAGCGACATGCGCCACATGATCCTGCGGACGACGGAGAAGGGGCGCGACTGCGTCGAGCGGCTCAGCGCGCTCGACGAGCACGCCAACCTCGACTTCCTCGGGGCCCTGAGCGCGGACGAGCAGGAAGAGCTGCGCCGCATGCTGCGCAAGATCGAGGCAAAGCTCTGAGTCGCAGAGAAATTTGATGGGTTTTAAGATAGGAAAGGAAGATCACATGCAGAGAGAGAAGCTATGGACACCGGAATTCCTGGGGATGGGAGGCAGCAACCTCTTCCTGTTCATGTCGCAGTACATCATGGTGGCGGCGCTGCCGATTTTCATCATGGACACGCTCGGAGGCGGCGACATGGAGGCGGGCCTCGCGATGACGGCCTTCCAGATCGGCGCGGTGAGCTGCCGCCCGCTGGCCGGCCGCATCATCGATGCCGTCAACAAGCAGAAGCTGATGCGCGGGGCGACGGCGGCGTTCTTCCTCGTGATGTTCGCGTTCAACTGGTTTCACTCGGAGCAGGCCATCTACGCGCTGCGCCTGCTGCATGGCTGCATCTTCGCGCTCGCGACGACAGCCGCGGCGGCGATGGCCGCGCTCGTGCTGCCGGCCTCGCGCAAGGGCGAGGGCATCGGCTACTTCGCGCTCTCGACGAACCTCGCGATGGTCGTTGGCCCGCTCATCGGCCTCTTGATCATCGGCAACCTCGGCGGCACGGCGCTCTTCGTCTTTATGACGGCGCTGGCGATTTTGACCTTCCTGACGGCCAATGCCCGCCGCCTGCCCGATGAGGTCATCCGCCCGGCCAAGCGCCCGAAGAAGGGCTTCCATCTCTCGGATTTCATTGAGCGGCGCTCGCTCGCACCGGCACTGCTCGGCGGCATAGTCTTCTTTGCCTACGGCGGCATCCTGACCTTCATCCCGCTCTACGCCAAGAGCCTCGGCCTGCAGGCGGAGACGAGCCTGTTCTTCGTCGTCTTTGCCTTCGTCATCATCCTGACGCGCCCCGTCATCGGCCGCCTCTTCGACGAGAAGGGGCCGGACTGGACGGTCTGGCCGGGCTTCGCGTTCTTCGCGGCCGGCATGGCCTTCTTCAGCCAGGTCACGACGCTCGTCGGCCTGCTCGGCGCGGCCGCGCTGCTCGGCGTCGGCTTCGGCGCACTGTCGCCGGCCTTCCAGACGCTCGCCGTCCAGAGTGCCCCCGCATCGCGTGCCGGCGTCGCGACAGCCACGTACTTCTGGTCGCTCGACATCAGCGTCGGTCTCGCCGCCGTGCTCTTAAGCATCGTCGCCGCGCAGTGCGGCTATCCCTTCATGTACGGCGCCTGCTGCACGGCCATCATCGCCGTGAATGCCGCGCTCTACTTCCTCTGGCGCCGCAGCAAGCTGCATAAGCTGCGCAAGCTCCAGAAGGCGCGCCGGGCACATAGCATGTGACTTTCCTGACTTTTTTTCAGATACCATTTTACAAGCAGAGGCTTTTGTGGTATCATGAAATAGTTAATTTAAGGTTGTTTAGTGAAGAGTGGGTGCAAGCCCACTCTTTAATCTTATGCGAGAAAGACACGGATGAGCGCATCACCGTGATTCAAAAGCAGAAAGCTGGAGGTGGATGTATGGCAAAGCAGCAGGTTGAGGATGCCGTAGAGGCAATCGTGCAGGAGCTCCTGAAGGATCAGGACGTCATCGAGCTCGTCGATGTCGAGTATGTCAAGGAACACGATTGGTATCTGCGCGTCTACATCGATAAGGAAGGCGGCATCGATATCGAGGATTGCCAGGCGCTGAGCGAGAAGCTCGAGGAGGTGCTTGACAAGGGGAATGTCGTGCCGGATTCGTACATTCTGGAGGTGTCCTCGCCGGGCATCGACCGCGTCCTGCGCAAGCCGCGCGACTTCACGCGCGAGCAGGGCAAGAAGGTCGACGTCACGCTCTACGCGCCGCGCGAGGGCAAGAAGCTCGTCGTCGGCGAGCTCACGGGCTTCGATGGCGATGCAATCGAGCTCGATGGCGAGACGAAGATCCCACTGGCGGATATTGCACAGGTCCGCCTTCATATCGACTTTTGACATAGCAAAAAAGGGGGGCTTCCCCCCGTTCATTGGGAGGATATTATTTTGGCAAGAAAAACGACGAAAGCGAAGGACAATGGTCAGGAATTCCTGACGACGCTCAAAGAGCTCGGCAAGGAGAAAGGCATCGATGAAGAAGTCCTCTTCGAGGCCATCGAGGCTGCCCTGATCTCGGCATACAAGCGCAACTTTGGCTCGGCACAGAATGTCCGCGTCACGCTTTCCAGAGAAACGGGTCACTATCACGTCTACGCGATCAAGACGGTCGTCGAGGACCCCGAGGACGAGATCACGGAGATCTCGCTGGCGCAGGCCCGCACGATCAAGCCGGACTATGAGGTAGGCGACGTCATCGAGATCGAGGTGACGCCGGCGAACTTCGGCCGCATCGCTGCGCAGACGGCCAAGCAGGTCGTCGTCCAGCGCATCCGCGAGGCAGAGCGCGGCATCATCTACGAGGAGTTCATGAGCCGCGAGGGCGACATCCTGACGGGCCTCGTCGAGCGCGTCGAGAACCACAATGTCTACATCGACCTCGGCAAGACGGAAGCCGTGCTGACGCCGGCGGAGCAGATCCCGACGGAGACGTACGCACACGGCGACCGCATCAAGGCATACGTCGTCGAGGTCAAGAAGACGAACAAGGGACCGCAGATCGTCGTTTCGCGCACGCATCCGGGCCTTTTGAAGCGCCTCTTCGAGCTCGAGGTGCCGGAGATCCAGGAAGGCATCGTCGAGATCAAGTCGGTCGCACGCGAGCCGGGCAACCGCTCGAAGATCGCCGTCTACTCGAAGGACGAGAACGTCGATCCAGTCGGCTCCTGCGTCGGCCACCGCGGCCTGCGCGTGCAGTCGATCGTCGATGAGCTCGGCAGCGAGAAGATCGACATCGTCAAGTGGAGCGAGAATCCGGCCAAGTTCATCGCCAATGCGCTGAGCCCGGCCAAGGTCGTCTCCGTCGCGGTCAACGAGACGGAGAAGGTCTCGCGCGTCGTCGTGCCGGACTACCAGCTCTCGCTCGCCATCGGCAAGGAAGGCCAGAACGCCCGCCTCGCCGCCAAGCTCACGGGCTGGAAGATCGACATCAAGAGCGAGTCGCAGGCCGCTGACGAAGAGCTCGACGCCAACATGAACGAGGTCGAGGTCACGGGCGATGCCGCCTTCACGGCTGAGGTTGAATGATGAAGATCAAGAAGATACCGCAGCGGATGTGCCTGGGCTGCCAGGAAAGCCGCCCGAAAAAAGAAATGGTGCGGATCGTGCGCAGCCCCGAGGGCGAGTTCTCCGTGGACTTCACGGGCAAGAAGCCTGGGCGCGGCGCCTACATCTGCCACAAGCGCGAATGCTTCGACAAGGCCAAGAAGAGTCATGGCCTCGAGCGTTCGTTCAAGTCGCCAATCGACGCTGCCGTCTACGATCTCCTCGAGCGCGAGCTGTTCGAGGACAAGGCTGAGGGCTGAGTCATGGCGCATACCCAAGAAGAGCGCATCACGAACCTCCTGAGCATGGCCCAGCGGGCGCGCCGCATCGTGTCGGGCGCCTTTGCCGTGGAGCAGGCTCTGAAGGGCCGCGAGGCCGTACTCGTCTTCGTGGCGGCGGATGCCTCAGATGAAACAAAGAAAGATTACACGATCCTAGCGGATCGATACAAGGTTCCCTACCTTGAGGGGCTCGACCGGGAGACGCTCGGCCAGTGCCTCGGCAAGGAGTACCGCGCTGTCGCGGCCCTGACCGATAAGGGGTTCGCGAAGAAGCTGCGCGAGCTGATGAAGGAGCCATGAGTATGAAATAATAACCGGGGGTGGATTAATGTCCAAATACAGAGTTTACGAACTCGCGAAAGAGTTCAATACGGATAGCAAAGTCATTCTGGATATCCTCAAGCGCAATAAGTTCAAGGCTGCCAACAATTTCTCGAGCGTCGGCGAAGAAGAGCGCACGGCCATCAAGAATTCGCTGAGCAACAAGGGTGCTAAGCCGCAGGCAAAGGCTCCGGCAGCATCGGCTGCGCAGAAGCCGGCCGCAAAGCCGGCAGAGAAGCGCGCCGAGAAGCCGCAGGCTGGCAAGCAGAACCACGGCAACAGCGGCAGCAACGGCAATAACGGCCGCAATGAGCGTAACGAGCGCCGCAGCGATGCGGGCCGCAATAACGGCAACGGCAATCATAATGGTGGCAACAATGGTGGCAACCGCGCCGCTTCGGGCAGCAACCGCCCGAGCCACAATAACGGCGGCAATAGCGGCAATAACGGCGGCAACCGCAACAGCAATGGCGGTGGCAACAATAACCGCGGCGGCAATCGCAACGACCGCCGCAACGGTAGCCGCAACGAGCGCGGCGGCCGTAACGACCGCAATGACCGTAACAACCGCTTCGGCAGCAAGAACGACCGCAACCGCAGGGGCCGCAACAACAAGCGCGGCGGCCAGCAGGCACCGAAGGTCGAGATCGCGCATCCGAAGCACATCAAGCTGCCGGAGACGATTGCTGTCAAGGACCTCGCGTCCAAGATGAGCTACACGGCTGCGGAAGTCGTCAAGAAGCTCTTCATGATGGGCGTCATGGCGACGATCAACCAGGAAATCGACTTTGATACGGCCGCCCTCGTGGCTTCGGAATTCGGCGTGACGTGCGAAGAGCTGCCGCCAGAGGTCGACCCGACGGAAATCCCGGAGATCGAGGACGACCCGAAGACGCTGAAGCTCCGCCCGCCTGTCGTCACGGTCATGGGCCATGTCGACCACGGCAAGACGTCGCTGCTCGACTGCATCCGCAACACGCATGTCCAGACGCATGAGGCCGGCGGCATCACGCAGCACATCGGTGCTTATCAGGTCAACTGCAAGGGCAAGAAGATCGTCTTCCTCGACACGCCGGGCCATGAGGCATTCACGGCCATGCGTGCGCGCGGCGCCCAGATCACGGATATCGCAATCCTCGTCGTCGCCGCAGATGACGGCGTCATGCCGCAGACGATCGAGGCCATCCACCATGCGAAGTCGGCAGGCGTGCCGATCATCGTCGCGATCAACAAGATTGATAAGCCGGGCGCCAACCCGGACCGCGTCAAGCAGGAGCTCATGGAGCAGGGCCTCGTGCCGGAGGAATACGGCGGAGACACGATCATGGTCCCGGTCTCGGCTAAGAAGCAAATCGGCATCGATGACCTCCTCGAGATGGTCCTGCTCGTCGCCGAAGTCAAGGAGCTCAAGGCCAACCCAAACCGCGATGCGCGCGGCGTCATCGTCGAGGCCAAGCTCGACAAGGGCCGTGGCCCTGTCGCGACGGTCCTCGTCCAGAACGGCACGCTGCGCATCGGCGACTCGGTCGTCTGCGGCACGACGTACGGCAAGGTCCGCGCCATGGTCAACGACCGCGGCGAGAACGTCAAGAAGGCCGGCCCGTCCGTACCGGTTGAGATCCTCGGCCTCAACGACGTGCCGGAAGCTGGCGACATCCTCGCCGTGCTCGAGGAGAAGCAGGCCCGCTCCATCGCCGAGGCCCGCATCGAGCGCCAGCGCAACAACCTCATCAAGAGCAAGAAGGTCTCGCTCGACGACCTCTTCCACCAGATTCAGGAAGGCGACATCAAGGACCTCAACATCGTCATCAAGGCCGATGTACAGGGTTCTGTCGAGGCGCTCTCGAGCTCGCTTTTGAAGCTCAACAAGAACGACGAGGTCCGCGTCTCCATCGTCCATTCGGGCGTCGGCGCCGTCAACGAGTCGGATGTCATGCTGGCATCGGCTTCGAACGCGCTGATCATCGCCTTCAACGTCCGCCCGGATGCCAATGCGCGCAAGCTCGCCGACACCGAGAACATCGATATCCGCACGTACCGCGTCATCTACGATGCCATCAACGACGTCAAGGATGCCATGAGCGGCATGCTCAAGCCGAAGTACAAGGAAGTCATCCAGGGCCGCGTCGAGATTCGTCAGGTCATGAAGTTCTCGAAGGCGCTCGTCGCTGGTTCCTACGTGCTCGAAGGCAAGATCTGCAACAACTCCAAGATTCGCATCATCCGCGACAACATCGAGATCTTCGACGGCGAGATCGACTCGCTGCGCCGCTTCAAGGATGAGGTCAAGGAAGTCAACGCAGGCTACGAGTGCGGCCTTGTATTTGAAGGCTTCAACGACCTGAAGGAAGACGATATGATCGAGATCTATATCATGGTAGAGGTTCCGAGATAGTAAAGAAGGAGTATCATGAGAAAGAACAGCATTAAAAATACACGAATCAACGGGGAGGTCCAGAAGGCTCTGAGCGATATCATCCGCTCAGAGCTCAAGGATCCCAGGATCCATCCAATGACCAGCGTGGTCTTAGTCCAGGTGACGCCGGATCTGAAATACTGCAAGGCGTATATCAGCGTTCTTGCAGACGAGGAGCA
>OIWV01000485.1_pt1 | contig 38618 bp, 26 predicted proteins | sample 1587751 | NCBI WGS metagenome assembly OIWV01 (sample SAMEA3888913, study PRJEB22519) | human gut metagenome | biome: human gut; feature: human-associated habitat; material: faeces | place: Denmark | collected 2010
TGTATCTCTCGACGCAACTCTGATATAATATCATGTGTTTTGTCGTTTGTCAACACCTTTTTATTTTCTTTTGAGATTTTTCAATCTCATCTTCACCGCTTTTTCGCGGTGGAATCTTATCATATCATCCCGCTCGTTCTTTGTCAACACCTTTTTTGTATTGTTCTGTCGAAATTTTATTCGACCACAGTCCCGGGCGAAAAAAAGGAATCCTGAGCGTGTCAAGATTCATTTTCATCTTGATATGAAACGGAGAAAGAGGGATTTGAACCCTCGCGCCGCGTGAGCGACCTACACCCTTAGCAGGGGCGCCTCTTCAGCCTCTTGAGTATTTCTCCTTACTGCTGAACTTTATCCTCTACCAATATAAAGTTGTACGTCATCTGACGCAAATGTTATTATACATAAGCCCATTTTGTTTGTCAACCATAAACTATAAATTCTTTTCAATCGCTTCTTCAATACGACGTTTTACCTCTTCTGCGATCTCATTGGAGCGCATATGCCGGTATTCTTCATAATACAATGGTTTTAAATAGAGCAGCTTTACCGTTACCTGTCTTACGGAATTTTCATCAAACGGAACAAAGGAATTGATCAGTGCACAGGGAACGATCGGGCATTTTGCTTTCTGTGCGGCTTTGAAGCTTCCTCCCTTGAACTCGAGCAGCTTATTGCCCATTTTGCTGCGTGTTCCTTCTGCAAAAATAATATAGTTTCTTCCCTGCTGTACTTCTTTTGCAACCTGATTGATCACCTGCATGGACTGTCTCAGATCTTCTCTGTCCATCGGAAGAGAACCTGTTGCCTGAATTGCCTGTTTTAGCAGGATCACATTTTTTGCTTCTTTTTTGATCACAAATGCAAACGGCTTCGGAGAGGAATAGAAAAACATCAGTACATCAAACAGCCCCTGGTGATTGGGGTAAAAGATAAATCCATCCTCTTTCGGTATATTTTCCAGCCCATGGATCTCAGGCGTGATGTTGCCCGCCTGTATGGCATGTGTGGAGATCTTCTTTCCGATCAGAAAACCGGGCATGTAATCTCCGATATATTTTTTCCCTGCCAGCCATATCCGGTAAAACAGGAATGGTACCAGATAGAGTTTCCTTAAAACCATCATTGCAATTCGCATTTTATTCTCCCGTCAGTATATAATCAGCAATTCATTCCTTTGCTTTGATACTATAATTCTATATATTGTATTGTTTTGTTTCAGTCCTACATATATATAGGAAGAAACTCTTTCAATTCTTTACGATTTCATACAGATCTGTGGATCTTCACATAGATTCCATATATTTTTCCACATTGTGTATCAGGATAATGTATTATATTCCTTCACGGCTGTTTCATACAGGTTGTTGCCATCTTTATCGATCACAACGATCGCCGGAAAATCCTTGACTTCCAGCTTGCGGATCGCTTCCGTGCCAAGATCGTCATAGGCGATCACTTCCGATGACAGAATGGATTTGGAAAGAAGTGCGCCTGCTCCGCCGACTGCAGCAAAATAAACCGCTTCGTTTCTGACGATCGCATCTATGACTTCTTTAGAACGTTTCCCTTTTCCGATCATACCCTTTAATCCGAGATCAAGAAGCTCCGGGGCATATTTGTCCATACGACTCGCGGTTGTAGGCCCTGCAGAACCAATTGGTCTGCCTTCTCTTGCCGGTGAAGGCCCCATATAATAGATCACATTGCCTTCCATTGCAAGCGGAAGCTTTTCTCCGTTCTTTAATGCTTCCTGCATTCTTTTATGCGCTGCATCTCTTGCTGTGTAGATCGTGCCCGTGATAAGGACAGAATCACCCGCATGTAAACTCCGGATTTCTTCTTTTATGAGTGGCGCTTGTATTGATTGTTTCATGATTACCCTTTCTGTTTTTCAACTATATAATAGGAACATCCTTCTGATATTCTTTATTCATGATTACCCTGTGATATTTTTCATAGCATTCCATGCCTGCATTACAATACCCGTGTGCTGTGTCTGCATACGTGACAGCAGATATTGACTGCAACAGGAAGTCCTGCAATATGCGTCGGATAAGTATTGATATTGACAGCCAGTGCTGTCGTGGTTCCGCCAAGTCCGCCCGGACCGATTCCTGTTTTATTGATATTTTCCAAAAGCTCTTTTTCCATTTCTGCCACATAAGGAATGGCAGAATGCACATTTACCGGTCTTGTGAGCGCCTGTTTTGCCATGATCGCGCACTTTTCAAAGGTTCCGCCGATTCCGACGCCTACTACCATAGGTGGACAGGCGTTCGGACCTGCATCCTTTACAGCCGTTAAAATGGCTGCTTTTACGCCTTCTATGCCATCTGCCGGTTTCAGCATAAATACACGGCTCATATTTTCACTGCCAAAGCCCTTCGGTGCAACGGTGATCTTCACCTGATCGCCCGGAACGATCTGATAATGGATGACCGCCGGGGTATTGTCCTTTGTATTTTCACGTTCAAGCGGATCTTTCACAACCGATTTGCGCAGATAACCGTCTATATAACCCTGTCTGACTCCTTCATTGATCGCAGCTTCCAGACTACCGCCTTCAAAATGCACATCCTGTCCGATCTCCATAAAGATCACTGCCATTCCCGTATCCTGACAGATGGGGATCATATCCTGCCCTGCGATCTGCAGATTGTCCTCAAGCTGCGAAAGCACCTGCTGTCCGACCGGGGATTTTTCTTCCTTACACGCCTGCTCCATGGCAGCTTTCATATCCTCTGTCAGAAAATGGTTGGCTTCTATACACATTTCCCGGATATTTTTCGTAATATCTTCAACCTGTATCGTTTTCATAACCTTCTCCTTTGCTTTATCGATGCATAATTATAGTTTCCCATATCATGCCTGCTTTTTCAAGTAATGCTTCCGGATAACAATAGGACTCTGTGTGGAGCCCGGGTGTTTCCTCTCCTGCACCGATCCCAAAAAATACGCCTCTGCACTTTTTCTGATACCATCCGAAATCCTCTGACCAGCGCATTGGCCCCGGCAGATATGTATATGGCAGTGCATGATCTATGCATAGCTGCTCCAGCTTCTCTGTCAACGCAGTATCATTCACTGTATCCGGGAAAGCATCTGTTTCCGATACCTCCATTGTAATCCCGCTTGTTTCAGCCTGCTGCCTTGCATAAGCTAAGATAGCCTCAGTCAGCATTTCCAGATCCTCCTGATAATGTGCCCGAAGTGTCAGACACAACCTCCCATTTCCAGCAGAAATACCAAAATTTTCGGATCCTACCTTCATTTCAATAATGCTTGCCATGGTAAGTCCTTTTTTGTGGTCTTCACACCATATAGGAAGTTTATTTACAATCTCAGCGATCAGATAACCCGGATTGATCCCCTGCTCCGGATAAGCTGCATGGCTTTGTTTTCCGTGCAGATCCAGAATAAGTCCCTTGGAAGCGCAGGCAAATACCTGTTTGCACAGCAGCACTTCTCCGAGTGGATAGCCCGGAATATTATGACAGCCATAAATCTCTGAAACCGATTCCTTGAGAAGCACAGGACATGCCAGCCTTGCACCTTCTCCCGTTTCCTCCGCCTGCTGCCATAACAGAATCACTCTTTTACCGATCTTTTTGCCTTTCTGTCTGAGCCGTTCCAGACAAAGTGCTGTCAGAAACAATGCTGCACTGTGTCCATCATGCCCGCAGCCATGGAATACGCCGCCCTCTCCATCCGGAATGGCATCCATATCTGCCCTCAGACAGATTGTCAACTGAGGCTGCTCACAATCCTTTTCTTCATATACAGTATACAGGTAATCCGGTGTTTCCACGACTGACAAAGTCGTATAGTTTGTCAGATATCCCTTCAGGATCTCCTTTGTTTTTGTTTCCTGCCCGGAAAGCTCCGGCGTATGATGCAGTTTCCGCCATACTTCTTTTGCCAATTTCAAATCTCTGCTATCCATATAATCTATATCCGCCTCACTGATCTTAAAATATACTGCTATCTACTATTATATAAAAAGGACTACTATATACATAATAGTCCCTTTTGTATCCAATTTGGATCACTTTATTTATTATGCGTTTACGATCTTGCGGAAGTTCTTTTTGCCACGCTTTAATACGATACCGTCTCCGATCGCATCCTTTGCAACTGTCTGCTTGATATCGGTTACTTTCTCGCCATCGATGGATACGCCGCCCTGCTCGATCGCACGTCTTCCTTCGGAACGACTTGCTACAAGACCTGATTTTACAAGCATTGTGATCACATCTATACTACCCTCTGTAAAATCTTCGTCTGCAAGCTCTGCAGTTGGCATATCAGCGGCATTTCCTGCTGAGAATAAAGCTCTGGCACTTTCCTGTGCTTTTACAGCCTCTTCTTCGCCATGTACAAGCTTTGTCAGCTCAAATGCAAGGATTTCTTTTGCCTGATTTAACTGGCTTCCTTCCCAGCCATCCATTTTCTCGATCTCTTCCAGCGGAAGGAAGGTCAGCATACGGATACATTTGAGAACGTCTGCATCACTTACGTTTCTCCAGTACTGGTAGAATTCAAACGGAGAGGTTTTATTTGGATCAAGCCATACAGCACCTTTCTGTGTCTTACCCATCTTCTTTCCTTCTGAGTTAAGCAAAAGTGTGATCGTCATGGCATATGCATCTTTTCCTTTTTTACGACGGATCAGCTCTGTACCACCAAGCATATTACTCCACTGGTCATCACCGCCGAACTGCATATTACAGCCGTACTTCTCATACAGCGCAAGAAAATCGTAGCTCTGCATGATCATGTAGTTGAATTCCAAAAAGCTCAGACCTTTTTCCATTCTCTGCTTGTAGCACTCTGCACGCAGCATGTTATTCACAGAAAAGCATCCGCCGATATCACGGATAAATTCAATATAATTTAAATCTCTGAGCCAGTCTGCATTGTTGACCATAAGCGCCTTGTCTTCACCAAATTCGATGAAACGGCTCATCTGTTTTTTGAAGCATTCGCAGTTGTGATCGATCTGCTCCTTTGTCATCATGGAACGCATATCTGTTCTGCCGGACGGATCACCGATCATGGCTGTTCCGCCGCCGATCAGCGCGATCGGCTTATTGCCTGCCATCTGTAATCTCTTCATCAGGCAAAGTGCCATGAAGTGGCCTACATGAAGGCTGTCTGCTGTTGGGTCAAAGCCAATATAGAATACGGCTTTTCCGTTGTTGATGAGTTCCTTGATCTCTTCTTCATCTGTAAGCTGTGCCAGAAGTCCTCTGGCTTTTAATTCATCAAATACTGTCATTTTCGTCTCCTTTTTCGTTTTAATTTATTTTTCTTCTGCTTTCATACTCGAAATTTCTGCCGCTTTCGCGTCAGCCGCACTATCATGCTCTTAAATTTCTCGTTATACGCTCGGTTAAAATTTTCTATAACCTGCTACGCAGGTTATTGCGCCGTACATTTGCTCCGCAAATATACGACAATGCTTGATTTTCTTCCTCGCTATAAAAAGAAACCCCGTCCTATTCAAAGGACGAGGTTTATACTCGTGTTACCACCTTTATTCACAAAAGCCTCACGGCTTCTGCCTCATCAAGTACATACATACTCTCCTGTTATAACGGTCAGGTTCCGTCGCAGCCTACTGGATGTTTCGTTTGGTGCGCAGCTCAAAGAGGTATTCATGATCAGCTTCCCTTGCACCTCTCACCAGCCGGTAACTCTCTGTCAGTTTCCCTGATCATTACTTGTTCTTATCATAGCCTTATATTAAGCAAAAACATAATAGGAATTTCCTATCCTATTAAAAATACAGCAAGTCTTTCGACTTGCAATCAATCGGGGTGACGTGATTCGAACACGCGACCTCTACGTCCCGAACGTAGCGCTCTACCAAGCTGAGCCACACCCCGAGAGTGAGAATTTTCACTCACCACTGAGATATGTTATCACATTTTATTTTTGTTGTCTACTACAAAATTTCATATTGCAGGGTTTTTCTAAAATTTCATGTTACATATGACAAAATGAGATTGTCTAACGCATATAGAAATGCTATACTTATCATGTTGTCGCATCCCATTCTGGCAGCAGAAGGGAGGTGTATTGTTTGAAAATAGTATTTTCATTCCTATTTTCTGTTATGGCAGGTGTGATTTGTCATTGCATCTGCAAATGGCTAGACAGAAAAGACAGTGACAATTAGCCAAAAGAAAGCCTCGGAGGACGCCACCTCCGAGGCTTTCGCTTTGTGTATTGCTTGAACACATTTTCATTCCTGTCTGCAGACATTATAGCATATGTCAAATACCATGTAAACATTCTATCTGTAAATAATATACTTACAGATCGGATTGCCCTTGGCAGAGAATTTTTCCTCATATTCTGTCATGACATTTCCTGCATTTAAAACCGGATCATGGTGCAGATCATACGTGACGGCTTTTTGCTTCCAGCCTGCAAGCGGGAGCTGGCTCAATGCAAAATCAAACAGATCTTTATTGTCTGTTTTGAACTCGAGCTGTCCGTCTTTTTTCAGGAATTTATCATATAATGCCAGAAATTCCTTGCTTGGCAGGCGTCTCTTGGCATGGCGATCCTTCGGCCATGGATCGGAAAAGTTCAGATAGATCCTGTCGATCTCTTCTGCTGCAAAGATCTCGCCGAGCTTTCTTGCGTCAACACAAAGAAAACGAATGTTCCCCGGTACGTTATTTTCTTTCTCCAGCTCTTCCATTTTCTGCACTGCACGCAGAAGTACGCTGGAATACAGTTCAATCCCGATATAATTGATATCCGGGTTTTTCTGTGCCATAGCCAGCAGAAATTTTCCTTTTCCCATTCCGATCTCAATGCGGATCGGATTCTCGTTCTGAAAGATCTGCTCTCTGAATTTTCCACGGTAAGTTTCCGGCTGTTTGATCACATATCTGCTGTTTGCAAGGGCTTCCTCTGCGCCCGGTATATTTCTGAGTCTCATTTTTACCTCTTTCTTTTTACAATCGCTTATATAGCTCCAGTGCTGGAACACCTGGAATTCTATATTCTTATTCTTACACGATGCACGCAAAAATATCTTTCTAATACCAGTAGTATATTACATGATTTCTATATAAAAAGATAGCAAAAGATTTTCATTTATCCTGAAATAGTGTATGATAAATTTGCATCTTCATATAAAAAGTATAATTTATCTACAGTTAAAGATGATATATTTATACTTATATATTTTATATTTTGAATCTAATTTAGGAGCAAATATGCTATTTCATACTTTTCAATGTAAAAAACTGATCTTATCACTTTGCGTTGCTTCTCTGCTCTGCACACAGACGATCACTGCTTTTGCGCAGCCAACGGATACAGAGGCAAGCGACACCGCTGCAGTCGATTATGATACGGACGCTGCCATGCGCCTTGAGGAGCCGATCGATTCCAACGCGATCGATGGCTGGCCGACCGGCCCTGTTGTGGGCGCGGAAGGTGCGATCCTGCTGGAAGCCAATACCGGAACGATCCTGTATGCCAAGAACATTCACGAGCATCTTTATCCGGCAAGTACGACAAAAATTTTAACGACTCTTGTTGCTATTGAAAATTCCGATCTGAATGATATGGTGGAATTTTCCAATGAGGCTGTATTCAGCATTGAACAAAGATCCTCCAACATGGGAATGGATGTCGGACAATCCATTACGATGGAACAATGCCTGTATGGTATCCTCGTGTATTCCGCAAATGAAGTCTGCAATGCAGTCGGAGAACATATTGCCGGTTCTATTTCCGGTTTTGTGGATATGATGAATGCAAAGGCTGCAGAGCTTGGCTGCACAGACAGTCATTTTGTGACTACAAACGGTCTGCACGATGAAAATCATTATACAAGCCCTTATGATCTGGCTACGATCGCAAGAGCCTTCTTTTCTAATGAAACGCTTACCCGTATAGCAGGCACAAGTCATTATACGATAGAGCCGACTGCAACGCAGCCTGATCTGATCGACCTTTATACACACAATAAGCTGACAAACAATACTTATCCGTATGAGGGCTATATCGGTGGTAAGACCGGCTATACCTCGCAGGCACATCAGACGCTTGTCAGTTGTGCGGAGCGAAATGGCATGAAGCTGATCTGTGTTGTCATGAAGGAAGATGCACCGGCGCAGTTTACAGATACGATCGCTTTATTTGACTACGGTTTCAATAACTTCAGCCGGGTCAATGTGGCACAAAATGAAACGAATTATACAGTAAACAACTCCGACTTTTTTGAAAGCAACAGCAATATTTTCGGTGCAACCGAAACGATCATGTCCATCAATCCGAATGATTATGTGATCGTTCCGAATACCATCACTTTTTCCGATCTGACATCCTCTCTTTCTTACGAAGATGATGCTTCCGATCCGCTGGCAGTTGCTTCCATCAACTACAGCTATCACGATGTTTCTGTCGGACAGGCAAAGGTAGAGCTGAATGCGCAGAAGGACACCTATGATTTTACTTCTCCGGTCGTGGAATCTGACTCTGTTTCCCAGAATAACGCACCGGGCGATAAAATCATCTTTATCAACGTGATCAAGGTGATCGCTATTGTGATCGGCGTGATCGTTCTGCTTCTGCTCCTTATCACCGCCATTGCCTTTTTCCGGAACTATCATTTCTCCAGACGGCGCAGAAATAAGATACAGTTTAAGATGAACCGGAAAAATAAGTCATTTGGACGGAGAAAACGGAGACGGGACAGGAAGAGGAGAATGAAATAGATTTCTATATAGGAGCGAAGTTTCTGCTATCAAAAAATCCCCCTGACAAATGTCAGAGGGATTTTTTTATTTAGCAAAAGGATCTGTTACATCCCCTCTTTTAAGATATTGTGCTCTCTCAAAAGATCTTCGATCACAGTTCCTTTGACACCTTTGATGAGTGCTTTCTTGACTGCATTGAGCGGTCCCGGAAGAGAAATTTCAAGTGGTGATTTACCATCCATAAGCTTTACGGAGCTGTCAAGCAGATCTCTCACATCGTAGACACTGCCCCAGACTTCCGGAACACCTCTGTCCACATGGCAGAGGCCGTATACAGCCTCCATAGCGGTACGAACGGAATACTCTGTTGTGAAGATCGTGTCTCTTGGGGTTTCAGCGAACTGTCCGAGGAATGCGAAGTTATCGCAGCCATCCGGGATAACGTCCGGTCTGTCACCTTTTCTTCTTGGCATGAAGAATGCGGTGATATATGGCATCATGGTCGGTGTACAGTTTGCATGATTTTCTGCCAGCTCGTCGATCTCATCTACCGGAACGCCTAAGTGATACAGCCATTCTGCTGTGATCTCCTTACCGGTACATTCCTTCATCGGTTTTTTGATATAATCGCCCGGTTTGTCGGTAAACAGGCTGTAAACCCAGATGCAGATTTCATCTTTCTTCTGCTCTTTAAACTGACCCTGTCTGTTGATCGTCCAGCTTAAAAGCCAGCTGGAATCTTTGCAGGAAACAATACCGCCGGTTACAACATTTCCGGTTCTGGGATCTCTCTTGCAGATATTCTTGATATAGGAAATGATCTTCTCATCACTTGTTGTTACGGTAGCGGATTCCCAGTTGGAACGGGAAATATCGCCACAGAATTTCTCAGGATGTCCGAAAGACGGATCCTGCGCTGCAATGTTCTTCCAAAGATCCCAGCAGCCACTTGTACGAACTTCCGCATTACCTACCGGTGCTTCGTTCTGGCTTCCGTAGATCGTACCTTCTGTACAGCTTCCGTTTGTCACAAATACAAGATCGTTTTCTGTCAGCGGAATGCTCTGCTTCTCGCCGTTTACGAGACATTCAATGCTGGCAGCACGTTTCTTTCCGTCGTCGATATCAAATAATACATTGGTTACCTGTGTGTTAAACTGGATCTGCACGCCTGCTTTTTCCAGATATTTCTGCATCGGAAGGATCAGGGATTCATACTGGTTATACTTCGTGAACTTCAATGCGGAGAAATCAGGAAGTCCGCCGATATGATGGATAAATCTCTGGATATAAAGCTTCATTTCGAGTGCACTGTGCCAGTTTTCAAATGCGAACATGGTACGCCAGTAAAGCCAGAAATTAGAATCAAATACTTCTTCATCGAAGAAATCTTCAATCTTTTTATCGTACAGATCTTCATCCTTTGTGAAGAACAGCTTCATGATCTCCATGCAGCCCTTCTGGCTCAGACCGAATTTACCGTCTGTATGTGCATCCTGTCCGCGATGCTCCGTCGCACGACATAAAGAATAGTTCGGATCATGCTTATTCAGCCAGTAATACTCGTCCAGAACGGAGGCTCCTTCTGTTTCCAGAGACGGAATACTTCGGAACAGATCCCACAGACATTCAAAATGGTTTTCCATTTCACGTCCGCCTCTCATGACATAGCCTCTTGTCGGATCGTTGATACCATCACAGGCACCACCTGCAATATCCATTGCCTCTAAGATATGGATATTTTTGCCTGGCATCTGCGCATCTCTGACAAGGAAGCAGGCTGCTGCCAGTGCGCCAAGTCCGCTGCCTACGATATAAGCGGATTTATTTTCAATGCCTTCCGGCTTTTCCGGACGGGCAAATGCTTCATAATTACCGTTCGTATAATAAATGCCCTTGCTGTTTTTCTCATGCATGCCACGTTCTGTATTGCGGTAGTCTGCAAGCTCCTGCTGCTGTTTTCTTGTCTGCTTTACTGTCTGTGCTTTTTTCTTTCTGCTGACGGCAAATACACCTGCTGCTCCTGCCAAAGCGACTGCTGCTCCTAATTTTGCATTCTTATTCATAATAAGTTCCACCTTTCTGTTTTGAAATTGGTTTTCTTGTTCTCTTTTCTTAAGTTTATTAGTTCAGGAAATCGTCTTCATCTATGATCATCTCATCCTCCTCCCGTTTTATCGTTCTGACTGTACTTTGTACAACAAATAAATTTAATGCGCCGTCTAAGATCAGATTGATTCCGATCAGCCTTGTGATCACGCCACTCGTCTGAAATGGCATGGCAAACAGTAAAATACCGAGAATACACACGATAATGGCGATCAGTAATGTTACCCACCAGTTCCGGAATCCGAACTTTTTGGATTCAAACGCCGTCTGCATTTTGAGTGCTGCATCGATCAGAAGAAAGATTCCGATGCAGATGGAAAAGAGCTGGATCGTTGCCCAGGAACGGATCACCATGATAAGTCCGAATATAATGGAGGCGATTCCAAGTCCCAGGTCATATTGAAATGCCAGTTGAAATATGTCTTTGGAAAAATAGCCGGTCAGCTTGACAAGTCCGAATATAATCAGGAAAATACCACACATTTTACAGATCGCGCCAAGTGCCATGTGCGGCCAGATCAGAAGGACTGCTCCTACAAGGATCAGGCAGATCGTCAAAATACTATAGGAATTTTTAATTGCTTTCAGGCTTTTCATAAGTTCCACTCCCTTTTTGTTTTTCTATACTATACTGCCCGTTTTTCGGAATTTCTATGGGCAAAAAAAAGACAGTGTCTGATTTTTAGACACTGTCCTTTATTTGTCTGATTTTTGATCTTTGATGCAGCTTTCGATCATATCACGGATCGTCGCCTGAAACGATACAGACAGGCGGTGCATCAGATCATCCCTGCTCGGCGGAAGTCCTTTTTCGATCCATTCCAGAGTATTGCCGATGATCGCATGGCTGTAAAAAAGCGTAATATAATGCTTATCGCTTTCTGTCAGATCATAGCCTGCTGCCTCTTTTTCCACATATCTGCCAACACAGTCCTCGGCGATCTTACTCAGATATCCTTTCAGAATATCGCCCTTTTTGGACTGGTAAACATGAAAGATCGCCTTTTTATTGGCAAATACGATCTGAGAGCATCTGACGATCTCTTCATAAAAGGAAGCTCCTTCATTGACATCCCGGACAGATTTCTCCGCCTCATTCTGAAATACCGCATCAAGTACATCGTAAATATCCTGAAAATAATAATAGAAGGTATTTCTGTTGATCTCACATATTTCACAGATATCCTTTACCGTGATCTTATCAAGCTGCTTTGTACTTAGTAATTCGAGCAAACAGTTCATAATTGCCTGCTTTGTAAATTTCGCCATGGCATCTCCTGCAGAAATCTATTTCTTTTCCCTGTCGTGCCTTCTCCTGATCTGTCTCTGGATTCTGGCATGTTCCTTTTTTTCAATGATCTTATCTACATCTTCTTTAGAGATCAGCTTCATTGTCTTGATGACAAATACACTTTCCGGATCACAAATATTTTTCCGGATACGGATCTTTCCCTTTAAATAGCCGTGTTTCTCGCAATAGGAAACGCTGTAATAATGCTTTCCGTTTGGTGTAAACCACCGGATCTTTTTTCTCGCCGCTTTATCACAGATGTAACATCTGGTAGATAAAACCTCTCTGTCTTCCATCGCCTTTCCCTTATCCGGAAAGCTTCTGGAAATATATTTACTATAGCTGGGAAATACCTTATGGATCTCCTCTTTTTTGCTCTTTGGAAGCTGGTAGGTATCGTAGGAACAATATTCCTCGATATCCGCCGGTATTTTCTGCAATACAAGCGCCGTATAATAAGCATCACTGAATGCCCGGTGGAACGGGATATCTTTTTCGATCTGCAGGCTGTCTACCGCATATTCCAGCGTTCTGCCAACCTTTTTATGCTCAAAGGCGATCCCAAACAGCTTCTGGATATCCAGAAAGCAGATCGGCCCTGCTGCCAGAGCCGGCATCTGATAATATTTCATGTTCCGCTGCAGCTCCAGAAGATCTAAAGATCCCCAGCTGCAAAACATAAAATCCTCTCCGCACCAGGCTAAAAATTCCTCCGCTGCCTCCGGAAACGGTGTTCCGGCCTTCAGCTCCTTCATATCTACATGGAGCATATCTTCAATGATATCCGGCATTTTCTTATAAACAGACGGTTTAATGATCTTTTGAAACTGCCCTATGATATTTTTACGTTTATCAAGCTTGATCGCTCCGATTTCGATAATTTCAAACGGAATCTCCTCATGGCTGCTTTCTCTTTTTCCGGCAATTCCCTGATTCCATTCGAGGTCAAAAACAATATAATTCATAATGGTTTATTACGTTTTCCTGTCAAGTATTCGGTTTACTTAAAATATTCCATCAGCTGTGCAAGTTCTTCGGATATATTATTCACATGACCCGTTGCTGCATTCATCTCATCGATTGATTCTGCAATATTGGTGATATTTGCAGATACTTCCTGGTTGCTTGCTGCATTTTCTTCGGAAATAGCACTCAGATCGTTAATATTTCCGATAATAGCCTGTTTGATCGTATCAAGCTGCTTTGTCTTCTCACTGATACGGGAAACCGCTACAAGGTTATCGTTAATTGTTTTACTTAATATCTCAAAGCTTTCTTTTGTCACAGAAATATCTTCCTGTTCTTTACCAATCAACTCTCTGACCTCATTTACAAGTGCAACACTTTCATTTGATTTTTCAAAAATGTTATCCGCTACCTGCTTGATGGTATCTGCACCCTGCGCACTCTGTTCGGAAAGCTTTTTGATCTCATCTGCAACAACGGCAAAGCCTCGTCCTGCCTGTCCGGCTCTTGCAGCTTCAATAGATGCATTCAGAGACAACAGGCTTGTCTGTCCCGTGATATCCATGATCAGATCTACTGCCTCATTGATTGATGATATAGCCTGATTGGTTTCTTCGATCTGGTTGGTGATTTTCTCTACAATTGCAGAAGACCGGTTAGAGCTGTCTAAAACAGTTTCTATAGACTTTGCTGCGTCTTCGTTTGCTTTATCCATGTGATTGGAATTGTCACTGAGAACCTGTACATCTCCATCGATATCCGTAATCGCATTTCCCATTTCCAATGATTTTGCATTGACATCCTGCACATTTTCAGCCAATGTGACTGCTGTAACGGATAATTCTTCCATTGCCTGGCTGATCTGCTTTGTGCCATCATTACAAAAATCTGCCCGTTCCTTCAATGATGCGGTATCCTGCTGCAGATTGAGCACATGCTCATTGACACCTGAGACAATATCATTCAGCTTTTCCTTTAAGATTCTGGAAGCTGTGATCAGCTTATCTGTTTCCGCAATTTGGGAAGAACCGCTGATTTCATTAGAAATATTACCGTTTGCGATATTTTCAATATCTGCTGCTGTTTTTGCAATCGGCTTCCGGATTATCCTTGCCAGCCAGATCAGGATGATCAGATAAACAACCGTAAGAACAAGGGCAATTTTTACAAAGCTGATCATCAGATTGTTCTTTGCATCATTAACTATTGCTTCCTTTTCTCCGGCAAATGCCATACCGATGACTTTACCGTCATCTGTGCAGACCGGCGTATAATATACATAATACTTTGCTCCGGAAATATCTATACCGTCTGACTGATAATCTTTTCCGGTTTTTACTATATTCCAGACTTCTTCCGATGCTTTTGTTCCTTCCACTCTATTTCCGCTTTTATCCTTTATGGATGTAATAAAACGCGTATCTCCTTCAAAGAAAGTCAGTTCAATCTCATCTTTTTGTAAAGAATCAATAAACTCATAGCTTACATCATCTTTTTCCAGAATATCTTCGCGGATATCCCATTCAAAATACTTCTGTACGGAAATCGCACAGGCACGAAGCCTTGCATATGTACTGGTTTCCAGTTCATTTTCCATCTTCGTTGCAGCGCAGATCGTCAGAATAATGATTGCTGACAATAGTGGTACACTGCCAATCAGCATAATGACTCTTAAAAAATCAAGCCGTTTTCCTTTCGTTCCATTTCCCTTATTCATACACAAACATGAAGACATTTGTCTTCCTACCCCTTTCAATTTCTTTCTATTATAGCATTATGCGATTTTTTAGAAAAGACCTATTGATTCACAAAATCCTTTATTTTCTCTCTCTTATCGATCTGCAGCTTTTCCAGAATATCGGAAACATAATGCTTTACTGTATTAACCGATAATCCCATATGCTGGGCGATCTCCTGATTGGTCCAGTCTCTGCAGGCAAGCATGGCAATGGAAAACTCCAGAGGTGTCAGCAGATCTGTTACATCCCTGTTCATCTGGGAATTGTGGATCTTCATCCAGCCACGGCTGAATGCAATGATACCATCCACCAGTTTTTTATATATTTCCGGTTCGCTTTTTCGCAGACAGACCTCCAGAACGCCCTGCAATAGGCCGTGATATTCTATAAAAGGCTCAAAAAGTCCGTCTTTTCCCGCAAAAGAAATTGCTTTCTTCACGGAACTGATCGCTTCCTCCTGCTCTTTTTGATTGATCTGGCACATGGCCGCAATACAGTTTAAATAGATAAACGGGATCGGATAGACCGCATCTGCCATCAGCATTGCAGTCTGTACGACCCCTTGTGCTTTCAGATATTCTTTTTTTAAATACATGCCATGTGCTAAAATACTGATCGCAAACAGTCTCTGTCCTGTCGGCAGATCAGAAATGCAGCCCTCTAAAGCCGGCATTTCCTTTTCTGTTTCGATATGCAGAAAAATATTGATCAGATAATAGGCAAATATACAGGAAGATTTTATTCCTGTACTTGCATCTTCTTCCAGTGCTTTTTGCAGACACTGCTTTACATCTATGCGCGCTGCCTGCGCCTTTCCGGCATTTCCGAGTGTCAGGTTTGCAAATACATACAGCATATCCGCTGACAGGCGCAGCATTACATCGTCACTTGCCAGATATTTTTTTACATGTTCCACACAGCCTTTTGCATCCGCTGTAAAATAACAGGCTTCCGCACATGCGATCTCCGCTAACTGCGTATCCTCTATCAGATCAATAGCCTCTTTCATTTTTCCGAGTTCATATGAACTTCCGGTCAGAGGCAGAATCATTCTTCCCTTTGCAAAGTGCAGCTTTTCCATTTTACATTCTCCTCCACAAACATTTTATAACTTTTATTATAACATGGGGAGAAGAGGTTGCAACCTTACATGGGCAGATTCTCCTTATTGGTCAAGTGGTTTTTCCTCGTATTTTTTATTTTTTCTCTTTTTTAAAACTATAATCAGCCATATTATGATACCTGCGGTCAAAAGCAGCAAAAGGATCCACCAGAAGCTGAAGTGACGGGCAGATACTTCCGGCTCGTTTTCCGTATTTGCACCATCCATTGCATCCATCTCTCCCTGCGATATGGATTCTGACATTTCATTTCCGGATTCCTGCTCCTGACCGGTCGTTTCTGTGGTTTTCTGTTTTTGTTCCGCATTTTTAACGGTATTTTGCTTTTCCGGTGCCTGTGATGTCTGCTGCGTTTGTGATTGCGGTGCCTGCGGTTTCTGCGTACTCTGCGGTTTCTGTGTACTCTGTGGCTTCTGCGTACTCTGTGGCTTCTGCGATGGTTCGGCATCTTCCGGTGCAACGGCTTCTGTCTCGATCCTGATCACTTGATTTTCACAGACCTCTGAAAGCTTTAAAATTCCCTTTTCCACGTTTTTTGTCACATCATTATCATTTAACAAAACACGTTTTATTTCATAACCGTCTTTTGCTGTGATCTTAAATTCCGGTTTGGAAAAACGCGGTACGGGATAAGCGTCGCTTATTCCCTTATCACCTTCCATATACTGCGCTGATGCATGTTCTGCCTCTATCGATACCGTATGTGTTTCCGGAACCGTTGTACCAATCTCACTCTGAGATGCCCGGATCTGCATCGGAAGATGCAGGCATATTAAAATCATGATAAAAACTGCCAGATATTTTTTCATAGTACCGCCTCTCCGCTATTTCCTGTCCACATACGATATGGTAAATGTGACCGCTGTCTTATAGCTTCCGCCTCTTGCCTTGTTCCAGTCTGCCTTTTTGATCGAAATGGTCAGATCCGTTTTTTCTCCTGCCTTCGTGTATTTTTGGCTTTTGAACTCCTTTTTTCCATTTAAGATCTGGTAAGGGATTTTGGATTTCGGATGCTTTTCATTTACCAGCGTCCCACTTGCATCCATTTTTACAAGAATACATTTATTTTCTTCCAAAACAGCTTCTTTTATCTCAATGGTCCCATACGCCGATTTTTCTGTCAGAAACGGAACTGTCGCATCGGATGGGATCACAACTTCATAGGAAGGATCTACCTGATAGGTCACATTTGTTTTTCCCGGTGCTTTGGCAGAAACTGTCATGGCAGATATGGCAAATGTCAGCAGTGCTGTCAGAATCAAAAGTTTCTTTTTCATCTTTTTCCCCCTTTTATTGTGCAATGAGAACGGTTTCCACATCTGCCCCGTTCATTGCACTTCCATCTGTTAAAGATGTTGTCGTAATTTTGATCACGGCCGGATATTCGCCTTTTTCCAGTGCACGGGACAAGGTAACATCCGTGATCGCTTTTCCCGGTTCTACCAGCTTTGAGGTATAGATGGTTTCTTCCCCCTCTGTCAGGATGATCTCAAATGTAAAATAACAGGGATTTCCTTCCGGGTTTTGCAGATTCATTGTGACATCCTTTGTATCTGCCGAAATAGTGATCCTCGGATAACCCGGAATACGGATCCCCTCCGGTTTTTCTTTGATCCCGTCTGTCTGCACTATTGCGTTTTCATCCAGATCCGGCGAAAATGCCGGATCTTTGCTATCCTGTCTGACCAGAAAATAAACTACAACAGCTACAATTACGACCACGAATATACTACCCGCCATCATCAAAATTCTTTTTTTATTTTTCATATTCTGCCCTTCATCTGCTTTTATTTCTCTAAATAGGTTACCTTAAATAATATATTATCGAGATCATACTCATCATCACCGCCACCGTTTGCATCAAACTCGATCCAGAAATACTCCACATCTGTCCGGTCAAGCTCATAGGAAAAGTATTTTGTGATCTTTTCGTCAAGAAGATCAGAGGATTCTGTTTTCCAGGATACCTCTTTGCCATTTTTGGGTTTGTATCTCAGACGCATGACTGCATAACCGTCTTTGACCATATGCACATTATACTGCACTTCCACTTTGACCTTCTTGAAATTTTTGCTGACTACGTCCAGAGACATGTTATCCATGTTCATTACATACTCTGCGCCTTTTCCAAGACCGTAATCTCCCGTTACTTTTTCTTTTTCCTGTTTTCCATCTACATAAAACTTGAAGGAGATCTCTTTGTTATTATCATCGGTGATATTGTAACTGTTTGTGTACTTCGATGGTGTATACAGATATTTGGCGTTTGGCTTCCAGTTCGCCTTCAGTGTGATATCCTCTGTGTCGCGCAGGATAAAGCTCTTTTCTGATACATCAAAATAACCCAGATTTTCATTTTTATCATTCGTTTTATCCCATCCATCCAGCACATAGCCCCATTTATGGCGTTTACTGTCATTTGTGCTGATCTGCGTGATATCCACCTTTGATTCAAAATCATGACTATCATATTCTTTGTATAATTTATCCAGGTTGTAATCAAAGTAAACACGGTACTGCTTCGGCGTATAAACCGGATACAACGTCATATTCCTTTCCACACGCTGCATCTTATGTCTGTTACTGTAATCATATCTCGGATTTTCCAGACTTGTCGTCCAGCAGTAAAATTTGTAGCCCTTTGGTGCTTTCTTGCATGCTTCCAGTTTTTTGGTCTCAAAATAGGTGATCTGCATATCATCCATGCCAAGTACAACCTTATCCGATGCAAAGCTGATCGTATAGGTGATCACCTTCCAGTTTGCCTTAAAATGACGCTTTCCATAGGAACCTTTTGGTATGGTCACATCCTTTACAAGACCTTCTTTGCCTTCTTCGCTCCAGCCTAAAAATTCATAATGGCTCTTTGTCGGACGGTTTAATACGATCGTATTGCTTTCATACGTATAGGATGTCGGATTGTAATACTCTTTTCCGCCATCCAGATCGTAGGTGATCTGATATACTACCGGCTCAAATACCGCTGTCAGATTGACATCCTTTGCAGGCATTGTCTGTGGTATTTCTCCACTCCAGTTTTTGAAGGTGTAATACTCTTTTTTCGGATCTGCCGGCCGGCTGATCGTCTGTCCGTATTGATAGACTGCACCCTTATCGTCATTATCAACCATAAACGCAATATGGTAGGAATTGATCTTCCACTGTGCAGTATAGGTCACGTCATGATCGGGGATCGTATCCTCTACCCTGCTGTCCCAGCCTGTGAAGGTATATCCTGTTTTCTTTGGAACAGGCACTCTTATCTCGCTGCCATAATAACCATTCTGTATGACATCCTTTTCCCCGTTATCCAGCTGGAATTTAACTGTATATTTGTTTCTGGCATAGTCAAAGGTATATGTGTTTTTGTAAGTTTCCGCCTGCATCTGTACCGGCTCAAGCACCGGCGCAGTAAATCCTTTGGCAACGGCTTCCTCTCCGATGCCCTCCGGCGTTACAAAAGTGTCGATTTGTGCCTCTCCGCTTACAATTTTGTAATTCACAGATCTGCCATTCAGATTCTGTATGCGGTAGATAAAGGTATAAGAACGCATATCAGGAATCCATTTTGCATATAAGGTCAGATCTCTGTCCGGCATTACACCACTGAATGGCTGTGTATAGGCTGCATCCTCGTACCAGCCACCAAACAGATACGCTTTTCTCGCCTGCGCAGGCAGCTTACTGCCACATTTCTTTTCTTCCGTCACATCTTCCACAGAAACGCCGTCAGCACAGACTATGTCATGCATCGTCAGCATATGCTTACTGCAATCGTAATAATACTTGATCACAAGCCTGTTATCCGGATCTCCCGATACTGTGCCCTGTTGTACATCCGGTTTTGTATAACCGTCATACTGATTTACCGCAGGCTCTACGATCGTATCTGTATCTGCATAGCGGTAGCTTCTCTCTGCCAGATCATATGCGCCTGTTTCCACGTTTTCCTTATAATGCTCTACTATATATGCGGTCTTTATCACATCCCATTTTGCATATAAGATCAGGTCTGAGGCAGGCATTGTATCCGGTCTGTAAACGGCCTGCAATGCTTCATCCGTATACCAGTCTGCAAAACTATACCCGTTTCTGTAGACCGGAAGTGCATCCAGAATATCCTTTAAAGGTGTTCCGTAGGTTATCATCTGCTCTGTGCTCTGCTCACAGATTCCGCCATTTAACACATATCTGATCTGATACTGCTTTCTCGGATACACATAAATGATACGGTTATTTTCCACGGACCCCTGCACAAGTGTATGGGTGATGGGTTCTACATCTTCATACCCTTCCGGCGCTTTCGTTTCCGGTGTTATCACATCTCCCGGTTCTCCGTACAGACTTTCCGCCAGATACAGCCGCCTGCTGCCATCCAGCTGTGTCAGATAATGTAACACCTGATAAGACTGTTTGCCATCTATCCATTTTCCATATAAAACCAGATCCTGATCGGGCATTGTTGTCCCCATATACCGGTTTTCAAAGCCTGTATCTGTATACCAGCCTGCAAATGCATAGCCGTCTCTTGCCGGATCCGGTATTGTAATATCTTCGCCGTATTTTTTCTGTGCGGTTATTATATTTGTTCCGGTCGCATCATTTGTTTCATACTGATAAGTCAGCGTATGTGTATTGATCTGATAATAATACCCGATATACGGATTACCTGGTTCTATCTTGAAACTTGTCAGTCTTGAGCTTTCATCAAACGTATAACCTTCAAAGCTTTTTACCTCCGGCGGCTGTACAACGCTGTCTGCCAGACCGGTATACGTTTCCGTATAGGAATTTACCTGCGTAGTTCCATCCAGGAAAATGTAAGATACATAATAGGAAATCTCATCCGCAACCCACTTTGGATAGGCAGTCAGATTTTGCGCAGGCATTGTTTTATAGGTGAAAGGCCTCGTAAGAGCCTGATCCTCATACCAGCCTTCCACGCGATAGCCCGGTTTACCGTTTGCCATCTCTTTCTCATTTGGAACAGGGATCGCTGCACCATACTGTACCGTATACGGAATGAGCTCTGTCTCGCTCCGATACCACGCCATGGTGTAATCGCTGCGGTCATATTGATACTCGATGACAAGCGTTCCGACACCATCCGCATCCGCCGTCACTTCTTCCGTGCGCACGGCCGGTGACGTAAAACCTTCATAGGATTTTACCGCAGGCGAAACCGAAGTGCCTGCAAGCGCGGTAAATACTTCTTCCTCCACAAGTGTATACGTGGGTGCTTCCCCTTCCGGGAACCCATATTCATTCAGAATCTCAGGGTTTTCCTGATAATGTCTGACTGTATAATTGACCTGCATGCTTTCCCATTTTGCATACAGCGTGATATCCTGCGCAGGCATTGTATTATCAAACTTCTGCTTATAATCTGCGTCCAGATACCAGCCAAGGAATCTGTAGGCTTCTCTTTCCGGTGTTTCAGTCACAAGCTTCTCACCCGGTCTTGCGGTAAATGTCAGCTCACTTCCTGCAGGCAGGACAGCATCCGATGCCTGCAAATCATAGGTCACTGTATACACATTCCGGTCATAGAAAACCCGCAGCTCCAGACTTCCGTCCGCTTTGATCTCGCCACTTGGCAGTGTATTGTTCTTCAGATGATAAAATGCCGGATCATAAGCACCTGCAGGTGCTGTGACTCTCTGCCCGGTCTCTCCGGTCAGATACTGTATCTCTTGTAAAACATATCCGTCTCCGTTTTCTTCCTCCACATAATATCGCACCGTATAACCAATGCCTGACTGCGGACTCCATTTTGCAAAATAGGTCACATTCTTTGCCGGTACATCCTGTGGGATCTCTTCTACAGCAGTATTTCCTTCCAGGATCCATCCGTCCAGCTCATAGCCCGGCTTATAAACCGCAGGCACAGGCATCATGGTGCCATAGCGGTAAGAGCCTGTAGAAACAACCTCGTTATCTGATCGATAGGTTGCAGTATATTTTGCTCTCGGATAATAATATTCAATGAGCGTACTGCCATCAGCTTCTACAACCGCTGATCTGACCGCCGGTGTTTCATAGCCTTCACGCACCTTTGGCTGCGGACTGATCGTAGATCCTGTCAATGCGGTTTTCTTTTCCACACCATCCTCAGGCACTTCATAAACACCGTTTGCGCCCTGCAGATACGTCTTTACCGTATAAGAAACGCTGGCAGGCGTCCATTTTGCGTATACAAGTGCATCCTGATCGGGCATTGTGGCAGGAATGGTATAAGGCTTCGTCAACGCCTCATCTGTATACCAGCCTGCAAATGTATAGCCCTGTTTTACCGGATCCGCAGGCTTTTTAATAGCTGTTCCGTATTTCTGGTCAAGCGGTGCTACATAAGAACCGCCGTTGCTCATAAAGGCAAGAATATAGCCATCTCGCAGCATATCCCAGTGCAGCTTCACTTTTTTCCGGAACGGTTTTGTATTGAATGTGCCTGGCTGATCCTTCCATGTGACGATCATCTCGCCATCTACGGATTTTTCTGCGCCCGGATCTACTGTAATAAGATTTGTCTCCGAGTTATAAGAAAAGGCATCATTTGTCATCGTGATCACAAAATACCGGTCACTGTCATCTTCATAGATTTTTGTGAAATATTCGCCGTCATCCAGACCTTCCTTCATATCCATGTAATTCATGGTAAAGAAGTCATCCGGAATGCGCATTTTCTTCATTTCATACTTCAGATTGCATTCCATGTCCGTTGTATCCGCAAAATCGAGCACATTTTCCAGCGTACCGGCGGTATATAACGGCCACATAGCTTCAAAAAGCGTCGGCGAATAAGTAAATGCATTGGAAAGCGCCTGCGCCCGGAACTTGATATCCAGATAAATACCGATCTCCAGATAAAGTGCACCGATCGCTCTCGTATTTCTTCCGCTTGAAGCAGTATATTTCAGGATGTAATATAAATACCCCCAAAGCTGTACATAACCGCCTACTTCCGCGGAAAGTCCCACACTTGCCAGCTCCGTTGACAAAAGTCCGACACGGACCGTCAGTCTGACACCCGCCTTCACACCGATCGTTCCCATGGCATATGCGGTAAATTCATACTGCTCCTCGGTAATATTGATCGTATCACTCGTTGCTTTTCTGCCCTTTACCTGCAGACAGAATACATAGCGTTTGGCATTTTTATACCAGAAGCTCATACCGATCGAAACATTGACCTTCGTCCAGACAACGAAATCCAGCTCGATCGCAATATCGATCACGAGAAGCACACGGAAATGCTGCTCCGTGATCCGTTTGGTGTAGATCTCAACCCACTCGCCATCATCCTCTAACAGGTCCGCATAACGCTCTGCCAGGGATTTTGCCACAGAAATCTGATCACTGCCTCCGGTGTTGGCCTCCACGTCATCATCCGATCCGCCCAGATCAGCCAGGAAAGGCGCCTTATCGGATATATACTCACTTCCGTTCTCCATCATATCTTCAAGCTCGGAAATGATATTTTCCACATCATTTGCCAGCTTTTGCTTCTTTTTGTACTGCGATATCGAAGTACCGCTGCCACCGCCTGTCGGATAAAGCAGATAATTATTTGCCTGCTCCGTTTTAAAGTTGATATCCAGTCCGATCCCTGTATATTCATACAGATCCAGAGAAGCTGTCACACGGTAATCTGCAATATAAGGGAAAATACCCCACACCTTCCATACTGCTTCTCCGTCTACATGAACCGCAACACGCACTTCCTGTTCAAATGTTGCTGTAACAGTGATCGTAAAATCCGCATAACGTGCCACATGGAACGTGATCGGAACCTTGATCTCCAGTCCCAGATGGACACCACTTTCATTGCCGTCGAAATGGCGCAGCTTTGTATCAAGATCCGCCTTTACCTGTGGCATTCCCACTTCCACGCGCTTTTTCGCAGAGCCCGGGGCTGTCAGCCCCTCTATCTCATCTGCTCCCGCAATTTCCACATTTGCTTTCAGTTCTTTTCCAAGCTCTTTTTCCAGCTCGGCAAAGGAATCTGTACGAAGTGTCATTTCGCCGATCTGCTGTGCTACGTCTTCTGCAAATCCGCTTTCCACTGCCTGTGCTTCCAGATTACTTTCCAGTGCCTGCACATCTGTACCGTCCAGCAGATCCTTTCCATTCACAGATTCGGTCGTATAAACATCCATGGCAACTTTGACATCTTCCCATGTCTGCGGCTGATAAGCGATGATATACTGTCCATTTGACAAAAGAACACTTGTGATCTTTCCGTAAGAAAGCGTGCTCTGATCATTTGGGTCTGTATACAGAGCCAGAAAATCTCCTTCATCCACTGTCGTATCGGCAGAAAGCATCGTATTCTGGCTGATACTGCTTCCATCAAAGACCAGCTCTGACAGAGCAACCGTCACACTGTTATTTCCCGGATCGCCGTCCTGATCCTTTGTGATATCCAGTGGCAGGACATCCGGCATAAAAAGTACATCTTCTGTTTTCGATCCCCGGTAAGTATACTGATTTCCGTTCACGCCTGTGATCTCGAAGAATGAAATGTCGCTTCCGTCCGCAGACGATGCCACCTCATCCATCGTCGGAATGACATCTCCCGCATAGACTGCGATCTGATCGCCTATTTTCAGCTTTTTGTCCGTATAGATAAAACTACCGGTCGTCGTGCTTCCTTCACTTCTGACCGATCCGTCCGGCCCAAGTGTCATCGTTGCAACAGAAACAGACTGCGCACTTTGTCCGTTCACAGTCAGGCTGGATAATTCCTTTACATGGATATATTTCAGGTTTGGATTTAAGGAAACATTTTTTACTTCATCCTTATGGATCGAAATCTCATATTCACGGATCGAAGTATCAAAGCCGGTAAAGTAAAGATCTTTACTATCTAATAACAGCCTGTAATTGGATCCCTCTTTCCAGCCGTTTTCTTTACTGATCGTATATGTATTGTTTCCTGCGGCTGATAGATGCAGTGTGATCTCTTCCGTAAAATCACTGATATTTTTCAGTGTACAGGCAGCTAAGATCTCATCCGCGCTCATAGCGCCGCTCTGGTCTGTTACCTGAATGACAAGAGAAGCACCGTCTACATCGATCGCGCGCGCAAAAGCAGCGATCGCATGCGACTGGAACGCCTGATCTTCGGTATAAGCCGCATATAATGTCGTATCGCACAGCAGGCGGTCTGTTGTTGCGACATATCTGGTGCAGCCCTCGTCATAGCACCAGCCGAGAAATGTATAACCGGACTTGATGGCAATCGGCAGATCACCAAGGGACGTGCCCGGCGCAAGTGTCTCTTCTTCAAAGGAAATGAGACTGCCCGGATTTTTCGGATCATCCTTAAAACCACCGTTTGCTTCATAATTTATCGTATAGCTCGGACTTTCATGACCAATCTCAAAGGTCAGTGTATCCTGATATTCTCCCGCTGTCTGTGGATCTTCCGTTACTTCACAAACATAGACTTTTTCATCACTCTTTTTGGTCGATGTCAGATTGATCACAGGTACGCCATTTTCCGGTATCAGCTTTGTATCTTTTTCCTTCAGCTGATAAGAAAGCAGTGCATCGTGATTTTTGAGATGCCAGTTATTTTCCGAATTGACCGAAACCTTTACGACTTCCTGCTCATACAGACCGTCTGCCGCTCCGCTCAATTTCAGCTCGGAACCGTCTGCTTTCACATTTGCCGGAATATCTACATAATAATAAGGATCCATCCATTTTGCATAAAGAACCAGAGGACCTTTATAAGATGTATCTATTTTTGTAACAGCCTCTCCGCTGAATTCTTTATTATCGTACCAGCCTGCAAATGCATACCCCGGCTTACTGATGACCGATCCATCAGGCAGCTTATCTGCAGGATAAGAAGAAGGTGACTGATAGCCCTCAATAAAGGAACCGCCGTTTAAGGCGAAATCCAGTGTTTTTTCTTCTTTCCTGACAGATGTTGTATCACTTGTGATTTCTGAAGAATCTGTTTTATTCTCTACAGATTGTTTTGTCCCATCCTGCGGACTGACCTGCAAGGCTCCTACAGGAACCTGCAATACAGATGCAAAAAGTGTTACACTCAGCAGGTAACACAGGAATTGTTTTCCAAAGCGTTTTTTCATCTATTTTCCCCCACATACTCTATCTTATGCGTATCATTCAAAACAGATAGCTATTTTTACTATTTTATCAAAACGCTTTTTCCTGTAACATGCTCCTTTTATGCCAAAAAAGTGCCCCTCTTTCGATACTGCATCGGTGTGACCTTATAATACTTTTTAAACAGTCTGCAAAAGTAATCTACTGTGTGGAATCCTGTTTCTTCCGCGATCACACATATTTTCTTTTCCGTCTTTGCAAGCAGTACTGCAGCCTCTTTTAAGCGGTGCTGTATCAGAAATTCTACCGGCGTGACATGCAGGTATTCCTTAAACAGATTTAATGCGGTACTTTTACTGATCGATGCAGCTCCTGCGATCTCTTCCAAAGAAATGGGATTTTGATACTGCAGATACACATACTGCATCATAAGCTGCAGCCTTGCCTGAGAAGATGCTTTCTCTTTTCCGGCTTTTTTCGCAGGCAGAATGGCAGCATTTTCATATAGCAGGAGCCACAACATCTGTATAAGAGCTGAAGTTGCAAGTTCACAGGGTATCTCCTGCTTCTGTATCTCTATAATCTGCCCGATCAGCTTTAAAACCTCATTCTGCCAGGAGACCTCTGCCTGAAAAACCTGAAATGACAAAGACGATGATATGACAGGCAAAACATATTTTTGGTAAATGATACTATCCTGTTCTCTGATAAAGGATGGCATAAAAACAAAATTGGGCATGATCGCAGAAGCTGCATGGAAACGATGCAGAACTCTGGAATTAATGAACATTCCTTCCCCTTTTTTCAAAATGATCTGTTTATCTCCCACATAACAGGTCAGACTGCCGGATTCTACATATAAAATCTCCAGCTCTGTATGCCAGTGCCAGTCAATACAGTGAAAATCAAACTGTTCCAGATCATCGCAGTAAAACCGGAAAGAATATTGACTGCTCCCATGCTGCGCCATTTCCATTAAATTTTCATCTGTTGCAATTTTATTTATTTTCTTCACTGATCCCATACAACTGATTCCTTTTCATTTTTACGATATTATACAATAATTATGCTATATATGACAATGAAAACATACTAATTATACTATATAATTCAATACAGAAACTAATGAAGGAGGATCCGTATGAAAGCAGTCATTAAAAAACAGCAAAGCAGATTGGAAAACAGTCTTGTTATATATGTGAATAACAAAAAACAGGTAAATCGTATGATGCTATCTCTGATAGAATCAGGATTTACCGTCAATTATGAACCACGATATATATCCGGTAATTATGAAGGATGTATTCTTTGCGGGGATAGCAATAAAATTAAAATCTGTTGTAAACATAGAACAAAAAAACAGAAAGAAGGAATAGGAAATGCCTGATTACAAAAAAACAAAAATTGCCTGCTATCTGGGATTTATCACACAGGCGATCGCAGCAAACTTTGCCCCGCTTTTATTTTTAACTTTTCACAATACGTATCAAATTTCTCTTGGAAGGATTGCCCTGATCCCCACCTGCTTCTTTTTCACGCAGCTTCTGGTAGATCTGTTCTGTGCAAAATTCGTGGACAGGATCGGATATCGCATATGCGTTGTTGCATCAGAAATATGCGCTGCCACAGGGCTGATCGGTCTTGCTGTTTTGCCGGATCTGTTACCGAGTCCCTTTGGGGGAATCCTGATCAGTGTCATCTTATATGCAATAGGAAGCGGACTGATCGAGGTACTTTGCAGTCCGATCATTGAAGCATGTCCTTTTGAAAATAAAGAGGCGACCATGAGCCTGCTTCATTCCTTTTACTGTTGGGGCTCCGTTGGTACAATACTGATCTCCACTTTGTTTTTTCTGCTCTTCGGAACAGAACACTGGAAATGGCTCGCTGTTTTATGGGCACTTATCCCGGCTGTAAATATTTATAATTTCGCAACATGTCCGATAGAATATCTGGTAGAAGACGGAAATGGGATGCGTATCGGAAAGCTGTTTCAAAAGCCTCTGTTCTGGCTGTTTGTATGCCTGATGGTCTGCTCCGGTGCATCTGAGCTTGCCATGGCACAATGGGCTTCCACTTATGCAGAAGCAGCCCTTGGTCTGTCAAAAGCTGTCGGAGATCTGACCGGTCCATGCCTGTTTGCTGTTATGATGGGCATCAGCCGTATTATTTTCGGAAAATATGGGGAAAAGCTGGATCTGATGAAATTTATGACTGCTTCCGGTCTTTTGTGTGTGATATGCTATCTGCTTACTTCTCTGTCCGCAAATCCGCTGATCGGACTTTCAGGCTGTATTTTATGCGGCTTTTCTGTCGGAATCATGTGGCCGGGAACGATCAGTCTTTCTTCTAAAAAATTTCCTGCAGGAGGAACAGCCATGTTTGCACTGCTTGCCATGGCAGGGGATCTGGGCGGAAGCATCAGCCCCGGTATTGTTGGCAGCATCACACAAAATGCAGGAGACAATATCCGCATTGGTATGCGTACAGGACTTGTCTTTCCCATTGTGCTTCTGCTCATGTTATTTTTGCTGCGAATCAAAAAAAATCCGGAGAAGAATTGATTCTTCTCCGGGTCTAAATTTAATTTTCACTTCTTAATTTTTGGTTGACTTTTTCTACATCCAGTTTGTAGTAGAGGATTAAGATGATCACTGTAATGATCAGCGGAATACCCGCAAACATGAAGGATAACATATTGGTGCAGGATGCACTCTGTACTGCTGCTGTCGCATCGTAATGAGAAGCTGCCAGCAACCAGCCGCTGATAGCGGAACCAAGTCCGTTACCTACCTTCATACCGAATGAAGTACAGGAATACATGGAACCATCCATTCTCTTTCCTGTCTTTAAATAAGTATACTCAGAAGCCTCAGATACAAGTGCATTGAATGTACCACCGAGTGTGCAGCAGGTAAGGGAAACCAGTCCATACATCCATACAACGACAGGCGCGTTACCCTGCATAACGAAGATCAGATAAATGGCACGTACGATCACATTTAAAATAAAGCATCCCACATTTAAAATCCGGATATTTTTCAATTTCTTTACAAGCATAGGTGCTGCGATCAGACCGATGACATTTGCTACGGAAAAGACAGATATCATCTTTCAGAATAAACCTGCATTTCCACAATTATATGTGAAGTAGTAAATAGCTGCTCCCATGGAAACACCTGTCATCAGATAAAAGAGCAGATAGATCATAGTCAGCATATCAAAATATTTATTTTTTACAAGTGTTTTCAGCGTTTCGATCAGACCGATCTCTTTCTGAACAATACCTTCTTCTTTTGCTTCCCTATATGCTTCATTGATCTCTTCTTCCGGAAGCTCTTTTACGGATAATACGGAAATGGTATTTACAACAAGACCGATTAATGCAAAGATGATCGCTGTTGTTCTCCAGCCAACATTTCCGCCGCCAAATTTCTCCACCATAACTAAAGTGAAATTGGAAACCAGAAGATTTCCGAGTGTGGAACCGATAAAGCGGAAGGTTCCCATCTGTACACGTTCCTGGCTGTTCTTTGTGATCAGAGAGGTCAGTGCAGAATATGCGATATTATTTGCTGTATAGAAGATCGCATTTAAAAGTGTATATGCAATGAAGAAATAAGCATACTGCAGCTTGGAACTCAAGTTCATAGGAATCGCAAATAATGCGATCAATGCAATGGCATTACCGAAATAGGACCAGAACATCCATGGTCTTGCTTTACCGAATTTGGAATGTGTTCTGTCGATCAGACTGCCAAACAGGATATCTGTAACACCGTCCAGCAGCTTGGAAACCAGGATCAGAGTACCAATAATACCCGCATCCATTCCGATCGTATTTGTCAGATAGATCATGACAAAGCTGGAAATCAATCCATATACCATATTGGCAGCAAAGTCACCGCCGCCATAGCCGACTTTATTATATAATTTCAAATATTTTTTCTCTTCCATAGTACTGTCTCCTTTTTATCATAAATTCCAGGTTGCTGCTTCTGCTGTTGCAAAAGGTCCAGGTACTGCTTTCAAGCTTCTGTGGTTGCCAAAATAATCACGGTCAAAGATGATCGTACTGCCATCCGGATTTTCAAATCTTTCTTCCGGCTCAAACGCCTCACCCAGTACATCACTGTCAATGATTGAAGTTGTATAGTTGCCAAGTACTTCATATACATTTGTCTGAAGTGTATACTGTCCGTCCTTTTCCACCAGATTGACATATACCTTATCGTCTGTATTGATGAAATGATCTGCTTCTTTCTTGAAAGCCACAGCTCCGTTAAAATATGCATTTCCGTTGATCCAGACCGGTAATTTACCAAAATGGTAATCCTGCATTACAAACATATTTGGTTCCGGATTATCCGGTTCAAATGGTACGATCCACTCATCATAAGTCGGGAAATCGTCAAATACGCCTGTACCCTGTACCTGATTATCTATCATGATAAAGCCCATATCTTCTTTTACTTCTTCCGGTTTTACCGGCCAGTTCTGGATAAAGATATTATTATAAACACGATCATCACCATGCAGGAATGTCATCATACCCGCCACTTCTGTTCTATGTGGAATATGATATGGTGTATATCTTGGTGCCATCGTTCCGTTCTTTAATGGCATATCGGAACCACTTCCGATAGAGCTCATCGGTCCAAGGCAGAGATTATGTACCACTGCACAGCCCTGTGAAGCCAGTTTCATGGAAAGTTTGGACAGACAGATATTGTGATCGATCAGAGTCGGTCCGTGGCTTACCTCTACAAAAATATCACAGCTTCCCATTCCACCCTGTACTAACGGGATATCTTCAGATGGTGCATGATTGTCATGAAACAGATTTTGTGTGATCCGTGTTCCCTGTGCTTCCCAGTCGCACCAGATACCCATTGTACAATGATGAAAATGATTCCGTCGTATCGTCACATCGATCGCTGCATGCAGCTTGATACCTGCCACTTCCGCACCTGCAAGCTCCTGCATATTGTTGATATGATGGATATGGTTGTCCTCGATCACGGAGAAAACACCGCCCATTCTGCCGACAATACCTGTCTGTTCACAATGATGGATATGACATCTGCGGACAATATGCCCTCCTATGGTTTCTTTCGTCCATCCGTGATATTGTCCTCTGCAGACTGCATCTCTTTCCATCTGCGTTGCACTCTTTACATGCTTATTGGTGAAATAATGATCATTTTCCGCATCGTAATATTTTCCAAGGGAAATACCGCTGCATTTACTGTTACTGATCTCACAGTCCTCGATGATCCATCCTTTTGCCCAGTGAGGTCCGATCATACCATCCTGATAAGCTGCAGGAGGTGCCCATGTGGTAGCTGCTTTATTGATATTAAATCCACTGACTGTAATATAATTTATATGGTTTTCCGATGGCATAAAGCAGTTGCGGCGGACATTGATCTCCACCTTTTCCACACGGGGATCTTTTCCCTGAAAATTCGCATAAATAACTGTTTCCTTTCCATCCTGTTCTGTATACCATTTGTATACGGACCATTCCGGTTCCCAGGAATGTATATAAACCTTACCTTCGATACACTCCTCTAAGCTCTGTACTTCATATAACTGTCTGTCATTTAGATAGACCGCTCCGGTATGTCTTACAAAAGGACCAAAATACCAGTCTCCTTTTACAAGTGTTGTATAAGGATTATAACTGCCAAAAACACCGTTATCAATTCTGCATACCCATACATTTCCTTCCAGATGCGTCCAGTCATGTACCTCTTCGGCTCCTGTGATCACAGCACCTAAAGGTACTTCGCTTTTATATACAATTCTTGCATTTTCTGTTCCGGCATTTTTCGGATCAACATATTCACGGTAAATGCCCGGTGCAACCAAAATCTCATCACCCGCTGCTGCTGCCTGCGCCGCATCATTGATAAAACGATAGGGACTTTCTTTTGTTCCGTTGCCATCTTTACAGGCATTACAATTTACATAGATATTCATATTCCTCTCCTTTCAAAGAGTACGGCTCATCGGGCCCTTGATGATCACGTGCACGTTACTCTTGCTTTGATGTTACATGTATTATATAATCGAAACAGCGATCCAAAAATATCTAAAAGAGAGCAAATATAAATAAAATGTATCCAAAACAGACTTCATTTCAAACCATTCATGCAGAATCCGACCGGGAATATCAGAGAAAAATATCCCGTCATCACGATATGTCTCATTCCAACCTGATCCTGCACAAAAATGAAAATTCCCAGTATCAGTATTTTGAGATCAATATGCCTTATCTGATCCTTTATGAAAATGTCAATCCGGCAGCAAATTCCTCCATGTATATGGAGCTGTCCGAAAGCAGCATTGTAGATGCCCATATGGACTATAAAGCTTTTTCTTCTATGGGTGGACTGCGGCTCCACTCTCACGATTTTTACGAACTTACCTTTGTATTATCGGGAGAATTAAACATGCGGATTGAGGATGAATACATAACCTATCGTCCGGGCGAATGCTGTCTGTGCAATAAAAACATCCATCATGTCGAAGTCATGGACCATAACACGGAAATTGTACTGTTTTTGCTGAAGGAAGAGTATCTGCGTGATCTGATCAGTGCCAATTATTACTATGACAGGGACGGAAATCCTCATGCGATCGGTTCTGTATTCCAGAGGTTTTTTCGTGAAAACAAGAAAAATTCTCTTTACGATGCCAAAGTATATACTGATTTCCGGCTTTTGAATACATCTCCACAAGATCAGTTTTTTGATGTCATTAACCGCATGGTAGATGAAATCTCCGGGAATCATTCCGGAAAAAGCCATATGATGAAAGCTCTGTTCTGTCGTTTTATCGAAATGCTCGAAATCAGCAATAATTACCAGACAGAAGTACATTGGGCAAAGCTTTCAAACGATGAACAGATCGTTTATAAAATTGCAAATGCTTATCAGAATAAGCTGGGACTTTTTTCCAGATCGGAGATTGAAGAACTGACCGGCTATAACAGTGATTATGTGGAACGTATTATGAAACGTTCTACCGGAAAAACACTTTCCGCATACGGAAAGACTTTTTTATTAAAGAAGGCAGCAGATATGCTGACAGATACAGACAAAAAGGTTGGAGATATCTGCGAACTGCTCGGATACTCCAACCGGAATTATTTTAATAAATTGTTTTTCAAGGAATATGGAATGACACCTTCCGAATATCGAAAATCATAAATCTCATTTTCAATTAGTGTCAGGAATTATTTACTCGGATTTACATGCACCATAATATGTTTGACCTTCGGAAAATTCTGTTCGATGCTGTCATGCACCGATTCTGCGATTTTATGTGCTTCCCGAAGTGACATGGAACCATCCAGTGCAATTTCCATATCGACATAAATCTTATTGCCGAAAATTCTTGTCTGAAGCAGATCGATCCCTTCTACGTATTTGTTTTTTCTGACACAGTCACGGATCTGGTTTTCCGTTTCTTCATCACAGGAATGATCCACCATTTTATCCATGGCATCTTTAAAAATATCATAAGCTGCCTTTATGATAAATACAAAAATGACAAGACTCGCAATGGAATCCATGACCGGGAATCCCATTCTTGCACCTGCAATTCCGACCAGTGCTCCTATCGAAGAAAATGCATCGGATCTGTGATGCCATGCATCTGCCATAAGTGCACTTGAATCAATCTTTTTGGCATAATGCCTTGTATACCAGTACATTGCCTCTTTACTGACGATCGACACGATTGCTGCGATCAATGCCAGAATACCCGGAACCTGCAGATGATCATAATCTCCCTGTGTAACAGCCTTTAATGCGTTCGAACCGATTCCAAGCCCTGTAATGAACAAAACAATGGACAAGACGATCGCCGCCACACATTCCAGACGTTCGTGTCCGTACGGATGCTCCTTATCGGCACTTTTAGAAGACAGTTTAATCCCGATCATAACAATAAATGTACTGAACACATCGGAGGCGGAATGAATCGCATCACTGATCATAGCGTTGGAATGTGCGATCACACCTGCTAAAAGCTTCATGACCGACAATATAATATTTCCGATGATCGTCACGATAGACACTTTATTTGCTACCTTTTGAAATTCATTTTTTTCCATATCAGTTACCTCCTGAAATAAGTAAGATAGCTCTATGGCACTAACGATATGTGGGGTTTTACAATGATGTGTTTCCGAGAAAAGTATAAAAAAACACCCACGAACCAGTATAAAGCAACTACTGTCCCGTGGATGAAGAAATTCCACTGTCACCTTTGTGACCCGACTCCATGATATATCACGGTCTGCTCAGTTTGTACTGTAGTCTTATGCAGTGCAAAGAGTTATAATATGTATACCATGTGTACAAGATGGATGTCAATAGGATCCTACAGAATCCGGCTATATCAATATCATTACAAATCTGTCAGATTTTCCTGATCGGTACAATGAAATATAAATTTATTTATAAATTGATTTTCTTCGCATGGTTTTCCAAACAAATACCCCTGCAGATAATCAACATGTATTTCTTTCAGTTTTTGATACCACTCTTCTTTTTCTATGCCTTCTATACAAATTCTGATATCTACACTATGTACCATTTCGACAATCTTTTTAAGCAGTTCAAAATCCCTTGCATTACTCATAGCCTTTGCTGTAAAATCTTTATCCAGTTTCACATAATTAGGTTTCATATTTACAATACAATGTAGATTCGAATAACCTGTACCAAAATCATCCAGGACAAACTGTATGTTTTTCTCTTCAAATTTTTTCCGAAGCTTATAAAAATACGGTGTCATATCCGTATAACCACTTTCTGTCAGCTCCGCACATAAACACTCCGGTGGAAGATCATATTGTTTTATGGACGAAAGTATGTCTTTCCAGATATCACTTTTCACCATCTGAATATATGATATATTTACATTAATTTTAAATTCCGGTATATACTGCCGCATCTCATGGCACATAGACACAGCTTTATCTAATACATATCTTCCGGCCGGAAGAATTAGCCCGGTTTCCTCCAGCAGAGGAATAAATTCTACAGGTGAAACAGGTTCTTTTTTCTTATCCTGATACATGGAAAATCTCATAAGAGCTTCTGCACCGATCATATGACCGGAATCACAGTCCATGATCGGCTGATAATATACATCAAATCCTTCAAATCCGTTTGCCACCGCATTACGGAGTGCACTCTTTATTTTTTCTTTCCGCAAAAATAATTCATAGTCTTCTTTTTCAAAAAAATAAACACCGTTTCCGCCCATGGATTTTGCCTGTTTTAATGAAAAAACCGCTATTTTCCGATACTCGTCATAATATTTCAAAAGCATTTTTGCATAAATAATTCCGGTAGAAATTGTAAAAACCACTTTGTATTTTTCAGAAATAATAAATTCTTCTATTTTTTTACATATTTTCTTTTGCAAAAGCATAACATCATCTTTTGTATGACTTTCCAGATCGATGATCATATACTCATCTGCAACAATATGATACAATTTCTGGTTGTCGGAAAGACACGAATTAATGCAGTCCGCAACACTTTTCAATACATAATTTCCATAGTCTACACCTAATGTACCATTGATGGCATTAAATCCATCAATTCCTATATATATTAAATATTCTGACGAACTATCTTTTATATGGGAAGAAATATAGGAACGCAGCTCCCTTTCGCCTAAAAGTCCACTCACATTATCTGCTCTCTGTGTATCTCCTATTTCGTTCACACAACCTATCAGATAATGAGGTTTTCCGTCTTTATCATCTATTACTTTTCCACGGCAGTTGATCCATACCGGCATTCCGTTTTTATCAAGCCATCTGTAATACAGATTATGATCCTTCTCTTTTCCTTCTATGATACATTGTAAATCCTCCGCGATCATAGAGCGGTCTTCTTTATATACAAAATACTGAAAACTGTTGACTGCATCATCAAAGGAATTGCCTGATATCATAAAACGATTCACTGCTGCCTGTGAAATTTTAAAAGTATTTTTCTGTAAATCTATAATATAAAGATAATCATCCATACATGGTGCAAATAACTCTATTAAATCTTCTGCAGCTATTTCTTTAAGTAATTTGCGTATGTCTGTATCCATAAAGTAAGTGCCTTTCTCAATAAAAATTATGATTCATATGTAAATTTATGACATCTTTTGACCCTGACATCATTTTATTCTGCAACTTTAAATTTCCGGATCGTTTCACGCAGACTTTCTGCTTGGCTGCTCATTTCCTGACTGGCAGCTGCACATTCCTCAGATGTTGCTGCATTTGACTGTACAACATCATTGATCTGTTCAATTCCCTGATTGATCTGCTGAATTTCTACCGTCTGCGTCTCTAATGTCTCTGCAATGTTTGTTACTTCTCCTGTAATAACTTTGGAACTCTCAGCAACATCTTCCAATTGTGTCGCAGTTTGTCCTGCAATCACCATACCCTTTTCCACAGCTTTTACAGAAGTTTCAATCAACTCTGCAGATTCTTTTGCCGCATGAGCACTCTGATCGGCTAACAGATTTACCTGATTTGCCACAACTGCAAATCCCTTTCCTGCTTCTCCGGCTCTTGCTGCTTCAATAGAAGCATTCAATGCAAGCAGGTTTGTCTGGGACGCAATTTCATTGATCGTTGCGATAATCTTGTCAATCTCTTGTGATGCATCATTGATCTCATGCATGGAATCAACCATTTCCTTCATCTTACCATTGCTTTCTGAAATAGCATCTCCAAGTTCATCTACTCTATTACTGATTTCTTTTGCAGATTTCGCATTTTTTTCTACCTGTTCGGAAACGCCTTCAACTGTTGCTGTCAGCTCTTCTACAACTGCTGCCTGATTTGTAGCTCCTTCCGCAAGATCATTGGAACTTGAAGCCACCTGACCTGCTGCACTTGAAACTTCATTCGAAACAGTCTGAATTCCTTTAATCGTTTCTGCCATGCTTTTCTCAAACAGCATAAAGGAATCTAAAATACCGACGAAATCTCCTTTCCACTCTACTTCCGGCTTGACATCAAAATTACCCTCCGAAAACTCTTTCATTGCGCGGCCGATATCATCCACATAGCTTCCTAAAATACGAATTGATTTACGCATGCTGTGCGCCAGACTTCCAATTTCATCCTCTGAATGATATTCCAACGTACTATGTAAATTTCCCTCTGTCAGTTCCTTTGCAACAACTTCTACTGCGTGTAATGGCTCCAGAATTGTTTCAAGTACTTTTTTACCTGTTTTTTTCGTCAGAGTCCATGCAAAACCTAAACAAACAAAAATACACACAAATCCTGCAATTGCAAAAATAAAAGTAGTTCTGGAAGACTGATTACTCATCTGATCTGTTTCCTCGTCTAATTTTGTTGCAATATCCACAAGCTTATTTAATGCAGGCGTACAATCATTCAGAATATCATCAACCGCTTTTTCTCTGTCACCATTTTTAATTTCGTCTATGATGGAATATCCAATATTTCCCCAATCTGAAAGAGCAGCCGCATATTCTTCATAGTTCTCTTTGGAAATGGTTCCGGTTTTCTTTAAAATTTTCAGTTCGGAATCAACTTCTGTAAGCATTTTTTTTACAGTCTGCTCATAACCATCATAAGAGGATGTATCATCATTCAATGCCATTTCTCTGATATTTCTTGCCGATGCATTGACATTTATCCTACAGATTTTTACCGCCTCATCTGCTGCAGCAACATTTTTTACGTAATGTACCATATTGGCAAATAACACACCTATGACTACAATAGAAAAAAGTCCCGAAATCAACATCATCATAATGACTTTATTGTATCCATAGTTTATCCTTTCCCGCAGATGCATATTTTCCAATTTCTTTTTCGTTGTAGTTTTTTGTGAAGACATAGATTGTTATTTCCTTTCTGTATTTTACTCTTTTGCCAACACTGATATAACAGAATATTATTTCATTGTCAATATGTTTTAAATATCGACTTTTATATTCTATCTTTTGCATACTATTTTCATGTCACTAACTGAAAAATTCAGCATTTTCACTATATATTACGCTTATTTTTTATCATTCTGTCATTACCTTTCCAACTATTCTGTTCTCCCCGGCACAGCTGGGGGATTAGACTTTTCATTCAATTAAACTTACTATCGAAAGCACAAGATATTTTCTTGTCTATAAATAATATAACACATACGAGACGGTTTTTCCATGCGTTTTTGACTGGCAAATTGGTTAATTTAAATGTTCTACACGACTTTCAAATTCATTGTATGCTTTCAGCATAATACCTAAATAATACTTAACAAAAAACTTATTCTGTTTTCAACTTTTATGATATAATGCTTTATTATAAAAATTCCCATGGACAAAATGAGGTGAACCATTGAAAAAGAAAACATATGTGCCTCTTATCATTTTTTTACTGGGCATATGCCTTGTTAGTTTAATTGCATACAAAACAAACACCCACGAAAAAGAGCAGATACACATAACAGCACAATTAAACGCAGCCACCTATGGCGAACGAATAAAGAATGAAATTACAAATGGAATTGAGATCACA
>OIWV01000496.1_pt1 | contig 38249 bp, 66 predicted proteins | sample 1587751 | NCBI WGS metagenome assembly OIWV01 (sample SAMEA3888913, study PRJEB22519) | human gut metagenome | biome: human gut; feature: human-associated habitat; material: faeces | place: Denmark | collected 2010
AGTAAGTAATAAGAAAGAAAGAAAGAGCAAGTCGAAATCGTATGATGATCAGATTACTGAATACACACAAAATGAAGAACTTCAGAATGCACTGAAAGCATTTGTTCAGATGAGATCATTCATCAAAAGTCCTGTTACAGAACATGGGCTTAAATTGTTATTGAATAAGCTAACAAAAATTAGCAGAAATGATGCAGAGAAGATCACAATCGTGAATAATTCTATTGAAAACAACTGGAAAGGATTTTACGGTTTGAAAGAAGAATCAAGCTATCAGAAATCTGTACAGCCAGAGAAGAAATACGACCAGAATGGCTATGAGTCAGAAGAAGATCTCATGAAAATGTTCTATGGCAAATAATGTTTCAAAAAGAAACAAAATACGTGGAAAAGTATTGCAATCGCTTTCATATTATGATATTATAATGTTGTAGAAAGAGAGAGGTACAAAGATATGACATACGAAGAAGCAATGGAAAAAGCATACAGAAATAGGGACTGGTCAGATGGTTACATCGTTGAAAAAGATGGCGATTACGAAGTCGCTTACAATGGCCATGATCTTGAGTGTGCAATGGCTAATGGCTGGAAGTTTGTCGGCTTGAGCAAGTAAGAAAGAACATGAAAACATTAGGAGGAACGGAAAATGAAAATTGTAAACGTATCAAAAATGTTCGGTTTGTTTGGCCCTTGTGGAGGGGTAAAAAGTTATTTTGCTATCGTTAACGAGGAAGGAAACTTCCTCAGCCTTGACGGCGAAACCACTTATATTCCTTGTGGTGGAAGATATACACTAAAAATCATCATGAACCAACTTGATGATTTAAAAGCCTCATGGCTTCCATTCAAATTAAGTAAATAAAAAAAGAGTGAAGCGATAACACTCAAAACACTGACTTTTGGAGGATACAACAATGTTTAATATGAATAGTGGTTACACTGGTTACAGTATGAGCAATCGTGCCGTAGAGGCATATGAAGATGGCGAAATGCCATTATCTAAATGGAACAAACAATTAATTATTAATGAAGTAGTAGAATATGATTATTTTACAAAAGAAGATCTCAAAAATTATACTAAGAAAGTATTAAAAGAGTACTTCTTAGAACGTTCTTCATGGCATCACACTGGCAAGTTCTGTAATGAAACAGACTTTTATTCTGTTAATTCAGAACGTGCTGAAAACGGTTCTATTGATGATTTAGAAGAACTTAAAGAGTACTGCAAAAAAGAAACTAAAAAAGTTGAAAAATTGAAAGTCACAAAAGCCAAAGTTAAATACTTAGAATGGAGTGGATCTAGATCACATCCTAAAGCTACTGAAGTAGAAGATTATGCTGTAATTATTGGCAACTGGGCTTATTTCACAGGTGGCAATAAGAAAAGCCTATCATCAAATGGCTTTAAAATTATAGAAACATATGATCGTGCACCTAGAGGTACTGCCAATATCTTTAAGAGAATCTTGAAGAGGCTACCAGATGCAGTAAAAAAGAAAATCTAATGCAATTTATTAAAAAAAGATCTCACATCTTATAAAAAAAAGGAGGAGCAAAACATGATACGAACAGATATTTTAGAACTTGAAAATAGACGTAAAGAAATATTAAAGCAGTTAGGTGAACTAGCAAATAAGATATATCCACATCAAGATGGTTATTCGGAAAAAAATGCTAAAAAATATTACCAATTACAAAATGAGAAAAATGATTTATACAATAAACTGGATAAACTTAACAAACAAGTAGTAAAAAAATAATAAGGACTGATAACATGAAAGATATTTTTAAGAACGAAGAGAATCCAACGGCGGAAGGGATACAGCGCATGCTTGCCACTTGTGATGATACATCTGAGTATATCGAAGGAAACATGATCTTTTGCAAGAAATGTCATGAGCCACGAAGAAAATGGCTGTCGGCGGTCGGTGACTATTTTCCTGTAATGTGTTCATGCTTGATTGCTGAAAGAGACAGGAAGGAGGCAGAGAAAAAGAAACAAGACAGATTGGCACGAATTGAAGGATACAGGAATACGGGCTTTCCTGACAGAGGACTTCAGAAATGCAGATTTGATCACGATGATCATAAGTCAAAGAAGGCTAGTGACATGTGTCAGAACTACGCCAAAAGATTTGAAGATTTCAAAAAAGCAGGTAAAGGCCTTATTCTGTTTGGCGGAGTTGGAACAGGCAAGACGTTTCTTGCATCATGCATTGCGAATGAATTGATCGACAATGGTGTGCCGTGTCTTGTGACAAATTTTGCACGAATTATCAATACATTGCAGGGTATGTATGAAGGGAAGCAGAAATATCTGGACAGCCTGAACGAGTTTGATCTTCTTGTGATTGATGATCTCGGGATTGAGCGAAACACGGAGTACGTAAATGAATTGGTATATAACATCATTGATGCAAGATACAGGAACGGAAAGCCGATGATTATTACAACGAATCTGAAGTATTCAGATTTGTACCATACAGAAGACACAAGCAAAGCCAGGATCTACAGCCGTATTATTGAGATGTGCCTTCCTGTACTTGTCAGCGGTGAGGATAGAAGAAAAAACAAGATGCAGGACTCAAGACTTATGGATATATTAAACAGTTAAATGTTTCAAAAAGAAACAAAATGCGAAAAAATGTATTGCAATCGCTTTCATATTATGATATTATAATAAGCGTAAAGAGAAAGGGAAAAAGAAAGGAAAAAAGAACATGACAAACGCACAGATTATATTTAATGAAGCAGTTGAACTTATGAAAAATGGAAAGATTGGAAAGACTGGCAGACAGTTTGAAGTCGAGGACGAGAATGGAAATAAGATCATGCTTGATGAACCGGAAGACATTCATACATTCCAAGCATGGAAAAAGCTCGGCTATTGTGTGAAGAAAGGCGAGAAAGCTGTTGCACAGTTCTACATCTGGAAATGTGTATCAAAGGAAGTTGAAAATAGCGAAGGAATGACCGAAGAACAGAAAAAAATGTTCATGAAAAAAGCAAGCTTTTTCAGTGCAAGCCAAGTGCAGGCAATGAATTAATGATATAAAGGCAAGCCCACCGCCTAAAGTGTGGGCACACAAAAAGGAAGGTAAAAAAAACATGAAAAACATCGAAACAATTAATATCGGAACAATTAAAACGTGGAATATTGAAGGATTGACTGGATATACCCCTAGAACAACGTTCTATGAGGACTTCAGCATTGCAGACCATTTCGGTGGTTCTGCAATTCGAGATACTTATTGCCGAGCATTCAATGCATGGCAGAACAATATTGAATACATGACAGAGCTTGTCATGGTTCTGAACTGGAAGATCTGGGAGCATCATCACAGCAAGAACTACAGGCTTGCCGAGATGTATGACGAGCTTTGGCGCAAGGCTGATGAGTGGGTTCTTGACCATTTCGATGGTGAGGATCTACAGTATTACTTTAGAACAACGGACTAGGGGGGGAAAAATATGGAATATAACAAAAAAGATTACAAAGGAAGAAAAATTTGGCTTTTTCCAAATGATACCTACATGAAAAAAGGAATCATCAAAAATGTTGATGATTTAGGATTTACTGTATTGATCACAGAAGCGGATGAAATGTCTGGTCGCAGAGTAGGCGGTACTTATTTCTACAATCATGCAAATGATCTCGTATTCTTATTTCTAGATTAACAACGGGCTAGGGAAACCTAGTCTTTTTATTTTGATCACAAATTGCCAAAAAATGTCATGAAAGCGGTTGACTTTTCTATATTATAGTATTATAATATAACTGTAAAAAGAAAAGGAGAACAAGGAAATGATTGAAAAAAAGACAGTTAGAAATTTATATGCATATCTTATGAGAACAAAAGAAAATGAAATTATTATCAGAACATCGTACGTAAAAGGCGGTTGGGGCGATAATGAGCTCGATGCTCATCTGGCAGGATTCAACATTGTAAGATTCATCAATCCGGAATACGAAGCAAAGCATGAATTTTCCGAATGCTACAAATTGACCAGAAAATAATTTAAACAAGCGTTTAACATTTACAGATAAATGTTTAAATATTTCAAAAAGAAACAAATTTTACTAAAAAGAGGACAAGAAAATGACAAACATGAACTACATGGAATATTCAGCACTTATGAGTGCGGTAGATAAAATTATGGAAGGTAGAACAGTTTCGATTTGTGAAAATCCAAGCTGGGGTGCAGAATTAAAAACATTCGGTGTGAACTGGTCAGTTTGTGGAACACAGAACATCGAAGAGGCAAAGAAATTTGCAGAGAAAATCAATAAGGCATGCAAGATCGCGGAAAAGCTGAATGCGATGCAGATCACTGTAAACTATGAAGAAAAGCCAGACAGAGAATCATGTATGGCATTGATCTCAAAATATATCGAAGAATTACAGGACTAAAAAGTCCTGTTTTTTATAAAAAAGTGCTGAATTTAATGTTTCAAAAAGAAACAAAATTTAACAAAAAGTATTGATTATAATGTAATAATATGGTAATATATACCTGCAAAGAGGGATAGAGAAATCCCAAGGAGGAAACGGAAAATGAGAACATTTGAAAGTGAAAAAACACTAGAAGAAATTGAAGCAAAAAGAAACGGTCTAGATGAATACGACCGTGAAAAATATGACTGCAAGTTATTCAAGGAATGTCAGGATAGACTCCACAACTTGCATATGGATATGCAGAGCGTTGGTGAATGCTCATTGTCAAACTTTGGCGAAGCAATCGCTGAAGGTAAGGACGCCTTAAGCGTTGAATATAAGGCTTTGAAGCGTGCTTACAATGAGTTACATGATAATCTACAGCCTATCATGAAACTAACTTACAAAGGCTATAAAGCTCATTCTGAATGGCTAAGACAGCCATTCACATATCATGAAGAGTTCGAAGAACCGGACGAAGACGACATATACCATATGTTAGGGTTGGACTAGCAAGGTATAAAAAAACTAAGTGAAGCGATAACACTCAAAACACTAACTTTAAGAAAGGAAGGAAAAACAACATGAAAGCAATTAATTATTTTAAGAAGAACGGTTATATCTATGGAGTATCAGAAAAATTTGAGTTCGGAGAATGGAAAGGCTACGCAAAAAAGTTTGATAGCCTTGAAGAAGCTGAAAAGTGGTTACGCACTGAAGAGTATGACTTTAGAACTAGATCACTAGTTTCTAAGACATACGCAAAGAGATATTTATAAGGAGGAACGGAAAATGTTAAATGCAGAAAAGAATAAGAAAAAAATATTAGATATTACAGAAAGAGGCTATTATTTTGCGGTTAGCAAAGATAGACAAAATATCATAAGAAGCTGTGATGGTCTTAGATGTGAAAACTGCATTTTTGATGAAGGAGATAAATGCGATTGCGGTTGCAATTATTCGCGTATGAAATGGATGCTTTCGGAATATAAAGAGCCTATCAAGTTAACGAGAACTGAATATTCACTGCTACGTCATGTTTACAAACTATATTATAAATATATTGCTAGAGATAAAAATGGCGATATTAGTTTATATTTAGACGAACCAGATAAAGATCTATTAACAGAAATTTGGCATGGTAAAGAATATGAATTTACGTTATTTAACAGCTTATTTAAGTTTGTTAAATGGGAAGATTTAGAACCTACATCAATTCAAGAGGTGCTTAATAACTGCGAGGTGATTGAAGATGCTTAAAACAGATGATGTCGCTCAATTTGTTGCAATTAGTGGATTGATGAATTATTGCGCATCTCAAGAAGAATGCGAAAAATGTCATATGCATGAAATTTGCAATTGTATAGTGGGAGAAAAAAAACTTGCTTGTGTAATAGATAAAGTTAAGTTGGAACGCAACGAATTTATTGAAAGCATACTTAATGCAGAGGAGGATGAAGATGATGATTAATGGAGAAAAGTATAAGAATGAGCTACTAAAAGTTATCAACGAGAATGAACAAGATTTTATCGCCTTTGATGTCAGAGATAATAGCATTAAAAATTGCACTACCATGTTATGCAAGGACTGTAAATTTTCTAAAACCAAAGCAAAAGTGCTGTGTACACAAACTAAATTGAAGTGGCTTCTGTCTGAATATAAAGAACCTATCAAATTGAGCAAACTAGAATATGATATTCTAAAATATCTTTCTGACAATACAAGACACATGTATATTGTTAGAGATGGTAACGGTAATATTTTTCTATATGATGTAGAACCCCAAAAAAGTGAGAGTGCTCCTTGGTGGACTGGTCGTGGCATGTGCCAAATGACAATGTTTAATAAGTTATTTCAATTCGTTCAATGGGAAGACAGCACACCTACACCAATCAAAGAGGTACTTGAGAATTGCGAGGTGATTGAAGATGAATAAAAAACATACTGCACCTCATGAAATGACAAACGCTGAATTTCTAGAAAAATCAAACAGGATTGATCCACAGGAATTACATAATATGCTTGGTGCTCTTGTATCAAATTGTCCTGCACTCGGAAAAGTATGCGAGACATGGGGCGAACAGCATATGCTAACTATTGCGATGGAAGAAAATGCAGAACTTATACAGGCAATATCAAAAATCAAACGTAATGGATATGACCCAATCAATGCTTCACATTTGGATGAAGAGACTGCAGATGTATTGATATGCATCTGTGAGTTATTTGTTATGGGATATCTAGATGTCCATGAAATTGCTAAAATCATAGAAAGAAAAGTAGAAAGATCCATGAGAAGAACTCAGGACTATGTAAAGAAATTAGAAGAGGAGGCTGAGCACAATGATGAATTTTAGCGCCGAAAAAGTACAAGAAATTGTAGAAGAAAAGGAAGCTGAATATAAGAAGCTAGAAGAAGAGTATTCATATTTGAAAGAAGAATACGGAGAACTAGAAGAAGTATGCCAAGATTTAAAAAAAGAAAACAATACTCTAAAAAGAGATAAAACAACTCTAATGAAAGCAAATGCTACTGTATTGAACTTCTACAGAGAAGATTGTGGGAAAATGGATGATCTTCAGAAGTTGAATAATAAACTTGTCAAAAGAAATAAAGAAGCTAATAGAGACTTCTTTATTCTTGTAGCAGTTTATGCTGCTACACTGATGCTGATGATTTACTTATTTATCAGATAAGGGGGAGTGATTATGAGGGTGAATGAAATAGTAAGCAGATGTAGAACAGACCAATTAATTATTATCAGATTTTCTGACAAATCTTTTATAGGTACTGTACACGATATCGTTTCTTTAACAGAATACAGACTATATAGAATCGGTGATATGGTTGTTACAAATATTAGCAGTGATAACAGTGTTTTATGGATAAAGGTGGTGAAAGCATGAGATTAGAAATGAATAACTATTTAACAAAAAAAGTAGTCTATTTAACTTATCAGCAATTTTTGAACGAATTGGAAGAATTAAAAAATAAATATTACGTTATTGGCTACACAGTCAAGTCACAAGAAAATACTGCAGATGTTCAGTTAGTAGAAAAATAGACGAAAAGAGGTTGAAAATATGGAACTTGTGAGTAGTCAGAAGCTAGAAGCAGTCGCTGACTTCCTATCAGATGATGAAGTCTTTGGAATCGCCCCATGTTCACATTTCAATAACTCTTTAAAAAGAGAGAGGGTTAACGTGTCTTGTGACATTGGGGATTGTGACGGAGACTGTCCATTCTATTCAAAAGAGAACTTCATCAAGTGGATTAAAAAACCAGATAGTATATACGATATTGAAAGTTTGAAGAAACCTAAAAAAGAGGACTTTATAGGAATTGACATCCAAAAAGGTGCGCTTGCTTTGGATGATGATTACATCAAAGCATTAGAAAAATACTGTAATGATTTAGAAAATGTTCTTGCAGACACTGAATATGATTTAGAATCAGCTGAATGTGATAATAGAGAACTGACTAATAAGTTAGAAAAGATTAGAGGTGTTCTTGATGGATCGCATTGAAGTAGATCAAGAGAAATTAGACGTTTTATTGAAGTTAGCGAGAGACCATTGCATATCCCTGTTTAATATAATTAATGGTGAGTATTGTAAAGATCAATGCGTTAGTTGCCCATTTCTAACTGAAAGCACACTTACTAGATGGTTAAAGGAGAGTAATCATGAATAAATACAAACAAGCGTATAACGTTATTGATACGGTTTTACATTTAATGTGTGGAGAAGAAAGAGAAGATGGCTATGAACCCACGCAAGAAGAAATGAGTAAAGCCATGGCTGATTTAAAAGAGTTAGTAGAAAAAGAGGAAAAAAAGGGACATGAAGAAATATAATGATTTTTCAGTAGAAGTACAAACTATTTTAAAAGATATTGATAAAGTGAAAAAAGCATTACGCAACAAGAAATATTGTTACGATGAATGTGATGATGAAATAATCAAGAAAATGTTTCTGGTAAATCTTAGATCACATTTGTTTTCACTTGAAATTAATTTAAATACTTGGATTAACAATGGAGAAAATATGCTAAATGACAAAAAATGATACTTTTGAAGAGGCAGAAAAATATCTATAAAATATAAGTATATCCCTATATTGATATACCAATATAAAAAACATTAGTTACCTGATCTAATCAAAACAGGGCTCATAAGAAAATTCTATTAAAAACCTATTAGATTCTGTTAATCTCATTTTCAATATAGGGATTCAATTCATAAAAAAGAAGCAAGGAGCAATTTTGAATGAAAAAAATTAATAAAAACAGGGCATTATGCCTTTTATCAGATGTGTGTATTTTGATTATTTTATTTTCTATGGTAACAACTGGCAACAATTGGGATTCAACAGAAGTAAAAGTCTTCTGTTGCAGTTCGCTTTTTATGAATATTCTGTTCGTACAGTATATTCTTATTGCAGGAGGCAGATAGCATGAAAAGATTAGAGGTGATCTCTAGTGAGAACTATTAAAGTTGCAGAAGAAAAACTTGATAAGCTTTTAAATACATTTGGTCAAAATTGCGATTACTTGTATGAGGAAGCATATGGCAGATATTGTTGTCATGGAGTATTAATCAATGAACCGCAGAAATGTGGAAATTGCCAATTTAAAAACAGCAAGTCAATAAAAGATTGGCTAATGACTATACCGATAAAGAAAGAAGGGCAGAATGATGATTGAAGTAAATGAAAGGAAGCTTGATGATGTTGCGTCACAAGCAAGTCTACGATGTGACATTCTTTATACTTTGGCTTTTCACGATTATTGTGACTTAGACACAGATTGCAATAAATGCCCATTTAATGACAGTGAGTCAATAATAGAATGGCTTAGAAAGGAAGATTAACTATATGGATATTATTGGAATCTTACTCATAGCAGTATCAATAGTTTTGATAGCGATTGGATGCTTTTGGAAAGAATAGCGATTAATAAAATGCAGAACTAAATAAATATAAAAAATGGCTCGTGAAGTTATTTGAGGGTGTCAGCACAAAACGCAATACTTATAATATGACTTATAATTTCCTAATACTTTTTACTGAAAATCGTTTCTCCTAATACTTAGTGTTGGCATTCTCAAACGACTTCATGAGTTAGATAACTATATATAAATGAGAGGTAAAAAATGGCAAAACTTGTAAAAATGAAATACAAAACGCTCGGTGGTGATATAAAGGTCAACACGTATAATGCGACAATATCAAAAAAAATTGTGGCGGAATCTGGGCTTGATCCTGAAGAAGAAATCACAGTGAAGGCAGAAAAAGGGAAAATCATTATCGAGCAAAAAAAATAAAAGAAAGGCAAAGAGAACGTGGAACAGATTCAGAAGGAGGATGAAGAAACATGAATAATTCACATGATTTATCAACAGATTTTAAAGGCATTCTTGTAAAAGATTTCAATCCAAAGTACAAAACTATCGAACTAATTGAAAGCAGAGAAATATTTCCATTCGGAAAGCCTATAGGCTTGTTTAAATTTGAAAAAGTAAAAAAAGACTACGGAGACAGAAAAATTGTTTCTGTGATGGATTTTAATGATACTCACACAACGTCAATAGTTATAGAGGTGATTAAATAATGAGTGGTGGAAGTCTTAACTATTTAGCATCAGATATGTGTGATTCTTTATTCAGCTATAGAGTGGAAGGGCATTATACAAAGCTTTGCGATAATGACAACGCTAGAATCGCAAGAGAATTGAACCCGATGCACGATAGGGAACTGTCAGAACTTATGGCAGATGTTATGTGTCTTCTTCACGCTTTAGAATGGTACGAAAGTTGTGACATCGGAGAAGAATCGTACAAAAAGTACATTAACAAGTTTAGGAAAAAGTGGATGCCTAGAAGCCCTGAAGCAAAAGCGAATAGTTATGCAGAGGATTTAAAGGCACTGTACAAAAAACTGGATGCAGAACTGAGAAAAGGATAAAATTACGATTGAAAAAAGGGCATAAAAACCCTTTTTTTTGGTAATAATTAGAGTATAATTACAGTAGAGAAAGAGGGCAAAAAAATGTTAGCAAAGGAGGGCAAAAAAATGGTATTTTCCAATAAAACATATGACATTCTAAAGTGGGTTGCACTTGTTGGAACGAACGCATTTTCAGTGTTGATTATCACGCTCGGCAAAATCTGGGGATGGAGTTATGCAGAGGCTATTGCGGGAACTATTTCGGCAATTGGTACTTGCATTGGTGCATGTTTACAGATAAGCTCAGCGAACTATAAAAAGATGGAATAAATGACTCCTGAAACAAGCGTAAGCATCGCATTGCTTATTTCTTTGACATCGCTTGCATGTACGTTGATAAACACCTTTGCAGGTGGCAAAAAACGTCAGGAAGAACAGGCGGAGCGAGAAAAGAATAGGCAGATGGATATTGAAAAAAATTTTGTAAAGATCAACATAAAACTTGATGATTTTTGCGACACCACAAAAAAGATGATGATAGAAAATGGCGAAAAGGCTGAGCAGTTAAAAAAGGTGTCAGAGCAAATCGTACTTATTACTGAGCGTATAAATACGTTGTTCAAGTACAAGGATGATCACGAAGAAAGGATTAAGGGGCTTGAAGACAAGGCCAAATAAGGAGGGACAAAGAATGTACGGTATTGATATTTCAAAGCATAACGGCAATATTAATTTAGAACCATATAAAGGGCAGTTTGTAATCATTCGTGTTGGATATGGGCATTTTCATTTAGACGAAAAGTTTGAAAGAAACGTGGCTGAATGCAAAAGGTTAGGCATTCCATTTGGGGTTTACCATTATTCGTATGCACTGAATGAAGCAGATGCAGAAGCAGAAGCAAGAGGAGTGCTTAATGCAATTGCAAAATATAAGAACGATATCAAGGTTGGCGTATGGTTTGATATGGAGGATGCAGACGGATATAAGAAAAAGCACGGCTTCAAGTTCTCTAATTCAACAATTGCTCCAATTTGTTATAAATTCTGCAAGATGATTGAGGATGCAGGATATTATTCAGGGATTTATACATCTAGTTCATGGCTTGACTATGTAAAAGGCTTAGATGATAGATTTGACAAATGGGTTGCGAGCTGGGGCAAGAATGATGGAACAAAGCACACTAACACATCTCAATATGGAACAATTCAGCAGTACACATCAAAGCCATTAGATAAGAATATCATGTATGCAGATTTAAACAGATATTCAAGAAGTAACACAACACCATTTAAACCTCAGCTAAAACCAACTAATCAGATTGCTGATGAAGTAATTGCTGGTAAATGGGGCAATGGAGATGACAGAAAGAAACGCTTAACCGATGCAGGATATGACTACAATGCTGTTCAGAATGCGGTGAATGCAAAACTTGCAAAGAAATCTAATGAAGAGATTGCACAGGAAGTAATTGCTGGAAAGTGGGGCAATGGTAATGATCGCAAACAGCGCTTAACAAGTGCAGGATATAACTACAATGCAATACAAGCAATTGTTAGTAAATTGATGAATGCTAACAAAGCAAGCAAAGCGGTATATTATACTGTTAAGAGTGGTGATACATTAAGTGGTATTGCTTCTAAATACGGAACAACATATCAGCGTTTAGCACAGATCAACGGTATTGCTAATCCGAATAAGATTCGTGCTGGACAGCGTATCAGAGTTAAGTAATGGCACAAGGATTCTATGCTTGTAGTAGATGCGGAAAGATACATCCGAAAGGGTATGTGTGCAAGGTAGAGAAGAAGCACTACAAGTACAGTTACAAAGAGTCAAGGCTGAGAAGCAAGAGTGCATGGACAGAGAAGAGCAAGCAGATCAGAGAGGATGCAAACTATCTGTGTGAAGTATGCAAGGACAAAGGTATTTACAATTACAGAAATGTCGAGGTACATCACATAGAAAAGCTGAAGGATAAGCCAGACTTATGGTTGGATGATGATAACCTTATATGTTTATGCAGAGACTGTCACAGGATGGCTGATGCAGGAATGATTGACAAAGAGTATTTAAAGAAGTTAGCAAGGCAGAGAATAGAGAGGATGAAATAATCCGCCCATGGTAACGGGCACTGTCTGTTGTTCTTCCTAGACCAAACGCCCATATGGAAGAACACAAAATTAAAAAATTCTTATGGTTTTTTGGAAAAACGGCAAATTTCACGCTAGAATGTTGATGTGGCCGTTTTTATGTTTCAAAAAGAAGCAAAAACAGTGAAAAATGTTCCACGTGAAACATTGAGGAAGGGAGAGAGAGCAAATGCGAAAAGACTTTGCATGTATCGTAATATCACATGGCAGACCTGAGTGCAGTACGGTAAAGGTGCTTCGTGAGTGTGGATATACAGGGAAAATTTATATCGTTGTTGACGATGAAGACAAAACGCTACCAGATTATATTGAAAGATACGGGGCTGATGTTCATGTATTCCACAAAGAAGAAGACTTCGATACTGGAGATTTGGGCGGTAGTAAGGCATGTGGAGTATTTGCACGCAACCAATGTTTGAAGGTTGCAGAGAAAAACAGACTGACTTATTACCTAGAGCTTGACGATGATCTCGAAAATCTTTCGTACAGATATAACGATAACGGGCATTTAAGAGGAATCAAGGCGAGAGAACTTGACAGGCTGCTTGAAGGAATGTGTACTTATTTCGATGAAGCGCCTGTACAGTGCATAAGCTTCGGAAATGCAGGTGACTATATTGGTGGCGTTCCAACTTTTGAAAGTAGAAAAGCAAACAGGACTGTAATAAGCAGTTTTTTTCTCAGAACGTCAAATAAAATCAAATGGCGAAGCAGATTTTCAGACGACATAATTACGGTTGTCGATGAAGCGCAAAAAGGTCATGCAGGATTCAGATTCATTCCTGTTATGAACACATATGATTTATGGATTCCAAAGCGAAAATCAAAAAGCAGTGGCGGTAGTGTTGAGGCCTACAACGAGATAGGATCTTACAAGATGAAATATTATCTTGTAATGTTTCATCCTGACTGTGTGAAATTGAGAGAGTCGGGAGACGGGTACGACTGGACTTTAATAACTGAGAATGTATATCCTAAAATAATGAGTGGAAAATATAAGAAAGGCGGAAAATGAAATGGAAAGCAAAAAAATGAATATCGTTTACAAGAAAGTTAAGGACTTGATTCCGTATGAGAACAATCCGAGAAACAATGACGAAGCTGTTGACTATGTAGCAAAGAGTATTGAGGAGTTCGGCTTCAAAGTTCCGTGCGTTGTGAGCGGTGACGGTGTATTGATCACAGGTCACACAAGACTCAAAGCGTGCAAGAAACTAGGCATTGATGAAGTTCCTTGTATTGTGGCTGATGATCTTACTGAAGATCAGATCAAGGCATTCAGAATTGCCGATAACAAGGTATCTGAATACAGCACATGGGACAACACTAAACTTGCTGAAGAACTGAGCGACATCATGATGGATATGACCCAGTTCGGGGATGATCTTTTCAAGGATGATGATACTATGGACGTTGAGCTTCCAGATGAAGAAAATCCTTACAGCCAGAAGAAACACATTCCACAGTACGAACCGACAGGTGACTTCGTTGATATTATGGACTTGATTGATGATGAAAAGACGAACGAGTTAATTAAGGAAATCAAAGCATCTAATGTTTCTGAAGACGAGAAGAACTTCCTTATCAAATCGGCTTATAGGCATCTTAAATTCAATTATTCAAAGATCGCTGACTATTATTCTAATGCTTCTGAAGAAATGCAGATTCTTATGGAGAAGTCAGCGCTTGTCATTATTGACATTGATGATGCAATAGCAAACGGATATGTGAAGCTAACAAAGGTGGTACAGGACTTAATCGCTGAAGGTGGGGGCGGTGAAGACGATGCGAAATAAAAACTTTGCTGTATTTATTCTTTCACATGGCAGAGCGAACAATATCAAGACAGTTAACATGTTAAAACGTTTTCATTATACAGGTGATTGGTTTGTTGTCATTGACAATGAGGATGATCAAGAAGAACTGTACAGAAATGAGTTTGGAGATCACATCATTCAATTTGATAAGCGAGACTATGTAAGCAAAATCGACCTTGGCGATATGGACACAGATAGAAGGGTTGGCGTGTTTGCAAGAAACTTTATCCAAGATGAAGCAGAACGCCTTGGCTATGAATGCCACCTACAGCTTGATGATGATTTTTCTGAAATCTCAATCAGATATGCAGATGATGATAAATTACAAAGCATGATGGTCACTGACCTTGATGCTATATTCGATGCGTGCCTTGATTTATTTTTATCAACTCCGTTGACTACTTTATCATTTGCATTAGCAAGTGACTATATTGGCGGTGTTGCCAATGACAGGTTCCAAGCAGGAATGTTCAGGAAAACAATGGGATCATTTTTCTTAAAAGCAAAAGACAAAGTGAAATTTGTCATGCGTATGAATGATGATATAACATCATGCATTTTGTATGGATCACGAGGAAAGCTGTTCTATAGCATTTCGAGCTTGCAGGTGATTACTCCTGCGACTCAGCGTGATGCTGGTGGAATGACTGATATTTATAAAAAGAATGGTACATATAGAAAATCGTTTTACAGTGTCATGTGTTGTCCTTCATTTGTGAAGGTTTCGGCCATGGGAATTACAGATTTCAGGATTCATCACGCTATCAGTTGGAATAATGCCGTACCAAAGCTTCTGTCTGAAAGGTGGTGCAAGCATGAAAGACATTGATTATCTGATTATCGGGGCAGGATTAAGCGGTTCAGTAATTGCAAGAGAATTGACGAACAAGGGCTACAAATGCGTTATTCTGGAAAAACGTGACAGTGTTGGCGGAAATATAAGGGACAGAGAAATCAGCGGAATAAATGTGCATCTATACGGCCCTCATATATTTAGAACTAATGACATTGCTATATGGACTTACGTAAACCGTTTCGCTAGTTTTAATAATTTCATAAATGAACCTATCGCAAATTACAAAGGTAAAATATATAATCTTCCGTTTAACATGAACACATTCTCTAAAATGTGGGGAGTTACAACACCAGAAGAAGCAAAAAGAAAGATTGAGGAGCAGAGAATACCGTGCGAAAATCCGAAGAATCTCGAAGAATATGTTCTAAATCTTGTAGGCACGGACATTTATGAGAAGCTGATAAAAGGATATACAGAAAAGCAGTGGGGCAAGCCATGTAAGAAACTTGACAAAAGTATTATCAGGCGTATTCCGTTGCGATTCACGTACAACAACAATTATTTCAATGCAAAGTACCAAGGCATTCCAGTTGATGGTTATTCTAAGGCAGTAGAAAGACTACTAGAAGGCGTTGAAGTTGTGACAGGGTATAAATGTTCAAGCTCAAGTAAAGAGTGGCTAAAAAGGGCTAAAAACGTGGTTCTGACAGGTGCTATTGATGAGTGGTACGGTTATTGCTATGGAACTTTGGAATATCGTAGCCTGAAATTTGAAACTGAGGAATTGAAGGAAGAAAATCATCAAGGCAATGCTGTCGTGAATTATACTGATGCTAGAGTTCCATGGACTAGAGTTATTGAGCACAAGCATTTCACAGGAGTGAAGACACAGACAACAATTATTACGAAGGAATATCCGCAGAAATGGGAAATCGGAAAAGAGCGATACTATCCGATTGAGGATGAAAAGAATAAAGCACTGTATCAGAAATACAAAGAGCTTGCAGACCGTGATGGATTGATCGCAGTTGGAAGGCTTGCAGAATATAAATACTATGATATGGAAGATACAATCAAAAGTGCATTAAAGGTGGCGAGAGAATTATGCGAAAAACAGTAAATGAACAGGCTGAAGAAATATTACAGAAAGCAGAAGCGTTTGGCGTTGATAAAAACTTCTTCTTCATTACGACATTCAGGCGATACATGGTACAGTTGAAAATATTAAACGAGCTTGAATCGTCAATCAAAAATGACGGCGTGTTGGTTACGAAAGAATATGTAAAAGGAAGAAAGAACGTATATTCACATCCAGCCATTCAGGATTATAACCGAACAACTGACAGTGCAAACAAGACAGTTAGCACGTTAATGAAGATCATTTCTAGATTTTCAAGTGACGATAATTCTGATAATGATACTGATCCGTTGCTTCAGCTGATAAATGGCGGTGATGATGATGGCAGTGACGAACAGTAAGGCTTATGAATACTGTAAAAACTCTGTCAGAAAGAAAACAACTCCTAAATACGTAAAAAAGCAGATGCGAGACTGGATGAAGATTGCAGAAGGAAAAAACGCAAAGTACTTTGTATCTGAAAAGAAGGTTAAGCAGATTGAAAATATTCTGAAATTGCTTATCATGCCAAAAGGATTGAAGGCCGGACAGTCGATGTATAAGTGCGCCACTGGATATCAGTGGTTGATATATACAGCCATGCTATGCACTGTATATCGTGACAAGCCGAAAAAGCGCAGATATGAGACAGGGCTTTTGGAAATTTGCAGAAAAAATTTCAAGACATATACAATTGGAACAATCTTTATTATCTTGTTTTTGACAGAACCAAAGTTCTCAAAGTTCTTTTCAGTTGCACCAGATGGAGCATTATCAAGGGAAATAAAAGAAGCAATCTCAGATACAATCAAAAGCAGTCCACTGATATATGAGTACAAAGGAACGAAGCGTTTCAAGTTATTAAGGGACTACATTAAGTTCAAGCCGAATGAAAACACGTTGATCCCGTTAGCATACAGTAACAACCGTATGGACGGACGTATGCCGAATGCATTCATTGCAGACGAAGTTGGAGCATTGCCAAATGGCTATCCTGTCGATGCCATGAGATCAGGACAGCTAAACGTTGTCAACAAACTAGGGTTCGTTATCAGTACAAAATATCCGACAATTGACAATCCTTTCGAGGACGAGGTCGCATATGCTAAGAAAGTTCTTGATGGTATTGAGAAAGACGATACTGTTTTTGCACTGTTGTATGAGCCAGACAAAACATCAGACTGGGAAACAGACAATCTTGTTTTGAAGCAGGCGAATCCTGCATCATTGGAAATACCTGAAATTTGGGATGATCTTATCAAGAAGCGTGCGAGAGCCATTGCCATTGAGAATGAGCGAGAGAACTTTGTTACAAAGCACTGCAATATCATTTATCAAGGTCAGGGAACAGAAACGTTTATTGATGTTAAGGATGTTCAAGCATGCAAGGTTGCTGATATTGACTGGAACGGCAGAGTTGTATATTTAGGCGTTGACCTTTCAGAATCGAATGATAATACATCTGTTGCCATGGTTTCCGTTGACGATGACGATAACATTCTTGCAGAAAGTTTTGCATTTATTCCATCAGACAGGATCACAGAGAAAACAATCTCAGAGCGCGTGAACTATCAGGAATTGCTGAAGAGCGGGAAGGTATTTGCGTGTGGTGACAGAGTTATCTCATATGCGTTTGTCGAGCAGTTCATATTGAACCTTGAGAGCCGTTATAACGTGCAGATTCAGGCGATTGGATATGACAGATGGAATGCATTAAGCACAGCGCAAAAATTAGCTAATGAGGGCTATAACACGGTTCAGATAAAACAGTATTCAAGTGTCTTGCATTCTCCGACAAAGAGGATGAAAGAAGCAATACTTAAACAGAAATTCAAATACACGGAAAACAAGCTTCTTGAAATCAACTTTCAGAATGCTAAATGTGCTTATGATACTAACAAAAATATGTATGTCAGCAAGAAAAAGAGCAATGGCAAGGTTGATATGGTTGTATCACTAATCAATGCAATTTACCTTCTTGAGCAGGATTATTTCCTGAATGAAGGTGACTTCGCATTCCAGATGATTTAATTGATATAAACGTGCATTTATGCTAATATATGGGTGTAAAAATGTTTCAAATAGAAAATACTAACAAAGGGCGGTAATGAGAGTGGCACTATTTAAGAAAAGAATCAAGAACAAAATAAATCTTAACGATCAAAGTGTTCAGCTTGACGATGTGCTGTTGTCGGCATTGCTCAATAATGAGACCATCACAAGAGATAAGGCTCTGACACTTCCTGCCGTATCAGGTGCCGTTGACTTTATCAGTGGTTCGATTGCATCAATGCCTGTTAAACTGTACAAGTACAGAAATGGTAAGGTTGAAGAAGTGCAGAGAGACAGCCGTGTACGAATGCTGAACGGTGACACTGGGAACACGCTTGACGGGTTCCAGACAAAAAAAGCCATGGTCGAGGATTACTTACTTGGCAAGGGTGGATATTGTTTTATTCAAAGAGACAGACAGAACAACGTAACGGCACTGAAATATATTCCAGATATGAATGTTACCGTGTGGTCAAATTCCGACCCGATGAACCGTTTCGTACAGTTCTATGTCGGTGCAAACAAGATTTATCCGTGGAACATGATCAAGCTGTTGAGAAACACAAAAGACGGTGCAAGCGGAAAGGGATTGACTGAGGAAATCTCAAAAGCCCTTGAAACAGCATACAGCACATTGGTATATCAGCTTGGATTGGTAAAAATAGGCGGTAATAAAAAAGGCTTCCTACAGTCAGAGCGCAGACTTGGGCAAGAAGAAATTGACAAGCTGAAGGAAGCATGGAAACGTCTATATGCCAACAATACCGAAAACGTCATGGTTCTGAATAACGGCATCAAGTTTCAGGAATCGTCAAACAGTTCTGTAGAAATGCAGTTAAACGAAAGCAAGAAAACTTTACAGGATGAAATCAATGGAGTGTTCCATATTCACAGTGACTTCAGCTTGACATTCAAAGAAGCAATCTATCCGATAGTTAAAGCATTTGAGACAGCAATCAACAGCACATTGCTGTTGGAGAAAGAAAAGAAAAACTTCTTCTTTGAGTTCGATACGAAAGAAATTGTGAAAGCAAGCATCAAAGAAAGATTCGACGCTTACAAGGTTGCAAAAGATACAGGACTTATGACTATAAATGAATTGCGCCGTATGGAAAATTTGAACTATGTTGAGGGAATGGACGTGATCAATGTTGGTCTTGGTGCCGTGCTGTACGACATCAATTCTGGCACATATTACACGCCAAACACTGGGCAAGTTACAGATGGAAATGAAGAAGAAACGGCTGAGAAAGTTGAAGAAACTGGAAAGGGGGGCAGATGATGAACTACAAGTACCTAAAGAATCTGACGAAAACTAGTGCAGATTTTTATGTTTATGGCGATATTGTTGATGAGAACGTGCCAGATTGGTTTGGTGATAAATCAGAAACAGCAATTGACACAAACACATTTAAGGCAGAGCTTGACAGCTTGAATGGAGTAACAGATTTTAATATTTACATCAACTCAGGAGGTGGCTCAGTGTTTGCAAGTTCCGCAATGGTCAGCATGCTGAAGAGATTCAGACAGAACACAGGAGCGAAGATTCATGCATATATTGATGGATTGTGTGCAAGTGCCGCAACGTATCTTGCCATGGTTGCAGATGATATCAACATTTACAAAAATTCTATGCTGATGATCCACAAGCCAATGACGTATTCATATGGAAATGCTAACGAGTTACAGCATGACATTGACACATTGAATCTGATTGAAAGTGGAACGATGTTGCCAATGTATGAAAGCAAAGCAAAAGAAGGAATCACAGCAGAAAAGATCGCAGAACTGGTGGACAACGAAACGTGGTTCAGTGGCTCTGAAGATGATGATATGTATATCGGAAACTATTTCAATGTGAACGCATTGGACAGTGTGAAGGATGTACAGGCATGTACAACGGACTTGTTTAGAAATTACAAGCATGTTCCAGATGCATTAAGAAAACCAAAACAGACTAAAAAGCCTGTCGAGGATCGTGTGCTTGATTATTCAGCATACGAGAATATTATTAGTTCTTTAAAGAATGACGGAGGGGCGAAGAAATGAACGTAAAAGAACTCATTGAAAATCGAAATTCAAAAGTCGCTCAGATGGAAAACCTACTAACAACTGCAAAGGCAGAAAACAGATTACCATCTGAAGACGAAAAGAAGCAGTTCGCAGACCTTGAAAAAGAGGTAAAGGACATTGATGCAACTGTTGCTATGTATGACCAGATGGCTGGGCTTGGCATGAAGCCAGTACCAAGCGCACCTGTTGAAATGACAAATGAAGAAAGAGATCACAAAACATTCGAGAATGCAATTCGTGGCATTGTGAATACTGACACACCGACAATGCCTGCCGATGCAAAGACATTGATTCCGACAACAGTATGGAATGAAATCATTTCTCAAGTAATTGAAATCTCACCAGTGTTCTCTATGGCAGACCGCTATAACATCACTGGTAAGCTAGTATTGCCAAAGTATGATGCACAGAACAGTTCTATCGTAATGCAGTATGCAGATGAAGGAACAACCGCAGAATCTGGAAAGGTTGTTATCAGCCAGATCGAACTTGACGGATTCCTTGCTCGTTGCCTTGCAAAAATCTCAAAGAGTCTTATCAACAATTCCAATTTCGATATTGTGGGATTTGTTGAAGCAAAAATGGCACAGGCAATCGCACTGTATTTCGAACATGAGATTCTATTCGGTACAGTAGGAAAGGTTGAAGGTTTAAAAGGCATTACAGGAGATATGACTGTTACAACTGCCACAGCTACAAAGATTACATCTGACGAGCTGATGGATGTGCAGGACAAGGTAATCGACAACTATCAGGGTAATTCTGTTTGGATCATGAATCGTGAAACTCGAAATGCAATCAGAAAGCTGAAGGATAATGAAGGCGATTATCTACTAAACCGTGATTTCACAGCAAAGTGGGGCTATACACTTCTCGGCAAGGACGTTTATTGCTCTGATGCGATGGACAAGATGCTTGCAGGAAAAACAGCAATTTATTATGGTGACTTCTCTGGTCTTGCAGTGAAGGTTTCCGAAAATGCTAACATGCAGGTATTGCAGGAAAGATATGCAGAAGAACATTTACTTGGAATTTTAGCTTTCGTTGAGTGGGATGCAAAGGTTGCCGATACTCAGAAACTTGCAAAACTTGTCATGAAGGGCGAATAAATCATTAGAAAGGAGAGAGCAATATGGAAGTAAGCAAAGTCAGTGATATTACAGTAGAAAGCATCGCAGATTATTTGAGACTGGACGAAGTAACAGAAAGCGAAATAAATACATTGACAACGCTTATTTCTGTTGCAATCTCATTTATCAAGAGCTATACAGGGCTTGACGATATTGGCGTTGACAAATATCCTGAATTTGTGATTGTGGTGCTTATTCTCTGTCAGGATATGTGGGATAACAGGACGATGTATGTTGACAGTAAAGACATGAATAACACGGTGCAGAGTATTCTTGCAATGCACAGTGTCAATCTGTTGTGAGGTGATTAAAATGCTGAATGCGGGGAAGTATTCAAAGAAAATCACGATTTATAAAACGGTGATTGTGACAGATGATGATGGTTTCCAGACAGAACAGAAAAAGGTGATTCTTACACCATATGCATATGTTAGAACCACAAAAGGATTTACGCTTATTGCAAACAATTCTGATTTTGAAAAAGCATACACCAACTTCACAATTCGTTATCCGAAAACAGAGATCACAAGGGATATGCTGATTGAGTTTCATGGCAAGACATACACAATTGAGTATCTGAACAACGTTGATGAAAACAGCGTAGAATTAGAAATTCAGGCAAAGGAAGTGACTCATTGATGGCAAAGATTGCTTTTGATATTGATGACAGCGTGCTGAAGGATATATCTTACATTGACAAGCAGTTTGATCACATCTTTGGTGGTATGACACAAGCAGGCGCAGAGGTTGTTTACAAGAATGTTATTTCGGCACTTCCAGAGGCGCTGAAAAGTTCAGGCTTCAGCAGTCATGTGAAACTGTCAAAGGTGTACAAAACTCCATCAGATGATGGTATCAACACGAAAGTTATGATCACTGGATATTTCAAAAACAAGAAAGGCAAGAAGACTCCTGCACCACTTGTTGCGAATATGTTCGAGTATGGCAGTGACAAAAGGAAATATCCAAAGCATCCTTTTTTCCGAAAGTCTTTCAAAAAGTCACAGATTATGAAAGCAATGGAAGAAGCGCAGAAGAATTTAAGCGGGGGTCTGTTGGATGAATAACCTCATCGAAAAAACATTGAGTGATTTTACGGTCAACGGCAAAAAAATTCCAGTCAAATTCTTACGATACAATGGACGTTCGGAAACATACATCACTTACATGATGACAGATGCGGACAGCGTGTTACATGGTGATGATGAACTGCTGAACTACGTTGAATATTATGACTTTGATGTTTACTCAAAAGGCAATTACAAGCCGATTGAAAAAGCATTAAAGGCATTGCTTAAAAGCGCAGGCTTTATGTGGGAGCCTGACAGATCATCCGAAGATATGTACGAGGACGATACGAAGTATTACCACAAGACATTATGTTTTTCAATCGAAAGGAGCGAATAATGGCTAAAATTGGATTAAATAACTTCCGATATTCAAGACTTACGGAATCGGAAGAAGGTACAGCAACGTATGATGGTGCGAAAAAGCCAGCTAAGGCTATTTCCTGTAAGGTGGATATCAGCAACAATGATGCATCTTTATATGCTGATGATGCATTAGCAGAGAGCGATACATCATTTCAGAAGGGCTCTGTTACAGCAGGAATCGACAACGAGGACGTGCAGACTATGGCAGATCTTCTAGGGCATACGGTTTCAGAAGAAGGTGCAGAGCTTGTCAGAAATGCAACCGATGTTGCACCATATGTGGGGTTCGGAAGAATTGTTACGAAGATGGTGAACGGAGCTTACAAGTACACAGTAGAATTCTTGTGCAAGGTTAAATTCTCAGAACCTTCTCAAGATGATTCCACAAAAGGTGAAAGCGTATCATTCAGCACAACTGAACTTAACGGAGTGGTGGCTACATTGGCAGATGGCACATGGTCAAAATCTAAAACGTTTGATACAAAGACTGAAGCTGTCACATATCTTGAAGGACTGATGGCAAAGACAGCCTAAAAGAATATTCAAGACAGGGTTAGTCCCTGTCTTATTTTATTTGGAGGATAAAACATGAAGGAAATCTCAAAGACACTTGAATACAAAGGGAAGAAATACAAGCTAGTTTTCAATCTGAACGTGATGCAAGTTATTCAAGATAAGTACAGAACACTTGAATACTGGGGCAAACTCACAGATGGTGCAAAAAACAATGGTGAGCCAAACGCAAAGGCTGTTATCTTTGGAATCACGGCAATGCTGAATGAAGGAATTGACATCGATAACGAAGAAAATGGTACAGAAGAAAAGATGCTTACTAAAAAGCAGGTCGGAAGAATGATCACGGAAATTGGCTTGAAATCATCCGCACAGCTGATGAACGGTGTTGTCGTTGACAGCACGCAGAGTGCCGAAAAAAACGCATAATACCCGATGAGGATGAACCAGAACCAATAGACTTTACATGGTTTTATTTCATCGGGCGTAACAAGCTTGGTTTTACATTTCATGAGGTTGGCAGATTGACACTGACAACTTTCAACCTGTTTTACAAGCATTATAAGAACAATTTTGACTTTGAGCTGATGCTTGAAAAGACAGGAACAACATATGCAAAAGCATATGAAAAATCGCAGCATGAGGACGACTGGTTCTAGGAAGGAGGGGTGCATATGGCACTTGGTGGAACAATTAAACTTCAGGGCGAGAGTGAATACAGGCGAGCATTAAGCCAGATCACGCAGAACTTGCGTGAAGTATCTTCTGAAATGAAGATTGTCACAAGCACATACGACAAGAACGACACAAGCACCGAAGCATTGACAGCCAAGAGTGGCGTACTGAACAACCGCCTTGAAGAGCAGAAGGCAAAGCTGAAGTTAGTATCTGACCAGTACAAGCAGTATTATGATGCTGTTAAGGAGTCAGCAAATGAGCATATTCAACTCGGTGAAAAGCTTGAAGATGCAAAAGGAAAACTTGCAAGCATCGAAGCACAGTCTGGTAAAAATACCAAAGAATACGAAGAACAGAAAAAAGCTGTTGATGATCTTCAGAAACAGTACGATGAAAGTTCAACGGCGCAGGATAAAAACAAGAAATCACTGTCACAACTTGCAGTGCAGATGAACAACGCAAAAGCCGATGTTATCAAGACAACAAAAGAGATTGACAACCTCGGCAAAGAATCTGATGGCAGTGCAAAACAGGTTGATGATTTATCGAAAAAGATGGGTGATGCTGATGGCGCATCAAAAAACCTTAATGATGGTTTTACAGTGCTTAAAGGCACGATGGCTAATCTTGCATCACAGGCAATCAGCAAGATTGTTGATGGATTCAAGTCGCTTGTAGGTGGTGCGGTTGACTATCAGAAGTCAATGGAGTATTATACGACATCATTTACGGTCATGACAGGTTCAGCAGACAAGGCAAGCGAGACGGTCAAAAAACTTGCTGATATTGGAGCAAAAACGCCATTCGATATGCCACAGCTTGCAGATGCAACATCTTTGCTGATGAACTTTGGATTTAATGCTGATGATGCAGTTGATAGCATGATGATGCTTGGCGATATTTCGCAGGGAAGCGCGGACAAGCTGGACAGCATTTCGAGAGCATACGGGAAAATGAGCTCAGCGCAGAAAGTATCGCTTGAAGACATAAACATGATGATTGATGCAGGATTCAACCCATTACAGGAAATCTCAGAACATACTGGAGAAAGCATGTCAAGCCTTTATGACAGAATATCAAAAGGCAAAATGTCAGTTGATGAGATCACAGAGTCTATGAAGCGATCAACTTCTGAAGGTGGCAAATACTTTCATTCGATGGATAAACAGTCTCAGACTTTGGATGGCAGACTTTCGACATTGAGCGATACAATCAATTCCAAACTTGGTGAAGCATTACAACCGATTCTGCAAAAGGCCGCTGATGAGTGGCTACCAAACATAACAAATGCAATCGACAATATGAATATTGATTCTGTTGTTTCTGTCATTGATAATCTTATTTCTGGCGTTGGTAATTTATTCGGATTCATCATGAACAATGGCGATACGATTATTTCGCTTGTTGCAGGGATTGGAACTGCAATGATGGTATGGAACGTTGCAAGCATGATCAATGGCGTTGTTTCAGCTGTCAAAGCGTTTCAGGTGGCTAATGAAGGTGCATCTGTTGCACAGGCACTATTGAATGGTGTCATGAACGCCAATCCAATTATGCTCGTTGTAACGTTGCTTGCAGGACTCATAGCAACAATTGTCACATTATGGAATACAAACGAGGGATTCCGTAATGCTGTCATAAGCGTGTGGAATGCATTCAAAAGCACTGTTGGAAATGCAATTACAGCGGTAGGTGGATTCATAGGCAACCTCATATCGTGGTTTCAGGCTCTTCCTGGGCGTATTGGTGGATTCCTTGGTGGAGTTATAGGCAACGTACAGAATTGGGCATCTAACATGGTTTCTAGGGCTTCTGAAGCAGGTTCTAACTTTGTTAGCAGGGTTGTATCATTCATTCGTGGTCTTCCGTCTGCTGTATGGAATTGGCTATCAAATACATTGAATAACGCATGGAACTTTGCAGGTCAGTTGGCACGAGCAGGTGCAAATGCAGCATCTGGACTTGTAAATAACATCATTGGAAAAATCAGAAGTCTTCCAAGTCAGTTGTATAACTGGGGTGTTGATATGGTCAAAGGCATCGCAAACGGCATCAGGAATGCAATCCATCATGTCACAAGTGCAGTCAGCGACGTTGCAAACAAGATCAAGTCTTTCCTTCATTTCTCAAGACCTGATGAAGGCCCTCTTGCTGAATATGAAAGTTGGATGCCTGACATGGTTGAGGGATTGAGCGATTCTTTAAGAAAGGCAAGCCCTGAGCTAATCAGTCAGACAGAAGCATTGGCGAGTGGAATGTCTGACGCATTCAATGTGAATGGCAGTGTTTCAGCAAGTGGTGGAAGCTATAACAACATGGTTGAAGCATTCAAGGATGCTTTGTCACAGGTTAAAATCGAGATGGATGACGAAGAAATGGGTCATTTTGTGGACAAAACGGTGACAAAACTTATTTATGAGTAAGGCGGTGAATATATGAGAAATTATGTTATTCAAAATGGAAAAGACAGCCGATATTTAAAAGGATTGCTGATACAGGAATTGCCACCGATTACAAAGCCTTTGATGCGTACAAGCATTGAGCAGATAGACGGGCGTGACGGTGATGTAATCACAAGGCTTGGATATTCAGCCTATGACAAAAAAATGAAGATTGGTCTGTTTGGCGACTATGATATTGATGATATTATTCCGTTTTTCAATTCAAACGGAACAGTAACATTTTCAAATGAGCCAGAAAAATACTATGTGTATGATATTCTAGATGCGATTGATTATGAGCGCCTTATGAGGTTCAGAACGGCTGAGATCACGTATCATGTACAGCCATTCAAATACAGCAGTATTGAAAAACTGAAGGTGTTCAGCAATCCGACAAGTGCTATCACAGTGAGAAATAACGGCAATTATGTTTCCAAGCCGATTATTCATATCAAAGGAACAGGGACTATCAATCTGTCATTGAATGGTGTGCAGTTGTTCCGTATTGACTTGAGTACAACAAATTCCATCACGATAGATACAGGAAGGCTTGAAGCGTACAATGACGATGTATTGATGAACCGATACGTTGTCGGAAATTATGACAAGTTCGTTCTTAAAATTGGAGCTAACTCCGTGTCATGGGATGGAACATTGACTTATATTGCGTTTGAAAAGCTATCGAGGTGGATATAATGAGAAATAATCTTGAAATGATTAGAGGGGACACGTTGAGCTTTGCGTTTGAAGTTGAGTTTGACGAAGCTCCGCAGAAATTAGAAAAGGCAGATTTTACCTGCAAAACGAACTTTGACGATGATGATGTAGTGTTTCATAAGGAACTTGAAAAAGGAATCAACTTTTCAAAGCAGGACGGCACAAAGCTGTATTACGTTGTTCGTGTTGCACCAGAGGACACGAAAAATATTGAGGCAGGATTATATTATTATGACCTGTCAATCGAACTGAACGGAGATGTATTTACCATCCTTAATGGAGCACTAGAAATAGAAAGCGATGTGACAAGATGAGCGAGAATATTAGAAAAACTATCGTAAAAGCCAAAATGAGCGAATATATTAGAAAACCTATCGTAAAAATATTGATGCTTAAAGGTCCGGAAGGGAAGAGCATCAAGGAAATCAAAAAAACTAGCACAAGTGGGCTTGTGGACACTTACACAATCACGATGACAGATGGAACAACGTCAACTTTCACGGTGACAAACAGAAACGGAAACGGAATCTCAAGTATTAGCAAAACAGGAACAAGTGGGCTTGTAGACACTTACACAATCACACTTACAGATGGCACAAAGCCAACATTTACGGTAACAAACGGCGCAAAGGGCGACATTGGAGAAAAAGGCGATACAGGGCCACAGGGTGTAAAAGGTCATGACGGGAATAGTATCAAAGAAATCAAAAAAGCTAGCACAAGTGGACTGACTGATACTTACGAAATATCACTTACAGATGGAACTAAAAAATCATTTACAGTAAGCAACGGCAAAGGCATCAAATCAATCGCAAAGACATCAACAAGTGGACTGGTTGATACATATACGATTACATACAATGATGGCACAACATCAACATTTACAGTAAGAAACGGTGAAAAAGGCGATACTGGAAGCATTGAAAACCTACTTAACAAGACTTATCCAGTTGGCTCTATCTACATGAGCGTAAACAGTACTGATCCATCAACACTGTTTGGCGGAACGTGGGAAAGGCTGAAAGGACGTTTCCTAATTGGAGCAGGAGCAGTTGCGGGCACAAATTCGAATACAAGATTTGGATCACTTGGGGCAGAAAAACCAGACATTGCAAGTGGTGAAACAGGCGGTGAATACTATCATCAATTAAACGCTACTGAAATGCCTGAGCATAATCATGATACAAACGACTGGACAATTGTTGCTAATAAGAACGCTGTTCGCATATCAACCAATCTTGGGGCTAAGTGTCTAAGTACGACGGAAAGTACTAATATGGTGCCTAACATTAAAGCGACTAAAAATGAAGATGGCAACAGAACTGGACTCGCAGGTGGAGACGGAAAACATAACAATATGCCACCATATTTAGCTGTATTCATGTGGAAGAGAACGGCATAAATAAGGCTATAACATGCTGAGAAAGGAGGCTTAAAGATGATTAGATTGTTTTCCAGCGACGACAAAACATTTACAACAAACGGCGATATTGTCATAAAGCCATTGAAAGCTAAAGTACACAAAGAGGATAACGGGTCTTTCTATTTGGATTTAGAAACAAGCCTTGATTATGTTGATGATCTAACTGCAAACAGAATTGTCGTTGCAAACACTCCACAAGGATCGCAAGCATTTAGAATTACTAATGTTGAGCAGACACGAAAAAAGATAAGTGCTAAGTGTCACCATGTTTTTTATGACAGCAATAATTATTTAATCGCTGATAGCTATGTTGTTGACAAGAATTGCAATGATGCACTTGATCACTTAAACAACGCTACGGATAATACAAGCCCATTTACGACAGTTTCGGACGTCACAAGGATAAATTCCTTTAGGTGTGTTAGAAAGTCGCTTTACGAGGCAATACAAACCGTTATTGAGCGCTGGGGTGGTCACTTAGTGAGAGACAACTACACAATAGCCATAAGAAACGCAATAGGAAAAGACAACGGGGTTGTTGTAAGATACGCCAAAAATCTAAAAGAAATCAACTGTGAATATAACTGGGATAATGTAGTAACAAAATTAATGCCCGTCGGAAAAGATGGGCTTTTACTAGATGAAAAATATGTATATAGCAACATTCAATATGACATACCATATACTAAATGCGTATCATTTGAACAAAATGGCATCGAAGAAGATGATTACAAGGATGCTGAAGGCAATCTAAATGAGGCATCTTATAATAACGCGTTAATGAACGACTTGCGAACACAAGCTCGAGACTATGTTAATTCTAACTGCAAGCCTAGTGTGAATTACAAGCTGAAGGCAAATCTTGAAAAAATTACTGATGTAGGAGATACAATAGTTGTAAAAGACGAAAGATTAGGATTAGATATTACAACTAATGTTATTGCTTATGACTATGACTGTATCCTAGAAAGATATACTGAATTAGAGTTTGGAAACTTCAAGCAAAAGCTATCTAATCTAGTTGACAGTATAACTAGCAGTACGCAACAAACTATACAGGAAAATAACAAAGTTATTAAAGTTACGCTGAGTGATGAGTTAAAAACTGCGACGGATAAAATATTGAGCGCTATGAGCTCCTCATACGTCATTTATGAAGGAGACAAGATTCTTGTGGTTGATGCATTACCAAAAGAAGAAGCTCACCACGTTATCATGATCAACAGCGGTGGGATCGCTTTTTCTGATACGGGAATCAATGGAGCGTTCAAGAGTGCATGGACTATTGACAATGTGCTTAACATGGAACAAATCAATGTTATCAACTTGACTGCTGACTTAATCAAAGGCGGAACATTGAAACTAGGTGCAAATCTTAACCAGTTTGGAACGCTTGAAATCTATGATGAGGCTAACAATTTAATTGGTATACTTGATAAAAACGGATTGCGCTTGAACGGTGTAGATGATAGCTATATTGTCATCAATAACGAAATCGGCTTTGCCGGGTATGATAGAAATGGCAATAAAATATACTGGGTATCAAAAGACGAGTTCCATCAGAAAAAGAGCGTTGTTGAGGAAGAAATAACGCTTTGTAACAAAATGAGATTTATTCCAATTACTTTGTACGATAATGATGAAAAAATTACCAATGATGGTATAGGTCTGGTTTCAACAATGGGAGGCAATTAGCTATGGCTTCAAATGGAAGTTTCAACACAAATAGTTATGATGGGCGACACGTACAGTTTTCATGGAATGTCGCAAGCCAAAGTGTAGCTAACAATAATACTACAATCAATTGGAACATTAGCGCAGTTGGTGGCAGTTCGAGTTGGTATAGATCAAATCCAACGAGTGTATATATCAACGGCAATTGTGTTTATTATAACGGCACACGAGTACAGCAGTACAAAGGTACTATTGCAAGCGGTTCTTACACAATTGGTCATAATTCGGAGGGGAACGCTTCTTTTAGTGCTAGCGTATCGAGCGCAATTTACAGCGCTTCCGTAAATTGTAACGGTTCTGGTTCATGGAGCTTACCACAGATTGCAAGAGCGAGCCAGCCATCATGTATCACGTGGCCAAATACAACCGAAAATATTGGTGACATTGGCAGTACAATAACAATTCACATGAACCGTCATAGTGATAAATTTACACATACCGTTAGATATTCTTTTTATGATTTAAATGGTACTATAGCGACAAACGTAGCAAGCAACTGCACATGGACAATTCCTGAATCGTTTTATAGCAAAATGCCAAACTTAAATAGCAGTTGGGGTACTATTTATGCAGATACATATAACGGCTCAACAAAAATAGGGACTAAATCGGTTAAATTTACATGTAATGTGTCAAATGCGAACCCCACAATCAATAAAATTGATTATTATGATAGCAACCAAAAAACATCCGACATAACTGAGGATAATCAAATAATTATTAGAAATAACAGCAATTTGGAATTTAAGCTAACCAACTTGATCGCGTTGAAGTATGCAACCTTGTCAAAGGTTGAAATATTGCTTAACGGAATTACAAAAAGCGCTACTTTGAGTGGTTCAAGCGTTCCTTCTCAGATGATTAATTTTGGAATTGTCAACTCTTCATCAAACTTGACCGCTTCAATTTCCGTTATTGACAGCAGAGGAAATAAAACGAGCTACTCAAAAGATATAACTATTGTTGACTGGGTTCAGCCTAGCGCTATAATCACGTGCCAAAGAGAAAACAATTTCTATTCAACAACACATTTAACTGTTGATGGCAGTATATCAAGCATTAATGATAAGAACGTAATAAAAATTCAATATCAGTACAAAAAAACAACTGATACAAATTATTCAGCATTAAACATAATTCAAGATAACACGCAAACAAGTTTTGAAATTGACAATAAATTTGCGTGGGATATAAGAGTTATAGTCAGTGACTTGATAGGATCGACAACTTATAATTTATTTGTAAATAAAGGCATACCGATTGTATATTTTGACAGGTCGCTAAGCTCAATGGGCGTCAATTGCTTTCCAAAGTACAATAACAGTCTTGAAGTAAATGGCGTGTGCTTTAGTGGTCAGGTGCTTTACAACAGTGCAAGTGGAACAGCAGAAACTGTCAACTTATCAGACAGTGTGGAAAACTATACTTATCTTGAAATCTTTTACAGATCATCAGGTGATAATGCTTGTGGAAGTGTGAAGGTATTCAGCCCAAACGGAAAACTTGTGCATCTGGGAACGATTCATTATATTGCCGATTATGACTATGCAAAGTTCGCTCTTGTTAGTGTGTCTGATTCAATGATCACATTCAGCCAGAATTATCAGATCACTCTGAAAAGCAACGGCTCAACATATTCAGCAGAAAATGCAATTTTCATAACAAGAGTGGTTGGTTATTAAATGAAATCATGGTATACTATGAGTGCGGTGTTTTTCATGTTCACCGCATTCCTTTCTCAGCATGTCGGAGGTTTTCGGCGTGCTGCTTTTTTATGCATAAAATTCTATACTAACTTGTTATAGCCTACAGGTTAGCATATCTTAGTAAAGAAAAAATCACCGGTTGCATTCGGTGATTGATTGGTGTATATTATAGATGTAATTTCTTGGTAATAAATTCTCCTAGTAAAGGGCAGGCAGAAATGTCTGCTTTTTACTTGAAGAAAACTTCTATTCCATCAGGAGAAACGTGGACAGACTCAAGAACATTGCGCCATAGCGTGCGCTTGTTTTCACGTGTGAGGTTGTCATATATTGAGCGCCAACCGCTGTTCAAAAATTGATTAAGATGATCAGTACTTTGAGGTTTGAAAGATTCAAGCCTTTTTATTTTGTCTTCTGTTTCTGCATATAGACGTTCATAGGTACTTACAGGCATACGCTTCTTGATAAATATATAATTCAGATTATCAAGCTCTTTTCTTAGTTCTTTTAATTCCTTTTCGGTTGTGTCTTTTGTTTCAGATGTGATGCTTGATATTGTGGCTATATGATCTTTAAGCAGGGAATCAAGATTAGACAACAGATATTTTTCTGTTGCCAGTTCAGCATAGTGTTTTTTGTGGGAGCATGTATGCACTGAGTGGGCATTGTTACATCTATAGTAATAATATCGCTTTCCACCTTTTGGATGACTCACTCCAACAAGCTTAGAACGGCATTCTGGGCATCTTAAAAGTCCAGTGAATAAATATGTATGACGCTGTATTCCAGTGCGTATATTGGCTTGTAATGCGTTCTGAACGGCATTGTATGTGTCTCGTGTGATGTATGGCTCGGCGTAGTTGGAGTTTCCACGGTATGATCCTGCATAAAATTCATTCTTTAATATGTGCATGTAGGACATGTAAGGCCGAGACAGTCCGTATTTATTGTTGACGTATTCAACTGTATAATGTACTGATTGATGCAGGAGAAATGATGCGAAAATGTCTTTCACTATTGGTGCTTTGGATTCATCAATTATAATGCGTTTATTGCCGTTTTCTGTGGCAATCCTGTAACCAAAAGGAACATTACCAGTGATAGGTTGGCCTTGTGCAATCTTGTACTCAAATACGGCTTTGATGCGCTCAGAGCCTTTTTTTAATTCATGTTCTGCAAGGTTGACTTTAAGGTTGAACATGAACAAGCCGTTCGCAGTGGACGTGTTTATATCATCCTCACAAATGGAAATCATGGCGACATTGTTTTGCTGAAGAAGTTCAAGCATCTTGTTTGCTTCAAGGACGTTACGTGAAAGACGGTCAAGGCGTGTGAAAGCTATGGCATCAAGATTTTTCAGGTTTGACAGCATGAGTTGCAGTTGAGGACGTTTCATATTGCTTGCTGAGTAGCCCTCGTCGATATAAATGTTTTGCAATTGATGATTATGCTCGGAACACCAGTTTTTTATTTCGTCAATTTGTGCTTGTATTGAGTAACCATATTTCTTTTGTTCATCAGTAGATACACGGGCATAACCACCAATTCGTAAATTTTTTTTCATCAAAAATACCTCCGATTGATTGAAAATAAAAAAAGCAGTCCATACTAGCCGATGAAGGGCGGTGAAAATATGGACGCAGAAAAAATATATTCGTTGCTGTTTAATCTTTATGCTGAACAAGAAGATCTCAAAATTGAATATGAGTTAGATAACTCTTTTTTTTCGACAGGTTGTTTCAATCAGAAACATTCTTGCTGTCGAGGTACAGTTTCATTATCTTCAGATACAGTTCATCCTTCTCAGATTCAGGAAGCTCGTGAAACAGAGACTCGATGCGCAGTGTGAGGTCTGTCGCTTCGTCATAGCTTGACGTATCAATTCCAAAGTATGATATATCAATTCCGTAAACCTCGCAAAAACGTTTCAAAGTGGAAAGAGTCAAGGAACGTTTTCCAGATTCAATATTCGATATTGCAGGTCTTGAAAGCCCAACAAGTTCGGCAAGCTCAGACTGTTTAAGATTACGGGAGTTGCGTAGTTCTTTAAGTTTCTTTCCGATTGATTTATTGTTGATCATTATTCTTTACACCACCTAAAAAGATTATATTTCGATGATAACATAACGTTGCTATTTGAAACAATGAAAAATAATCGTAAATTGATTAAAAGTGATTACAATTTGATGATAAGGGTTTATAATGTAAGGCAGAAAGGGGGCACGAAATGAAAAGAGCAGAACTGAAAGCATTCAGAATATCAAAGGGTTATACTCAGAAGGATGTTGCAGAAATGCTTGGAATATCCACGAGCCATTATGCTTGCATTGAGCAGGGCACACACAATCCTTCTACAGAGCTTGTCAAAGTGTTCTGCAAAGTATTTGGATATGAATATGCGAATTTGATTATTGGGAGCTGAAAACATGTTTGAAATCGTAGCAGAAATCGTAAAAAGAGGGCAAGCAGAAGAATTAATCAAAATTATTAAACAGTATGAAATTGATGTTTCAAAAAGAAAGGAAAACAAGAAAAATGACAGGATTTGAAAACATTACAACAGAAGTCGCAACTGATTTAATCGAGCTAGTAAATCAGTTAAGAGGACTTGAAAAGTCTGCACAGGTCAACTATTCTGTGCAGAACAGAAAAACAGGGGAATGGATGCGCAAGGCATTTGATTATGTGCCATTAGACAACATTTTAAACAAAATCAAGGAAAATCAGAATTTTGCGCTATTACAGCCGATTGGAGTTGACGAGAACGGCATAAACGGTGTTCGCTGTATTCTGGTACACAAGAGCGGACACGTATTCGAGACAAACACCTACCCGTTTGCAGTTAAGGAAGGCGCTAAGTTGCAAGATGAAGGTGCAGAGATCACATACCGCAAGCGTTACTCATTAGGTGCATTCCTTGGCATGGCAACTGAAGAAGATACGGATGGCAATGATGATGAAGCAACGAACAGCACGGAACGCAAGGCATCGCCAAGACAAATCGTAGTATTGAGCAAGATTTATACAGGCGAGAATCTTATAAAGCTGTTAAAGATGAACAATATCGAAAAGCTGGAAGATATGTCGATGTCGAAGGCAAGTGAGTTGATCAGTAAGAACATGAATCATAGAAAGGTGGACAGTCATGAGTAAAATTGAACAATTTGTAGTATGCCAGCACACTGGCAATAGTAAAAAATACCTGTTTTATTCACCTACTTATTCCAATATTGAGGAAGGTGACGAGGTTCTGGTTGATACGCAGTTCGGAGAAAAAAAGGCAACCGTGCTTGCAGTTTGCATGGCATATGGTGAGGATGTAAAAAGAGCATTGTGTGTTCTTGCAGGTGCAGAAGACAAGCCAGTCAAAAGAGTTATCGGCAAATATAATTTCGTTAAATTTGATTACAGCGAGGATGAAAACAATGAATAATATTATTGAAAGAACAGGCTCAGACGTTACTTTTTCTGAAGAAGTATGTGAGAAAATCATCAGCCTTGAGAAACAGGCGAAAGATATCAAGAAACAGCAGGACAGCATGAAGAAAGAAATTCTTGATGCTATGCAGAAGTATGGAGTCTTAAAGATTGACAACGAGTTTCTGAAGATCGCATTTATTCCAGAGCATGACACAGAAAAATTCGACAGCAAGACTTTTAAGGAAGAAAACCCAGACGTATACGACTTGTACGCCAAAATCTCAAAAGTGAAACCATCCATCCGCATCACGGTTAAATGATGGAAACATTCAGCATAAAAGGCGGTACGCTTGAATATTTCGATGATACTCATACATATCTGTATGATGGGCTTATGTTGCCAAGTGTCACGCAGATTCTTGGTGTTAAATATAAAAACGATTATGCAAGCGTTCCTCCTGCCGTGTTGAATAATGCGGCTAAAAGAGGTACGGCAGTTCATAAGGCAATCGAGAACTACAACAATTCCGGTTATGATGATGGAAGCGAAGCAGTGCGAAACTTTAAGTTTTTGCAGAAGCAATACGGGTTTGAGGTTCTGGACAGCGAGTTGCCGATTGTGATTTTCAAGGATGATATGCCGATTGCGTGTGGCAGACTTGACATGACGATGTTGATTGACGGGCAGACAGGAATTGCGGATATTAAAACCGTCAGCACATTAAACAAGGAAAAGATCGCATATCAGCTGAACTTATACAGAATTGGATTGATGCAAAGTTACGGAGTTGATGCAAAATTCTTGAAGATCATACATCTCAGGGATGGCATCAGAAAAGTTATTGACTGCCCTGTAAATGAGGGCATGGCATTGGAAATCATAGAAGAATATTACAGGAGTAAAGAACAATGAATACAGTTGTATTAGTTGGACGTACTACAAGAGACATTGACCTAAGAAGGACAGGCAATGGAACGGCTGTTGCAAGTTTCACACTTGCAGTCAACAGGGATTTCAAGACAAATGACGGGCAGGAAGCAGATTTCATTCAGTGTGTTGCATGGAAAAAGACGGCTGAACTTTTAGAGCAGTACGTTCATAAAGGAGATAGAATCGCAGTTAATGGCTCTATCAGAACAAGGAATTATGAAGATAGTCATGGGAGAACAGTATACGTTACAGAAGTGTTGGTTAATCATGTTGAGTTCCTAGAAACTAAGAACCGTGAAATGCCATCTGATAGCCCTAGCAATCAAAATAAGAGTGATCCTTATAATGGCTTGGGGAATCCAGGATACGGATACGACATAGATTCGTCTGATTTGCCATTCTAGGTGGTAATAACGGTATGATAGGAAATGCAAAAGCTATCATCCAGTGGTTGTTCGACCAGCAGGATGCAGAAAAGCTGTATGAGATCAAAGAAAAGAAATCGAAAAGATCATTGACAGCCAATGCGTACTACTGGTCTTTACTCAACCAGCTGGCGAGCATTATGAGAATGGATAACCAAGAATGCCACTTTCTTATGCTTAAACGATATGGGCAGTATGAGGTTGTGAGCATTCGTTCAGACGTGAGCCTACATGGCTATTTCAAGTATTATGAGGAGATAGGCGAAGGTAAAGTAAATGGCAAAGAGTTTACACATTACAAGATTTATAAAGGCAGTTCACAAATGGATTCTAAGGAATTTGCTATATTGCTTGATGGCGTAAGAAGCGAATGCGAAGAGGTAGGAATACCAACGCTAACACCGTCAGAGATTGCACAACTGAAATTCATAGGAGGTGATTAGTTGAGAGATTCAATTATGCCTAATGGCATGTATCAGGCTAACGGGCACACATATTATTACAGCAATCAGCGTTATGAGGGCACACATAGACACGAAATATTTTTCGGCACTGCCAACAGGAAAAAATCAATAAAGTATGGTCTTGTCGTATTCATCAGACCTGAAGATCACAACATGTCTGAGTACGGCGTGCATAACCGAAAAGGGCATGAGTTCGATATGTACCTGAAAAAGTTGGGGCAGGAGAGAGCCATGGACGAGTATTCATGGACAACAGAAGAATTTATCGAAATCTTTGGCAGGTCGTATATTTGAGGTAGTTACATGTACAGAAAATATCACAATACAAAGACGGTTGCTGATGGAATCAAGTTCGATTCAAAGTTGGAAGCTGAACGGTATGCACAACTGAAGATTCTGGAACGTGCAGGAGTTATAAGAGAGTTGGAATTACAGCATTCTTTTGAGCTTATACCATCATTCAAGAAGAATGGCAAGACATGGCGTAGAACCGTGTATAAAGCCGATTTCAGATACATCTTGTGTGAAGATGATAGTTATATCATCGAGGACGTAAAAGGCTCTACAGCGGTAATTACTGATGTTTTCCGTCTAAAGCAAAAACTGTTCGAATACAAATATCCAGATTACACAATCAGCATCGTTACGAGTAAAGACATCAAGAAGTTTCAAAGAGAAACAAAAGTCAGCAAAATGTTTTGACTTGATCACGTTATGATGATAAAATTAGAGAGTAGTAAAAATCTACACAACCTATTCAGTGACCGCCATTGCTGAATAGCAGTGAATGAAATTGAATAGGTACATGAACCGTATTGCAATACGGTTCATGTACCTATTCAATT
>OIWV01000502.1_pt1 | contig 37949 bp, 33 predicted proteins | sample 1587751 | NCBI WGS metagenome assembly OIWV01 (sample SAMEA3888913, study PRJEB22519) | human gut metagenome | biome: human gut; feature: human-associated habitat; material: faeces | place: Denmark | collected 2010
TCTCCAGTTCCTTCGACTTTCCAGCGGTAGCGATAATGAATGCACCTCCAAACAATAATCCATAGTGTTGCAATATTTGGCATAGAAAACGCGGCCGCCCATTTTCAGGACAGCCGCGCGAAATTTCACACAAAAGCGCAGTTCGTTCAAAGAATCGAACCGTGTTTGGGTATAGCCCGGGGATTCCGACCCCACAAGGCGAGCGCGGCACAGGCCGTAGCTGCTTTCTTTACCGGAACAGTTTACCACACCCACAAAGCCCTGTCAAGCACTTTTACGCGATTTTGCAATAAAATATTCGTGCAGAGCATCACCTGACCTCGATCAGCTTCCCCAGCTCCAGCGAGTAGATGCCCTTATAGGTCACCGGTTTTGGGGCAAAGCGCTTGCTGATGGCAAGGGCATAGAGGTCAAGCTGGGCGCGATAGGCGGCAAGGAAGTCATCCTCGGATTTTCGGCGGTCCGTCTTGTAATCCAGCAGCTCCAGGTGGTCCGGGAACACCAGCACCAGGTCAGCGATGCCCTGCACCAGCACCTTTGCCTGTGCCACGGCAGCGCTGTCGGCGGGGGCAGTGCCCTGAGCGGCCAGCACCTCGGCGGCAGGCAGGGCCGTGATAAAGTCCAGCTCCCGCAGCACCTCATCCGCGGCACAGATACGCGCAAAGGCTTCGCTCTCCACAAAGCGGCGGATGCGCTTTGCATCCAGCTTCTCCGCAATTTCGGACGCGGTGAGCTTTGCTTCCACCTGCCGGTCGCGCTCGGCGGGGATCGCCGTTTCCAGCGTGCCTGCCTGTTTTGCCGCCGCAAGGGCCGCAAAATCGGCGTGCTCCAGGAAGGCGTGGAGGGCCGTACCCATCTCGGCGGCGGTCAGGCCGTCCTTTGCCAGAAAGCCCGGGCGCTCCAGCGTGGTCTGCTCTGCCTTGTGGACGATGCCGGTCACGCTGACCTTGGCGGGCACTTGGGCCAGCTCCGCCGCCGGGTACTGCCAGGCAAAGCCCTGCCGCAGTGCCTCGGTCAGGGCCGGGTCTGCCTGGGCCAGCGGCCTTTCCTCCAGTTCCGGGTCGAGCGGCTCTACGCCCTCGGGCAGCGCCTGCTGCACCGTCAGGGTGATGGTGCTCCCGGTATCCGCAAAGGGCAGTTCCAGATCCTCGGCCAGCCGGCGCAGAGGGCCGCCGTTGGGGTGGACAAGCAGGGCCGCGCGGAGCCAGTCGGCAAAGCTGTTTGCCTGCCGGCAGAGCGTCTGCCCCGCCCCGGCTTCAAGGAAGGCCGTCGCTCTGGTAAAGGGGTTGGAGGTCTTTCCGATGCCCAGCGGCACGGTCAGGATAAGCTTATCCTGCGCGCGGGTCAGCGCCACATAGAGCAGGCGCATCTGCTCACTGCGCATCTCGGCGGCGTGGACATTGGAGAGCGCCGTGTAAGCCGCCGTCTTGTACGCGCCCTCGCCCTCCTCGGGGCGCAGGCGCAGGCCCGCCCCATACATCCGATGCAGGAGCACCGGCTGGCGGGTATCGGCGGCATTGAAGCGACGGGCCGTGTCGGCCACGAACACCACCGGGAACTGCAGCCCCTTGGAGCGGTGGATGGTCATCACGGTCACACAGCCGGGGCGGGAGCCGCCGGGCACGGTATCCTGCCCCGTGGAGCCTGCCAGCGCCGCAGCGTCAATGGCCCGCACCAGCGCTGAGATGCCGCCGGAGCCCGCCCCGGCACAGAAGGAAGCAAACCGCCGGGCATCCTCCCGGCGGCGGGCACCGTTTTCCATCACGCCCAGTGCGGCAAGGTAGCCGGTGGAAGCAAAGATCTCCTCCAACAGCTGTTCTGCCGGGGCACTGCGGGCCATCCGGCGCAGCTCGGTCAGCCGGGCATAGAACGCCCGGACTTTTCCGGTAAAAGGGGTGTCTTCCCCGCTGTTCACGGTGAGCAGCAGCGCGCCGTAGAGGCTGATGCGCTGGGGGGCGTTTTCCCCCTGCTGCTTCTGGATCTCTTCGGCTCTGGCCCGCAGGCGGACAAGGTCGTCATCGGTGAAACCGAACAGCGGGCCCAGCATGGCGGCGGCAAGATAGATATCCTGCGCCGGGTTATCAATGACCTTCAGCAGAGCGATGAGGGGCCGGATGTGGGGGGCATCCAGCAGGTTTTCGCGGGCATCCGCATACACCGGGATACCCCGGGCGGTCAACGCTTCCACATAGGCCGGAAAATCATTGCGCGCCGCCAGCAGGATGCAGCAGTCCTCGTACTGCACCGGGCGGGTGGCACTGCCGTCCCGCACCGGCTCGCCGCTCTGCACCATCTCCTCGATGCGCCGGGCGATCCAGCCCGCGTCCGTTTCGGCGGTGTCATCGGGCAGGAAATGCGCCTCCACGCTGCCCGTGTATTCCCCGGGTGCCCCGCAGACCAGCCGCTGGCCGTCGCCGTAGGCCGTGTCGCCGAGTTCCGGGGACATGAGCCGCTCGAACAGGAAGTTGATCCCTTCCACCACCTGCGGAGCCGAGCGGAAGTTGGCATCCAGCGCCAGCATGGCATCGGTGCCGGGGGCACCCTCTGCCGGGCGGGGCCGCGCTGCGCCGCCGGGCAGGGCGGGCCAGCTGTCCAGTTTTTCCCGGAAGATGCTGGGATCTGCCTGCCGGAAGCGGTAGATGCTCTGCTTCAGATCTCCCACCAGAAAGAGGTCGTCCCCCGCCGGGGATGCAAGGCACCGGTACAAGGCATCCTGCAGGGCGTTGGTGTCCTGATATTCATCCACCATCACGGCGGCGTAGTTCTGCCGGATGACCCCGCACAGCGCGGTGGGGGTGCCGTCCGGGTCACGGAGCAGACGGAGGGCCTGATGCTCAAAGTCACTGAACTCCAGCAGTTTCCGGTCCCGCTTTTTGGCCGAGAACCGGGCATCGAAATCCCGCACCGCCGCAAACAGGGCCCGCAGGCGGGGCTCCGCGGCCCTGCGGTCTGCCTCAGCTTCCTCCTCACTGCAGGGGATCATCTCAAGGATCTGCGCAAACAGGGCCGCGCCCTCATCGGCGCGGGTGCGGATGACTTTTTTGTGTTCGCCGTTCAGCCGCTTTTTCATCCCTTTCAGGCCGGGCAGCTCCTCCATGCCCAGCACATAGGGGGTCAGCAAATCGTAAAGCGGGGTCCATTCCCCCGCCACAGCCAGCTGCTCCACCCTGCCCAACAGGGCGGCAGCCTTGTCCAGCCGTTCCTGTGCATCGGTATATTTTTCCAGCACGGCATTCTTTGCCTTTTCCCGGGCAGAGGACGTTTTCTTTTCCTCGGCATCGGCCAGCTCCTGCTCCCGGTCGCCCGGGCAGTCGGCCAGCGCGGCGCGGAACAGTTCCCCTGCCGCCCGGGCACTGCGGGCAGCTTCGGCCAGCAGCAGATCATGCCAACAGGTGGCGGCAAAGCCGTTTTCCTCCTGCCACGGAGCCAGAAATTCGTCCAGCTTTTTGTCGTAATCGGGCAGGGCGCGCAGGAAATCGTAGACATGCAGGATCGTCTCGCCCGCCGCGCGGTCGGTGCGGCCCTTGCCGTAGAGGTCGGCAAAGGCGCAGAAATCCGGGTCGCGGTAGGCATTTTCCAGCGTCTCGCTCAGGGCAGAGGCCCGCAGAAGCTCCACACTGCCGGGGTCTGCGGGGGAAAAGTCCGGCGGGATATCCAGCGCCTGAAAGTGCTTGCGCAGCAGGTCCAGACAGAAGGCATCGATGGTGCAGATGGGCGCGCGCTGCAGCAGCATCCGCTGGCGGCGCAGCGCGCCATTGCCGGGTTCCGCCTGGCTGCGCTTCAGAAGCGCCTGCCCGATGCGGGCCCGCAGCTCTGCCGCCGCCGCATTGGTAAAGGTGACGATGAGCAGACGGTCCGCATCCACGGGATGCTCCGGGTCGGTGATGAGCCGGACAGCCCGCTCCGTCAGAACAGCCGTTTTGCCGCTGCCCGCCGCCGCGCTCACCAGCAGCGCGCCGCCCCGGTCCTCGATGGCGGCCCGCTGGGCGGGGGTCCACTTGGGTTCACTCATGCCTGTTCCTCCTCTCCCTCTTCGGGCTGCCCGGGAGCCTCAAATGGCTTTGCGGGGGCCTCCAGCGCCCGCTCCCCGATGCCGGTCTCGTGGCAGCAGACAAATCCGTAATCACACCACTGGCAGGGACTCCGGCCCGTGACCAGCGGCTCGGCGGCGATCTGCCCCTCATAGAGCTGCTGTCCCATCCGGGTCACAAGATCATCCAGATGCAGCTGGATGCGGTTCAGCTTGGCGATGTCTGCCCGCTTGTCCTTCTGGTAGGGGCTGGGCGCGCCTTTGTAATAGGAGAAGGGCAGGTATCTGCCGGTCTCGTCGGCATCCATGGCATCAAACAGCTTCTGCTCGTCCCGCACCAGACCGTCCAGCTTGTATTCCACACTGTGGGCCGCCTTTTCGCGGGTGGTGGTCTCAGGGGCCGGGTCGGCCAGCAGGTAGAGCACACCTGCCGGTTCCGCCCCCGTAAAGCGGCCGCTTTTATCCCGGGTCAGGCTGAACAGGTAGAGCAGCATCTGGCAGTCCAGACCGCAGTAGACCTCCTTCAGGTCCAGCTTTTTGGTGCCGGTCTTGTAGTCCACCACCCGCACCCAGCGGGTGCCGTCCTCCTCCACCCACTCGTCGGCACGGTCCACGGTGCCCACCAGCTGGACGGTGCGCCCGTCCGACAGGTGATACACCTGAGCGGGCACGGCATCCTCGCCCCGGCCGATCTTCAGCTCACAGGCCACGGGCTTGAAGCTGGACTGCCGCTGCTCATCCCGCAGGTAGAGCAGCAGGCTTGTCATGCTCTTTTTCAGACGGGAGAGCAGATAGGCAAAGCGGGCGGTATCCTCAGGCAGATAGCGCTTGGCGTACTCGTCCACCAGCAGCGCGGCAAGGCTCGCCATGGCCTCATCGTCCAGCTCCATAAAGGGCTGCAGCGCCGCCATGGGGTTGTCTGGGCCGGGGTGAGGGTCCAACGCCATCTGCAGCACCCAGTGCATCAGGGTACCGCTCTGGTCGGCGGAAAGCTCGGCCCGGCGGCGGGGCCTGAGCCCCAGCACATACTGCAAAAAGTAGCCGTAGCGGCAGGTATAATATTTTTCCAGCTGACTGGGCGAAATGCGCAGCTTCCGCCCCAGCAGCGCTTCCAGCGCAGGCAGGTCATGCACCTGCCGGGGGGCAGTGTCGGCCATCCGGCGCAGCAGGGCAAGGCCCTGCGGCTCGGTCTCGCCGGGGGTGTGCAGAGCTTCTGTCAGGCTGGCACGCTCGGTCTCCGTCAGGGGCCAGCCGCCGCCCAGACAGTCCAGCCCATCTGCAGGGGTGGCCGCAAGGTCCGTCAGTTCCAGCTCCGGGGCAGCAGGGGCCAGCGCTTCCACGAGGGGTTCCAGCGCAGCGCAGAGGGTCTGCCCCTGCCCCTTGGGCCAGCTGAGCCACAGCCCCTTTGCGGGGGCGGTCAGGGCCTTGTAGAAGCAGACCTGCTCACGCACCACACGGTTCTCAAAGCAGTCGGGCAGGTCGATCTCCTGCGCCATCAGGGCATCGCGGTCGGCGTGGGTCAGCAGACCCACCTCGCCGGGCGCGGCCGGGAATTCCCCCTCGGCAAGCCCCAGCACGAACACATAGTCCGGCGCGTCCAGACGCATCTTGCCTGCGCTGGCCAGCACCACCGCATCCAGGGTCTGGGGAATATGCCCCAGGTCGGACGAGCGGAGCAGCAGCCCGAACAGATCCTCGTATTCGGCCACGGTCACGGTCTGCTCCCCCAGCAGATGGGCCATCTCGTTCAGCAGCCCCATGACCACGTTCCACTCCCGGGCGGCTTCCTCCGCCGCCGGGATGCCCCGGCCCGCGCGGATGGCTTTTACCTGAGCGGCCTGCTGTTCCTCAGCCCCCAGCGTTTTCAGGCAGAAATACACCGCCCGGCTGATGGCCTCGGCGTTGACCCCGCGCACCTTGGCCCGGAATGCATCCACCGCCCCCACGAGCAGGGCACGGGCATGTTCTGCCCGCTCCCGGTTGCGGAGGTCCTCTTCGGTCAGCTCCTGCTCCCCAAAGCCCTTGGGGCTGCGCTCAAACTTCTCCCGCCAGGCCGCCGCCGTGGGGGCCCAGGTGTAGGCATAGTTTTCCAGCGCGCAGACCTGCTCCTCGCTCAGGGCACACAGGCCGGTCTTGGCAAGGGTGGTCAGGTTCTCGGTCAGGTCGGCTCCCCGGGCGATCTCCAACAGAGCCCGCACCGCCGTGGCCGGGGCGCTGAATTCCGGGGTGGTGGGTTCATCGCAGTACAGGGGGATCTCCGCCATCCGGAATTCATACCGGACAGCGGCACGATACTTGGCGATATCGCGGCAGACCACAGCGATCTTTCCGCACCGCACGCCCTGCCGCATCAGCCGCCGGATGGCACCGGCAGCGGCACGGGCCTCCTCCTCCCGGCTGGGCGCGGCAAAGAGCCGCACCTCGCCCGCCGGGGCATCCGCGGTGCAGCTGCCGGTTTCCAGCAGCTCTGCCACTGCGGCAAGGCCCGGGGCGTTCCGGTGGCGCAGGTCCTTGCGCAACAGCTGCGGAACGGCCACCTCCGCCCCATTTTTCCGGGCCAGCTGGCGCAGCTGCGCCGCCACCTGCTTGGCCCCGGAGAACAGGCTCAGGTCACCGGGCAGCAAGGGGGCTCCATCATCGCAGAGGGCCACCGTTACGCTGGGCAGCGCCGCCAGCATGGCCCCCAGCAGCCGCTTTTTGGGGGCGTTGAAGGTATCGAACTCATCAATGAACACCGCCCGGTCCCGCAGAAACTCCGGCAGGCTGTGCCGGGTCAGCGCTTCCTCCAGCCGGGCTCCGGCCAGCTCCAGCCGGTCAGAGGGGTCCATGCCGCTGCTGGCCAGCAGGGTCTCGTAGCCCTGAAAAATGAGGGCCAACTCACTGAGCTTACCGCTCTCGGCTCCGCAGGCACCGGCCAGCTGTGCCAGCTGCCGGCCGGAAAGGCCCGCGCTCTTCAGCTCGTCGATGGTCTGGGCCGCCATCTGGCAAAAGGCCGCACTGCGCCGGTGGCGGTGATAATAGTGGACATTGTCCTGCAGCTCCTCCAGCGCCCGGCGCACCAGCACGGCACGGCCTGCGTCAGAGAGGGTCTGCACCGCCGCGCCGCCCTCGGTGGAAAGGATCTTTTCTGCCAGACTGGTAAAAGAAAAACTCTCCACCATGCCGGACATGGCATCCCCCAGCTCACGGTAGATGCGGCCCTCGGTGCTGGAAGTGAATTGTTCCGGCACCAGCAGGATGCTTTTTTCCCCTTTTTCGGCCCGGGCGCGGATGCGCTGGTACAACAGCGTTGTTTTTCCGCTGCCGGAACCGCCCAGAAGTAGCTGTAACATTGTTTTCTCACTTTCTCTGCATCTCAGCCCAAGCCACCGAACTGACCCAATATGCCAAGGGCTCCCCTACTAGGGGAGCTGGCGAGCCAAAGGCGAGACTGAGAGGTTTAATCACTTTATTCTACCGCAAAATTGAAGAAAAATCTATTCTGTGGTAAACTGAGGAAAAACAGCAAAACAGGAGGGGCACTTCCCCATGAAGATTCTAGCAGTTGATTACGGTGCCAGCCGCACGGGGCTTGCGGTCTGCGACCCCACCGAGTTCCTGACCACGCCCATCACCCCCCAGATCACCCTGAAGGCCCGGCCCAAGGTGGCTGCCGAGGTCTGCCGCATTGCCCAGGAGCAGAAGGCAGAGCTCATTGTGGTGGGCCTGCCGCTCAACATGGACGGCACCGAGGGCGAGCGCGCCGAGAAGAGCCGCAAGCTGGGCAAGACCCTGCAGATCTGGAGCGGCCTGCCCGTGCGGATGTGGGACGAGCGGCAGTCCACCTGTGAAGCCGCCGATATCCTGGACGAGGTGGGGACTTTTGGTGCTCACCGCAAGGCCATTCTGGATTCCGTCAGCGCCACGGTCATCCTGGAGGATTACCTCGCCTGGCGCAAGGAGCACCCCGGCGAAATTTGAACCGGAAGCAAAAAGAGACGCTTTTCAGCGCCTCTTTTTCGTTTATATGGGTAGTGTCACGGTAAAGCAGCTGCCCTGTCCGGGTGCACTGTTCACCTGGATACTGCCGCCGTGGAGCTCCAGCACCTTTTTCACCATGGCAAGGCCCAGACCGTTGCCCTGGGTGGTGTGGCTGGTGTCGCCCTGATAGAATTGTTCAAAGATGTGCGCCTGCGTGTCGGCGCTCATCCCCTCGCCCTGATCGGTCACCGAGACCATCAGGGCGTTTTTTGCTTTGCGCAGATTCACGGCCACGGTGCCGCCCTCAGGGCTGAACTTGGCGGCGTTGTCCAGCAGGTTGAGCCAGACTTCTTTCAGCAGCCCCTCGCTGCCGGTATACTCTGCCGGGACAAGGTCGGCATCAAAATCCAGCTCCTTCTGCCGCCACTTCTGCTGGGTCACCAGCACGCTCTGGCGCAGCTGCTCATCCAGGGAGAAGCACGCTTTGTCGGTCAGGATCGTCTGGCTCTCCACCCGGTTCAGGGTCAGGATATTCGTTGCCAGGTCGGCCAGCCGCCTGCTCTCGTCCCGGATGATGGTCAGGTATTCCTTCTGGTCCTCGGGCGGCAGCTGCTCTTCCAGCAGCAGGTCGGCAAAGCCGCTGATGCTGACGATGGGCGTTTTGAACTCGTGGGAGAAGTTGTTGATAAAATCCTTCTGCAGAATTTCAGTGCCGCCCAGCTCCTTCGCTGCCTTGTTGAAGCTCTGCTCAAACTCGACCATCTCCCGGGGCACGTAGCCGTGTTCCGCGTGATTTACACGCACGGCAAAGTCCCCATTTGCCAATTTTTTCATAGCCTCAATGTTCCGCTGCAATGGGTGGATAAAGACCATCCGTATCATCACCACCATGCTCACAGCAATCAGGATGCAGACGGTATAGACAAAGGCCAGTGCACCACCGAGCTCGACCTGTCCATCGTGATAGAGAAATCCCTCGTCCACACCGGCCAGGACCAGCACGGTGCAGACGGCCAGCAGCAGAAAGACCATAAAAGACAGATTGATGACCAGCAGGGCCGACAGGCTCAGCGTCTCGATGCAGCCGCGCATCCGTTCCGCGATTTTTTTCATCATCCTCACACTTTCTTTACAGCACGGTACCCCAGACCCCGCACGGTCTGGATCTCGAACTCCGGCCAATCATAAAAACGGTTGCGCAGGCGGTTGATGTGGACATTCACGGTCTTGTCGTCGCTCTCGCTGTCGATGCCCCAGATCTCGTCCAGCAGCTCCATCCGGGTAAAGGTGCGCTCCGGGTAGGCCAGCAGTTTGTACAGCAGTTCAAACTCCTTGGGCGGCAGGGTCTGCACCTCCATCCCCCGCCGCACGGTGCGGCTGTCCATATCCACCACCACATCCCCCACCGTGATCTTATGCTCGTCCACGATGCGGGCCCGGCGGAGCAGAGCCTTGATGCGGAGCAGCAGCTCGGTCTTATCCGGCGGCTTGGTCATATAGTCATCCGTACCTACCAGAAAACCGGTGTGCTTGTCCTCGGGCAGGGCCTTGGCCGTCAGCATCAGGATGGGCATCATGCTGCCGCCATCCCGGATGGCCTGGGTCAGGGCAAAGCCATCCATTTTAGGCATCATCACATCGCACAGCAGCAGGTCAATGTGCTGGTGGTCGATGATGTCCAGCGCCGCTTCGCCGTTGAAGGCCGGGATTGCTTCATAGCCGTTGATCTTTAAGATGGCGCAGAGCAGCTTGTTGGTGCTCACGTCATCTTCCGCAACCAGAATTTTCAGCATGGCGTTCTCCTCACTTTCTATGGTATGGCTCTATTATACACCCAAAGATAAACAAAAGATAAACAGAAATATTCACCTTGCGTTTACCTTGGTCGGGTATCCTTTAGCCATCGCAAGGGAGCACGGAGCTCCACAACAGAACAAACAACAAATATTCAAACATAAAACGGAGGACACTTACCATGATGAACCGCAAGAACATGACCGCTTCCACCCTGGACGAGACTGCGCTGGACGCTTACTACACCCTGACTGAGGGCGGTGCAAACTACGGCATCGGTCTGGCACTCGCTGCCACTCTGAACAGCTTCAAAAACCGGAACACCTCTTCTCCCGTCCGGATCGACGAGGACACGATGGATGCTTATCTGGCTGTCTCTGAGGGGTTCGACAGCATGGGTCTGGGTCTGGCCGCAATGCTGTAAACCGTATCGTACACTTTGAGAGAAAAGCGGGAGGAAATGAATATGAACATCAACACCATTTATCTGCTGACCGGCGCGGCCGGTTTCCTGGGCATCAACATCTGCACTCAGCTGATCGAACGGGGCGAGCACATCCGGGCCTTCGTCCTCAAGGGGGATCCTGCCCGCAAGTATCTGCCCGCTGAGGTCGAGGTTTTTGAGGGCGATCTGTGCAGCGCCGAGGACTGCGAAGCCTTCTTCAACATCCCCGAGGGCAACCAGAGCGTCTGCATCCACTGTGCCAGCATGGTCACCATCGATCCGGGTTACAGCGAGAAGCTGATCGCCGTCAATGTGGGCGGCACCGAGAATATGCTTGCCGCCGCCAAGCACCACCCGGAATGCAGGAAGTTCGTGTACGTTTCCTCCACCGGTGCTATTCCTGAGCTGCCCGCCGGGCAGCCCATCCGGGAAGTGAACCAGTTCGTCCCCTATGAAGAGGAAAAGGTGGTAGGCTGGTACAGCCGCAGCAAGGCCATGGCCACCCAGAAGGTACTGGATGCCGCCCACGCGGGCCTGAACGCCTGCGTTGTCCACCCCAGCGGCATCATCGGCCCCAACGACCCGGCCATTGGCCAGACCACCCGCACCCTGACCCAGATCCTGAACGGTGAAATGCCCATCGGCATGGCGGGCAGCTTCAATATGGTGGATGTCCGGGATCTGGCAGCAGGCACCATTGCCGCCGCCGACAAGGGCCGCAAAGGTGAATGCTACATCCTGAGCAATGATGAAGTCACCCTGAAGGAAATGTGCCGGATGCTTAAAGAGGATACCGGCTGCAAGGGCTGTAAGTTCTACCTTCCCCTTTCCTTCGCCCACCTTGCCGCAAAGCAGATGGAAAAATCGGCCGCAAAAAAGGGCACAAAGCCCGTGCTGACCGAATTTGCGGTCTACAACCTGGAGCGCAATAACACCTTTGACTGTTCCAAGGCCAAGAACGAGCTGGGCTTTGCCCCCCGTCCCTACGCCGAAACACTCCACGACACCGCCGCCTGGCTCAAGGCCACCGGCAAGATTCACTGAGGAGGTGCACCATGAAACCTGTCTGTGTGATTACCGGCGGCGGCAGCGGCATGGGCCGCGCCACGGCCAAGCTGGTCTGTGAAGCCGGATATCATGTGATTTTGGTAGGCCGCACTGCCGCAAAACTGGAAAGCGCCGTGGCCGAGCTGACCGAAGCCGGACACGAAGCCGAAGCCTTTGCCTGTGACCTCTCTGACCGTGCCAGCTGCGAAAAGCTGGCACGGCACGCCGTGGAACGTGGGCAGGTGAAAGCTCTGCTCCACATTGCCGGCATGAGTCCCCACATGGGCAGCCCGGAAGCCATCCTGCGCACCAACGCGCTGGGCACCATCAACATCAATGATGCCTTTTACCCGGTCATGGCCCCGGGCGGCTGTGTCATTGATACATCCAGCATGAGCGCCTATCTGGCCCCCGGATTCATCATGCCAAAACACAGTTATCCCCTTGCCCGCATCGACCGGGAAAAATTTTTGAAAAAGATGATGGCCCGCATCAACCTGATGCCCAAAAACGCCCGCACCGGTATGGCCTACTCCATCAGCAAGCATTTCGTCATCTGGTTTGCCAAAACCGATGCCGCCCGCTTTGGTGCCAAAGGGGTGCGCTGCCTCAGTGTGACCCCCGGCAACTTTGATACCCCCATGGGCCAGTTGGAAAGCGCCGAAGCCCAGACTTTTACCGCCCATTCCGCCCTCAAGCGGAACGGCAGGCCAGAAGAGATCGCCGCGCTGTATGCCCTGTTGCTGGACGAACGGCTCGGTTATCTCACCGGCACGGACATTATTATGGACGGCGGTGTCATTGCCAGTGGGGTCAGCGGCCTTTCCCGCTGACCGATATATCCCCCATTCTCTCCATTCAGCACAAAACCGGCTTTCCTGCTGCCACAGGAAAGCCGGTTTTGTCATTTTCAGTTGTTACTGCGCCTGATATGTCTCAATGCTGACGCTGTTGATGGTGATCGTTTCCGTGGGCTTCTGGTTCTCATCCACCGCTGCCTGAGCGATGGTGTCCACCACGTCCATTCCCTCGTACACCTGGCCCAGCACGGTATCGGTGTAGTCGAGATAGGGCGCGCCGCCGGCGGTCTGATAGGCCGAAACGACCTCAGCGCGGTAGCCTGCACTGTTCATCTGGTCGGTGAGTTCCTGGGTAATGGAATCCCCGCCGGGCAGAGTGGACATGATATAAAAGACGCTGGCGCACTTGCCGGAGGAGTCCGCCGCCATGCAGAGGGCACCAGAATAATGGTGGAGCTTGTCGGTGGCCTCAACCGGGTAGCGGCTGCCGTTCCAGATGGTGGTGCCCTTGCCGTCAGCACCCTGACCGGCCTCCACCACAAAATCCTGCTCCACACGGGTCACGGTCAGGCCGTTATAGTAGCCCGCCTGCACCAGACCCACAAAGTTATCGTAGGCCTGCGGGGCCTGCTCCGGGAAGAGCACGGCCTTGAACACACCCGCTGTGGTATCGAACACAGCCACGGATTCCCCCGCTGCCGGGTGGGTGAACTGCAGCTCGGCCGATTCCACCGCCGGGCGGGTGATGGTCTTTGTTCCGGCTCCGCTGCTGCCGCCGATGTTTTTCACAAGGCTGCAGCCGGACAGTGCAAAACTCACGGCCAGCAGCAGCGCCGCCAGCCGGACACGGGTCTTATTCATAAACAGATCCCTCCGTTCATATTCTGATAGCAGTTCCCCCGCACGCGGGAGATACGCAGAATTCAGTATAGCATATTTCTGCCCGGGAAGCGAGAGGGAAATGCGTGAAAATTTGTCGTGCATTTTCTGTGCGAAAAACATCTTGACGAGCAGGCAAAAAAACGCTACACTATAAGCACAGCAAGGGACGGCGGGAACGCAGCAGATCCCGGGCTGTGTGCGTAATTTTATTTGAGTACCATCCCTTTGATTGGGTTTGGATAGACAGGAGAACGTATCTTATGGCAGAAGAGATCAAGAACCCGAACACCGAAGAGGAATATCAGCCCGATCTGATGACTCTTGAGGATGAGGACGGCAATGAGGTCACGTTTGAAGTGATCGATGCACTGGACCATAAGGGCGTGCATTACCTTGCAGTTGTCGAATACGCAGAGGATGAAGAGGATGTCAACGAGGACGCACAGCTGGTCATCCTGAGCGTGGGCGAGGACAGCGAGGGCGAATATCTGGACGTTGTGGAGGATGACGAGACTCTGATGGAAGTCAGCAAGCTGTTTGAGCAGCGCCTGAGCGACCAGTTCGAGATCGAGTAATTCCCCTGCACAGACAGATTCCCAGGCAAGACTTCCTGCCCGGCGCGATTTGTTGCGGTTTATATGATCCTACTAATCATTCAACGGGAGCCCGGAGTTCTCCGGCGGATTGCAGACCTCCCCGCCATGGGTCGACCATGGAGGTTCGATGAGGAAGCGTGAATCCGGCGACAGGGCACCCACCTGTCCGTAAGGGTAGGTTTGATTGCCGCAGACGACCGGGCGGGATCTTTTTATAGCATTGCATCCACCGCTGGCCTGCCACAAGGCCAGTGTGTGGATTTTTTTATAGGACGACCTCTCAGGCGCTGATGCGCCAGCTCTCCTATTAGGAGAGGTGGCATTGCGCAGCAATGACGGAGAGGTTTTGGTGATGATGGAAAGGATGTGCATTGCGGTATGAAAAGCGAACATCTTGTGGGGACGAGCATCCCCCGTTTCACCTACGACACCCCCACGGTGCCGGGCAATGATTTTTACGCCCTGTGCGAGGGGGAGCATCCGCTGTGCATGATCTTCCTGCCCGGGTTCGACCACCCTGTCAGCCGCGAATATATCACCCGTTACCTGAAAACGCTGCCCCAGCTCAAGGGGGCACGGCTTGTCTGTGTGGTGCGTTCCTCGGCGCAGGCGGTGGCAAAAGCCACCCACGGCTCAGATTTCCCCTTTCCTGTCATCTGCGACGGCCCCGGCGTGCTGTACGGCTACCTGGGCGTAGAGCAGACCCGCGGCCTGCTGAGTTGGAGCTTTGCGGCCCAGAAGATCTACAAGGCCGCCAGAGATGCCGGTTACCACTACGACACCAAAGCCCCTCAGCTGCTGCCGCTGACGCTGGTGGTGGGCCATCTGGGCAAGATCCTGTTCACCCACTCGGGCCGCAGCCAGACCGACCTGCCCGAGGACTGCGCCGCCATCAGCGAGATCGTGCGGGCTGTGGAAAAGGCCACTGCCCCCACCGACGGCCCCGCAGACCCCCACTGCTCGGATGAGACCCTTACCCTGCCCGATCTGGTGGGGTGGGATAACTGAATGATCCACAAAAACGGCTGCTGCACATTTTCCGTGCAGCAGCCGTTTTTCATTCTTCCGTTTCCTCTGCAAACAGCCCCGGGATGCCGCAGACAGCGGCCACGCCCACCACCGTAAACACGATGCGCGACCAGATGGAGCTGCTGCCGCCCAGCAGCCAGCCCACAAAGTCAAACTGGAACAGGCCCACAAGCCCCCAGTTGATGCCGCCAATGATCATCAGGATCAGGCACACTTTATAAAAGGTCTGCACAAAAAGACCTCCTTTCCTTTGGGCAGTTTTCCCCATTGGAAAGGAGGTTATGCATGTTACAGCATCCACTTCGGGCTGATGACCCGCGCGCCGCCCCGATCGGGCCGGGCCACATATACCTGCGGCCACTGCGCCCTGACAGCCTCGGCGGCGCTTCGGGCAGCTTCTTCGCTCTCAAAGATGCCAAACACAGCCGCGCCGCTGCCGGTCATCAGGGCAGTGACAGCGCCGTTCTCTTTCAGCGCGGTCTTGATGGCCTCGTTGTCTCTGGCACCGCTGCATTCCTCCAGCGCGTTGCCTGCGGCGGCACACACACCTGCCAGATCCTCGGCGCGGATCGCCTTTTCCTGGGCTTCGCAGTCGGGGTGGGTGCTGCTGCCCACTTTGTCATAAGCGGCAAAGGCTTCCGGGGTGGAAACGCCGTAATCGGGCATGACCACCGTGAACCAGCAGTCCGGGCAGGGCGGCAGAGCTTTCATCACATCGCCCACGCCCTGCACCCGGCAGGTGCCGCCCATCAGGGCAAAGGGCACATCCGCGCCGATCTTTGCCCCCAGCGCGCAGAGCTCACTCATGGAGAGCTTTGCGCCGTAAAGGACGTTCAGGCCCACCAGCACACCGGCGGCATCGGCGCTGCCGCCCGCCATACCGGCACGCACCGGCACATTCTTGTAAATGGTGATCTCTACACCCGCCAGCAGGCCGGTATAGTGGAAGAAGGCCAGCGCCGCCTTGATGGCCGTGTTGGAATCGTTGGCGGCCACCGGGCTGCCCGGCAGGGTCAGGCTCAGGTTCTGGCTGCGGCGCAGTACCACCCGCTCGTACAGGGTGATGGCCTGCATCGTCATATCCAGGTTATGGTAGCCGTTGGGCAGCAGGCCCACCACATCCAGCGCCAGATTCAGCTTGGCCGGGGCCAGAACGGTCACGCAGTTCAGTTTTGCCATCGTTCTTCCTCCTCACTGCTCTCCGCTGTTGATGCCATTTTCTTTCAGGAACTCCCGGATGCGCTTCATGGCCTCGGTCAGGTGCTCCACGCTGTAAGCATAGGAGACACGGCAGTAGCCCTCGCCGGATGCGCCAAAGGCATCGCCGGGCACCAGCGCAACATGCTTCTGCTCCAGCAGCTTTGTGCAGAACTCCTGGCTGGTCATACCGGTGCTCTTGATGCAGGGGAAGGCGTAGAACGCACCCCGCGGCTCAAAGCAGGTCAGACCCATAGAGTTAAAGCCGTGCACCACCAGGCGGCGGCGCATGTTGTACTCATCCCGCATCTTGTCGATCTCACCGTCGCACTCCCGCAGGGCGGTGATGGCCGCATACTGGCTGGTGGTGGGGGCGCTCATAATGGCGCTCTGGTGGATCTTGGTCATGATTTTGATGATGGGAGCCGGGCCGCAGGCATAGCCCAAGCGCCAGCCGGTCATGGCATAGCTCTTGGAAAAACCATTCACCACAATGGTCCGCTCGGCCATGCCGGGCAGGGTGGCAATGGAGACATGGGGCCGCAGGCCGTAGTTCAGCTCGGCGTAGATCTCATCCGAAAGCACCATGACGTTGGTATCCCGCAGGACCTCCGCAATGGCTTCCAGATCCTCCCGCTCCATCACCGCACCGGTGGGGTTGTTGGGGAACGGCATAATAAGGAGCTTGGTCTTGGGGGTGATGGCGGCTTTCAGGGCCTCGGGCCTGAGGCGGAACTCATCCTCCTGGCGGCAGGGCACATGCACCGGCACACCGCCGGACAGGGTGGTGATGGGCTCATAGCAGACAAAGCAGGGCTCCGGGATGATCACCTCATCCCCGGGCTGCACAATGGCGCGGATGCACATATCAATGGCTTCGCTGCCGCCCACGGTCACCAGCACCTCCCGCAGGGGGTCGTAGTGCAGGTGCATCCGGCGCTCCAGATATCTGCAGATCTCCGCCCGCAGTTCTTTCAGGCCTGCGTTGGCGGTGTAGCGGGTGCGGCCATGCTCCAGGCTCTCGATGCCTGCTTCCCGCACAGCCCACGGTGTTTTGAAATCCGGCTCGCCCACGCCCAGACTGATGCACTCGGGCATATCAGCGGCCAGATCAAAGAATTTGCGGATGCCGGAGGGGCGCATCTCCCGTGCGGCAGGCGCGATCAGTTTATCGTAATCCATCACAGAACCGTGCACTCTCTTTCATCGATCTCTTCGTCCTGATACAGGCGGCCCTCTTTTTTATAGGTGCGCAGGACAAAATGGGTGGCAGTGGACAGCACATCGTCCAGCGGGCTCAGGCGCTTTGCCACGAACAGGGCGATTTCCTGGAAGGTCTGGCCCTTGATGACCAGCTGCAGGTCGTAGCCGCCGCTCATCAGCAGCACGCTCTCCACCTCGTCGAAGGAGGCGATGGTAGCGGCAATTTCGTCAAAGCCGCGGCTCTTCTTGGGGCTGACGTTCAGCTCGATGACGGCTTCCACCCGGTTCACGCCGGCCTTCTCCCAGTCCACGAGGGTCTTGTAGCCCTTGATGATGCCCTGCGCCCGGGCCAGATCTATCATAGCCGCCACCTCGGCGGGGGATTTATTCAGCATGGCCGCGATGTCCTCCACCGACATCCGGGCATTGTCTTCAAGGATCTTCAGAAGCTGTTCCATCGTTGTCTCTCCTTTGTTCAGCCTGTGGCGATATTTATAGATAAGTATAGCACACTGCCCGGCAGTTTGCATCTGGTTTTTGCAAGTTCTGCCAGAGATAGACATTCTTTTTCCCTTTTCCCCTGCTCTTTTTTCCAAAAAGAGTGTTCATTTTTCGTGAAATCTGCTATACTTGAGATGAGTAAGCCTCTCCCAAGGGGAGAGCCTTTCGTTCTGTCAACATTTATATAGAAGGGGTAGGAATTATGAAAGCATTCATTACCGTCATCGGCCACGACACCGTGGGCGTCGTCGCCCGTGTCTCGGGCCTTTGCTGTGAGCTGAACATCAACATCGAGGACGTCACCCAAAGCATCCTGCAGGGCATGTTCGCCATGATCATGCTGGTGGACATCTCCAAGTGCAGCGTCTCCCACGAGGAGCTGCACCAGAAGATGGACGCTCTGGCCACTGAGATGGGGATGCAGATCAACCTCACCCGCCAGGAAGTTTTCGACGCGATGCACACCATTTAAGGAGAAACTGCTATGAGCATGATGAACACCGGCGACATCCTCGAGACCATCGAGATGTTCACGCAGGACAATCTGGACGTGCGCACCGTCACCATGGGCATCAGCCTGCTGGACTGCATCGACCCGGACCCCAGGAAAGCCTGCGAAAAAATCTATAACAAGATCACCACCCGCGCCGCCCGGCTCGTTCCGGCTGTGGAGCACATCAGCGCCGAGTACGGCATCCCCATCATCAACAAGCGCATCAGCGTCACCCCCATCGCCATGCTGCTGGGTGCCTGCCCGGACGCCGACCCGGTGGACTTTGCCAAGACGCTGGACGCCGCCGGCAAGAAGGTGGGCGTCAACTTCGTGGGCGGCTACACTGCCCTCGTCCACAAGGGCTTCTCGGCGGGCGACCTGCGCCTCATCGAGTCCATCCCCCGCGCACTGGCCGAGACGGACATCGTCTGCAGCTCGGTGAACATCGGTGCCACCAAGGCGGGCCTGAACATGGACGCCATCAAACTGATGGGCGAGGCCGTCAAGAAGGCCAGCGAGCTCACCGCCGACCGTCAGTGCATCGGCGCAGCAAAGCTGGTGGTCTTCTGCAACGCACCCGAGGACAATCCCTTTATGGCGGGTGCCTTCCACGGCCCCGGTGAGCCCGACTGCGAGATCCACGTCGGTGTCTCCGGCCCCGGCGCGGTCCGCGCCGCGCTGGCCCGGCTGCCCAAGGACGCCCCCATCGACCAGGTGGCCGAGCTGGTGAAGCGCACAGCCTTCAAGATCACCCGCGTGGGTCAGCTGGTGGCAAACCTCGCCTCCAAAGAGCTGGGCGTACCCGCCGGCATCATCGACCTGTCGCTGGCCCCCACCCCCGCTGTGGGCGACAGCGTGGCCAATATCCTCGAGGAAATGGGCCTTGAGACCTGCGGCTGCTGCGGCACCACTGCCTGCCTCGCCCTGCTCAACGACGCTGTCAAGAAGGGCGGCGTCATGGCCTCCAACCATGTCGGCGGCCTGTCGGGCGCTTTCATCCCCGTCAGCGAGGACGACGGCATGATCCACGCCGCCGAGTGTGGCTGTCTCACCATTGAAAAGCTGGAGGCCATGACGGCTGTCTGCTCTGTGGGCATCGACATGGTCATCATCCCCGGCGACACCACCCCTGCCGTCATCAGCGCCCTCATCGCCGACGAAGCCGCCATCGGCATGGTCAACAGCAAGACCACCGCCGTCCGCGTCATCCCGGCCATCGGCCGCAAGGCGGGCGAAGTGCTGGACTTCGGCGGCCTGCTGGGCTACGGCCCCATCATGCCGGTCAACCAGCGTGACCCCTCCGTCTTCATCAACCGCGGCGGCAGACTCCCCGCCCCGATGCAGTCGCTGAAGAATTAAAGAATAATTTTCTAAAAACAGGCCCATCCTCTGGATAAACTTTCCAAGAGGGGGCCTGTTTTTTATGTTATCCCGCCGCGAAATGGGGGCGCTGTGCGCCTCGCTGCTGTTCTGTCTTCTACTATCGCTGGGGGCAGGCTGGGCGCAGAGCCAGCTCACCACCGCCGACCAGCTTGCCGCCGACACCCTGCGGCTCCACATCCGGGCCGACACCGACTCCGTGCGCGACCAGAGCGCGAAGCTGGCTGTCCGAGACGCCGTGCTAGTCCTCACCGACGAAGCCTGCCCGGCGGACAGCCGGGCCGATGCCCGGGCGTGGACGGCGGAAAACCTCGTCCTCTTCGAGCTGACGGCCCGCCAGACACTGGCCGCTCTCGGCATCCGCGCACCGGTGAAAGCCTGCCTCGTGAATATGTACTTTCCCACCCGGCGCTATGACGGCGGGGCTCTGCCCGCCGGGCGGTACGACGCGGTGCGGCTGGACATCGGGACGCGGCGGGCAGGCCGGAACTGGTGGTGCGTGCTCTACCCGGGGCTCTGCCGGTCAGCCTGCGGCGGGTACGACACGCCTGCCGAAAATGACCTTGTCTGCGGGGAGTATATCGTCCGGTTCCGGTTCGTGGAGTGGTGGGGCGGCCTCACCGCGCCCCGGGAGGACGTGGTGCTGGCCGGGTGAACAGGCCATCGGCACGCCGCATAGGATGAGCGCGGAAGGAGTGTGACAACACTATGGCAATTCCTGCTTACTACTCGCTCATCCAGCGCGGCAGCTCCGGCCCGGACGTGGCCCTCGTGCAGACCTGGCTCAACGGCATCCGGGACAGCTGCACCTGGCACGCCGCCCTCACCGTGGACGGAAAGTTCGGCGCAAACGCCGAGAAGGCTGTCCGGGAGTTCCAGCTCCGGTACGGCCTCAAAGAGGACGGCAAAGTGGGCGCGAACACCTGGAACGTGCTCTACGCCCGCTACACGGCCAAGCACGGCCTCATCGTCCCCTACCCCGGCATCGTGCTGCGGAGCGGCAGCGTGGGTGGCTGCGTCCGGCTGGTGCAGCAGAAGCTCAACGCCGAGGGCGAGCGGCTCACCACCGACGGCAAGTTCGGTGCCAGCACCGTCGCCGCCGTCAAGCGCTACCAGACCCGCCACAGCCTGACCTCCGACGCCTCCGTGGGCAAAGACACCTGGGAAAAGATGTTCCCTGCTGCGTGACGTAACGGAAAAAACTCTCCGTCACGCCTTCGGCGTGCCACCTTCCCTGACAGGGGAGGCCTTGGCATGCCGGGTCACCCTGAGCTGGACGCCGGAGGCCCGATGAGGCGAAAAATGGTGGGCCTCGCTACAGAGGGCAGATACTTTTGGACAAATGTACTTTGTCAAGCTGCTGTGAATCTCTGTAGCAAGGCACTACTGTTTCTGAAATATCGTGCTTTGCTCGTCCAGCGTGGGCCTGCCCGGCTCGCCAGAGGTGCTTCGCACCCGGGTTGCGGCTCCCAGCGTCTGCTTCGCTGTCGCTTGCATCCTGCTGGCCGCGGCCCCAACAGCTCTTCCCTGTTTCCGCCGCTGGCGGCAGTCGTCGCCGTTGCCCCCTCTAGAGGAACTGTCTGCGAAGCAGACTGAGAGGTTTTTACGAAACAGCGCTCAAAAAGAAAGCCCCCATGGAGGTCGCAACTCCTTGGGGGCTTTTCCATTGGGGTGAAACCAATGGAGTATTCACATTCCTGAGTTTATTATATGCCATCCCGCGCAAAAGTCAAGCATTGCATAGAAAATTTACACCCCCTCGACAAACGCCCCCAACTCTCCTATAATAAAATCATCCCAACGAAAGGCGGTACCCCCATGCGTTTCCTTCACCTCTCCGACCTGCATCTGGGCAAGCGGGTCTGCGAATTCTCCATGCTGGATGACCAGCGCTACATTTTAGAGCAGGTCCTCTCCCTGCTGGACGCCCGGCCCGTGGACTGCGTTCTGCTGGCAGGCGACCTCTACGACAAGCCCGTGCCGCCCGCCGAGGCGGTGCGGCTGCTGGACTGGTTCCTCACCGAGCTTGCGGCGCGGGGACTGCCCGTTTTTGCCGTCAGCGGCAACCACGACTCGGCAGACCGCATCGCCTTCGGCGCACAGCTTCTGGCGGGGAGCCGGGTGTACGTCAGCCCGGTCTTTGCCGCACCGCCCGCGCCCATCACCTTGACGGACGAATACGGCCCGGTGGACGTCTGGCTCCTGCCCTTTTTGAAGCCCGCCGCCGTGCGGCACGTCTTCCCGGACGAGAAGATCGAGAGCTACAACGACGCCATCGGCTGCGTGCTGAACGCCTGCGCACCCGACCCCGCCCGCCGGAACGTGCTGGTGGCCCACCAGTTCGTGGCCGGGGCGGCGGTCTGCGAGAGCGAAGAGCCCAGCGTGGGCGGGGTGGACAGCATCGACGTCTCCCTCTTCGAGGGCTTCGACTATGTGGCTCTGGGCCACCTCCACAGTCCCCAGAAGGTGGGGCGGGACACCGTCCGGTACGCAGGCAGTCCCCTCAAATATTCCTTCTCCGAGGCCCATCAGCACAAAGCCGCTCTCTTCGTCACCCTGGGCGAAAAGGGCAGCGTCCGCTTCGAGGCCGCGCCTCTCACCCCCCGGCACGACCTGCGGGAGCTGCGGGGCAGTTACATAGAGCTCACGGACCGCCGGGCCTACGACGGCACGCCGACGGACGACTACCTCCACATCACCCTCACCGACGAGCAGGACGTCCCCGACGCGCTGGCCCGGCTGCGGGTCATCTACCCGAACCTCATGCGGCTGGACTACGACAACCGCCGCACCCGGGCCGCTGAGACGCCCGACGCCGCTGCCCGAGCCGAGAGCAAAACGCCCCTCGAGCATTTTGCGGCCTTTTACGAAGCCCAGAACGGCCAGCCTCTCTCTGACGAACAGGCGGCGTTCTGCCAATCGCTCATCGAGGACATCTGGAAGGAGGACGAAGCATGAGGCCCCTGAAACTGACCCTGTCGGCCTTCGGGCCTTATGCCGCCGAGACCGTTCTGGACCTCGCCCAGCTGGGCAGAGGCGGGCTCTACCTCGTCACCGGCGACACCGGCGCGGGCAAGACCACCCTCTTCGACGCCATCACCTACGCCCTCTACGACCATTCCAGCGGCGGCGTCCGGGAAGGGGCCATGCTCCGCAGCAAGTACGCCGAGCCCGGCACCCCCACCTTCGTGGAGCTGGAATTTGAGGTGCGGGGGCAGCGCTGCACCGTCCGCCGCAACCCCGAATACCTCCGCCCGAAAGCCCGGGGCGAGGGCTTCACCACCGAAAAAGCCGACGCCTGCCTCACCTACGCCGATGGCCGCCCGCCCGTCACCCGGGCCAAGGACGTCACCGCCGCCGTGGTGGACATCATCGGGCTGGATTACAACCAGTTCTCCCAGATCGCTATGATCGCTCAGGGGCAGTTCACCCGGCTGCTCAACGCTTCCACCGAGGAGCGGAGCAAGATCTTCCGCAAGCTGTTCCGCACCCAGCCCTACCAGCGTCTCCAAGAGCGGCTGCAGGCCGAGAACGCCGCCCTCACCCGTCAGCGGGAGGAGCAGAGCGTCCGCATCGGGCAGCTGCTCTCCGGCCTGAGCTGGGCCGAGGGGGACGCCGATGGAGCCGTTCTGGACGAGCTGTCCCCCCTCTGCGAGGCGGGCGGGCAGGCGTCGCCGGAAGCGGTGCTGCCCCTTCTGGACGCCCTGCTGGCCGGGCAGGAGCAGGCGCTGAGCGCCGCCACCGCCGCCCGGACTGAGGCTGAGGCAGAGCTGGACAAGCTCCAGCAGACGCTGGGCCGGGCCGAACAGGCCGAGAAGCTCCGCCTCGAGCTGACCGCCGCGCAGGCCCGGCAGGACGCTCTGCGGCCCGTTCTGGACGCCGCCGAGGCCGAAGCGGCCCGCCACGCCGGAGATGCCGCCGCGCTGGACGCTCTGGCCGGAAAGCTCGAACGTGCGAAATCCAACCTCGCGGCCTTCGACGGGCTGGACAACCTCGAAAAGAAGCTTTCTGCCGCCCGGGACGCCGCCGCCCTCGAGAACGCCAGAGCTGAAAAGCGCCGCGCCGCCCTCGGGCAGCTGGACGGAGAACTGACCGCTTTGGAGCAGAGCCTCGCCGCCCTTGGGGGCGCGGAGGCCGAGAACGTGAGCCTTGAGGCCCGGACCGAACAGCTGACCCGGCGGGAAACGGCCCTCGCGCAGCTGGCCCAGAGCCTCGCCGAGGGGCAGCGCCGGGGGCAGGCCGCACGGCAGGCGCAGGAGCGTTATCTTCTCGCCGACGGCGCAAAGGAGCGCGCCCACGCCCTCCGCGACCACCTCGAGCGGGCCTTTCTCAACGCGCAGGCGGGCCTGCTGGCCGAAGGGCTGACGGACGGCACCCCCTGCCCCGTCTGCGGCAGCACCCATCACCCGAAGCGGGCCGTTCTGCCCGCCGAAGCCCCCACTCAGGCCCGGGTAGACGCGGCCAGACAGTCCGCCGACGAGGCCGACCGCGCCGCACAGGAAGCCAGTGCGGCCGCCGCCAAGGCCGTGGCCGCAGACCGGGAGGCCAAAGCCACCCTCCGCCGGGACGCCGAGGCTCTGCTGCCGGAGCGGTTCACCTCACCGGAGGGGCCAGTGAAGCTGACCGTCTCGCTTCTGAAGACGGCTCTGGCCGAAGAAAGCGAGGCCCTGCACGCCGCACAGGAAGCCCTCGACAAGGCTCAGAAGCAGAATGCCGCCGCCCTCGCCGCCAAGACCCGGCAGGAGGACGAGCGGCAGAAAAAGACCGCCCAGCGCTCTGCCCTCGAGGCCGAGGCACGGGCTTCCGCTGAGGAAGCCGCCCGGCAGTCTGCCTCCGCCAAGGCTCTGGAGGCCCAGTGTGCCGAGGCCAGGGCCGCTCTGCCCGCCGCCGACCGGGAAGAAGCCCGCCGGGCGCTGTCCGGGCTGGAAAACGAACGCTGCGCCCTCCGGGCCGGGATGGATGCCGCCGCGTCGGCTCTGGCCAGAGCCCGGCAGGACTACGCCGCTGCCGAGGCCGCAGTCACGGCCCTGACGGCCCAGCAGACGGAAGCGGGCGAAGCCGCCGACCTGCCCGCCCTCGAATCCCAGCGGGACGCCCTGACGGCCCGGCGCACCGCTCTCGCGGCTCAGGAAAAGGCCCTGACGGCCCGCCTCCTGCCCAACCGGAAGGCCGCTGACCTCTACCGTCAGCACGCCGCCGCCCGGGCGGAGCTGGAACGCCGCTGGCAGTGGGTGAACGCCCTTGCCTCCACGGCGGGCGGCACCCTCAGCAGCAAACAGAAGATACGCCTCGAGGCTTACATCCAGATGAACTACCTCGACGCCATCCTCGTCTACGCCAACACCCGCCTTATGCAGATGACCGCCGGGCAGTACGAGCTGGAGCGGGTGGGTGCCGAGAACCAGCGCAGCCAGTCCGGCCTCGACCTCGGCGTCATCGACCACTACAACGGCACCCGCCGCAGCGTCAAGACCCTCTCGGGCGGTGAGAGCTTCAAAGCCTCACTGGCGCTGGCGCTGGGCCTCTCGGACGAGGTCCAGAGCGCGGCGGGCGGCATCCGGCTGGACACCCTCTTCCTCGATGAAGGCTTCGGCTCGCTGGACGACGAGAGCCTTGAGCAGGCCATCCGGGTCCTCGCCGGCCTCACCGAGGGCGACCGCCTCGTGGGCATCATCTCCCACGTCGCCGCGCTCAAGGAGCGCATCGACAAACAGGTGGTCGTAAAAAAGGCACGCAGCGGGGGGAGCACGGTGGAGGTCATTGTGTGACCGCTTTCCTTCCTTTCCTGTTTTGTATTTTTCTTCAGTATCTGCAACTCAATGCAGTTTGTTTTATCAAAAAGTCAACCTTTTTGATAAAACAGTCGAAAAGGCATAGAAAAGATTGCATGAATTCCCCCCGCATATTCTCCCCCGCCTCCGCACATCCTAGGTGCGGAGGTGTTTTTTATGGAATCTCTGACGCCCTTCATCCGCCATGAGCTTGAGGATGCGCCCGGGCCGAGCGGCCCGCCGGAGGAGACGAGCAGCATGGTCAGTCCGCCTTTGGGCGCGGAACCCGGTCAGCCGCCCGTCACGGAACCGCCAAAACCGGGTCGCGGCTCCCAGCAGCCGCCGTCGCAGCCGGACGGCCCGGATGTGCAGCTCCCGCCGCCGGAAATCCCGCAGCCCCGTCCAGACTGCGGCATCCCCATGACCGACGGCACCCCGGCCGCCTGTCGGCAGAAGAATGCCGCCGAGTATCTGGCCGGGCGGTCGCCGGGGGTAATGACGCAGTACGGCGGCGGGCTTTTCGGGGCCGAGCAGCATCTTCACAGCCGCGAACCTGCGCCCGACGAAGACAAGAGCGGCGTTTTACAGCTGGTAGAGTGGCGCGAAGAAGCGCCTTACGGTTGAAAGAGATGTAAAATTCAGAAATTATTTTCCAATTACCTGTTGAAATCTTCGCGCGCTTCTTTTATTATGGTAGCAAACAAAGCAAAGGCAGGTAATGCACTATGGCAGAAATCAAATACGAGATCGTTGAGCGCATCGCAGTTCTCGGAGAGCGTCCCCGCGGCTGGGAGCGCCAGCTCAACCTCATCAGCTGGAACGAAGGCGAACCCAAGTACGACATCCGCGACTGGTCCCCGGACGGCACCCGCATGGGCAAAGGCATCTCCCTGAGCCACGACGAGCTGGCCATCCTGAAGGGCATCCTCGAGGATATGGAGCTGTAAGATGACGGACCGCGAGGAATTTCTGGAGATATTCCGCACCCACGTCACCCGGCCCGGCAGCGAGAAGCTGCTGGACTGGATGGACAGCAAGACGGACTTCTTCTCCGCGCCGGCGTCCACCCGCTTCCACGGGGCCTGCGAGGGCGGGCTGTGTGCGCACAGCCTGAACGTCTACCGCGTGCTCCACGGCACCTTCTTCACGCCGGACGAGGACAGCGAAGAGACCTTCGCCATCTGCGCACTGCTCCACGACCTGTGCAAGGCCAACTTCTACAAAAAAGGTACCCGCAACGTGAAGAACGAGGCGACGGGCCAGTGGGAGAAAGTCCCCAGCTACAGCGTGGAGGATATGTTTCCCTACGGCCATGGCGAGAAGAGCGTCTTCCTCATTGAGCGGTTCATGAAGCTGAAGGTGGAAGAAGCCGTGGCCATCCGCTGGCACATGGGCGGCTTCGACGACGCCGTCCGGGGCGGCAGCTTTGCCCTGTCGGGGGCCTTCGAGAAGTACCCTCTCGCCGTCAAGCTCCACATCGCCGACCTCGAGGCGACCTATCTGCTGGAACAGCGGGGCGAATGATACAAAAAAGACCACCTGTCTTTTGACAGGTGGTCTTTTTAACACTTACTTTTCCTACGGCATCAGCTTCGCAAGTTCGGCCAGAACCTCGTCGCCGAGGTGTTCCAGCTTTGTTTTCGACTGACGGTCCGCAGCAGGCGGCGTCTGTGCTGCCGTCTCCGGGAACGGGACAGTGGGCAGTGCGGACGGAACATCCAGCCGCAGCGGGGCGGTGGATATTTTGTCCAGCTCGCTCCGCAGCTCCTCACACCGAGCGGTCAGCTCGGCGTTCTCCTTCCGCAGGGCCAGCATAGTGCGCTCATAGGCGAACATCCGTGTCTCATAGCGGCGAAGCTCGGCGTTGGCCGCGTTGAGCTTCCGGCTCAGCTGCTCGAGCTGAGTCGGCCCGGACGCAGCCGGCAGAGCCTCAGGGCATGACTTCTCCCGTTCGGATGCCATCGCCTCTTCCACCTCCTGCAGTCTGCGCTGGGCGCAGCGGTGCTCCCGGGCAGTCTCCCGGCAGAGCTGTTCCAGCCGATGCAGCTCCGGCGTCCGGCGGCTGCTCAGCCACTCCAGCGGCAGCTTCGTCTGTTGCTGCTCCACGGTACGGCCTCCTTCCGCTTTTTCTGCGCAAGGGGTTCTCTATTCTTGCGCTTATCTACGCTTGTTCAGGATCGCCAGCAGGTCATCGTAGTAGCTGGTGTCGCTGTTCTCCTCTTCCACGGGCTTGGCGGCAGAAGCATTGCCGGAAGCGACGGAAGGAGTGTTGACCTCGGCGCTGAAGACAGCGGACGGAGCAGAAGCCGTCACGCCGGGAGCCGTACCGGCGGCAGCAGTACCCAGCGTGCTGCGCAGGCCGTCAGCAGCCTTATTGTCGAAGCCGGTAGCCACGACGGTAACGCGCATCTCATCGGAGAGGTTCTCGTCGAAGGCAGTACCCCAGATGATGTTCGCATCGGGATGAGCGCTCTGGGTAATGAGGCCGGCGGCAGTCTCGACATCCTCCAGACCGATGTCGGGGCTGGAAGTGATGTTGATGATGACGCCGTGTGCGCCGGCGATGCTGGTCTCCAGCAGCGGAGAGGAGATAGCGGCCTTGGCGGCGTTCTCAGCCTTGCCGGCGCCCTTGGCGCTGCCGACGCCCATGTGAGCGTAGCCGGCGTCCTTCATGATGGAGCGCACGTCGGCGAAGTCCAGATTGATGAAGGCCGGCACATTGATCAGGGCGGAGATGGACTCAACGCCCTGACGCAGCACGTTATCAGCGGCCTGGAAGGCGTTCATCAGGGTGATCTTCTCCTGACTGATCATCTTCAGGCGCTCGTTGGGGATGACGATGAGGCTGTCCACGTGCATCAGCAGATTTGCGATGCCCTGCTCAGCCAGACCCATCTTCCGCTTGCCCTCAAAAGAGAAGGGCTTGGTAACGATGCCCACGGTCAGGATGCCCAGATCGTGGGCCACCTCGGCCACCACAGGAGCAGCACCGGTGCCGGTGCCGCCGCCCATGCCGGCGGTGATAAAGACCATCTGGGAGCCCTTCAGAGCGTTTGCGATCTCGTCCTTGCTCTCCTCGGCAGCGCGCTGGCCGATCTCGGGGTCAGCACCTGCACCGCGGCCCTTGGTAAGCTTGGAACCCAGCTGCACCTTGGTGGCGGCATGGTTCTTTGCCAGTGCCTGCTGGTCGGTATTCATTGCAATAAATTCGACGCCCTGCAGGCCATCGCTGACCATGCGGTTGACGGCGTTGCCGCCGCCGCCGCCCACGCCGATGACCTTTATCGTCGTTACGTTTTCGTCCATTTCTTCGTCGAGCATGAGTGCCATATCATTGTCCTCCATCGGATTTTATCGTAGACCGCGCCTTGGCGCAGGATAGAACTCAACATTACTGCTACTATATAACAGTATCGTATCATCTTTTGGCCCCGAATGCAAGATAAATTTGCTTTTTCGATGGTATTTTTTTCACAGCGGCGTCAAGGGCCGGCATTTCTCTGCCAATTCGTCCTCCTAAAGAGGCCAGAACTTCGCACAGGCCGGCATAGCCCCGGTCGATATGACAAGTCTCTTCCACGAGGCTCTTCCCCCGTGCCGACAAAGCCGCCACCACCAGTGCCGCGCCGCCCCGCAGGTCAGGCGCAGTGAGGGTGGCGCCGTGGAGGCCGCTTTCCGGCAGCGGACCGACAGAGAGCACCCGGCCTGACCGATTTACCCGCCCGCCCAGCCGCTCGAAGCCTTCGGCGCAGCCGAACCGCCGTTCGAAGACGACGTCCTCGATGCTGCTCTCCCCCTCGGCACAGAGCATGGCAGCGGCCAGCAGGGGCGCAGCGTCGGTGGCGAGACCCGGGTACACCCCGGTGAAGACCCGACCCGCCCCGTACAGCCGCCCGAAACGTGCCACCTCGGCCCGGTCTGCGCCCCGCTCCACGGCGCAGCCCATTTGTTCCAGAATTTCCAGCACCGGCGCATAGAGCGCGGGCGGGCATCCGGTGAGCTCCACCCGCCCTCCGGCAGCAGCGGCGGCGCAGGCCAGTGTGGAGGCGAAGATGCGATCCGGCAGAGGCGAAAAATCGCAGCCGGAAAGCGCCCGCCGCCCTTCGATGTGAATCGTCGAAGTCCCCGCGCCCTCGATACGCCCGCCGCAGCGGTTCAGGAAGTCGGCAAGGTCAGAGATCTCCGGCTCCCGCGCCGCGCCCCGCAGGACGGTGGTGCCTCGGGCGCAGGCAGCGGCCAGCAGCAACGTCTCCGTCGCCCCCACGCTGGGGAAGCGGAGGGTGAAGTCTGTCCCGTGGAGTCCCCCCGGCGCGGCCAGCACCAGCTTTCCCGCCCCGGCGTCCAGCTCCTTTGCCCCCATCCGGGCCAGACCTTCCAGATGTAAGTCGATGGGCCGGGCGCCGATATTGCACCCGCCGGGCAGCGAAGTCTCAGCCCGGCCCAGCCGCGCCAGCAGCGGCGCACAGAAGAGGATGGAGGCCCGCATTTGTGCTGCGGTTTCTCCCGGAAGGGTGCTGTTTGAGGGCATCCCGGCCACCACAATGTCTGCCCCCTGCCAGTGGGCGGCGCACCCCGCACCCCGCAGCAGCCCGAGGCTGCATTCCACGTCCGACAGCCTCGGCACAGCCCGCAGCCGCACCGGTCCCCGGCAGAGAAGCGCCGCCGCAAGGAGCGGAAGTACGCTGTTTTTCGCCGCCGGTATTGCCGCCGTGCCGTTCAGCGGCCGTCCGCCCATCACCCAAATCCGCCCGCTCTGCTGTGTCATATCCGCTGCCCCCATTCCGCAAAAGATACCCCACGATATGCAAAAGCAGGGGCGGATGTCACGATTTGAGTTTGTTGAAAGATTTGTGAGACTACGGTCAGACCTTCCTTCGTACAACCTCTCCGTCACGGCTTCGCCGTGCCACCTCCCCTAGTAGGGGAGGCTTTGGCATTCCGTAGCGCTTTGCCTCTTCGCCAGAGGCTCCCCTACTAGGGGAGCTGTCGAACGAAGTGAGACTGAGAGGTTGTACAGAGCAGCGCCTTTCCTCTACGTCTCTCCGGGTTGCGGCTCCCAGCGTCTGCTTCGGCCCTTGGTTCGGGCCTCGCATCCTGCTGGCCGCGGCCCGAGCTTCGCCTCCCTGTTTCCGCCGCTGGCGGCGGTCGGCTCAGCTCCCGCGTGATACCCCCAGCACCACCCCCATCTCCCCCAGCAGCATCATGAGGCTGGTGCCGCCGGAGGAGAAAAAGGGCAGCGAGATGCCGGTGTTGGGGATGGTGTTGGTGACGACAGCCACGTTCAGCACCGCCTGCAGGGCCACCTGCACCACGAATCCCACCACCAGCAGCGCCCCGAACCGGTCGGGCGCGTGGGCCGCGATGGTGATGCCCCGGCAGAGCAGCAGCACGAACAGCCCCACCACTGCGCAGGCCCCCACGAAGCCCAGTTCCTCGCAGACGATGGAGAAAATAAAGTCGTTCTGAGGCTCGGGAACGAAAAGATGCTTCTGGCGGCTTTCCCCCAGACCGAGGCCGGTGGCCCCGCCGGAGCCGATGGCATAGAGGCTCTGGATGGTCTGGTGGCCATCGCCCAGCGGGTCGGCAAAGGGATCGAGCCAGGAGCGGAGCCGGTCGGCGGCGTAGGGGACGAGGTCGGGCATGACGGCCACCGCCGCACCAATGGCCCCGACGCCTCCCACGCCCGCCAGCAAAAACCACCGCAGCCCCGTACCACCCACGAACATCAGCACCGCGCCGATGCCAAGGATGAGGACGGTGCCGGACAGGTGCGGCTCCAGCAGCATCAGGGCCGCCACCACTCCCAGCACCAGCGCAAAGGGCAGGACACCCACGCTGAAATCCTTCATCCGGTCGTGGTTCAGTGCGATGATGTGGGAAAACACCAGCACCACCGCAAACTTTGCGATCTCGCTGGGCTGCAGGGTGCCGAACCCCGGGATGACCAGCCACCGCTTGCAGCCGTTGTACTCGGGCATGAAGAGCACCGCCGCCAGCAATATCAGTGACAGCCCCAGCAGCGGCCACGCCAGCTTATGGAAGATATGGTAATCTACCCGGCTGGCCAGCCACATCCCGCAGAGCCCCAGCGCCGCGTAGAGCAGCTGAGGCCGCAGATAGGCCCAGGCGTCGCCCCGCCGGTAGAGCGCCACGGCGCTGGACGCGCTGGCCAGCATCACCAGCCCGAAGCCCACCAGCGTGAGCACAAGTATCAGAAACGGCAGGTCCATGCCGGGCAGCGGACGCAGGATCCTCTTCTTCATCCTCTCCCCCCTTCCCTTTAGTGTACGCACCGGGGCGGACGGCTAGTCACGGGGTCTCGCGCATATGATTGCAGGAAGGGAGGTGCTGTCTCATGTCCGAATCGCCAAAACCCGCCGACGCCCTGCGCACCCTGCCGGAACGGGCGTTCCGCGCCCGGGCAAGGCTGGTGGCGGGGGTGTTCTGTCTGGTCTGCTGCGGGCTGGCGGTGCGGCTTTTATTTTTGCAGGTGCTGGGCGGCGGCTGGTACACCGACCGCGCCCTGGGCCAGCAGCTGCGGGACACCGTCGTCCCCGCCGACCGGGGCCGCATTTATAGCGCCGACGGCGTCCTTCTGGCGGCCAACAGCAGCTGCTGGACCCTCCGGGCCTCGCCCCGGGAGATGCCGGAAGATAAACTCGCCCTCGCGGCCAAGGGGCTGGCGGATATCCTGGAGCTGGACGAAGGGAAGCTTCTCGAGAAATTCAGCGACCGCCACTCCAACGACTGCCTCCTGCGCTACCGGGTAGACCGGGTCATGGCCGACGCCGTGCGGGACTTCTGCGAGGCAAACGGCATCACCGGCATCCGTATCGATCAGGACTCGAAGCGCTGGTACCCGCAGGGGGAGTTTCTGGCCTCGGTGCTGGGGTTCACCAATGTGGACAACGCGGGCGTCTCGGGCCTCGAACTGAAGTATGACGACCTGCTCACCGGCGAAAACGGCGTCGTCCTCACGGCGGTGAACGCCTGGGGCTACACCCTCGAGCAGAGCTATGAGACCGAGCGTTTCCCCACCGAGGGGGACGGCCTGCGGCTCACCATCGACGCCAACATCCAGCACTACCTCGAGAACGCGCTGGGCTACGCGGTAAAGGAACACCACGTCGCAGCCCGTGCCGTGGGCATCGTCATGGACGTGAACACCGGGGCCGTGCTGGCCATGTCCACCACCCCCGCCTACGACCCCAACCAGCCCCGTGTGCTGGCCGACAAGGCCGCCCGGGAGGCCGTAGAGGGGCTTTCCGGCGACGAGCGGGCGGCGGCATTGCAGCTGGCCCAGCAGACCCAGTGGCGGAACAAGGCCGTCAGCGACCTCTACGAGCCGGGCAGCGTCTTCAAGCTCATCACCTGCGCGGCGGCGCTGGACACCGGGGCTGTGAGCAAAAATTCCAGCTTCTACTGCGGCGAGAGCATCTCGGTGGCCGGCACCCGCTTCCACTGCGCCAACCACAAGCGCCACGGCGCGCAGACCGTCACTCAGGCCCTTGAGAACTCCTGTAACCAGAGCTTCATCCAAATCGGCGCAAGGCTGGGCAAAGAGGCGTTCTGCGACTACTTTGCGGCCTTCGGCCTCCGCGCGCCCACCGGCATCGACCTGCCCGCCGAGCCGAAAAAGAGCCTCTACTACACTGCCGACCGGATGGGGCCGGTGGAGCTGGCGTCCTGCGCCTTCGGGCAGAGCAGCAAGGTCTCTTACCTCGAGATGGCGTCGGCGGTCTGCGCCGTGGTCAACGGCGGGCGGCTGATGCAGCCCTACGTCGCCTCGGACATCCTCGGCCCGGAGGGCGAAGTCATCGACCACCTCTCCCCCGTCTGCAAGCGGCAGGTGCTGAAAGAGGAGACCTCCCGCACCATGCGGGAGATGATGGAGGCCGTCGTCCTCTACGGCGGCGGACGGAACGCCCAGATCGCGGGCTACCGGGTAGGCGGCAAGAGCGGCACCAGCCAGAAGCTGGACAGCGCCGACGAGAAGGCCCGCATCGCCAGCTTTGTGGCCGTGGCTCCCATCGACGACCCCCAGTTTTTGTGTCTCGTCTGCCTCGACGAGCCCCACAGCTGGACGACAGCGGGCGGCAGCCTCTCGGCCCCGGTCTGCGCCGAGGTCCTCGAGCAGACGCTGGTGTACAAGGGTGTCCCCCGCGCCGCTGTCCCGGATACGCCTGCTTCCGACGCTGAGACTTCCGCCGACCTTCCCGAGGACGGCGACAGCTTCGACGGGGCGTAAAAATGGGCAAAAGAAAAGACCGCTGGACGGCGGTCTTGGAAGGTTGATATTTTTCAGCTCTGCTGCGGCTGGTCGCGGAACACGATCTCGCCGGTGGCGCTGTCCATGGACTCGACGATAGCGAGGCTCTCCAGCTGGATGCCCTTGCTGCGGATGAGGTCCCCGCCCTGCTGGAAGCCCTTCTCGACGGCGATGCCGATGCCCTCGACAGTGGCACCAGCCTTCTCGGTCAGCTCCAGCAGACCCAGCAGGGCGCAGCCGTTGGCCAGGAAGTCGTCGATGATGAGAACGTGGTCCTCGGGGGTGAGGAACTTCTTGGAGACGATAACATTATAAATTTTCTTGTGGGTGAAGGACTGGATCTTCGTCTCATAGTTGTCATAGTCCAGGTTGATGCTCATAGACTTTTTGGCGAACACCACCGGCACGTTGAACTCGCTGGCCACCACAGCCGCGATGCCGATGCCGCTGGCCTCGATGGTGAGCACCTTGTTGATGGGCTTGCCATCGAACAGGCGCTTCCACTCCTTTGCCATCTCGCGGAACAGCGGAATGTCCATCTGATGGTTGATGAAGCTGTCCACCTTGAGCACGTTGCCCTCACGGACGATGCCGTCTTTGCGGATGCGGTCTTCCAGCATTTTCATAGTTCGTCTCTTCCTCCCAATTTCCCTGTCATAAAACGGTCGATATTTCATATCAGTATACCGGATACTCTCCTGGTTGGCAAGGCTTTTTCTGCCCAAATTTGACTCGTTCTCTCCGGTTTTTTCAGCCCTTTCGATTATAAGTACGACTTTTGCGGTACGGTCTGTGTCTCAGGGCGGGCGATTTGTGCAGTTGTCTCTTGTTTTCTGCGCAAAATCGAGTATACTGGTAGCAACCGGAAACGGCTTGCTGCGGCCGACGAGGGCCGCACCGGGAAAAGGAGTCAGTATATGAAGACAGGGTTAGTATTAGAGGGCGGTGCCATGCGGGGGATGTTCACCGCAGGCGTTCTGGATGTCCTGATGGAGCACGGCCTCACCACCGATGGCACCATCGGCGTGTCGGCGGGCGCGGTGTTCGGCTGCAACTTCAAGTCGCACCAGATCGGCCGTGTCATCCGCTATAACACCGAATATTGCAACGACAAGCGCTACGCCAGCTTCCGCAATCTGCTGCGCACCGGCAACCTCTACAGCGAGGATTTCTGCTACCACGAGGTGCCGGAAAAGCTGGATCCCTTCGATGAAGAGGCCTTCCGCGCTTCGCCCATGGACTTCTTTGTCGTCTGCACCGACCTGCACACCGGCGACCCGATCTACCACAAGTGCCGCAGCGGCGACGCCGAGGACGTGCGCTGGATGGAGGCTTCGGCGTCCATGCCGCTGGCGGCGAAAGCCGTCAGGATCGGCCACTACTCCCTGCTGGACGGCGGCGTGGCCGACTCCATCCCCGTCCGCTTCTTCGAGAGCCTGGGTTACAAGCGGAACCTCATTATCCTGACCCAGCCCAAGGGCTTTGTGAAAAAGAAGAACCCCATGCTGCCCGCCATCCGTGCGCGGTATCTGCGCTATCCGGCCTTCGTGGCAGCGGTGGCCGACCGTCACGAGCGGTACAACGAGGCCCTCTCCTACATCGCCATGCAGGAGGCATCGGGCAAGGACTATGTCATCCGCCCGCCCATCCCGCTGGAGATCGGCGCTATGGAGCGCGACCCCGCCCAGCTGCGCCGGGTCTACGAGACGGGCCGCGCCGTGGCGGAGAACCAGATTGATAAGATAGAGGCGTTCCTGAACGATGTGAAGGAGACGCCAGAGGAGTAACCTCTCCGTCACGGCTGACGCCGTGCCACTGCCCGGGTTGCGGCATCCAGCAGCCGCAGCGCTTTGCTTGCGTCTTGCTGGCCGCGGCCCCAACAGCGACTCCCTGTTTCCGCCACCGGCGGCGGTCGTCGTTGTTGCTCCTAGCGAGGAGATGCCTTGGCATTTCGTGAAGCTTTCCCTCTTCGCCAGAGGCTCCCTCGGTAGGGGAGCTGTCGAGCGAATGCGAGACTGAGAGGGTGAGCAAAGAAGAAGCTTTAAGAGGTATCCTATGAACGAACCCGAAAAGATCGACCCCCGGGAGCTGAGCCCGCTGGCACTGGCCTTCGTGGGCGACAGTGTGCTGGAACTTCTGGTGCGGCAGCGGCTGGTGGAGCACCACCGTCTGTCGGCGGGAAAGCTCAACGCCGAAAAGGTCAAATACGTCTCGGCCCGGGCGCAGTTCCGGGAAGAGCAGCTGTTGGAGCCGCTTTTCACCGAGGACGAGCTGGCTGTCTTCAAGCGGGGCCGCAACGCCAGCAAGGCCAGTGTGGCCAAACACGCCTCCCCGGAGGAGTACCGCGCGTCCACCGGCTTCGAGTGCCTGCTGGGCTGGCTGTATCTGAACGGCCAGCTGAGCCGGGTGCATGAGCTGTTCGAGACGCTGTGGCAGTCGTTCGACCCCAACGAAAAATAACCGGAACACGCGAAAGCCCACTGCTTTCCGCACTGGGAAACAGTGCAAAGAGAGCAGTGGGCTTTTTGTTGTCCCGTCAGATGGTCCGTTCGGGCGGGGCGGCGCTCAGCGCAGAGGCTTAGCGGCTGTTGCGGGCGGAGTTGTGAGCCGAGTTCTTGCCGCCCTCGTCGTCGGCACCCTTGGTGTACTGGTTGGGGTGCTTGTGCTCGTTGGTAGCAGTGGAATTGGTGGTGCGGTTGGTGCTCTGATTGCTGGTGCGGTTCTGAGTCTGGTTCTTGCAGTTGGTGCTGCGGTTCTCGCTGCGATTTTCCATCGTATCGTCGCTCCTTTCGATTTCGGGAGGTGTTCTGTGCTCCCTGCCCATAGTTTGACCGGCTGCGGCGGCTTTATGCACCGCAGCCCGAAGGAGGTCTCATAAAAATGTCTGCCGAATATTTTGAAGCCCGGGAACGCGCCCTTCTGGGTGAGCAATACGATACGCTCTACGCTGCCCCGCAGGAGACAGCGGCCCGCGGCGTGACCGTCTCTGCCCTCCGCACTACGCCGGAAGAATTTGCGGCCCGGGCAGACTTCCCGCTGCGGCCCTCGCCCTTCTGCAAGGCGGCGTTCGTGGTGGAACAGCCCGACTTCAAGCCGGGCCGCCATCCCTACCATCACGCAGGCGTCTTCTACTCGCAGGAGCCATCGGCCTCGTCGGCAGCTCCGCTGCTGGGCGTCAAGCCCGGGATGCGGGTGCTGGATCTATGTGCTGCCCCCGGCGGTAAGAGCAGCCAGCTTGCCGCCGCTCTGCAGGGGCAGGGCCTGCTGGTGAGCAACGAATATGTCGCGGCCCGTGCAGAGATTTTGAAGAGCAACCTCGAGCGGATGGGCGTGTCCAACGCCGTCGTGCTAAACGAGACGCCTGCCCGCATCGCAGCGGCCCTGCCGGAGTTCTTCGACCGCGTTCTGGTGGATGCGCCCTGCTCCGGTGAGGGGATGTTCCGCAAAGAGCCTGCCGCGCTGGCCCAGCACTGCGAAGCGCTGGTGAAGCAGTGCGCAGAGCTGGGCGCGGACATCCTCGACAGCGCCGCTGCGGCCCTCGCGCCGGGCGGCGAACTGGTCTACTCCACCTGCACCTTCGCGCCGGAAGAGGACGAGGGACAGGTGGCCGCATTCCTGCAGCGCCACCCGGAGTTCACGCTGGCCGATGTGCTGGGCAATGTGGACTATTCCTTCGGCAGTGAGGGTGAGGCCAACCGCACCGGTGGTCTGCCGCTGGATGTGAGCAAGGTGCGCCGCATCTGGCCCTGTCAGGGCGGTGAGGGCCACTTTATGGCCCGGCTCGTCAAAGCCGGTACGCCCCGGGCTCTGCCGGCTCCCGGCGAGTACACCCCCGAAGAGCAGCTCTGGCTGACCGCTGCCGCCGAGGCAGGCAAAAAGGCCAAGGGCAGCAAACCACAGAAGGCTGCAAAGCCTGCGGATGCCCGCAGCGCCCGGCGGGAGAACAGCCGGGCTTGCCGAGAGGCTGTGCAGGGCCGCAGTTCCCGCAGCCGGGACGCTGGGGCAGGGGATGCATCGCCCGCCCAGAGCCTCGCTGCATGGCGGGAATTTGCGGAGGAATATTTCCCGGAGCTGGCAAAGCGCCCTGCCGTGGTGCATGGCGGCGGCGTTCTGCTGCCGGTGGCTTTCCCGCAGACGAATCTTCACGTTTTGCGTGCAGGCGTCTTCGTGGGCAGTGTGCAAAAGGGGCGCTTCGTGCCGGAACATCATCTGTTCACGGCTTTCGGCGCGCTCTGCCAGAACCGTGAGGAACTGACCCTCGCCGACTCCCGAACCGTGGAATATCTCTCTGGCCGGGAGATAGAAGCTCACACCGCTGCCGATGGATGGTGCTGTGTGACGGTGGACGGCTGGCCGCTGGGAGGCGGCAAAGTGTCCGGCGGCAGGGTCAAAAACCATTATCCCAAGGCACTTCGTCTGCTGTAAAACGTAGTTTTTGGCAGAATAAACCGGAAAACCATCGGTACAAGGCTTGAACGCCGATGGCTGTTGTGATAAAATAATAGAGTTAGATTTTGTGTGCTGCCACAATGCGGGCGACCACAGCCCGTCT
>OIWV01000506.1_pt1 | contig 37716 bp, 30 predicted proteins | sample 1587751 | NCBI WGS metagenome assembly OIWV01 (sample SAMEA3888913, study PRJEB22519) | human gut metagenome | biome: human gut; feature: human-associated habitat; material: faeces | place: Denmark | collected 2010
GAAAAGTGACGTGCCTCCGGCACGTACCGCCTTAGCCATCTGTCTGTGCGAGAGTATATCCGAAGAGATTGCACCTTAGCCAATGGGCTGCGCGAGAGTATATCCGATGAGACAGAGCCTCCGGCACGTACCGCCTCAGCCAATGGGCTGCGCGAGAGTATATCCGATGAGACAGAGCCTTCGGCACGTGCCGCCTTAGCCAGTGGGCTGCGCGAGAGTATATCCGAAGAGATCGTGCCGGAGGCACGACATTCCCGCGTAACCCGGTACGCGACGCAGGAGCGTGCCGGGGACAGAGGGCATCCCTACACCAACCAGCGTGCCGGAGGTACGCTACTGCTTCACGTGCAAATGTTCAGTCTTTGTCGAAGTAATCCAAATTATAGGAAACATCGTTCTCTTCAAGTAGCGCACGTAATTCATCCGCATATCCGAGGCCAAGATGATGTTCTGGTTGTTGCTTGATGTAATTAATTATCATCTCCCGGTCACGGCTGCTATATGTCAATGCACAGTATCCTGTACCCCATCCTCCAAACTTAGGAAATTCGGTGCGATGGTTTTTCATGAATTTGTTTGACTCCGTCTTGATTAGTTTTACGAAATCTGAGACACACAGTGTCGGTGGAAGTCCGGCGAAGATATGTATATGGTCGGTTACGCCGCCGATTCGGTATAGTTTGCAGTTCTTATTTCGACAGATGCCGAAAATGTAGTTGTACAGTAATGGGGCATTAACTAAATTGATAGTCTTCAGGCTGTCTTTTGTGCGAAAAATAATATGATAAAGTAAATTTGTGTAACTCATCGCATTTTTTGTAAAGATAGCCACATCTTGTTGCCAATACAAATTTCTCAACAATAAATAGCGCAGTGGCGTACCTCCGGCACGCTGACGGCTTGGAGATGCACAGCCCCGGCACGCTCCTGCGTCGCGTACCGGGTTGCCGAAAAGTGACGTGCCTCCGGCACGTACCGCCTTAGCCATCTGTCTGTGCGAGAGTCTATTTGTGTAGACCCTTTATTTCCCGATTACAAATTCTACCTCTTTGAAAGCGAAGCGAGGGCGGGAGCCGTCGGGGCGGGCGAGGGTCAGGATGCCGTCGGAAGCCACGTCGGCAATTTCGGCGCAGAACTCTTCTCCGGCTGCGAGATGGTCAGCCGTCCGGTCGGCTACGTTGCGGTAAGTGTGCAACCCGTTGCGGCGGTATAGGCGGCTGAGAAACTCGGCGTGCAGCGACTCGGCGTTGTCGGGCAGCGAGTCGGCAAGGCGCAGCAGCTCTTCGGAAAGATGGTGCAGCACATCGGGCAGCGGGGTGTCGCAGCCGATGATTTGGCGTAGTGACACGGGGTTGGGTGCGTCAGACAGGAATTTCTCTTGGTTGATGTTGAGTCCGATACCCGCTATCGTGTGGTCGATTTTTCCGCCTGACAGCGAGTGCTCCACGAGGATTCCGCAGATTTTGCGGTCGTTCCAGTAAATGTCGTTAGGCCATTTTATGCTTACGCCGTTGTCGATGTAGCGGTCAAGGGTGTGCACCACAGCAAGCGCCACCGCTTCCGACAGCCAGAACTGGCAGCTTGGCTTCACGTTTGCCGGGCGCAGCAACATCGACATCGTGATGTTTTTGAAGTCGGCGCTTTCCCACGAGTTGCCCCGCTGTCCGCGTCCTGCGGTTTGGCAGTCGGCGTAGACAACGGTGCCGTGGACAGCACCTTCGGCGTTTTGCGCCAGATAGGTGTTGGTGGAGCGTATCGACTCAAGATGGATGTATGTTGGAGTCATCGCGATTATGATTTTTTTGTAGTGCGGCGCACGGTGCGGCGCGGTTTTTTAGGCGCGTTTGCCGCCTCTTCGATAATTGCGCGGCAATCATCGAGCGAGAGCGCCGCCGCATCCTTGTCCTTCGGAATCTTGTAGTTCTTCTTTTTGTATGAGATATAGACTCCGTAAGGGCCGTTGAGAATTTCCATCTCCGGCTCCTCGTCGAATGTTTTTACCAGACGTTTTTTCTCTGCTTCGGCTTTGTTCTTGATCAGCTCGACCGCCTCGTCGAGGGTGATTGTTTGCGGTGATAGCGTCTTAGGCACCGAGACAAACATTTTGCCGTGCTTCACGTATGGGCCGAAGCGTCCGATAGCCACCGTCACGGTCTCGCCCTCGTAGTCTCCGAGAGTGCGTGGCAGCTCGAAGAGCTTTAGAGCCTCCTCGAGTGTTATGTCGCTTACCGACTGTCCCTTCTGCAGCGATGCAAATTGCGGCTTCTCCTCGCTGTCGGTCGATCCGAGCTGCACGAGCGGACCGAAACGTCCGATTTTCACCGACACCTCTTTGCCTGTTTTCGGGTCGGCGCCGAGCACGCGTTCTCCCACCTTGTGCTCGAGGCGCAGGTTGGAAATTTTTTCCACTTCCGGGTGGAACAGTTTATAGAAATTGGCAATCTCGTCGTTCCATTTTGTCTGACCTTCAGCGATATGGTCGAATTTCTCCTCCACGTTGGCAGTGAAGTTGTAGTCCATGATGTCGGGGAAATATTCCATAAGGAAATCGTTTACCACCATACCCACATCTGTCGGGATGAGCTTGTTTTTCTCGTTGCCGTACGACTCTTCCTTCTTCGTTTCTTTGATTTTGCCGTTTTTCAGCTCGAGCAGGCAGATGTCGTGTTTTGTTCCGGTTTTCTCGCCTTTTTCCACGTAGTCGCGGTTCTGTATAGTAGAGATTGTCGGAGCGTAGGTTGAAGGACGTCCGATGCCCAGTTCCTCGAGTTTCTTTACGAGCATCGCCTCGGAGTAGCGTGGCGGCTGCTGCGTGTAGCGCTGTGTGGCGTCGATTTCATCGAGCGCGAGAGTCTCGCCCTTTTTCAGTTCAGGCAGACGGGTGTCCGACTCCGCGTCGTTTGATTCATCGTCGGACGATTCCATGTATACGTGCAGGAAACCGTCGAATTTGATAACCTCGCCCGTAGCCACAAACTTTTCCTGGCGTCCGCCGATGCTGATTTCGGCGGTGGTTTTCTCCAGTTCGGCATCAGCCATCTGAGTGGCGATGGTGCGCTTCCAAATAAGGTCGTAGAGGCGTTTCTCCTGCGCCGTCCCCGAGATTTCGTGGTGTGAGATGTATGTAGGGCGGATAGCCTCGTGAGCCTCCTGTGCGCCCTTTGCCGTGGTGTGGTAGTTGCGCGCCTTGTAGTATTTGTCGCCGAGCGTAGTTGCGATTTCTTCCTTGATAGTGCCGAGAGCAAGCGACGACAGGTTGACACTGTCGGTACGCATGTAAGTGATATGTCCGGATTCGTAGAGGCGCTGAGCCACCATCATTGTCTGCGACACGGTGAATCCCAGTTTGCGTGAAGCCTCCTGCTGCAGCGTCGACGTGGTGAACGGGGCTGCCGGCGACTTCTTCAGCGGTTTCACTGTCAGGTCGCTGATGCTGAACGTTGCGTTCTTGCATGATTCGAGAAACTCCATTGCCGCCTCTTTGCTTGGCAGACGCTTGTTGAGCTCAGCGCGAATAGGCTGCGCCGCATTGTCGGTGTGGAGCAAAGCCACCACACGGTAGTATTCCTCAGCCTTGAAATTCTTGATTTCCTTCTCGCGTTCCACAATCAGTCTTACCGCCACGCTCTGCACGCGTCCGGCGGAGAGAGCCGGTTTGATTTTTTTCCAAAGCACAGGCGACAGTTCGAAGCCCACGATGCGGTCGAGCACACGGCGCGCCTGCTGGGCGTTCACACGGTCGATGTCGATGCCGCGTGGCGTCTCGATGGCGTGAAGGATTGCGCTTTTGGTGATTTCGTGAAAGACGATGCGTTTTGTCTTTTCCGGCGTCAGACCGAGCACCTCGTACAGGTGCCAAGCGATGGCTTCTCCCTCGCGGTCCTCATCGGAAGCGAGCCAGACCGTGTCTGCCTTTTTCGCTTCAGCCTTCAACTGCTTCACAAGTTCCTTCTTGTCGGCAGGGATTTCATATATGGGTTTGTAGTCGTGCTCCACGTCGATGCTGAAATCCTTCTTTTGAAGGTCGCGGATGTGGCCATAACTTGACATTACTTTGTAGTCGTCTCCCAGAAACTTTTCGATTGTCTTAGCCTTTGCTGGTGACTCGACAATTACTAAATTTTTCGGCATATCAATAATTCTCTCTTGTTTTTGCGCCGCAAAATTAGACAAAAAAAACCACAATGCAACTGATTTCACACCTAAATATATGAAAAAGGGGTCGCCGTATGGTTTCGGCAACCCCTTTTAGATGGTGTTTATGCGTAGTTTATTATGCAAATTTCGAGAAGTCGGTCTTCTGCATGTCGCCCGAAGCGTTAAACTCTTCGTGGAATGCGAAGGCAGCCTTGAGGGTGTGAGGCGTGTGTCCGCCTTTGCTCAGCTTCAAGTAGTCGCGGAGCAACGGACGGTAGGCCGGGTGTGCGCAGTTCTCGATGATGAGTTCGGCGCGCTGCAACGGATCCTTTCCGCGGAGGTCGGCGATACCCTGGTCGGTGATGAGCACAGCCACAGAGTGCTCGCTGTGGTCGAGGTGTGACACCATCGGCACGATGTTGCTGATTTTGCCCTCTTTTGTGATTGACGGGCAGCTGAAGATAGAGATATAGGCGTTGCGAGTGAAGTCGCCTGAGCCGCCGATACCGTTCATCATCTTGGTGCCCACCACGTGGGTTGAGTTGACGTTGCCGAAGATGTCGGCTTCGAGAGCAGTGTTCATAGAAATCACGCCAAGTCGACGGATAATCTCAGGGTTGTTTGAGATTTCGCCCGGACGGATAAGCACCTTGTCGCGGAAGAAATCAACGTTTTTGAAGAAGCGGTCCATTGTCTCGTCGGAGAATGTGAGCGAGCATGTGCTGCTGAAACGGCATTTGCCTTTCTCCATAAGGTCGAGCACGGCGTCTTGAATCACTTCGGTGTACATATCGAATTGAGGGATTTCCGGGCTTTCCTCTAAGCCGTGGAGCACGGCGTTGGCAATGTTGCCCACACCCGACTGCAACGGCAAGAACTCTTTAGGGATGCGTCCGGCACGGAGCTCGCCGATGAGGAATTTGCAAACGTTTGCACCGATGCGCATTGTTGTCTCGTCGATAGGCGAGAAGCCGTGCACCTTGTCGGTGTTGTAGGTTTTTATGATGCCCACGATTTTCGACGGGTCGACTTTCAGCACCGGAGAACCGATGCGGTCGCTTGGCTTATAGATGGGAATCTCGCGGCGGTAAGGCGGGTCGAGCGGCATGTAGATGTCGTGCAGACCGCGGATTTCAGCCGGGATATGCTCATTGAGCTCAATTACAATCTTGTCGGCAAGGTGAGCGAGCGAAGGGATGTTGCCCACACCAGGTCCGAGCAGAATTTCGCCGTCGTCGGTCACGTCGCCAGCCTCGATTACCACCATGTCCATCTTGCCGAAGAATCCGTAGCGGAGGTTCTGCGCAAGCTGAGAGAGGTGCATGTCGCAATAGTTGATTTCGTGAGCGTTGAGGCGTGCGCGGGTGTCTTTGCATGACTGATACGGCGTGCGGAAATTCACGGCATCGGCACGTGCAAGTTCGCCGTCGATGTAGTCATTGGTCGAAGCACCTGTAAATACGTTGATTTTGAACGGACGTCCGGCTTCGTGTTCTTTTTTCGCTTTAGCTGCGATTGCAGGAGCGACAAATTTAGGCGTGCCGGCAGCGGTGAAACCAGAGAAACCGACATTGTCGCCGTTGTTCACCAATTCAGCCGCCTGTTCTGCGGTAATAAAAGGAAAAGCCATATCTTTAAGATTAAATGATAATAGTTTTGTTTGTTATTAGTTTCACAAAATTAGACATTAATTTTTATTGCGCAAATATACAGTTGGGAAAATTGGCGGTGGTGGGGCGATTTTTTTAAATGCCGCACTGAAATAAAAAGCGTGCGCGAGCGTTAATATTATGTATGAAGTGCCGGACGGCGACATATTTGACGGTTGTGGTGGCAGTGTTGTGCTCCGTGTTGCTGTCGTGCAGCACGAAGAAAAACACCGCCGGCTCCCGTTTTATGCAGTCGTTCACCACCCGCTACAACGTTTATTTCAACGGAGAGCAGCACTATAAGGAGCAGTTGAAGAAGATGGAGGAGGAATATGAGGACGACTATTCCGACTTTGTCTATGTGCATCCCGCCGAGTCGTTTGCCGACGACAAAGCAACGCATCCGTCGGTGAGTTTCGACCGCACAATCGAGAAGATGCAGAAAGCCATCGCCCTCCATTCCATCCAGAAGAAACCGAAGAAGGACCGCAGCAAGATGCGCGACCCGAAATATCGTGATTATCTGAAGCGTAACGAGTACAACCCGTTTCTCCACAATGCGTGGCGGCTTATGGGCGAGGCGCAGTATCTGAAAGGCGACTTCTCCGCGGCGGCGGCTACGTTTATGTATGTGGAGCGCTATTTCCCGTGGCTCCCGAAACTCGTCACAGAGGCGAAGATATGGCAGTTGCGCAGCTACTGCGCGCTGGGATGGACAAACGAGGCTGAGAACGTGTTGTCGCGGCTGAAGCAGGACGAGCTTGTGAACAAGCGGCTGCGGACGATGTACAACACGGCTTATGCCGACTTCCTCGTGAAGACGCGCCAATACGACAAGGCGGCGCCTGTGCTGCTTGCGGCGTACAAAGACACTGGCGGCGCACAGAAGACGCGTCTGGCATTTTTGCTCGGTCAGGTTTATGAGGCCAACGGTGACAAGGCAGCCGCCTACCGTATGTTCAAGTCGGTGGCTGGAGCGTCGAGCGCCACCTACCGCACGCAGTTCAACGCCCGCATCAAGCAGAGCGAGGTCTACACCGGACAGAACATCAATTCAGAGGTAAGGTCGTTGCAGCGCATGGCGCGGTTGGACCGCAACAAAGAATACCTCGACCAGATATACTATGCCATAGGCAATCTCTACCTGTCGCGCCGCGACACGGCAAACGCCATAAAAAACTATGTGCTTGCCAATGAGAAAAGCACGCGCAACGGCATCGACAAGGCTATAAACCAGATTACGCTCGGCGGACTCTATTTCGACCGCTATGAATATGACAAGGCGCAGCCTTGCTATTCTGAGGGCGTGGCGCAGCTGCCGGAGGACTATCAGAATTATGCGATGCTGAAGAAGCGCAGCGACGTGCTCGACGAACTGGCTGTCTACTCGCAGAATGTCACGCTGCAGGATTCGTTGCTGGCGCTTTCAAAACTGTCGCCGGAGGAGCAGAAGAAGGTGGCTGACCGATTGGTGAAAGAGTTGAAAGACAAGGAGAAGAAAGCTGCTGAGGAGGCTGCGCTGCAGGCGCTTGCGTCGCGGCCCGACGCTGCCGGAAGCCAGCTGAAGAGCAACACGCAGAACTATACGCTCAACACCGACAAGTCGTGGTATTTCTACAACACTGCCACTAAAAATGCCGGCAAGACGGAGTTTCAGCGCCGCTGGGGTAGCCGTAAGCTGGAAGACGACTGGCGTCGCGCCAACAAGACCACATTCTCTGTCGGCGACTTCAATTCGGAGGCAGACTATGGCGACGACGACAAGCAGAAAGAGATGGTCGACTCGCTCGGCAATCCGCTAAGCGACGAGGAGATTGCCGCCCGTAAGAAAAACGAGGAGCAGCTGGCGCATGAGCAGGATCCGCACTTCCCGGAATACTATCTGGTGCAGATTCCAAAAACGGAGGAGGAAATACAGAACTCTCACAACATCGTGCAGGAGGGACTGTTTAATATGGGCATAATCCTGAAGGACAAACTTGAGGATGTGAATGCCGCCGAAGCCGCGTTCAACGAGCTGCTGACCCGCTATCCCGACAATGTGTATCGCCTTGACATATATTATAATATGTATCTGATGTATGTGCGCTACGGATATGCCGACAAGGCAGAGACATACCGGCAGAAGATTCTTGCCGACTTCGCCGACACGAAATATGGTATGGCTCTCGCCGACCCGAATTATATCGAAAACCTGCGCAACATGGAGAGCGAGCAGGAGCGGATGTATGAGAAGACGTATGCCGACTATCTTGCAAACCGCAACGCAGCGGTGCATGAGGGGTATCAGGGGATTATGAACCGATATCCGTTGTCGAAAATTATGCCTAAGTTCATGCTTCTCGACGCACTTTCCTACCTCTCGGAGAAGAAATACGACCGTTTCCAGGAAACGCTCAAGGAATTGCTTGTGCGCTATCCCGACACCGACATCACACCGCTCGCCTCGTCGATTCTGAAGGATCTTGCCAAAGGCAGAAAACCGAATTCGGGAGCCGGAGGCAACGTGCGTGGCATGATTTGGTCGATACGGCTCACAAACGACACTGCGGCGGTCAACTCCACGACGGAGTATACGCCGTTTGACACGTCGCGCGAGGGTCCGCACATCTGTCTGCTCACGTATCCTGTCGACAGCGTGTCGTCAAACCGTCTGCTCTTCGACGTGGCACGCCACAACTTCTCGAACTATGCTGTGCGCGATTTCGACATCGACCGTCAGACGTATGGACAACTCGGAATAATCATAATCAAGGGATTCACCAGCTATGCCGACCTTGAGGACTACAGCCGTCAACTGTTTGCCGACCGTCAGGTTGTCATTCCGCGTCAGGTGCGCCCTGTGTTTATCAGTGAAAAGAATTTCGACCTGCTGCTCAAGGAGGGACGCTCGTTCTCCGACTACTTCCTCTTCCTTCAGGAGCAGAGCGACGATGCTGTGGAGGCACCGCTGATGGAGTGAAAAAAACGACAAGAATATGGACTATCTGCCAACCGACCCCGCAATACTTGTGTCAACAATCAATATGCTGCTGCGCGACGAGGAGTTTGACTCGCTCGAACAGATCTGCTATGCCTACAACCGCGACCCGGAGCAGCTGAAGGCGTATCTTCTCAGTCATGGCTACGTCTACAGCGTGGAGCAGCGTCAAATGCGTCCGGAGGGTTACGACCGATGATTACGCGCGCCGGTATCGAGACCGCCTATTGCTTCCTGCACCAGAAGGAGCGTGTCTATGCCCATTCGACAATGGACTGGCAGCGCGACGACATCGAGTATGCCATTTCCTCGTTTGCCGACGACATGAATCCTGAGCTGTATTCCTTGCTGGCAGACGGCCGCACAGACTTTCTGCGTTCGCACGCCACGTTTCATGCCGATATGCTCCACGCTCTCGACATCCTTGAAAAGATGCTCTGAACGATGATTCTTTTGAGGAAAATCAGTAACTTTGCCGTATGAAGTATTGGATGATAAAGGACGGAAATAGCGAAGGCCCGTTCAGCCTTGAGGAATTGACCGCGCATGGACTTGCGGCGGAAACGAAGGTGTGGCGCCAAGGGCTGCCGCAATGGACAGAGGCAAGACTCGTGCCTGAGTTCGCGCAAATCTTTGGTGTAAAGGTCGTTGAGAAGCATCGGGCGGCTGATGACGCCGTGCGCCATTGCCCCACGCATCTGCGTGCCGCTGTTGTCACGACGGTAATCATCGCTTTGTCGTTTTTCAATGTGTTCGCGCCGCTCTCGCTGCTCGGCAGTCCGTTTTTCTATATGCTGCTTCCGCTGTCATGGATGTCGATACGCTCAGCCGTTACTGCACGCCGCATGCTGCGCGCCGGCAACATTGAGGCGGCGATGAAACGCACCGACCGCACCGTGCTTCTCATCACGCTCAACGCAGTGGTCGCCATCACTCTTTTTCCGTTCCACGTCGTGGCGGAGATATTCTGGTAAGTAAGTCATTTAAATTGATTATTTAGTCGCTTCGTGTTTGTATTTTTCGTGGTAAGTGATTAACTTTACACTGACAAAAATCTGAATACGATGGACATAACGCTTCCGAAACGAATAGACGGGCAGCAGCCGGTGTCGCTCAACGGACGCCAGCAAATCACAGTGGTCGGAGCCAACGGCTCTGGCAAGACACGCTTCGTCAACCGGATGATTGCCGACCTTGGCAACCGTGCATTCACAATTTCCGCTCTCAAAGCCTTGTATCCGATAAAAGACGGCGACATACAGGCGCAGTCGGTCACAACGTTCTATCAGCAGGCGCTGCAGTCGGTGCAGTTTGTGAAACCCGTAGCCGAGACAGAGTTTGAGATGCTGCTGTTTATGCTGCTCAACGATGAGATGAACGATATGTTCACCTACAAGATGAACCGTATCGGCGCAGCCGCCGACATCCCGTTGCCGCGCACTAAAATCGATACCGTTGTGAGACTGTGGAAGGAAGTGTTTCCGAAAAACGATGTGCAGAGGTCGGGCGGTAAAATCAAGTTTACCAACCGTCTTGGCGACAATGCTTTCAATCCCCGCCAGCTGTCGGCGGGCGAGAAAGCCGTGTTCTTCTATATCGGCGCGACGCTGTATGCTCCGAAGGGCAGCGTGATTTTTGTTGACTCGCCTACGCTTTTCCTGCACCGCAGCATCACGCAAAGCCTTTGGACAACTATCGAGGGGCACCGCCCCGACTGCACGTTTGTCTACATGACCCACGACATCGAGTTTCCTACGTCGCGCACCGACAACGTCACGGTGTGGGTGAGAGGATGCAACATCCAGGCGGAAACGTGGGACTATGAGATAATCCGTCCGCACGAGTCGCTGAGCGACCAGCTGATAATCGACCTTATGGGCAGCCGCAAACCGGTGCTTTTTGTGGAGGGCGACAGCACCCACAGCCTTGATTTCAGGCTGTATTCGTTGATTTTCCCGGAGTACACGGTGAAGCCGATGGGAAGCTGCAACAAGGTGATAGAAACGGTGCGCTCCGTCAACGACATTCAAGGCTTCCATCATCTTGACTCGCGCGGCATCGTTGATCGCGACCGGCGCAACGCCAATGAGGTTGACTATCTGCGTCAGAAGAAGATTTATGTGCCGGATGTGGCTGAGATTGAGAATATAATGATGCTTGAGGGGGTGATACGCACCGTGGCGCGAGTGCACGGCAAGGATGATGTGAAGGCTTTTTCGCATGTGCGTGGCAACATCCTCAAACTCTTCAAGGCAGAACTGCGGCAGCAGGCGTTGATGCACACCCGGCATCAAGTGAAACGCACCATCGAGGTGGTCGTTGACCGCCGTTTTCAGAACATCAACGCCCTTGAGGACCATCTCGACCATCTTGGACAGGAGATACGTCCGCGCGCAATCTATGAGGGACTGTGCCGCGACTTCAACCGCTATGTCCAGGAGGGCGACTACCGCAGCGTGTTGCGTGTCTACAACCAGAAAACGATGCTTGTGCAGAGCAACGTGGCGCAGCTGTGCGGCTGCCAGAACAAGGATGAATATATCAAATCGATATTCACCATCCTTCAGCGCGACAATGCCGACTCCGCCGCCATCCGCGCCGCCATCAAGCAGTGTCTCGAGATTGATTAGGCGGCCGTATAGGCTGCCAACGGAAAGATAAAAGAATTTAATGAAAGAAACAATACAGAAGAAAATACTGTTCCTGCATGGATTTTTTGCCACGGGAAGTTGTGCGATGGCAAAGGCGTTGCGGGAGGCTTTCGAGGGGGCGGCAGTTGTGCTGACACCCGACCTGCCGTTGCATCCCAAGGAGGCACTGAAGGAGATTCGCTCCATCATCGACCGGGAGCAGCCCGACTTGCTTCTTGGCAACAGCTGCGGAGCATTCCTTGCCCAGATGCTTGCCCCTGTGGTGGGCATACCGGCCTTGCTTGGCAATCCTCATTTCAAGATGACCGAATTTTTGAAGCAGCGCGTCGGTGAGCACGAATACAAGGCGCCGCGCATTGACGGCAATCAGCGGCTGGTCATTGACGAGACGTTGATTGAGGAGTTTGCCGAATTGGAAGCCATACAATTTGATTGCTGCAACCCATATTACAAAGACCGCGTATGGGGACTTTTTGGCGAGCACGACAGCATCGCCCATTTCTGCCCGTTGTTTATGGAGCACTACAGCAATGTGTTCCGTTTCCCGGGCGGCCACACACCAACAGAGCAGGAGGTGAAGGCATGGTACGCACCGCTTGCCCAAAAGATGCTTATGGACTGTCCGGTAAAAGAATATCGGTATTTTCAGCACTTCAAGGGCGGAAAGTATAAGTTTTTCCATTCCGCCTTTGATTCAGAGACGTTGGAACGTATGGTGGTTTACCAAGCCTTGTATGGACAGAAGGCATATTGGGTGCGCCCTGAAAAGATGTTTTTCGGGAAGGTTACAAGAGACGGTCGAACTTTCAATCGTTTCACAGAGGTGGATATGTGAAAAGAAGTGGGTATGAACACATTGCGAACCTCCCTGCGGTATATTCTCGGCATTTAAGCAAAGATATAACCAAAAAGGACTGGCACGGGGTGTCAGTCCTTTTGTCTATAAAAGTATTGCCGCAGGGCAATAGTCAGAATTATTTCTTGCGTTTCTGCTGTTCGCGGAGCATCGCCTCCTGTCGTTTCTGGGCAGCCTCGAGGCGAGCCATGAATCCGCTTTTCTTGCGCGGTTTCTTGGCGTTTTCAGCCATCTTGGCGCGCACCTTGTCTTCCTTGATGATGAATCGGAAAGCGTATGTCTGAGCGATTGTGATGAGCAGAGAGATGAAGTAGTAGTAGCTCAAACCGGCTCCATAGTCGTTGAAGAACACGAGGAACATCACCGGCATCAGGTACATCATCCACTTCATTCCCGGCATCTGGTTGTTGCTCGGGTTTGCCTGCATGTTGAGGTAGGTGTAGATGATGTTCACACCCGTCATCAGCAAGCAGAAGAGACTCAGATGGTGTCCGAAAATCCAGTTGATGACAGGGATGTTTGCATCCCATTCGAGAATCATGTCGGGCGCCGACAGGTCGGAAGCCCAAAGGAACGACTCTCCGCGCAGCTCGATGCATGACGGCAGGAATGAGAACATAGCCACGTAGACTGGCAATTGCAGAATCATCGGCAGACATCCGCTCATCGGGTTGGCACCCGCGCGGTTGTAAAGCTCCATCATCTTCTGCTGACGCTTCATCGCGTTTTCGTTGCCAGGGTATTTATCGTTGATTTCCTTGATGTCGGGAGCGAGCACGCGCATCTTCGCCTGTGAAGAGAAGCTCTTATAGGTGAGCGGGAAGAGCACGAGTTTGATGAAGATTGTGAGCAGCAGGATGATGATTCCGTAGTTCAAGTTCATCGTTCCCAAGAAGTTGAAGATAGGGATGATGATGCAAGTGTTTATCCAGCGGAACATTGACCATCCAAGCGGAATCAGGCGAGTGAGTTCCAAATCCTCATCGGGCGAGATCTTGTCGTCAAACGACGAGAGCAGTTTGTACTCGTTCGGGCCGAGGAAGAAGTTGAACGCCGCCGGTTTCGGATTGTTTACGTTGTATTCAAGCGAGCTGTTGAACGACACGTCTTTGAGGAAGTCGTTGTGCTCCTCGCTGTTCTTGTCGATGACAGCGCTTTTCATAGGAGCGGCTCCGATGAAGTGCTGGTCGGCGATAAGCACGCAAGAGAAGAACTGGTATTTGAACGCTACCCATTTCAAGTGGTTGTTGGTCTTATCCTCGTCGTTGCTTGTCTCGCTGAGGTTCTCCACGTTGTCTCCCGAGAATTTGTAGAACACACCACTGTTGCGTTCCTCGAAAGTCTGACCTTTCTCGTGGCGCATCATCTTCTGGTTCCATTCAAAGTCCATAGTCGACACGTTGGAAGAGATAACGGCAGCCATGTTCTGCTGCACCACCTCCATACGCACGAGATAGCTGTTTTTAGGAAGCGTATATCGGATGCCGAAGTAAACGCCCTTTCCGAAGTCGAGTTTCATCAGCACCGTAGAGTCGTTTTCCTGCACCGGAGTGAAGTTGAACTCCTTGGTGTCGAAACGGTGTGTGTCGGTGTTGATGGCGAAGCCGTAAGAGTTGTGCTTGCTGTCGAAAAGCACGCAGTTGCCATCTTTTCCATGTTGGAAAGCGTTGTATTTCTTCAGCGTAGCCTTCGCTATTTGTCCGCCTTTCGAAGAGAGGTCGAGCGTCAGCAGCTCGTTCTCAAGTTTTACGGTCTTGTTTCCACCTCCAACAAACTGCACGAAGTCGGAGTATTTAGCCACATTTTCGGCGGCGTCGCGCACCTTCTTCATCGCCGCGTTGTAGAGCAGACGGTTGTCGGCCGACGGAGCGTGCTGCAAATCAGAGAGAGCCACGGTCATATTGCCGTCCATCATAACCGAGCCGGTAAGGCTGTCGGAGGCGACGGTGAAACTCACATTGTCGTTTGTCAGCACCATCTTGTCGCCGTCCTGCTTGCCGTATTGGCGCACGATGGTCTTGATGCGGGCAAGCTCGTTGGCGTTGAGGCTGTCGGCAATGTCGGTTGTGGCCTGTTTTGCGTCAGCCTTTTCAGTCTTTTCGGTTGTCGGCTGGTTGCTTTGGTCGTCGCCCGAGTTGAGCATTGAGAATCCGAAGATTACCACACCCATCAGCAACAAGCCGAGAATCGTGTTTTTGTCCATTATTTTCTTCTGTTATTTATTTTATTTCTTTTGATTGTCGATGGCGGCTTTCACGAAGCTGAGGAACAGCGGGTTTGGAGAAAGCACCGTGCTGCTGTACTCAGGGTGATACTGTGTGCCGATATACCATTTCTTTTCTGGAATCTCAACGACTTCAACCAAGTGTGTGTCAGGGTTTTCGCCAACACATTTCATGCCGGCGTCCTCAAATTGCTTGCGGAATTCCTCGTTGAATTCAAAGCGGTGGCGATGACGCTCGCTGATGTGTGTTGAGCCGTAAGCCTCAGCCGCTTTCGAACCGGCTTTGAGCACGCAGTCGTATGCGCCCAGACGCATAGTGCCGCCCATGTTGGATATGCTCTTCTGTTCCTCCATAAGGTCGATGACGTTGTAAGGAGTCTGCGGGTTCATCTCGGTGCTGTTTGCATCCTTCAGTCCGAGCACGTTGCGAGCGTACTCAATCACCATGCACTGCATGCCCAGACAGATGCCGAATGTAGGCTTGTCGTGTTCGCGGCACCATTTAAGCGCAGAGAATTTGCCTTCGATGCCACGCTGACCGAATCCCGGAGCCACAATCACGCCGTCCATGTCCTTGAGCAGTGACTCCACGTTGTCGTCGTTCACCTTCTCGGAGTGGATGCTCACGAGCTTGAGACGGCGGTTGTTGTAGGTGGCTGCTTGGAACAAAGCCTCGTTGATTGACTTGTATGCGTCCTGAAGCTCGACATATTTGCCCACAAGACCGATTGTGACAGTCTCTGTAGCATTGTTCATCTTGTCGAGGAAGTTTTTCCACTGACTCATGTCGGGCTCGCCCTCGTATGGAGTGTTGGTTTTTTTCAGGATAATCTCGTCGAGATGCTGGTCGTGCATGCCCATCGGCACCTCGTAGATGCTCGGCATGTCGATGGATTGGATGACAGCGTCGGGCGACACGTTGCAGAACAACGCCACCTTGCGGCGCATTGCTGTCGGGATTTCCTTTTCTGTGCGCAGGATAAGCACGTCGGGCTGGATGCCCACCTCCTGCAGTTGCTTTACAGAGTGTTGCGTAGGCTTCGTCTTCAACTCCTTTGCGGCGTTGAGAAACGGCACATATGTCAAGTGGATGCAGATGCAGTTAGAGCCAAGCTCCCATTTCAGCTGACGCATGCTCTCGAGAAACGGCAGCGACTCGATGTCGCCCACGGTGCCGCCGATTTCCGTGATTACGAAATCGTATTTGCCGGTGTTTCCGAGCAATTTCACGTTGCGTTTGATTTCATCGGTGATGTGAGGGATAATCTGCACCGTCTTGCCGAGATAGTCTCCGCGGCGCTCCTTGTCGATGACGCTTTGGTAGATACGTCCGGTGGTGATGTTGTTCGCGCGAGTAGTGTGGACGTTGGTGAAACGCTCATAGTGACCGAGGTCGAGGTCGGCTTCGTGGCCGTCGACAGTCACATAGCATTCGCCATGCTCGTAGGGGTTCAATGTGCCCGGATCGATGTTGATATACGGGTCAAACTTTTGGATAGTCACTCTAAAACCGCGCGAAAGCAGCAATCGCGCCAATGAGGAAGAAATGATTCCTTTTCCAAGCGAAGAAACCACGCCTCCCGTTACGAAGATATATTTCGTTTCCACTCTGATTATTAATTTTTTTGCAAAGATAGTGCAAGGCGAGAGAAAAACAAAATCAAGCTTGCTTGAAATTTTGATTTTCCGAGCCGCAGCCTGTCTTATGAAAATAATATGCTGCCGGATAGATATGAGCAGTATTTTGCAATAAGGTTCGCCAAGGGCAATTCGCCATTTTTAACTCTTTCAGCGTCCAAAGGCAATATGCGTTCTTTCACGTGCGCCGCTCCCTTATAGGTCGCGTTTAGGTAGTAGGCATTGTTGTCGACCTCTATTCTGATGTCGGAGAAAAACCTTGAAATGTCGTCGGGACTATAAACAATAGAGAAGCTTGGCCGTTTTGCTCCGGGAATGTCTTTGCGCAGGACGCCTTTGCCTACAAGGTCATTGATGTCGCGGATTGCAGTGTCTTTGGAGCATTTTGCAAGCGAAGCCCACATCTTGGATGTTATTTTTGCCTCATAGCCGTCAAGAAAAATGTTCAGCACATCGGTTTGTCGCTGGGTCAGCGACAGTGAAGCGGCATTCTGCCAAAACAAACTTTTGTTAAGGACGGTGCTGACGATTGTTTCCGCCTCATTGAGTGCCGCGGATAGAGTGTCGGCATACCATAGAATCCATTCTGTAACATCTCCGTTGCCACGTTGAGTATTCTCCAAGATGTCATAGTAGTGGTTTTTGTCCTTGTTTATTTGCGATGATATGTTGTAGAAGCGAAACTCGCTTTTGTCAGCTCTTGCCAGCAGCATGTCGGAGAGGATGCGTGCCAGCCGTCCGTTTCCGTCTTCAAATGGATGGATGCTCACAAACCAGAGGTGGGCGATGGCGGAGCGGATTACGGAGCCTACGTTGTCTTCTTTGTTGAACCATTCAATAAACTTCTGCATCTCTGCATCCACACGGTCGGGCGACGGGGCTATATAGTGCACTTTCTCTCTGCCGAACATTCCTGATATGATATGTTCCTCGCTGGTGCGGTATTTTCCCACTTCAATCCGCGAGCCCTCGCTGAAGCCAGTCGGGAAAAACGCCGCTTGCCATGCGCATAGTTTCTCTTTAGTCAATGGCTGTTTGTAATTGCTTATGGCTTCGAGCATCACCGCGACCACTGATTCTACATAATGGGATGGAGCCGTTTGTTTGACGTTCTTGATGCCAAGTTTTCGGGCAATGGATGAGCGCACTTCGTCGGTGTTCAGTCGTATGCCTTCAATTTCGGATGAATACACCACATCATAGGTCAGGTTTTCCGCCATTGCCTTCAGTTTGCTGTCGAAGCCAAGAGAGGCGAGTCTGCCATATAGCAGACCCTGCTTGCGGTTCACGTTTTCAAGGTGTGCCGTAAGCGCTGATGCATCCCATCTGAATGCTGTCCAATTGTCTCTTTCGTGTATGTACATGACATCAAATTTTGCTTGAAGCGACATTTATTTTGAAATAACGTCGCAAATTATGCGACAAAAATGGGCAAATTTTGTCGCATAACCAAGGGAAGTCATCTAAAAAATGCACTGTTTTGCTTGAAATTTTGATTTTCCGGCTTATGCCTTGTCCAAATCATCGTCGGCCACACGGATGCGGTTGTCGTATGTCAGCATGTCGGCGCGCTGGTAGCAATAGTCGGCTGACGCCAGCGACTGCGAAGGGTCGTAGCGGTTTGACCGGATGTCGAAGATGCCGCACATAAGGTCGTAGAGCAAGTCGTTGGTGAAATATCGGTCGCGGTTGTCGGCGAGAGCCTTCGCCACGGCGGGATGGCGGTCGATGTAACTGTCGGACAGGTAGGTCCATAGCGGGATGCGCACCATCTTGAATCCGAGGAAGCGCGGCGACCGTCGCATGTCGGGGATGCCTCCGTGGTCGGAGCAGTAGACCATCGCTTCGAGGTTGAGGCGTTGGCTCGCTTTTTCAAAGGCTTTCTGCAATACGCTGTCAGTGAAGTGGATGGAGTTGCGGTAGCATTCCACATCGCCCAAGTCGGTGCGCAGTCCGTTGGCTTTGGCGTAAGATTCCGGATAGCGGTTCTCATAGTTGAAATGGCTGCCTATCAGGTGCAGCACAACGAAATTGTCGACCGTGGGGTCAATCGTGTCGAGAAAGTCGATGAGTGAAGAGTCGTATTGCGCCTCGACCGAACAAAGAGTCCACTCGGCGCGGTCGGCGGTTGAAGCCACGAGAGTTGCCGACGTGTCGTTCTTTCCGATATGCCCCTGATTGCTGAACCAGCTTGTGCGGTAACCTGCCTTGCGCGCGATGTCGATAACCGACACAGAGTCGGAAAACTCACGGTTGTTGTATTGGCTGCGTTCGGTCAAAGCCCGTTCCAGCGCCGGGACGGTCTGCATGGCGCATGAGTATGCGTTGCGGAAAAACGAGAAATGACGCCTGTCGCGGCTCATAGCCGTTTCCCATGGGGTTGTTTCCCACGGCTGGTCGGGTTCGAACGCGCTCATATAGTCGCGGCATGCCGACTCTCCGATCACCAGTAGCACGGTGTGTGGCTTTCCGCCTTCGGCATTGCGCGTCACCGAGAGGTCGCTCAGGCGTTGCTCCATGCCGGTGCGGTAGCGGCGCGAGCCACGGAAGTAGTCGCGCACGTCGATATACAGATTGACCACACCGGTGCGCACAAACAGTCCGTGGCGCGGTTTCCAGATGTAGACGGAGAAATAGGCGAAGACCGCAGCGGTGATGGCATAGAGCCACCATGTGGTGTCGGCAGGCGATGCCGTCTGCCAGTTGGCTGCCACAAGAGCGGCAGTCAAGCCAATAAATCCGGCTACTACAACCACTACTTTCACAATGCCGAGCGACCGCACATATTCGACTGTTTCCGATGCGTATGTGTCGAGCATGGGAATCATTCCTGCATCGTCGATGCATGTGCGGTAAACGGAATAGTAGCCGATATGAGCCAGCGGAATTATCAGAATTGCCGCTTCGGCAAGTCCTGTGACGATGCCTGCTGCCGCCGGCGACAATGCTGCTGTGATGCCTTGCAGAGCCGACAGCCATCCGAAAATATAGATACCGAAAGCGATGTCCATGTGGTTGTCGTAGTCGGGCGACGTCTGCCGGTTGGTTTTGTCGTACAAGACGTTGTAGGTGACAATCCACAGCGTGGCAGTCAGCAGTGCGCAGACAGCCGGCAGGGAGAATGAGCTTTGGCGCATGAGCAGCATTGGAATGACAACCTGTACGGCTGCGATGAGGTAGCGCCGCAGTTGCTGGCCTCGGGAGTTGCGTGCCAGTCCCATGTTGAAACGTCGGAAGATGCCGTATCCTACGGCGAAAAGATAGATGGCTATGATTGTTGGAATCATCTCTGCATTGGGGAAAACAAAAGGGTGTGGGAATGCTTAGTTCTCACACCCCTTGGATATCTGTAAAATGGTTTATGAATTGAGTTGGTCAATGATTGCTTGCTCGGCATCCTGCAGTTGTTTGAGCTGTTTTTTCATTCTTGTCAGGTCGTTGCCGAGTTGTGCCTGATTCTTTTCTTTGAAAATTTTCTCAGCCTTGTCGGCGTCGTCGGAATATACAGCCATATAGCAGTCGAGCGACTTCTCGATATAGTCGGAAAGGTAGGTCGCGTCTTTTCTGACCGACGACTCTTTCTGTGCAAGATAGTGGAATGCGATGGCGAGGTCTGACAGGTTGTCGATGCTGAGGTCATCTTTCTGCGAATAGAGCTCGGCGGCAGTTTTTGCAACGGCATCGACTTTGCCGTCTTTCATGTTTTTTGCCATTTCGGAGCAAGCCTTGTCGGCATCGGTCTGGCAAGAAGCCATCAGCAGACACACGGCAAGCATTGAAAGAATTGAAAGGATTTTTTTCATTGTTATGTTTTAATTTAAAAGTTCATAGAGTCTGACACCGCCTGCTGGAATTTCGACAGGTTGGCATTGTAGTTTTTCGCCACGGCATCCATGTCCACCCTTTTTTCTGTGAACCGTGCGCGTGCAGCGTTCGAGTCTTTGCCTACAGCGCTGTTGTAGCAGTCGATGGTTTTCAGCACATAGTCGTAGCGTGTCACGGCATCCGACGACTTGTCGACCAGCTGGTGGTAGATTATCGCCAGGTCGGCAAGGTTTGTGGCCGAGCACGCACTTTTCTGAGCGTATACTTTCGAAGCGGCATCCTCTGCCTTTGAGATATCGCCGGCAATAATGCTGTCGTAGATGGTTGAGCAATTGTCGTCGATCGGGCCGGCGAATGCCGCCAAGTTGGCGAGCAGTATGCTGAAAACTAAAAATAATCGTTTCATAATATTCCTCCTTTTGATTTTGCAAAATTACATAAATTTATCTGTTTATGTGGTTTTGACTTGGAAAAACGTGAAAAGATTAATTCCAGTGATGATTTGTTCGCCGCATAGTGACAGCCTTGTTATGAAGAAATAATAACATTTTGGAAATAAAAAGATAAAACACTTGCATTCTTAATCGTTTTGACATACATTTTCAATGATGAAGAACCACTTTAAAACAACACGCATAGAGCAGATAAAAATAAACTAAAACAACATAAACAAAACTTTTATGAAAAAACTGTATCTATTCATTATGTTCGCAGTGCTGGCGTCATTGGGATTTGCCAACGCCGCAACTGTGACGGATGTGCTTACCGCCAAATTGTTTACGGCGACAGGAAACTCGTACACGGATTTCTCCAACGTGACAGTCACATCGTCGGCTGTGTATGCCGGCAATTCCGCCAAGTCTGATGCTGGCGCAATTCAGCTGCGCTCAAAGAAAAACAACAGCGGAATCGTTACGACGGCTTCTGCCGGAACTGTGAGAAAAATCACTGTAGTTTGGGACGACGCTACAGCCAGTGGGCGCACCATCGATGTGTATGGCAAATCGACAGCCTACTCTTCTGACACTGACCTTTTCGGTTCAGCTGACGTTCAGGGCGTGTTGATTGGCTCGATTGCCAAAGGAAAGTCTGAACTGGTCGTTGAGGGCGATTATCAGTTTATCGGAATCCGTTCCAATTTCGGTGCTATCTATGTGACAAGCATCTCGGTGGAGTGGGAAACAGGTAGCACTCCTGCGAAGCTCAAGGCTCCGGTTATTTCCGGTGTGGAGAACGGCGTTGAGTATAAGTCGGCAAAAGTCGCAATCTCATATCCGGCAGGCGCCACTTCGATGACATGGGCAGTGACCAAGGACGGCGCTGCGTGGAAGGGCGGCGACGCAACGTCGGCAGTTTCGGTCGACGTGACCGAGGACGGCTCTTATGAGGTCAGCGCATCGGCAACCGACGGTGCAACAACCAAGACAGCTGAAAACGTTACGTTCACAATCAAGGCTCCGGCAGCTCCGACAGTCGGCTACGAGGCAATGGATGTGGCAAACGTCAAGGAAGGCAACTACATCATTGTCGGCGAGAACGACGGCAAGTTCTACATGATGAAGAACGAAACCTATAGCGTCAACTATGTGGCTGCTACCGAGACCACACTCAACGGCACAGAAAGTTTCTCTTCAGCCAACTTGTTCACAATCAAGAAACAGGGCGAAGGCTACACCATCCAGAGTGCCGACGGCAAGTATGTGACAGTTGAAAAGTCGACCAACGGCACGAAGACATACTACAACCTCCGTGTGGGCAAAGACGCGTCAGATGCGGTTTGGAAATTTGCCGACGCAACGGGTGGCAAGGTTCAGGCTACATACGGCGAGTTCACCAATTTCATGTCGTTTATATGGTATGCGAAGGTTGAACCGGGTGTTCCGGAATTCTCTACAGGCTATCAGGACAGCCATATCCGTCCGGCATTCTACTATGTGGGCGATGTGACACCGGTAGAACCGGAGGCTGTCAAGGTGGCGTCGATTGCTGAATTCTATACAAAAGGTCTGGCTGATTCCGGACCGGAATATGAGTTCACTTGTCCACTGACGGCTACATATCAGTCGGGAAAGAATCTTTATGTTACCGACGGCACCGACGGTATGCTTATCTACGGACAGCCAGACAAAGTCTGCGTGAACGGCTTTGTGCTTGCTCCGGGTGTCAAGGGTAAATTCAGCAATTTCAATGGCTCTTATCAACTCACTAATGCCGTTCTCACTGAAATCACCGATAATGGTAAGGGTGTTGCTCCTGAGGAAATGACCATAGATGGAATCACTGCCGAAAAGCAGAACCGCTATGTCGTGATCCGCAACGCGATGCTCGACACGGAAGAAGGTGTCACTACGCTTTTTGACGATACGGGCACCATCGTTGCCTTTGACAAAGGATTTATCGCATTCCCTGCGGATGAAAGCAAAATCTATGACGTGACGGCCATGACGGCGTATTTCAAGGGTCAAGTTCAGGTTTATCCTGTCAACTTCACTGAAATTCCGAAAGATGTAGTTCAGGAGCCGGGCATCGGAATCTCTGGATATCCATTGAATCCGGACTCTGATGAACACATTTATTACGGCGAAGTCGAAGTCATTGTCATGAAGTCAGACGACGTGGCTTCAATTCATGCCGTAGTGACAAAAGACGGTGTTGAGGTAGACAACGTCACCGCAACAGAGGAGTGGAGGAAAACATATTCGGAAGTGGGCAACTAACCAATACTAAATATCAATATATTATAAATGAGTAATTTATGTTTGTATTCACGATTACAAGTAACAATATAGCAACGATAGCGGATTTTATTTGTATGCTACCACAAATGAACTTTTGAGCGTAGCAAATGTACGATAAAAAAAGTGATTCTTGTATAGCGAAAAGAAAAAAGGTGAGGTCATGTTATCTTTTAGTTGGTGTTCGTTGATAGATGTAAATATAGGCTACGCAACATTTGGGTAATCGCTGGGGGGGTAAGAAACAGGTTCATTGATATACGGTGAACCTGTTTTTTGTGATATATAACTTTAATCAGTCTTTTTCATCTGTTGCACCAGTTTTTGGTGCTGTTCGTGCAGTTCGGGGAAATGTCTTCTAATGAACTGTCCAAACGCGCAGTCGTTGAATCCGAACCGCCGCGCCAGTGACTTTATGCTTTCAGTCGTCGTAGAGTACAGTTGTAGGGCTTCAGCATATTTCCCCATGCTGTGGTGCGACATCACTCCTCCTTTGTCCGTTTTAACCATACCAAGACTTGCATGCAGCTCCGGCTCATGTGCTTTCAAGTATTGTCTGAAGCATTCAGGTTGCAGACCGAACTCTGCCGCGACCTTTGCTGTAGTAAGTCCACCCTCTTTCAGTCTGGCTATGGCGTCAGCGTATTTGGCGGCGGTGGCAGGGTTATATTTCCGAACGGACGACCAGTCCACGGGCTTGCCTTCCTCGTAAGGGATGCCTTTCCGCTTACAAATCAAGTCTTTGTGCCAAGTTTGCAGGTAGTCGTAGAAACCTCTTACCGATACGCCGGTCTGTTTGGCTATTTTTCGGGCTGACATGGGTGTGGTGCGGTATAAGTGCAATGCTTCCGCGTATTTCGTAATTGTTTCAGGGGTAGGGGCATGAAGTTTCCCTCGTCCCGTTATCTTGCCTTTGCGTTGCTGTCTTACAGCCCGTTCTCTTATCTTGATGCGATTTTCGACCAGCTCCTTGTGGTAGAATATCAAGTGTTGTTCCAATCCCGAGTAAGAGACGTTGCAACGCTCGGCGGCCTCTTGAACCGTGATATAACGGTCAGCACGTAATAGTTTCATAGCCTCGGCATATTGTTCCTTACACACCTTCCGCGTACCGCGTGGCAGGTTGTCATTTAAGCCTAAACGCTTGCGCACCTCCTCGCGCCACTCGATGATTCCGGGATAATGCGTGCGTAACTGCCTACCAAGGTCTGTACCATTCAGTCCGAACCGGCGGGCGATTTGCGAGACATTGTATTCGATATAGTCCAGACTTCCACATGCTTCGATGGCGTCTTTGTATTTGGTCCGGGTAGCGGGAAGCTGCCCACGAAGCTGGCTCAACTTGATGTGAGAGGCTTCCTCCTTGTCGCAAGTAATGTCATAACGTGCCAGTAGCAGGTGGCGGTGATACAGAGAAAGGTAACGTTGAAATCCCGAAACCGTCACTTTGTTGATACGGCAGATTTCCGCACAAGACAATCGTGTCGAACGATACAGTTCGATTGCCTGACGGTATTTCTCTTCCGTCTCCGGACGAATCCCCCGGGAACGGTTGCATGGACTATCTCTGTTATCGGGAATGTTCACAACTTTTTGGCTTTGTGTACTAGGCTACTAAACAAGCAAGCCAACTTTCCCTTTTACAGATAGTCGGCTTGCTTAGTGGTTGTAGATACTATTTGGTTAAGGATGAATCTTAGGGCTTTTGACGGACGGCACGAACATGAATTGCACTGTCACGGTCTTCCGGCGAAGTGGAACCTCCGACCGTGTATTTATAGGCGGTAGTTCCTGGATCTGTGATAGCCGTGGATGTCCAATAATCACCAGACAGATTGTCGTTCATATTGGCTGCTTCGTTTTGCGCGGGAAGATACCACACCATGTTAGCTTGGTCAAGTACAGGAATGTAAACAGTGTTACCTGTAATGTCTGTTTCTGTTTGTACACTATACTTATTTTTCATTGCGCAAGCACGAGCAGCAAATTCACTTGGATTAGCTGGTAGCGTTTTATCTGGAACTCCACCCCATGACTCTATTTGAGCCATCAATGCTGATGCGTCATTCAAGCCGTTGAAGGAATAGAGTTCCCAAGTATTTTTATTTCCATCATTTAAATCTGTGGCCGTGGTAAGTGTACCTACTTTACTAAAATCTATTGTAACTTTAAAATCAGTCAACACACCTCCCCAATTTGAAGTCACATACGAATAATTAACAAAAATCTTTATATAAAGGCTTGCTAAAATAGGTCCTAATCCTCTTCCTAAATTGTACGTGATTTTCATATTCGAATCCCAACTAAATCCCCACGGATAATCACCGTCTTGTATTCGTTCCACGCCTATGCCGTTGTTCCATGCCGGACAGTATTGCGTAAATGAAAACTCTTTGGCTTCATAATTTCCTTGAGCAGCAGGTTTTAGTGAAAGTGTGATATTACGGTCGGCTTCCGTTGCATTTTCTTTTAGGAATACGTACACTTGCACTTCTCCTGTTGTAGTGCTTGTCAACGTACTGGTTCCGTTATAACCGTCAAGCCAATAGCCCGCATCCACAAGTGCTTGTACATCATTGCTTACAAATTTGTCTTTCTCCACGAAAGTGACATTAGTGGGATCATTAGACGTTAACGTCCAGCCTCCTGCCGGCAGCTTGTCATCACTCTTAATCGTAATCGGATAAATCACATAGTGCGCATCCTGCACTTCAGGTTGGGAAACAAATTCCAATTCATATTCCGGCGTGATAGAGAGTTTGTAAGTCACGGTAGTCCCCATAGTCCATTGCGTGTCTCCGATAGAGGCGGTAAGCGTGCGGTCAACACCTGAAGCATTGGTAAAGACGACTTTTATCATCGCATCTGCAGGCAGTATCTGCGGCAGCATCATGAATGTGCCTTCTGCGCTGGTGATTTCGTCTCCGTTGCCTTCATTTCCAGTTGTCTCTTTGTCCAAAGTCTGCGAGAAATCCGCAGTCGCATCACCGAGAGTCCATGCACCGTTAGCCATATTGTAGGTTCCGGCATTTTTGACACCTTTCAATGCCACGCTCTTAATCTGTCCGGGTTGCATCTGGCTGCCCACGGCAAAACGCACGGCGGTGCAGATGTGTTTGAAGGTGAGAGGTACGGCATTGTTATTGTCACCTCGTATCTCTGTGGTAGTGGCCACCACAATGTCTTTCTGTTCGGCTGCATTTGCTGGAACTGTATAGCTGAGTTCTTTGCTTTGCGGAGTGGATGGGGTGGTCAGCTTATCGGCATCCGTTGGTGCCCAAGCATAGAATTGGAACGAATGGTCTGCTCCCGGCCAATAATATATCTGATCCGTACTCCAAACGGAACCGTTATTGGCTGCATCCTCGTCCATATAGAACTGGTCAACAAGCGTTCCATTTTTACTCCAGTATGCCAGTACATGAAACTTCTCGAAATTATCTTTTGTGACAGGCACACCGCGTGTCAAGGTTTGTTCGTCCTCGAAGCCGGACACGTTGATACCGTCTGAAACAATGGCACGGACACAAAGCGTGTCTGCCGAGTTGTCCGACCGCAAAACGAAACGGCCAGCAGTATATCCTTCGTTATCACTATCGGCATATCCCCTTGTCTGTATGCTCTTATCGGACGATATGCCAAAACAAATGTTGTCACAGGCCTTCTCCGGATTTCCGTTTTCGAGAAAGTCCTCGTTATTGCACGAGAAAAGTAGCGTGCATAACAACATCGTTGCCATGCCGCCCGCCATCCAACTCGGATTTTTCTTATGTACCTTCATCTCTTCTGTTTTATATTTGTTGGCCAGAGGCAATACGCCCCGGCTGTTAGTGAGTGTAAGGGGACATTCAACCCCTTACACCCTGTAGGATTGCATCTCTATGGATAAGGCCGTTTTATTAAACCGGCTTTACGAGGATGCGAAATGAATCTTACTCAACGGTAATGTCATTATTAGTAAAAGCACCCCAAGGATCAACTTCTGCAGTAAATTTAATCGGGAAGAGCTCATCTTCTGTAATATTTTTCTCATTAAGTTCAGCGATGAAATTGTAGCTCTTGCTTTTCTCCATTCCGGTTGTAATAGTAGAGGTGTGCGGATATTCTGTTGTCGCTCCATTCTGATCCAATACTACAGTGAATGTGACTGTATATTGAGGTGAAGCGACCGGAATAAGATACATGTGCTCGGTCTCGCCAGAACCTGTACCGGCAACGAGGTCCTTAACATTATCGCTTGCGAATACAACTGACAGAGTGTTATTAGTAGCATTCCATACAGCATTCTCTTCAGCCGGAGTGATTGTTCCGTTCTGGTAAGCATTGGTAATCTTCACATCCTTTACGCTGATTTTTGCTGCGGCGTTTGCAGGGAATGTGTTCTTGAAAGTGAATTTTACACGGGAAAGCAAATGTTTGAATGTAAAGCCAACTTTTCCCGGATCAGTAGTAATTTCTTGATCTGTTGTTTTATCATCAGCCTTTGAATAAAGCAGGTCGGTTTCAGAGTTGCTGGCAAAAGTGATTGTACCACCATTTTTTGCAGCGGCAAATGTTATCCCCTTCTCACCTGACTTGGGAGCGATTGCCTCGAAAGCATAGGTGTAGTTAGGTTCCCAATACTGGATCGGTAAATAGGTTCCAGCACCCGAAGCTTCAACAGTTACCTCTTGTTTGTCGAAAATTTGAGCATCACCTCTCCAACCGTACACTTCAATGGTTGCAAGATTAGTGAGGTCAGTGTCTGTAGCACGGGTGCTCTTGTCAATAAATGATGAGAAACCGATGGCTTTTGTGTTCTGGGCCATTTCCACTGTCTCGTCGTTGCTGCAGCTTGCCAACATGGCTGTTGCCGCCAAACCAATCATAAATAACTTCTTCATTTTGATTAAAATTAAATTGTGAATAAAAATGTTTTGATAACTCTCTATGCAAATCAAAGAGGAAGTTCTATGTCCTCGTAATCTCCCCAGTCTTCCACGTCCACGTCGAAGCCGGAGCCGCCTTCCGTACCCTCTTCATCGGATATCTCGATGCCCTTCACCACAATGACACCGCCCTGCGGTTGTGCCGCTACCTGGTCGGTCACGTCGAAATCGAACGACTTGATTTTTCCGTTCTTCAAGCGTACTTCCAGATTCAGCCCGTACTTGCGTTCGGTCCTTGTCCCGTAGTGTTCGTTAGGGAAATCAGGTATTCCGAAAGAACGCACCAAAGCCTGTGTGCCGAAATCTTCCACCGTACAATCGTACAGCACGGTAGCGGCTTCATCTGACGTGTGTCCGCTGTTCAGCCATACCGCCTGCGCCATACCGGCCAAGGCTCCGCGTGCCAGCGACACGTATTCCACCCCGTGGCTGAACTCGTAACGCACCAGATAGGTGAACACCAGCGGGTGCATGGTGACCGGTATCACGTCGGTCTCGGTCGAGCGTTCCGCCACGTATGACTCCATGTAACTGCCGTAAAGCATATCGGGCTGGTTCACCGTGTTCTCGTCTTTCGTGTCCATATAAGAATTACCGAGATAAGAGGAACGGGTACGGGTTCGCGTGGTGGCCTTTGCCGAAGCGAACGACTGCATCTCGTCGAACACGATGTATTCCGTGTCGTTGTTGTAGAACAGCAGGGAGTGTTCACCCGGACGCATATAAACGACATCCCCCTCGGGAGCTATGTTGATGATCTCGTCCGAACCGTCCGCGTTGTACATCTGCACGCGCAATCCATCCGGTATTCCGGGTCGCAACGCGTCGTATTCCATACCGAACGATTCCTGCCACGTGGGGTAGTTCTTCCAATCCGTACCGTTCTCGTAGGTGTATTGCCATTCCTTTTCATATTCCGCTTCCACGCGCACCTCCGATTTCGGGGCATGCGGGTCGTGGTCAAAACACAAGTCCTTGTGCTCGCATGACGAAAGCAGCATGAGCATTCCCGCGAGCAAGGGAACGTATTCCATTACAGTGTATATCCTTTTCATTTCACGCCTCCTTTCTTGTTGTTGCTGTTGCCTCTTCCAAGAAGCCATACCAGAGAGATTTCCGCCTTCGTGGGACCGAACCAATGGCGGTTTTTAGTGGCCTGCCATACATAGTGGCCGTCCAAGGGACAGGTAGGTTTCGGTTTCCAAAAGCAGGGAAGAGGAAAAATCCAGAAGCCTTCCGGGATTCTCCTTTACCAGACAGACCGCCTCCTTGACAAGAAGGTTCGTGTCGCTGAAATCACGGTAGAACAGGGATAACGGCAGGGCTTCTCCAAAGGAAAAAACACCTTGCCGGCAAGTGGCGAGAAGCGTGTTCACTTCGTGCAGCCGTTGTGGAATATTTTGTAGCATGGTGTCCATAATCATAGAAACATTGTCATATATACAGGCATGTACAGCATATCGGCTTCTTTGCGCATGTCTTTTGTGTAAATCAGATATTTGTTCTTTATCCGCGCCGAAAATTTTCCACAGAAAGCATCCAACGAAGCGTGTGCCTTGTAACCGGAAGATTTTACCTCGACAGGGCTTACCTTGTCTTCATCTGCGATAAGGAAATCCACCTCGTAGTTGTGCTTTCCGCTGTCAGTGGGAAACGTGTAATAATACAATTCATGCCCGGCGGCTTTCAACATCTGTGCGATGACATTTTCATAGACATATCCGAGATCCGCGTTCAACTTGTCACTGAGCAGTTTGTGGTAAATCGTGTTGTCGGTAAACTTCTTGTCCCAAAATGCGAGGGTAACGAATAGGCCTGTGTCCCCTACGAACATCTTGTATTTGTCCGGGGCTTGGTGCAAAGCCATTCCCGCGCTTGGGTCATTGGCATGGTAAGCCATATTGACCACCATTGACTCCTTCATTTCGGATATAAGTTCTGCCAGATTTGAATTGCGTGTGCCGTCAGTTGCTCTCCAGGTCAGGTATCTGTTGGCATTGCTTGTCAGCTGTGCGGGGATTTGACGGAACATTTTGGAAATGTTTCCGCTCTGGTCTATCTTGTTGAAATCATCTTCATACAAAGTGATGATAGACCGTTTCACGCTGTCAACCTTTTCCAAATTATTGGTTTCAAGATAGGCGGAAACAGCTTGCGGCATACCTCCGACAAGCATATACAAACGGAAGTCACGCATCAGTTTACGGTTTGTGGCATCTCCCAATGATGTCCTGCCGTTAAAACAGTTTTGAAGCAACTTTATCGTGGCCGTGTCTCCTAACGCCCACTTGAACTCCTCGTAGTCCATCGGGTACATATGGAGCTTCACTTCCTCACTCGGAATCAGGATATTCTTGACATTCTTGCGTATGGATATAAGCGATCCGGTTTCTATATAATCGTACCTGCCGTCTTTCACGAGATACTTGATAGCCTGCCTTGCCTTTGGCGCAAGCTGGACCTCATCAAAAATGATGGCAGACTTTCGCTCTTTCAATTCGGTTCCGTATTCAAGTTGCAAGCGCATGAAAATACGGTTCAAGTCGGACACGTCATTGAACAAGTCCCGGATTTCTGTAGAACAGGCAGCAAAATCCACCAGTATGTAGGTCTCGTATTCATTGGCCGCAAACTTTTCGGCTATGGTGGACTTTCCAACACGTCTTGCGCCCTGTATCAATACGGCTGTCCTGCCTTCATCCGTCCGCTTCCATTGCAGCAGCTCCTCGTATATTTTTCTTTTGAATATCATATAACTGTCTTTAATAGAGAACAAAGGTAATGTATTTTACGCTAATCTCAAATTGTTTTTATAGAAAATTCCACTAATCTCAAAATCTTACCGATTAGAATAGGCGGTATTCTCAATTTGTTCATTTTCTACTGTACCAGCTTAAAAAAGTAGACTGATGCGGTGACAACAAGTTTGACACGAAGTATTACCACCATTGCTTAAACAAAGTCTTCTGAGATAATATTTCGTGCATAAAAAGTTGTCAATCAAAAACGCTATCCACCAGATTGACCGCTTCAACTTTCTTGCTGTCCACTATCTTTGCATAGATTTGGGTGGTCTTCACGTTGGAATGGCCGAGTAGTTTGCTGGTGGTATAAAGGTCTGCACCAAGCGTCAGCATCATCGTTGCGAACGAATGGCGGCTGGTATGGTAGGTGATTTTTTTGGTTATCCCCGCTGCCACCGCCCATTTGGCCAGCACCTTGTTTATATTGGGTTCGGCAGGCAGTCCGGCAAAGATTTTCAATTCATCCCCTTCGCCGTCCCTCTCGGGCAGCCAGCGGACGGCATGGCGGGAAAGCGGCAGGTAAATCGGCGTAGTGGTCTTCTGCATCACGGTCGATACCCGGTATTGTTCCCCGTCCAGAAAGATGTCCTTCCAACGCAAAGCGTAGATGTCGCTCAACCGCAAACCGCAGTAGCAGGAGAAAAGATAGGCACGCTTCACATCCTCACGGGGGCATTCCGTGTCAATCAGGGCTTTTATCTCGTCAATGGTCAGGTATTCACGTTTGGATTCCGGTACTTTGATACGTTCCGTGGGTGCGAGTGTCATTATCGGATTTTCCGGGATGACTTCGGCACGGACGGCGGCATTAAGCGCGGTGGAAAAGTAACCCACGTAATTCGCCGCACTCTTTGGGGAAAGCGGGTTGCCCCACCGGGTCTTGTAGGTATGCTGAAGCCAGTCTATGAAGCCCAGACACCATTCCTTGTCAATCTCCCCCATCTTCACCTTTTTCCTGTAAAGGGGAAGCAACCGGCAGACCGTCCGTAACAGTTTCCCCCCCCCCCTCTTGCGCCTTTTCGTTCCTGTTCGGCAAGGTAGGTTTCCATCCAGTCGTCCAGCAGCATTTTGGAACGGACGGATGTCTTTTTCAGCCCGGCCTTCGAGTGGGTCAGTTCGATAATGCGTTTTGACTTGATGGCCTCTATCGCCGCTTTGGTGGCACGGTTCTGTTCCTTGACCATGGGATTGATTTCGGGAAGCAGGTACAGCTTCAGAAACTCGTAACTACGCTTCCCGTCAACATAGATGTCGAGATAATAGGATTCCGAGCCGTCGGCGAGCTTCTTCGTGCGCACCTTTACCGGTTCCTTGAGTCTGGTTGGTTTCCTTGTTGTTGCCATATATAATAATGTATTTAGAATGCGTTGTCAACCAAGGCGATCGCATCGTCCTTGTTCTTGTCCACAATTTTCGCGTAAACCTGCGTGGCACGCACGGAACGGTGCCCGAGAATCTTGGAAACGGTATAGATGTCCGCCCCGAGTGTCAGCAACAGTACCGCGCATGAATGTCTGGCCGTGTGGAATGTCACGTTCTTCTTTACCCCGGCCTTATCAGCCCAGTTCTTGAGGCTGATACAGAGATTGCCTGCATTGGGAAGGCCGCCGAAAACAAGGTCTTCGGGCGCACAGTCCTTGCGTTCCGGCAGCCACTTTACGGCTTGGGACGAAAGGGGGATATAAACGGGGTTGGTGGTTTTTGTCATCACCACCGACACGAGCCATTGCCCGCCTGATATGGAGATGTCACGCCAGCGTAATTTCCGTATATCACTGATGCGAAGGCCGCAAAAACAGGAGAACAGGTATGCCTGCCGTACATGCTCGTTGAAGAATGGCGTGGCAATCATCTTCTTTATTTCCTCGATGGTCAGAAAATCCCGTTTGCTTTCGGGCACCTTGATTTTTTCGGTCATCTCCAGTTTGTACCAAGGGTTCGATTCAATCAATTTCTCACGTACAGCCTCGTTCAATGCGGTACGCAAGGTGGTATAATAGGAATGAGCCGTCTTGGGAGAAACCGGCTTGCCCCATGCGGTCTTGCAGGAAGAACGAAGCCAGTCGATATAATCAAGGTAGAACTGTTTGTCCAAATCACGGAGCCTGGCATCCGCACGGAACTTCAACAGGTTCTTGCGGGCGTTGTCTATACCGTTCAGGTCACGCGCTCCCCGGTGCTCGTGGTTTTTGCGGACAATGGCCAGCCAGTCTGACAACAACATGTCGGAAGATTTGTTTTCCGGCACTGCTTCCACCTTCGCTTTGAGCAGGGCTTCTGTCCGTTCACGCTGAATATCTTCCGCCTTGCGGAGTATCTGTGCGTTTTGCCGCTTTACTTTGGCGGATGTTTCCGGCATGAGGTAGAGTTGCAGGAACTCGTACTCATGACCGCCGTCCACACTGCGGTCAAGAAAACAGGGATAAACGTCCGTCTGCCAGTTTGCGACGACGCAACTTGAACGGGGATTTCTCTATCAATGATTTCTTTTTTCTTCCCATTGTTTGTTAGTGATTTATATCCATATACAAAGATACGAAATAATCCGAAAATGAGTATCGTTTTCGGTAACAAAAATGGCGAATAATAGAGATTTTTAAGGAATACAACAGAAATCATTGTATTTTCATAATACATTAATAATCAATACTTAATAAGATTTTCAATACTTTTATTTTCCCTTATTTTCTATATATAGGCTAATGGGCAAGTATCTTATATCTGCCACGGCGACAAACGGCTCTTTGACTTCCGCGCCTATTGAGGCGGAGTTTGAGATTGTGCCGGAACCGGTGATTACCGCTCCTACATTCTCATTGGCTGAGGGCACATACACAGGCACTCAGATTGTTACAATTGAGGGCTATCGCGGCTCGATGATTGTGGGAACTTGCAATGACGACGATGTCTACGACTATTCTCCATGTGACGTGACCCTTGCCGCTCCTGCGACAGGCGAGATTACATATTTGCTGACCGTGCATTCTGAACTTGGTGAAAAACAGAGCGAGGAGTCGACAGCCACTTATGTAATCAAGGCTGGCGAGCCTGCTGCCAAAGGTGCGTTCCAACTCGTCACTTCCGCTGAAATGCTCAAGGAAGGCGCGAAGGTGATTTTGGTTAGCGAAACCAACGCAATGTCGACAGTGCAGAACGTGAAGGATGCTGCAAAACAGTACCGTCAGAGCACTACAGTCGTTGTCGACGGCAATGTGGTGCCGTCAGTCGGCACAGACGTGGCTGTGTTTACAGTGGGCAAGGACGGCGACAACTACACATTCTACAACGCAGCGACGAAAACAGAGACTGGTGCCGCTATGCCGGGCTACCTCTGCGCTGTAAGCAACGAGAAAAATGCTCTTGGCGTTGAGTCGACACTCAGCGACAACGGCAAGTGGAGTGTGGAATTTGCCGGCAGCACCGTTAAGATGCTTGCACAAGGTGAATTCACCCGCAATCTGCTCCAATTCAACTATAATGGATTCCGTTGCTACAACCCGTCGACGACAAGTGTCAGCTCTCCGTTGTCAATCTATTGTCAATTGGAGTCGGGAGTGGACGATGCAACGGCCGATATGGTCAAGATTATAGGCGAAGAGGGCGCAATCCGTGTTGCCGCAGAGTCGGCCGATGTGACTGTCTACACAATGACAGGTCAGACTGTGGCTGTGGCTGCGGTCGACGGCGAGGCTACAATCCGTCTTGCTGCTGGATTCTACATTGTGCGTGTAGGCGGCACAACAGTCAAAGTTGTGGTGAAATAATCAGCACACACATTGAAAATATTGAGCCGGGGCGACTTATTCATCGTCTCGGCTCTTTTTTCTCGTGTTTATTCATTAACTTTGCAAACTAATTTTTTAATCAGACAGAGATATAATGAGAAGATGGCGTATTGAGGACAGTGCCGAACTCTACAATATTACGGGCTGGGGACTGAAGTATTTCTCAATCAACGACAATGGTCACGTTCAGGTGACTCCGCGTGAAGGTTGTGCATCCGTCGATTTGAAAGAATTGATGGACGAGTTGCAGATTCGTGACATTACCGCTCCGGTGCTGTTGCGTTTCCCCGATATCCTCGACAATCGCATCGAGAAGATTTCGCGATGCTTCAAGCAAGCCGCCGAGGAATATAAATATGGCGCGCAAAACTTTATCATCTATCCGATAAAGGTGAACCAGATGCGTCAGGTGGTCGACGAAATCGTGAGCCACGGCAAGAAATTCAACATCGGGCTGGAGGCCGGCTCGAAGCCTGAGCTGCACGCTGTGCTCGCTACGAATATCGATGAGCACAATCTCATTATCTGCAATGGATACAAGGACGAGAACTATGTGGAGCTGGCTTTGCTGGCGCAGAAGATGGGACGCAGAATATTCCTCGTTGTGGAAAAGCTCAACGAGCTGCACTTGATTGCCCGCCTTGCAAAGCGGATCGGTGTGCGTCCGAACATCGGAATCCGCATCAAACTGTCGAGCTCGGGCAGCGGAAAATGGGAAGAGTCGGGCGGCGACCACAGCAAGTTTGGCTTGAACTCGAGCGAACTGCTGGAAGCTGTCGACGCTTTGGCTAAATACAAGATGGAGGACTGCCTGAAACTCATCCATTTCCATATAGGCAGTCAAATCACCAAAATACGCCGCATCAAGAATGCCCTGCGCGAGGCTACTCAGTTCTATGTGCAGCTCACGAAGATGGGCTTCTCAATCGACTTTATCGACATCGGCGGCGGACTTGGTGTGGACTACGACGGCACGCGTTCAAGCGCAAGCGAGAACAGCATGAACTATTCAATTCAGGAGTATGCCAACGATGCCATCTCTGCCATCGTCGACGCATGCGAGAAAAACGGGCTTAAGCAGCCTAACGTCATAACCGAGTCGGGACGCTCGCTCTCCGCCCACCATTCAATATTGATAATAGAAACGCTCGAAACCACCCAGTTGCCCGTGTGGAACGACAATGAAGAGGTGAGCGACTCCGACCATGAGCTGGCGCGCGAGCTGTATCAGATATGGGACCGCCTCGGACAGCAGTCGCTGCTCGAAAGCTGGCACGACGCCTTGCAGATACGCGAGGAGGCGCTCGACCGCTTCAGCCTCGGCATGCTCGACCTGCACACCCGTGCGCAGATTGAGAAACTGTTCTGGTCGGTGGCGCGCGAGGTCAACGACATTGCCAAGACAATGAAACATGTGCCTGAGGAGTTGCGCATCTCAAAAATGTTGCCCGACAAGTATTTCTGCAACTTCTCGTTGTTCCAGTCGCTTCCCGACTCATGGGCAATCGACCAGATGTTCCCGATAATGCCGATTTCACGTCTTGACGAGAAGCCTACCCGCACGGCTACGATTCAGGACGTCACCTGCGACTCCGACGGCAAAATCAACTGTTTCATATCGAGCCACGGCTTCTCCAACGCCTTGCCTATCCATCCGATAAAAAATGGCGAGTCGTATTATCTTGGTGTGTTCCTTGTAGGTGCATATCAGGAAATCCTCGGCGATATGCACAATCTGTTTGGCGACACCAATACGGTGCATGTCAGCGTGCATAAGGGCGGCTACGAGATTGAGCAGATAATCGACGGCGAAACGGTGGCTGAGGTGCTCGACTATGTGCAGTACAACCCGAAAAAACTGGTGCGCAACGTCGAGACCTGGGTTACACGCTCAATGAAGAGCGGAAAGATTACGCCGGAGGAGGGACGCGAGTTCCTTAGCAACTATCGTTCGGGTCTCTACGGATACACTTATTTGGAGAAAGACTGATGGCTTGCCGCTACTTCATGCGATTGGCTTATAACGGCACTCCGTTTCATGGATGGCAGCGCCAGCCGAATGCCGTAAGCGTGCAGGAGGAGCTGGAACGCGCGCTGTCGATGGTGTTGCGCCAGCCGGTGGCGGTTACTGGTGCCGGACGCACCGACACGGGCGTGAACGCTCGATGCATGTGGGCACACTTCGATACTGCGGAGGAAATCGCCGACGTGAAGCGCTTGGTGTGCTCGCTCAACAGCATCGTGGGCCGCGACATTGCCGTCTATTCGGTTGTGCGTGTGGCTGACGACGCCCATGCGCGTTTCGACGCAACAAGCCGCACGTATAAGTATTTCATTGGCAAACGCAAGTCGCCGTTTGACTACCATTTTTCGTGGACTCCTCCGTATGCGCTCGACGTGGAGGCGATGAACGAGGCGGCTTCCAGGCTGTTTGACTATAGCGATTTCACAAGCTTCAGCAAGCTGCACACCGATGCTAAGACCAACATCTGCCGCATCGACCATGCCCGTTGGGAGGATGAGGGCGAGAGGCTGGTGTTTACAATCACCGCCGACCGCTTTTTGCGCAACATGGTGCGCGCCATCGTCGGGACTCTTGTCGATGTGGGACGCGGAAAGATTACCGTAGGGCAGTTTTGCGAAATCATCGAAAAGAAAGACCGTTGCGAGGCAGGCACGTCGGTGCCTGGCAACGCATTGTTTCTGTGGGACATAACTTATCCGTATATTTCATGACAGGGCATCGCGCATTGGATAGGCTTATGCGCTGCACGATGCTGCTGTCGATTGTGGCGCTTGGCGCGTGCTCGTGGATGCCGCGGCAGGGCGATTTGGTGTTTCAGGTGGCTGGCGGCGGCGACATGTCGCAGGCTATTGTCGATGCCACAACAAATGTCGACTCCTTGCAGTTCGACCATGTGGCGGTGTTTGCCGGCTCGCGCCGCAACCCTTTTGTCGTGGAGGCTTCGCCTGAAAAGGGCGTGGTGAAAACGCCTTGGCGCGAATTTCTGAATAGGTCGGGCGGCGGTGTGGTCGTGAAGCGTCTTGATGCCGACTATCCAAAGCAGGAGGCGGTAGAGCGGGTGTTGGCGCATCTTGGACAGCCCTACGACTGGTATTATCTACCTGGCAACGGCAGGACATATTGCTCTGAATTGGTCGAGGAGTCTTATCTCTATGCCGACAGCACGCGCATCTTCCCCGCAAAGCCTATGCGCTTCCGTGCCGCCGACGGCACAATGCCGCAGTTTTGGACCGACTTGTTTCATCGGCTTGGGGCAAGTGTGCCTGAAGGAGAGCCCGGAACAAATCCAAACGATATGTCGAGGTTTAGTTTGCTCCACACTGTCAGGGTGTTCCGTTGAGCGGCGAAAAAATATTTTCTAAAATAGTTGGCGGTTCAGAAAAAGTTTGTACCTTTGCAGCCGGGTAAGTCCTATACGGCCAGCTCCTTGTCAACTCCCCCAGGTCTTGACCGAAGCAAGGGTAGCAGGTTGTAGCGGC